>WNFP01000325.1_pt1 | contig 35124 bp, 29 predicted proteins | sample 5400201 | NCBI WGS metagenome assembly WNFP01 (sample SAMN13153355, study PRJNA577476) | soil metagenome | isolation source: 115 cm saprolite under Madrone tree | place: USA:California | collected 2016-06-14 | reverse complement strand
AATGGTCTCGTCCCGGTACAGATTGTGGAGCTCGACTTCGGAAGTTGGTGTAAGCCAGAAATCGGTGTCCTGAACTCTAAACAGATCAGCGGCGAATTTCGGCAGCTGGCCCGCGCCCGTCAATGACGCGGTGTTTACCAGGAAGGGCGGCAGGATTTCCGTGTAGCCGTGCTCGCGGGTGTGCACATCGAGGAAAAAATTTGCGAGCGCGCGCTCCAGGCGCGCTCCCCAGCCCTTGTAAACGGCGAATCGGGCACCGGTGATTTTCGTGGCTACCGCGAGGTCCAGTATTCCTGCGCCTTCGCCAACCTCCCAGTGTGCCTTGGGTTGAAAATCAAACTTAGGAGGAGTTCCCCACCGGCGGACTTCCACGTTGTCGGCCGCGCCGGTGCCCACCGGCACGGAGGAGTGCGGGAGGTTAGGAATGGTGAGGAGCAGGTCGCGTTGGGTGTTATCAAGAGTGGCGATGCGCTCATCGGATTGCTTGATGCGCTCGGACACCTGCTTCATCTCGGCGATCAGCGCGTCCGCGTTTTGCCGGTCCTTTTTCAGCCGGGCAATTTCCTCGCTAGCCCGGTTGCGCTGCGCCTTCAGCTGCTCCGTGGCGGTGATCAGTTCGCGGCGCTCCTTGTCGAGCTTGCGAAACGCCTCGAGGTCCAGCGCGGCGCCGCGCTTCTTGGCCATAGCGGCGAAGACCTCCAAGTGCTCTCTAAAATAGTTCAGGTCATGCATGGCCTTTGAAGAATACCGCAATCCGCATGGCCCTTGTAGCGCCGGGAGGCAGCTCAGCTGGTTTTCACCGCACAGCAAGATGTTGAACAAAATCTTCCAGCACGGCATCAAACCGCGCGGCATCATCGACGAACAATGCATGTCCCGCATCGTCGAACGTTTCCACCCGGGTGGACGGCACGAGGGATAGAACCAGATCGGCAGCCATGCTCTTTACTGCCGCTTGGCACAGGATGAGCACGGGCCGGTCGATCTTCACTATGGCCGGTCGCCAATCGGCGCGGCTGATGGAACCGACACTGGCCGATATGGCGCTGTCCGTAGGCATCTTCAACGAGGCTTCCACGACACGCCGGAGGTAGTTCTCCGCTTGCGGCTTTTTGTACATGCTGCGCACAAACTGCTCCGTGAAACCGCGTCGATCGGTCGCTAGCCTCCGGAACATGCCGAGCATGGCAGTGGCGAACTGCGGGTCCAGTTTGTCCCAAGCGAAGCCATCGACGAGCACGTACGCGCGCACCTGGCCTCCGCCGAATTGTTCGGCGTAGCTCAGCAGTTCGGGCGCTCCGAGTGACCAGCCGACCAGCACGACGGGACCGAGCTTCAAATGATCGACTAGCTCTTTGATGTCTTGCGCGCGGCGCTCCGGAGAGTTGCCCTCCAGGGGTTTGTCGGAGTCGCCTTGCGACCGCGGATCGAGCGCGACCACATGATAGTGCCCGGCAAAATACTGGATCTGGGGGTCCCAGATCCAAGCGGGCATGCTCCAGCCCGGTTCGAAGAAGATGGGCGGCCCCGTCCCGGCTTCCAGATAGTGGAGCTTTACGTTGTCGGTGGTTTTGAAGAAGCCGTCTTTGACCTCTCGTCCCGCAGCAAGCGCCGGCGGCGTCAGCAAAAACGGAAGCAGGAGGAAAATCTTAGCGAACATGGGGCACCTCAGACATCAATTCCATGATATTCCCTTCCGTATCGCGGAATCCCATCATCCAAAGGTCGTAGCTTGGCATCGGCACAATCAGCCGCGGTGGCGCTTCGATTTTCGCGCCCAGCTCGAGAAGCTGGCGGTGCGCGGCGTTGATATCGGAAACCCGGAAGTACAGGATGGAGCTCGGGTGATCCAGCTCGGGCGTTTCCGCGGGGCCGAGCATCAGCCGAACTCCGCCGCAATCAAAGAACGCCAGGTTGGGGACGGTGAACAGCAGTGGCAGACCCAGCGTGTCACGGTAGAATGCCGTGGCCCGCTCCAGATCGTGAACAATGATAGAGATCTGGCCGATACTCTGGATGCCCAGGTTGGAAGAAGCGGCGCTCATGGCGGTGTACCTCCGGGAGCAATCTAGTTAGCATAGCTAACTAAAGTCTATGACGGTTGTCAAGCCAAAAAGTTTCGCGGGCCGCGACCCCACCGAGATTGCTGACCGGCTGCACTCGGCAGCCATTCATCTGCTGCGGCGGGTGCGCGTGCGTGATCGCGAAAGCGGCATCGGCCCGGCGCAGCTGTCGGCGTTGTCGGTTCTGGTTTTCGGTGGCCCGCGATCTCTCGGCGAGCTGGCCGACGCCGAGCAAGTGCGGCCGCCGACCATGAGCCGCATCGTCACCGGGCTGGAACGCGCTGGTTTGGTCCGTCGTCATGCCACCGAAGACGGGCGGCGGGTGCGCCTCGAAGCCAGCGCCAAGGGTAGGAAGATCCTCGAGGCGGGACGCCAGCGCCGCGTGGAATCGCTGGCCAAAGCGCTAGCGTCATTCACGGACAAAGAGCAGCGGCAGTTGGGGGAGCTTACCGACCTCCTTCGGGAGGTCATTCGGAAGCTTTAGAAGTTTTGGCAGCTCGACCGTTCGACGCACTATTTGAATTGTTTACGGCTCGCTCGAGCGGGCTGAAATCGGAATTCCCGGCCTGACTTAGGGAAGGCTTGCGAAAATCGACGGCAGCGGTGTTGCCCCCGCAGAGGAGAATACCGACACGTTCGCCCGGCTTGGGGACGTAACACCGGGAAAGTAGCGCGGCCAACGCCGCGGCCCCGCCTGGTTCGACGACGACTCGCAGAATTCTCCAGAGCGCTTCTTGGGCCCCCTGGATGGCGGAATCGGGTACCAGCAAGACCCCTTCGACCTGGCGCTCGGCGATGGGAAACATCAAATCACCGACCCGTTTCGGCGCCAGGGAGTCGGCGGCGATCCCTCCTGCAGGGCAGTCCACCGGATGGCCGGCCTTCAGGGCGTAACTCAGCGTCGGGGCAGCCTCCGGTTCCACACCGATGACCCTGGTGCGACCGGAATACCAGGCGGCCACGCCTCCGATCAAACCGCCCCCGCCAACAGCGACCAGCAAAGCGTCGAGATGGGGGGCCTGCTCTTCAAACTCCACACCCACAGTGCCCTGGCCGAGCAAGGTTTCGACTTGATCGTAAGCGTGGATCCTGAGAGCGCCCCACTCGGCGGCCCAGGCATCGCTGGCGGCTAGGGCATCGGCGTAGCGTTCTCCGCTCACCACCAGATCTGCGCCGTAGCCGCGAATGCGCTCCATCTTTTCAGGAGAACAAACCGTGGGCACAAAAATTGTCGCTGCCTTTTTAAGCTTCATGGCGGCGAAAGCGACGGCGACGCCATGATTGCCTCCCGAGGCGGCCACCACGCCGGCCGGGGGAATCGCGCGAGAGAGGAGATTACTGAACGCGCCGCGAGTTTTGAACGAGCCGGAATGCTGGAGAAATTCCAGTTTGAAGATCAGCTGGACAGGAGGGAGGCCGAAGTCGGCGCCGCTAGCTTCCACGACGGGCGTCCTGCGGATGTGCGGACGGATAAGTTGATGCGTGGCCATGATGCGGTCTCGGGTGATCTCGGTGGTGGACATGGTGATCAATTTCCGCTGACAGGGATCGGCTGGGTCAGATGATTTGTTCCCACGGAAGGCCTGCATGCGGTTTCAAGTTTGCGCCGCATTTGTTATTATACTTAGGGAGTTGGCTAATTGTCTATATGAAGACGGAATTCGTTCTGCGGGCCCTGGCGAACGAACGCCGGCTGCAAATCCTCGATTGGTTGAAGCACCCGCGGAAGCATTTCCGGCCGCAGGTGGATGGGGATCTGGTCGAGGATGGCGTTTGTGGCGTGTTGATCGCAGAGAAGCTCGGGGTTAGCCAGCCCACGGCCAGCGAGCACCTGAAGATCCTCCGCGAGGCCGGACTGCTGAAGGCCAAGCGCATCAAACAATGGACATTTTACAAGCGCGATGAAGCGCAGATAAAGAATGCCAAGCAGACCATCGTCGGACGCGTCTAGCGGCGGAAGTACTTCCGTACCAGCGAAGGATGGTCCGGTGTGAGCGGAAAGTACTGGAAAAAATGAACCCAGTGACCTATCGACGGAACATTCGGCGCATAGCAAGCTAGGCAAGTAGTCGGAAGTTGCTTTGGCTTACTGGAGTACTACGACGGTAATCGCTTGTTTGCTCCTGTGTGTCGTCCTGCTGCTTGCGAGCGCAGCAGAACGGCCTGAAAAGCCAGACTGACTTCGGATTACTGTACCCTCCATCCCCACGCCCGAGCGGCCGGTGCCCCCACCGGCCGCTCACTTTTTTGCCGCACCGTCCAGCGTTGACAGTCCTTCTCCTAGCGAGTCGAAGCTGCCTGGCTTTCGGATGGCTTGATTTATTCCCGCCGCACCCGCTAGGTCCCAAACCGAGCCGTAGAAATGAAAAAGGGGGCTGGTGCAAGCCCCCTCTTTGTAATTGACGCCCCAAACCGGTAACCGAGTCGAGGATCGGTTCCGGCCACCCCGGGAAGCCAATCTTATAAGTTACCAATCAGAGAGCAACCCGCGTGCCAGCGGTGACTGTTCCCTCGGAAACTTCCGAGTTGATTGAAACCACGGTGGTTAGCGTCAGGACCGGCCGGACAAACACGATGTTACCTAGCGCATCTCTACAGAATCCCACAGAATGGCCGGGGGACTCTCCATTCTTTGGGATCACTCTTTGCGAGGTGGGCCTCTAAGCAGCCACCCAGGTGACACCGACGGGAAGCTCGAGCGTTGTAGCAAGCGAGGGAATATCGTTATTGCCGGTCTCTGGCTGAGCCATGAGATGTAAGCGGTTACCGAGAAGAGCGGGAGCTCGCGCTGCATTGCCGGGTATCAAATTGCCGCCTGTGAACCCATGGCGAGAGAGCGCTGGTAACGCCGCCACAGCAGCCCAGCAGGGAACGACAGGATCATCAGCCAGAAAAATAGCCTGGGACCCCATTCGGCAAGAAACAGGACTAGCGCAAGAAGACTCTCGAAGGCGCTGCGGAAACCATTGACGCCCGCGTTCCGGATTTGGCTCCGAACCGAGGGAGAGGGCGTTGAGAGCTGGGCCTGGTACTCTTCGGCAAGTTTCAGCTCGATGGTGGCGAAGTTGACGCGGTGCTCCAGGGTTTGCTGCAGGGCTTCCATCTGCTCGATCTCGCCGCGAACGCGCGCGATTTCCTCCTCGACTTCGAGGACTTCTTTCACTTTGCCGGTGCGGTTGCGAAGCACATCTTGAAGGCGCTCTTCCGTTTCGCGGGAGTTTTTCAGGCGCGCCACAAGGTCAGCGTGTTGCTCGGTGACTTCCTCGCCGCCTTGCGTTTCCAGTTCAACGCGGCCGAGTGCTTTCAGTTCAGCAACCGCGGAGAGAAGCCCCGATGCGGGGATTCGCAACGAGGCCTGAAGAGTGAGCGCGGCCCCCTGCGGTGTCGCCACGCTCAGCACGGCAGCATATCCGTTGTGCCGTCGAAGGGTGGTGTCCAGTGCGGCGCGCGCCCCGTCAAAATCCTTGACCACCACGGAAAGGGTGACCGTGCGCGCAATCAACGGAGCGTACGGTAAAAAGAGACCGGTCTTCTGGTTCAAGGTAGTGCGGTCCGTCCTTCCACGTGCTTCAGAGCCACTGTCGTTGTAGGCCTCCTCCTCAGGGTTGGCCCGCTCGACGGTAGGCGAATTTTCCTGGTGGGCCAGTGGTCCCGCTGGCCGTGGAGAGCTGGCCGGAGCCACCTGGTATTTCGCGAAAATGCTGTCGCGAGATGGGCGTGCCTGGTGTAAGCGTTGCGCCCCAATAAAAAACGCCAGTAAGAGACAGGCCAGCGCCCAAGGCAGTGGGCCAGAGAAGAGCAACTGGAGGCGGCGGAGCCAGCCGGAGAGAACGGTCGAAGAGGCAGCTTCCGGTGGGCAGAGAGTGTGAAGTGGATCGACCCGCCACTCGGAGAGCGCATGAGAAGTACTCCTCATAGCGGCGGCGGCTTCATGGCACTGGGCGCATTGGTCGATGTGCATGGAGATGGAATGTGCTCGATCGGCGGGAAGTTCGCCGTCAACGAACGCCATGACTTCTTCAGGTGCGCAGGGATGCGTATTGGTGCTCATGCGCGTTCTCCTTTCTGGGCGATGGGCTGTGAAGCGGGCTCCTCGGCAAGCTGTATGGCACCTTTTGCGGAGGGCGATGAAGCAGGTTCGAGCAAATTGCGTAGCGCGGCACGGGCACGAAACAGCCGTGAGCGAACAGTGTTTAGAGGAAGCTGCAAGAGGTCGGCGATTTCCGCGTAGCTCAACTGTTCAAATTCACGGAGCATGAGGACTTCGCGGTCGATAGGCTCGAGCTTTTCCACCGCGCGGCGGACCCACAGGCCGGACTCGGTGGCATCCCGCTTGGAGGGATCGAGTGCGGAGTTTCCTGGGACAAAGAATGTGGCGCGGAAGGCGGCCTTGCGACGATGGACGCGCAGTATCTTGAAGCCGATGGCATAGAGATACGTGCGAAAGAGCGCACGTGGTTGGTAGCGAGTGGCGGCGCGGAGCAGGGCGAGAAATGTTTCCTGGGTGAGTTCCTCCGCGTGAGCGGGTTGGGCGACGCGGCGGCGGAAAAAACCATAGATCGGCTGCTTGTAGCGGGAGAAGAGTTCTGTAAAGGCATCCGAAGAACCCTGCGAAAAAGCCAGCATGAGCCGTTCGTCCGTGACGCCGGTGTTTGCCGGCGTGCTTCCAGGGTTCGTTTGGGTGCTGGGCGTCTCGTCCATGGCATCTCGAGAAAGAGCCTCCGAATTTAGAACGAGCGCCGGCAGTGCCTCTTCGATGGTAAGCCGACTGAGTCCTTCACTAAGTGTAATGTCGCGAGCGGCGAAAAAGTTCCCGGGCGAGCGGATAGAAAACGGTGAAAGGGGCTTTATTTTTTGCCGTACTGCGCGATCCAGGCGGGCGGCTCGGATTCCAGGCTTCCATCCACTTTAATACCGAGTTCCTTGGCCCACCGATAACCCCACATGGGTCCGAACTTCGTTACCAATGTATCAGGGACGCGATAGGCGGGATCGGATTCGGCGGCCTCCAAAGAAACGAACCGATATTGCTTTTTCTCAAAAATAACAAGGATCTCATCGATTACATCAGCGTTTAACCGGTTTACATGAAGGAGCATCACTTGCGGAATTTCCCGACCAAATATCCGCTTATGAAGATCGGCATAGTAATCAATTTCGACCGCCGTGTAAGCCAAATACGCAGCGCGAAGTTTGGCGGCCGAGTCGTCATCCTTCTTGGCCAGCATTTGAAGGTACGCGGCGTTGAACAAATAATCTTCGTTGTCGATGGTGCAGGGGGCAATTCGGTAGCCACGCTGTTTCAGAAACAGGGCAACGGAATCGTGTTTTTCCTTTGTATCTCCGGTGTGATTGTAAGGAAAGCGCAGGTAACGGGGAGTCTTGCCCACTTCCGCAAGCAGTTGCCGAAAGGAGTCTTCTCCAGTGACAACTTCCTGCTTGAACTGTTCGAGCGTAATGTTGTTCAGGTCCGCGTGAGAAAAAGTGTGATTCCCTAAGTCAAGGCCTTCCCGCGCCCATTGCTGCAAAATCTGTTTGCCGGTATGGCTTCCCAATTTTTCAGCGGTCTTCCCGTTTACAAAGCCGATGGCTGGGGCGCGATGTTTTTTTAGGGCCTCTAATAGGGCGTGGTTGACCGATTGCGCTTCAGCGGGATTTTCGGTTGGACCTTTCGGGGCCGCCACGGGGAGATCATCAAAAGTCAGAGCCACGGTCCGCGTTTGTGCCGCAGCAGGAAGACAGCTCGCGAGAACCAATGGCGTCAGCATGCCGACGCGCAGATGCTTGAGGATGTTCATCAGTTTCGCCGCAAGCTGCTTAGGCGCCAATGGAGGAATGCAGGGCGTTGGCGAGCGACTGGCTGAAGCGCTGGACGTCGGCTTCGTGTTCGGCTTCGACCATGACGCGGGCCAGCTGCTCGGTGCCGGAGTAACGCAGCACCACGCGGCCTTTGTCGCCGAGCGCGGATTGAGCTTCAGCTAAGGCGCGCGAGACTTCCGGAAGCGTCTCGAGCGGCGGTTTCGAACGCACCTGCACATCGACGATCAGTTGTGGATAATCCTTGAGGCCTTCCACCAGAGACTCCATCTTGCCGTTCAGAGAGACCAGGGAGGCAATTTTTGCTGCCGTGAGCAGGCCGTCACCGGCAGGGCTGTCCGCGAGAAAAATGATGTGGCCGGACTGTTCGCCTCCGAGCACCGTGCCGCTGCGAAGCATCTCTTCGAGGACATAGCGGTCGCCGACGGCGGCGCGGGCCAGGGCAATGTTTTCGCTGGCCAGGGCGCGCTCAAGACCCAGATTGGACATGGAGGTGGCCACGACGCGGTCACCTTTGAGCTTATTCTGAGACTTGAGGAAGCGCGCGGCGGCAAGAAGCACGCCGTCTCCATTCACGATTTTTCCGCTTTCCGAGACAAACAGCGCGCGGTCGGCATCACCGTCAAAGCCCACACCGAGACGCGCTTTTTCAGCGACGACGCGTTTCTGCAGGCCGTCCAGGTGCATCGAACCGCACCCGGCGTTGATGTTCCGGCCGTTCGGTAAATCGCCCATGGCGATGACCTCAGCACCGAGCGACCGAAACAGCTCCGGGCCGAGCTTCGAGGCTGCGCCATTGGCGCAATCCAGGACGATTCGGAAACCGCTGAGCTTCGCGCCGGGAATGAACCGCTGGCGGAGAAAGGCCAGATATTCCGCGTGAAGAGATTCATCGGTCGTGAGCGGCGGCAAATTCTTTGGCGCGGGTTCGCCCCGGCGCTTCAAGATGCCTGCTTCCAGCTCTTCTTCGACAGCGTCGGGGAATTTCATTCCGGCGTGCGAGAACAACTTCACACCGTTGTCTTGAAATGGATTGTGCGAGGCGGAGATGACCACGCCTGCTTGAAAATCATTTTGCCGCACCAGACAAGCCACCCCGGGAGTGGTGATCACCCCGGCGAAAGCTACCCTCGCGTCAGCTTGTCGGAGACCCGCGGCGAGCAAGGAGGCGATGTGCGGACCGGATTCGCGAGTGTCCAGGCCGATGAGGACATGAGCCGCGCCATGTTCTCTCCTGAGATACATGCCGAGAGAGCGTCCCGTGGCGTAGAGCGTGGCGTCGTCCAGCGGCGACGTGCCCGGTACGCCGCGAATCCCGTCGGTTCCAAAAAACTCTTTGCCCATTTCGAAAAACCCCGTCTCTCCAAAGCTTAACATACGGAAAACGGCCTGCTCCCGCCCATGCCTCTTCTTATTACTCCGGACCATCTTAAGAATCGGCGAAACCAGCCTTGGGATTTGCTGGATCGCCACGCCGGCCGAGGACATCGTAAACAGTTTCGGAGAATGTGTTAACGTGGAGCACCGGAGCCGCCCGTGTCCGCTACACCAACGCCACCATCGATCGTTCGCTTCACCAGTTCAAACTTCAGCATGCGTGTGCTCGCAGCGGCCATCATTCTGCTTTTCTTCTATTACGCGGCCGGCGTGGTGATCACCCTGTTGCTCTCCATTCTGCTGGCCTACTTTCTGGATCCCGCGGTGGAATTTCTGGAAAGGCTGGGGCTGCCCCGTACCCTGGGCGCGATGGTCATGGTGCTGATTCTGATCGCCGTACTGCCTGCGGTCGGCTACGGACTCTGGGCGCGGACCGCGGATTTCGCCGAGAACTGGCCAAAATATAGCAGCGTTCTGCAGCAGGCTGCCGGCGCCGTGGAAGGAAAAATCAGAGGAATCGAGGGGCAAGTATCGCAGATTGCTCCGGAGCCAGGCGCGCCGTCCGCAACCGCGGTGCGGGCAGAACCCGGGGTCGTTCGCACGCTGATCTTCCGCGGCATTGGCTCGCTGTACGCGCTGTTCCTGGAAATTACCTTCCTGCCCTTCCTGGCTTTTTTCATGCTGGCGGAGAAGCGCCAGGTGTGGCACGGGACGTTGCAACTCTTTCCCGCTTCGCGCCGTACGCAAGTCAAAGAAACGCTGGAAGATTTGCGCGATGTCCTGCGCGATTACCTCGCGGGAATGACCATGCTGACGCTGATAGTAATCGGGGCGAGCAGCCTGTTTTTCTGGGTCATCGGGATGGAGTATCCCATTCTCACGGGCATCGCGTCAGGAATTCTGAACATGGTGCCGTACATCGGGGCCGTGATGGCCTGGCTGCCGGCCTTTGTAATTGCGCTGGCGAAGTGGAGAACCCTCGGCCAGTTTGTTCTGATTGCCGCGACGCTCACGGCCATCCACGTTTTGGCCATCAATCTGGTTGCGCCACAACTGGTGGGCCGCCGGGTGCGCTTGAATGCCGTGGCTATCACCATCGCGCTGCTCTTCTGGGGCTGGGTGTGGGGAGGCATGGGATTGGTTTTGGCTATTCCCATTACCGCGGCGTTGCGCGTGATCTGTGATCACACCGAATCGTGGAAACCGATCGGGCGCTGGCTGAGCGCCTGACGCCGCGCCGTGAGCAGCGCACCCAGCTAACGCTTCGGCGGTGAGCCCCGATCGAGCAAACGGGGCTACTCCGATGGGGCCAAAATCGATGAATCATAAAATCGTATTTCTTTCGGGCGCTCTCGCGCTTCTGACCTCGAGCGCTCCTCCGGCCAAGGCATGGGGCTGCAAGGGTCACCAAGCGGTGGCCTGGATTGCGGAGAAGCACCTGACAGCTGAAGCGCGTCAACTGGTCGAGAAGCTTCTTGGCGAAAACCCCATCGATCCGCAGCTGAAACGCTGGTGTGGCAATTCGACGACGGACCTGCTGGTGGATGCTTCTACATGGCCGGATGATGTACGCAATGAGCGCAAGAACGGACCCTGGCATTACATCGATATTCCGCGGGGGAAACATAAGGGGAATCTGGACGGATATTGCGGTCCGGAGGGATGTGTGACGAGCGTGATCGAACAGCAGCGCGCCATCCTGAAAGACAAGTCCGCCGATCCAGTGAAGCGCGCCGAAGCGATACGCTACCTCGTCCATTTTGTCGGCGATATGCATCAACCATTGCACGCCATCAACAATGCCGACAATGGCGGAAACTGCGTGCCGGTGAAATATTTTCGCCACCAACCGCTCCCCAACGCTCTGCATCCGGAGCGCCAGGATTACTCACCGAGTCTTCATCAGATCTGGGACACCGAGATGGTGGAACGCGACATGGAAATCTCCAGCCCGCTGCGGTACGCCGACGAACTGGACGAGAAGTTTCATGCCCAGAGCGCCGCCTGGGAAGCTGCCGGTATCCACGTGGACAACTGGGCCTGGGAGAGCCACGAGCGAGCGGAGACGGCGGTCTACGATAACCTCCCGGAAAAAATTGCCATCGAACCGGACATCAAATTGAAGAACTGCGCCGAAAACAATCACATGGGAGAGCGGATGCTCGCCAAGCACCTGGCCGTCGGCGAGGTTTATCAAACCAGCGCCGCCCAGGCGGCGGAGACGAGCCTTGCGGAAGCTGGCGTGCGTTTGGCGATGATCCTGAACGAAGCCGCCAAGGCGGCCAACTCCAGATCGTTCCCCTCAAGGCTGGGCAGCGGGTGATTCCGCCCTAGGAGCAGGCCCGCCCAGCGACTGGATGTAGCGCACCAGCTGCCAACGCTGGGGTTCGGGAAGCTTCGACCAAACCGGCATCTTCTTGCGAACCACCCCATTGGTCAATAGCCAGAAAAGAGTTCCGGGTGTGGCGCTTTGGACTTCACTCACCACTAGACTCGGAGCTTTCGGCGAGCCTTCGGCAGACTTGCCGTGGCATTCCGCGCAGTGCTGTGCGAACAAAATGGCGCCGGCAGCAACGGCGTGCGGGTCGTTTTCAAGCGGATTTGCGCGGTGGCGCGCCTTTTCGGGTGCCTTTTGCAATTCCGCGTAGGTGGCGGGATCGTATCCGGGCGCGGCGCCGACGGGTGGTTTGCCGGAACTCCGGCCTTGCGCCAAGACCACGGACACGGCAAGAAATGAAGCGGAAACGGCCAGTGCCGCGGTTATGGCTTTCACTGGTGGCCTCCAAAAAGCCGGCTGACCATCGAACCAAACCCGGCTATTTCCCGCGACACGCCCCAGCGCAGGAGAAAGCTGTGGCTGTTATCGTTCAGTCCGAAGCCCGGCGAAATCCGCAAGGTCCAGCCGGAAGGTAAATTCCAAGCGAGAACCGGCGCCAGGTAATGCGAGGTGTCGTGAAGACCAAAACTGTGCCGGTCACCCAGACCGCCATACATCTCCACCCCGCCAATGAAGTTTTGCGGACAGAACGTGCAGCGCTGCGCGGAAGCTTCGAGAGCGAGCGGACGGCTGGCGCCGAGGGCATAGCCGAATTCCCAGGGAGAATTCGAAAGATTCTTGGCCGCCAGGGTGTTTTGTGTGATGTTCCAGCCCTTGAAGGTGCTGGAGAGGATAAGCTTTAACTCCACTTCGTGGATGCGCTCCTTCTGAGCCAGTCGATTGGCAACCAGGAAGTCCGACTCCACGTCGTGACCTTCGACCTCTTTGAGGATCTTGTCCGCGCCGCTTTTGTTTTCATACTCGAAATAGAGGACGGGATTGATGAAGTGTTCCTGCTTCAGGGGCCGGAAGCGATTCTCCCAGCGGAAGCCGGTAAACACCGTGCTGTCCTGGAAACTGGTCTGGCCATCCAAGTACAACTCCGTGGTCCACCAAGCGGTTGCGCCGTATTCTAGTTCGGCCCAGAAGGCGTGGAAGTTGTTACCCCCCCGCTGGGTGCCCAAGGTGGAGAAATACTCGATCTCCAGGTTGCCGGGCTCTTCGAGATAGTGGTCATAGGCGACCAAGTAAGGGTTCTCCTGGGCCGCGGCAGCGGGCAGGTAGAGAGCCAAAAGCACGGAAAAGCAGAAACAGCCAAGCAAAGCGCGCCGAGAGAATGAGACCACAGAGTCTCCTTGCCAGTGAATTGCAGCCTGTAAATCAGACTAACTTAGTCCTATATAGATTGCAAATCATTGTCATCTAGAAGTCAAGAAGGTCAGTCGGGAATCCTTCTCGGCATCGCAATGGTGGATGCGCCGCAAGGGATCGGGATAGCGCTGGGTCCGCAGAACAGTTTGGTCTCCAGGAGCCCCACATCCAGAACGTTGACGTCGTGAACTTGGCCTCCCGTCACATAAACATTGGTCGGAATGCTGCCCTGCAGATCCAGCAGCGTGTGCAGTTTCACCGCGCTCTTGCGGCGGCGGAATTTTCCCCACGGAAACAGCGACAGACAGGAGATCGATGGTCGTGGAGTCCAGGGCATACACGGTCTAGCGTAGCCTAGGTTGCTGCGAGAGATCGCACCCCGGAAGCTCACGTGATAGAGTTTGGGTTGCTGGGCACGAAGACGGGCTTCGATGTCGCGGAGACTTCCCCGGAAGGTAAGCTGTCGGAAGGCCAAGCAGAGGAACTGATCCAGACAAGTGAAGCATTGAATCTTGTGGTTACCACTGTAGCACTCCACACACCGGCGGAATTGGTGCAGTGGCAGAAAATCCATGAGCTGGGAAAAGACGGTTCGCCCCTCGTTCATTGACCATTCCTTTCACAAGCGTGGAATGCCCTACCTCATTTTGCTTTGATTATTGGACCGTTATGGTGCGTGTCGCCGATCACTGACATTTCTTAATGTCGCCGATCGATGACTTTTCGTGCTGTCTCCGGCCGCTGACTTTGATACAATGTCATCGAACGCTGACATCTGGCGGAAAGGAGGAGATATGCGCGTTCGAACGCCGGCCGATCTCGGGGCTCTTATCCGCGACCACCGCACAAAGCTCAGCCTCAACCAGAAGTCTCTGGCCCAGAAAGTCGGTGTCAGCCGACAGTGGATCGTGGACGTGGAGAAGGGCAAGCCCCGGGCTGAAATAGGCCTGCTCCTGCGCACTATTAGTGCGCTTGGCATTGCCCTCGATGCAGAAAAAGAAGGTCCGGAAAAACCAAAGGACACCAGCCTGTCTCACGGTGCGGATGCGCACGTGGATATTGATTCCATCGTTGCCTCCGCGCGCAGGAAAAGAAAATGAGCCGAGAACTGATTGTCATCCTCGACGGTCGCGAAACGGGCCGCGTCGTGCGCGACGACAGAGGAAGACTATCCTTTGCGTACAGCGAGCCATGGCGCGCCGACGCCGACGCCTACCCGCTGTCGATTTCGATGCCGCTCGCTCTCGCCGAGCACGGCCACGCGAAAACCGATCCATTCCTGTGGGGACTTCTGCCCGACAACGAAATGGTGCTTGACCGCTGGGCGCGCAAGTTCCACGTCTCGGCAAGGAACGCCTTCGGCCTCATCGCTTGCGTTGGTGAGGACTGCGCCGGAGCGGTCCAGTTCGTGCGGCCCGAAAGGCTTGAAGCCATCCTGGGAGAGGCCCTGCCCCCCATCGAATGGCTCGATGAAGCCGCCATTGCTCAGCGTTTGCGTACATTGCGCGAGGACCACTCCGCGTGGCGCATGCCGCGCGACACTGGCCAGTTCAGCCTTGCGGGTGCGCAGCCGAAAACCGCTCTCCTCTTCGACAACAAAAGATGGGGCGTGCCTTCAGGGCGCGTGCCGACGACTCACATTCTCAAGCCGCCGACCCGCGAGTTCGACGGCCATGCCGAGAACGAACATTTCTGTTTGGAACTGGCACGTGCCCTCGGGCTTCCCGTCGTGGATTCCAGAATAATGCACTTTCAGGACGAGGTCGCCATCGTCGTCGAGCGCTACGACCGCGTCCGCACCGCCGCCGGTCTGCGGCGCGTCCATCAGGAGGACATGTGCCAGGCGCTGGCCATTCCCCCGACCCGCAAATATCAGAACGAAGGCGGACCGGGCATCCGTCACATCGTCGAACTATTGAGAACTTATTCGGCAAACGCGCCAGAAGACGTGCGCACCTTCCTCGATGCCATCGCCTACAACTGGCTGATTGCGGGCACGGACGCTCACGGCAAGAACTACGCGCTGCTCATCGGTGAGCGAGCCCGCGTCCGTCTCGCGCCGCTCTATGACGTGGCGAGCGTCATCCCCTATCAGGACATCAACATCGATCGCGCCAAACTTTCCATGAAGCTCGGCGGCGAATACCGCCTGCGTAATATCCGGCTATATCACTGGCGCAGGCTGGCCCAAGAACTGCACGTCGATCCCGATGCCACGATTCAGCGCGTGGATGATTTCGCAAGACAGCTTCGAGACCATGTTCCCGACATCAGACGCCGCATGACCGACGAAGGGCTAACTCATTCGATCATCGCGAGGCTCGCTGACGCGCTCACGGCGCGCGCAGCCGCATGCCGCGCCATCCTGCACCCGGCGTAGGCGGTCTACTAGAGACGTAGGGAAAGAGAACTGGCGAGATGCCTTGCAGTGCCCTTATGGGAGCTGCCTGTTTTGATGGCTCCCATTCAGCGTTTCTTGCGAGCAGAGGATATATGGCGGTGATTATGTCGGCTATGTCGGCCATTACGACGAGAGCACGGATGACACTTGCTTTGCCGTGGCGGGCTATACCGCGCCCTACGATACTTGGATTCATCTGGACTGGGCTTGGCGAGATTTGGTGAAGGCGGGAAACCGCGCACTGAGACGCGTGGCAACGGTAATGAATGAACACTGCCGTTCGGACAGATCTGGCCGTGCGCTACGGAGGCGACGGACCAAATCTCAAACAATCCCTCAAAGGAGTGACCGCAGAAGAAGCCGCCTGGCGCTCCGGGACCGGGGCGCCACAACATCTCCGGAAGTGACGCTTCATGCGGCGTACTGGAAGTATGCCGTGCGGCGGAAAGCGCGGCTCTTTCACGCTGAAGGGCAGCAATTTCTTTCGAAGACCCAAAGAAGGCAAGTTGAACGAAGTGGCCTGGAACGCGGATAAGAAGTTGCTTGAGCGGGAACACCGGGCCTTGTACGGGGCGGCAGCCAAATCATTGCGCACCGTGCGCGCCGGAAAAGCCATGCGTCAGCTTTACGGCGTGGCGTTTCACGACCTCTATCATGCCGGACAGATCCGTCTTCTCCGCCGGCTGATGGAGCGCTGACTAGCGGGTGAGCTTTCGCAGTGTCTGAACCAGGGAGGTCATGTCCCGCGCCTCCTGAAAAAGGCGAATTGCTGCGATTCCCGAGGCCCCCGCGGCGAGGCAAGCCGAGGCGTTCGCCAAGGTAATCCCGCCGATGGCCAGCACGGGGATCGCGACCGCGCGGCAAACTTCGCCGAGACGCTCAAGTCCGTGCGGAGCGCCGAATGCCTCCTTCGATGGCGTGGGGAAGATGGGGCCAAAAAAAAGGTAATCCGCGCCGCCGCTTGCGGCCGATCTTGCTGCTTCCAGAGAGTGACACGAAATGCCCATCAGGAAATCCAGTCTTTGGTCCTGGGCTTTCACCAGCCGCTGCGCTTCGGGCAGCGGCAGGCTCGTCTCGCCGAGATGCACACCGCCGGCGTGCTCGGAAAGCGCCACGTCCAGGCGATCGTTCACCAGCACCCGTGTTGGACGAGCGTTGCCTGCCGGGGACCTGGCGGCCAGTTGCAAAGCTTTGCGCGTGAGCAACCCGTAGTCCCTTGCCGAAAGATCCTTCTCCCGAATCTGCAGCCAATCGACACCGGCAGCCGCCGCGGTCGCGATTTTCTGCCCCACAGTTTCCTGGGCTTCCAGCCGGTCGATTCCCGACAGGCCGCGGCGGTCCGTCACGTAGCAGAGGAGCAGGCCGGACGATGACTTATTGAGGCGGGACACGATTGGGCCCCGGGCGCGAACCGATCCAACCAATGGCCAGAAGAATATCCAAAACTCCGAGGCCGCTCACCGCCCCGCGAAAGGACGGATGGAGCACCACGGGCATGAGCGAAGGATAATAGCTGAGAAAAAAATTCTGTTCCCAATAGCCAGACCACGGGAGATAGAGAAGCATGGCGCCCATTTCGAACGCTAGAACAACCAGAAGTGCTCGATAAACCCGGTTCATGGATGAGCGGAACCCGTCCCGTCAGGAAAGGTCAGGATCAACGGGTGGGCTTCTGAAGAGCATTAATACGTTCGGCCACGTCGCGATAGTCGATGTTCATCGCGTAAACTTGGGAGAAACTCTTCAGCGCCGCTTCAGGCTCGCCCGCCGATTCCTGAGCTACACCCAGATCATACCGCAAGGCGAGCGTGCTTTCCGGATCATTGCCGGGAGTTTGCATGGCGCGCTCATACCAGATCGCGGCAATGGCTGGCTGGCCCTTTTCCATGAAGGCCAGACCGAGAAGTGTGCAGCACTGCATGGTGTAGCGGAAGGGGCGTCCGCTATCGGTGGCTTTGGCAACTTTTTGGAACTCGCTGATGGCCTCTTCGAGAAGCCCCATTTCGCGAAACGCGATTCCCAGGTTGTAATGCGTTTCAAGATCTTCGTCCTCCGCGCCCATCTCACCAAGTTCGGCGCGGAACTGGTCGAACACTTCCTTGAGCGGGCCAGACTCCCCGGACTGCTCGGGCTCTCGTTCCGCCTGGTCCATGGGTGCCGGGTGGGCGCCGGGCATCGTTCCCGAAAATCCCGGTGCCAGGTCGCCGATGCCCAGCTCCTCGATTTCGCTGGCAAGATCCGCCAGAAATTGATCGGAGGCAAGACCGCTCCCCGCGGGTGGCCCCGGCGCGGCGTTTTGCGCGGCGGTCGCCAGCTCGGCAGGGACAGTCGGCGACTCGGGCGGCTTCTGGTCGTACGCCGGGACCAGCGGCTCGGCATCCAGTACGAGTTCAAACTCCTGGTCCAGCTCAAATTCGAGTTCCGGGGAAGCAGGTACTTCTTTAGGCCGAGATCTCTCGCTTGCCTGATGGAAAGCCGCGATGCCCGGTGCTTCGTCCGGCGAGACGGTCTGAGGTGCATCGGAAATCTGAAACTCTTCGACAGCCGGCTCTTCGTGGGGCCTGCTTCTGCCCGGGCGCTGGGCGGGGGGAGCCTCAACCGTGGTCTCACCTTGGCGCGACTCTTCGAGAAGGGTTGCCCATTCGTCGGACAAATCGACTTCCTGCAACTCCGCCTCCACGGGAGCGGCGTTCACTTCCACCGGCTCGGGACGCGCTTCTTCGACGGGCTCCGCGGCAATCTCCGGCAAGGAAACATCCGCCGACTGTGCTTCGGCCGCCGGTCGTACCGCAGGCCGAGCACTGGCCAATTCTTCGTCCGTCAAGCCAGCAGCACGTTGGAAGCGGCGGCGCAATTCCCCAAATCGTTCCGAACTCCGCTTGTCTCCCGTTCTGGCGTGGATCTCTGCCAACTGCGCGGCAAGTTCGGCGGTGCGGCGGTCGTCGCCCGCGCCCAGCACGAAGTCGAGCAGTTTTTCGAGTGTCGGTGTATGGCGCGGTGCGCGGCGCAGGATGGCCTCAAGCAACCCAATGGCTTTCTGCGTGAGGCCGTAGCTGGCAAACAGGTCGACGTCAGTGAGCGACTGGGCAATGAATCTGTGTGTCTCTTCGTCAAGCACTGGCTCGCGAGACGCTGCTGCCGGCTTGGCTTCCACTTCCGGAGCGGACTCTCCTGCAGAGCGCAGCCGAGGAGCAGGTGGCTTCACAAGTTCTGTCTGCAAAAGCTCCTCGGATACCACCTCACCAGGCGCCAGCAGCCCCATCTTCGCGAGCACGCCGTTGAGCTTGCGCTTTGCCGAATCGCTTTCAGGCTCGCGCTCGAGAAGCTGTTCGAAAGTCTTCTTGGCTCGTTCCCACTGCTGCTGGGCAACCAGGGCATCACCCAGATGCACGAGCGCATCGGGCAAACGGAAAGAATCGCTGGTGCGGCCGTACAATTCCACGAGCCATTCGAGCGGCTCGACTCTGCCAGGCATGCCGGCCGCCAGCTCGCTGAGGACTTTCCCGACAACCTCGTGCTCCCCGGCATCGATCATGGACAGCCGCGACTTCGCCAGGATTTCCATGGCCTTTTCGCCATTCCCGGCCTGCAAGAGCGATTCGACCACCTTTTGCATGGGCCCAAAATTCTTCTCGTCTGCTTCAAATACGCGCTGCGCGAGAGCCGAGGCCTGGTCCCAATCGGAATTCTTGAGATAAAGATCGAGGAGGAGTTCGGTCTGCTCGCCGCCTTTTTCGAGATCGGCCGCCTGTTCAAGCAGCTGCGCCGCCTTAACGAGATCGCCCTGTGAAGAATAAGATCGCGCTTTGACGATAACTGCGGCCAGATTGCTGGGCTCGAGTTTCAGCGCCTTGTCCGCGAGCTTTTCAGCTTCTCCATGATCACCGCGTGCCAGAGCGCGCTGCGAAGCGGAGACATAAGACTCGATGGCCTCCCGAGTCTGGCCCATGGCCTGGTACAAATCGGCCAGGCGAATCTGGATGCGGAGATTATCAGGTTCCGCCTGCAGCAGTTTCTTCAGCAGCCCGACGGCTTCCGGCTGGCGATTGTTTTTCAGGTGAATCTCCGCCAGTTGGAGGAACAGGGGCCGGGCCTCGCTCATGACCCCTTGTTGAACGTAGAGGTCGGCAAGCTTTTCTAGCGGGCGAATCTCTTCGGGAGCGAGCTTGGCGATGCGCTTATAGACCGCGATTGCTTTTGTCAGGAAACCGTCGCCGACGAAAATCTGCGCAAGGCGTTCGAAGTAGTCGATGGCCTGAAACGTCTCGCCTTGGCGGATATACAACTCGCCGATGGTCATCAGCGTGACCTGATCGCGAGGCTCAAACTTCAGAATATTCTGGTATTCGGCTATGGCTTGGGCGACTTTGCCCTGGTTCAGCAGCTTTTGTGCGACTTCAACGTTTTTGCTCTTGTTATAGGCCATGCGCCAAAAGGGACAAATCTCCTCCGGGAGCTTGTCCCACAGATTCCCCTCAAATTGCCGCGGTAGCGGTACGCCTCGTAAGGCTACTGGTTACGCTAGCAGGGTGGAAAAAGACAAGTCAACGTACCTAGAAGCTCTTGTGAGCAGGCAGTTATCCCCGTGCCTTCTAGGAAACTCCATGGCGAAAACAAGGCGAATCTCCATGGGAACTCTTTTTCCTTCGCCCTCGGTCATTCTACGCCAGTCTCTGGCAGATATTCGAGGGAAGGGCGAGTGCGATGCGCTCGGCCAACCCGTGGGCGGAAGGGCCTGATTAAAACATCGGAAGTGAAGTTTGCGTCGCACCGGCGGCCCAACAAGCGGATTCCCGCACCGGAGCGAAGGAATGGCGGTGGAGCGGGGACGGACCATGTTGGCGTAGAGCTTCGAGATGGTCGGGCGTGGCATAGCCTTTGTGGCGGGCCAGGCCGTAGTGCGGATAAATGGCGTCCCACTCCTCCATGCGCGTGTCCCGATGGGTTTTCGCAAGGATCGAAGCTGCGGCGATGGAGATGCTACGCGCATCACCTTTAATCAATGATTTCTGCTCGATCAAAACGTCGAGCTGCATCGCGTCAATGAGCAAGTAGTCGGGTGGAATCGTCAGTAGCTGCAGTGCGGCGGTCATGGCCTGGCGCGACGCCTGGTAAATGTTCCAGGCATCGATGCGCTGCGCGTCTACTTCGGCGACCGCCCACGCGAGAGCGTGTTCGCGGATGCGCGGGGCGAGTTCCGCCCGGCGTTCGGCGGTGAGTTTCTTCGAATCGTCCAGCCCGAAAATGCGCCGCCGGGGATTTAGAATCACCGCAGCGGCAACCACCGGACCAAACAACGCGCCGCGTCCGGCCTCATCAATACCGGCGATGCGCATCCAGCCCAGTTTGCGCGCCGCTCGCTCGAAACGGGAGGAGCAGAGTCGGCTCATTGGCGGGAGATGTTAGCATGTGCCAAGAGGCCGGAGAAACAGTATCTACTCGCGTTGAGGAGCTGGCACCTTATTCATAGCGCAGGGCCGCAAGTGGATCGACGCGCATGGTGCGGCGCGCCGGCAGAAATGAGGCGATCAACGCCGAGGCCGAAAGCACCAGGGCGCCGGCAACGTAAGTCGGCGCATCGGTGGGCCGGACCCCGAAGAGCAAAGTGGAGAGAAGCGGCGTAAGCAGCAGCGACAAAACGACTCCGATGGCGACGCCGAGCGCCACCGGAAGCATGCTTTGGCGAACCACCAGCCCGAACAGTTGCGCCGCTTGCGCGCCAAGAGCAGTGCGGATGCCCAATTCGCTGGTACGCTGCACGACGGAATACCTAGTGATGGCATAGATCCCCGTCGAGGCGAGCAGCAGGGCAATGCCTGCCATAACACAGGCGAGCAAAGTTACAAAGCGAGCTTGCCGGCGAGCGGACTGAACGTATTCGGTCATGAACTCCACGTGATAAATGGGCAGATCTTTATCGAGAGAGGAAACTTCCCGGCGAATGAGTGGCAGCAATGTCGGCGCGCCCAGTTTGGACTTCAACGTGAAGGCCATGTGCGTGCGAATGGCGAGTGGATACAACAGGTAGATCTGGCCGCGAACTTGATCCGTCAAAGTGTGGTACTGCAGGTGCTTGACGACACCGATTACTTGCACGTTGTCACGGACCGTATCGCGAGTGCCATTCTCAACGTTCAGCAGCTGGCCAACGGCTGGCTGGCCCGGCCAAGATTGCTCGGCGACGGTATCATCGATAATGGCAAGATGGAGGTTCTGTTCAACATCATGTTCGTCGAAGTCCCTGCCGGTCAGGAATGTGACTCCCATGCTTTTGAAGTACCCCGGAAGGATCGCGCGGTAGTCGGCCATGATGGTGTTCTGTTGATCTTGGGGAGCGCCCGCGGGCCAGAAGTAGCTGTACCAGTTCGGGAGAGTATCCTCGAACGGCAAGTGGGAAGTGATCCCGGCGGCTTCGACGCCGGGCAAGCCCGCGAGATTGGCCTTCAAGGCACGGAGAAATTGAACCGCGGAGGCCGTGTTGTTGAACTTCTCCCACGGCACTGACACGCGAAAGGTGAGGACATTTTCGGGGACAAATCCTGGGTTGACCTGCATCAGTTTTGCAAAAGTTTCCAGCAGCAAACCCGCGCCAACGAGGAGAATAAAGCCCAGGGCCACCTCTGCAGTCACGAGCACATGGCGGTGACGCCGGCTGGCCGGATGGCCCGTTTGCCGGGCTTCCTTCAAAGACCGCGCCAGATCGATCCTGTGAGCGCCAAGCGCCGGGGCCAGTCCAAAGAGCAAACCCCCGCCGATGGCAATCGCAAAGGTGAAAGCGAATACCGGCGCGTCCATGCGAATCGCAGAAAGGCGCTCCATCTCCTTCGGCTGCATGGCCAGAAGCAAATGGAGCGCGCCCCATCCAAAGCTGATCGCGGCGACCGCGCCGCAGCAGAACAGCAAGACACTCTCGGTGAGCAATTGGCGAATCAAGCGCCCGCGTCCGGCGCCAACCGCAATTCGCAAGGTGATTTCGCGAGTGCGTTCATTGGCCCGCGAGAGCAGGAGATTCGCCACGTTGGTGCAAGCAATCAGCAACACCAACCCCGCTCCGCCGAAGAGCGCCAGAAGCGCCGGACGGATGTTGCGAACCAGGTCTCCCTGCAGCGGAACGACCTGAAGGTTGAGGGGAGGCTCGGCCAACGTGGTGAACTTGCTACGAAGATGCGCGGCGATCATTTCTATTTCTTGTTGCGCCAGAGGAATAGTAGCGCCATCACGAAGACGTCCGATCACTCGTAGATAACTCTGATCCGGCGGATCGCTGGCCAGAGAAGATCGGAAGGGAACAAAAGCGTCCATTTCCGGTGGAACGCTGGAGCCCTCCGGGAAAATGATTTTGAATCCCGGCGGCATCACTCCCAGGATGGTGGTCGGCTGGCCATTGAGTCGCACGGCTCGTCCAGCCATGTGCGGGTCAGCGCCATACCGGCGGCGCCACAGTCCGTCACTGATGATGGCGACCAAAGGCGAGCCGGGACCTTCGTCGCCGGGGGCGAACCATCGCCCCAACTGGGGATGCGTTCCCAGAATGCCAAGAAAGTTTGCCGTCACCATCCCGAGCTTTATCTGCTCGGGTTCGCCTTCGCCCGTCAAAGCACCGCTCTGCGCCCAGATTCCGCCCAAGTCTTCAAACAGCCGGCTACGTTCGCGGATGGTCATCAGTTCCGGCCCGGAGGCCGGAGCGCGCCCTTCGTTGCCATAGATGGACCACACGATGGCCAGCCGATCGGCTTTGGGAAACGGCAGTTGTTCGAGCAGCACGGAATGAACGACGGTGAAGATGGCGGTATTTGCGCCGATGCCGAGGGCCAGAGTGGCAACCGCGACGAGAGTGAATCCAGGACGCTTGAAGAGCATGCGCAAGGCGAAGCGAACATCCTGGTGACCGCCGTCGATCCACGTCAGGCCGCGCCGATCGCGGTACAGTTCTTTGGTTTGTTCGACGCCGCCGAATTCACGCCGCGCCGCATGACGCGCTTCTGCTGGACTCATACCCCGGCGAATGTTTTCATCGGTGACCAAGTCCAGGTGCGTTTGCAGTTCGGAGTTCAGGTCTTGTTCGAGATGCTGCTTGCGGAACACATTCCACAATCGCAGCAGTAGAATTCGCAATCGGTACATTTCTTCTCCCTAGGAAGCCGCCAGCCTCGCTCCAAAATACTAGCTCCGCTGCTCACCGCTACTTTTATCCTTCGTGGTGGTCCCCGGAGGGGACCATGATTTACTCATAACGCAGGGCCATCATGGGATCCACCTGCATGGCGCGTCGCGCTGGAATCCAGCCGGCCAAAAATGCCACCGCGAGTAAAACCAACAACGCCGAACCGAGAAGGAACGGATCGTGCGCGCGGACTTCGAAAAGCAAAGACTCCAGGAAACGCGAGCAGAGCCAAGCTCCCAGAATACCGAAGGCCGCCCCGGCAGCCGTCCAGCGCGCCATGTTTCGGAAAACCATCCCGAGAACACTCCGGGGAGTGGCACCCAGCGCTATGCGAATGCCGATTTCCCGAGTTTGTTGGGTGACCAAGAACGCCACGACTCCGTAGATACCGATGCCCGCCAGCAGCACGTCCATGCCCGCAAACAAGGACAGCAGGACCGCCGTGAAGCGGGGCCGCCCGGTCAACTTTCCCACGCGCGTGGTCATGACTTCGATGGTCACCGGAACGGTCGGATCGATGGCCGCGGTTTCTCCGCGAATCCACTCGGCAACACCTTGCGGACGGATGGCGCTCTCGACGATCACATGCGCGGAGCGAAAATATCCCTCCGTCTCGTTTTTCCAAGGAAGGTAAAACTCGGGATCGGCGGGCGCGGCCAGGCCGTTGTTCTTTACGTCCCCGGCAACGCCGACGATGGTGCGCCAATCGTTTTGCGAGCCAAATCGAAAAGATTTCCCGAGGGGCTCTTCTCCGCCAGGGAACAGCTTTTTCGCGAGTGCTGCACTCAGGATCACCGGCCTTTCGGCAGGCGAATGATCCTCTTCGGCAAAGCCGCGGCCGCGCTGGATGGGGATGCCCAGCGCCGGAAAATACCCGCGAGTCACATAACGATAGCCGATCATTCCGCCGGTGCCCGCACTGAATTTGGTGTGCCCGGGAATTTCAATGGACGATAGAAAAGTGGCTTGCATTCCGCCGGAAGGGGGCAGCGAGTCGCTCAAGGCCAGCGAGGTGACCCCCGGCATGTGCTTTAGCCGCGCTTCGACCTGATCGAAGAAGGCCAGCTGTTTCGCGGAGTCGGGATAGCGATATGCGGCGAGATCGATTCCTGCGGTGATGACATTCTTGGTGTCCATGCCCAGTGCCACGGTTTGGAGCTTCCAGAGGCTGCGAAGAAGCAGACCAGCTCCGGCGAGAAGCATCAGGGAAACGGCAATCTGCACGGTGACCAGTACCTGGCGAAGCAGGCCGCGTGCGGTCGGCTGGTTCTCTTTTCCGGTGAGCAGTTCGGGCGCGGGGCGACGGAGCGCCGCAGCTAGCCCGAAGAGAATTCCCGAGCAGATCGATACTGCCAGCGCGAAGAGCAGCACGCGAACGTCGATGCTGGCCTGTTCCAGCCGCGGAATACCATCGGGCGCAATGCTGACAAAGAGACGGAGCAAGAGTTGGGCGACCCAGCAACCCGCCAGGCCGCCCAGCACTCCAAGGAGCAGGCTTTCCGTGAGTGCCTGACGAACCAAGCGTCCGCGCGAAGCACCCAAGGCGGTGCGCACGGCCAAATCCCGCATGCGGCTGGTGGCCCGTGCCAGCAGCAGGTTGGCGACGTTGGTGCAGGCGACCAGCAGCACCGCCAGAACCGCGCCGAGCAGGACCCAGGAGGCGACGCGCGCGTCTTGTATCTGCCGATCGCGGAGCGAGCGGACCCGGAACGAGACCTCGTGTCGAAACTGCGGCGGAACGTAATTCAGGGACTGCTCGAAGAGCGGCTGCATGGCGGCCGCTGCTTGCTGGATGGTTATGCCCGGTTTGAGCCGCGCAAAGACCCGCAAAATGGTTTGCCCGGCAGTGGGCCGGCGATCGGTGGATCCATCGAGGGCCGCGGGAACCAGAATGTCATCGTGACCGAGGTTGGGCATTTCGAATTGCGCCGGAAGAACACCGACAACAAGAGTGGGGCGTCCGTCGAGTGAGATCGTGCGCCCGGGAAGATGGCCGTCACTGGCAAAGCGGGAACGCCACAGTCCGTAGGAAATCAGCGCGACGCGCGTGGCCTTTGGCCGGTCTTCTTCGCTCGTGAAATTCCGGCCAAGAAAAGGTTCGATGCCGAATGTCGGCAGGAAGGTCGATTCGACCAGCGCACACTTCAACCGCACAGCGTTCTGCTCGGTGAGATCGCAATCCGCCCCGCCGGGGACAAATGAGGTTACCGACTCAAAGGGAGTCTGCTCTTTCTTCCAGTCGACATAATCCGGACCGAGCACGAACTCATTGGCTTCGAACGGCGCGGTATCGCCAAAGCTGACCAGCCGGTCGTCGTGGGGATAGGGCAGGCTGCGAAAAAGAATGCGGTCGACCACGCTGAAGACCGCGGTGGTAGACCCGATCCCCAGGGCCAGAGTGAGGATCGCGACCAGCGCGAACGCCGGGCGTTTCCCAAGTCCTCGGAGAGCAAATCGCAGGTCTTCGACGAGCGCGTCGAGAAGCTGGATGCTGCGCTGCTGGCGGTGCAGCTCTTTGGTTTGTTCGACGCCGCCGAATTCACGCCGGGCGGCATAGCGTGCTTCCGCCGGACTCATACCGCGGCCAATATTCTCCTCCGTGAGCATCTCCAGATGCGCTCGAAGTTCGGCGTCCAAGTCTTGGTCCAGCTGCCGCTGAGAGAGCAGGCCGCGCCAACGCGCGCCGAAAATGCGCAGCCAGCCCATATCAGGCTCCCTCCGTGCCGCCGAGAAGACGGGCCATCAGGGCGGTCATGCGCTCCCAACTCTCGGTCTCTCGGAGCAACTGTTTGCGACCGGCACGCGTCAGCGAGTAATACTTCGCTTTGCGGTTATTTTCTGAAACGCCCCATTTTGAAGAGATCCAGCCGCGCTGTTCGAGCCGTAACAACGCGGGATAGAGTGTGCCCTGGTTCAGCTTGAGCAGATCATCAGAAACCTGCTGGACGCGCTGGGCGATGCCGTAGCCATGCAGCGGGCCCATGACCTCGAGGGTCTGCAGCACAATGAGATCGAGCGTGCCTTGCAAAACTTCCCCGCGTGGAGGAGCCATGCTTTCTCCTTTAGATAAACAACAGGAGCATAGGCTCCGTCCTGTTGAATGTCAACAGGGAGATTCCTTGGCCAAAGAGACGCCCCCCGCGGCCCCGCATGCGCATTGACGGGAGTTCCCAGGGCGTGGCAGCATACGCTCACCCTGCGGAATTCTTCGCTATTTTTTTTTCAAGGAGCGGACCGATGAGTCTGGACCAACGTGCGCGCCAACTTTTTCCTCCTGGACGCCTTTCTGGCTTCTTATTGATCACCGCTCTCGTCCCCATGGGCCCCGCTTTCGGCCAAACGCGCCACATCGAATTAAACGACTACGCCAAGATCACCTCGGTCTCCGACCCGCAAATCTCCCCTGACGGGAAGAGCATCGCATTTGTCGTCTCCCGGCCGAATCTTGACGAGGACCGCAGCGATCGCCAACTTGTGCTGCTGGATATCGCCACGGGAGCGCAACATGTCCTGACCTACGAACGCAAGGAGGTCGGCTCGCCGCGGTGGTCACCAGCCGGCGACCGCCTGGCGTTTGTCGCCGTGGATGGAGCGGGAAAGGACGCTAAGCCGCAAGTCTTTATTCTCCCCATGACGGGCGGCGAAGCTCACAAGATTACCACCGCCTCGACTGGCGTTGAGCAATTTGCCTGGCGGCCCAGCGGGCAAGAGATCGCTTACGTCACCTCCGACGAGCCAGAAAACAAAAAGGAAATGGAAAAGCACCACGACGCTTTCGAGGTCGGTGACAATGATTACCTGGCGATGGAAGCACAGCAGCCTTCTCACCTCTGGATTACCCCGGCGGAAGGCGGAACGGCCAAGCGGCTGACCTCGGGCACCTGGAGCCTTCCGAAGAGTGCGCCGCCCAGCTCTCCCGCGTCTCCGATTTGCTGGTCTCCCGATGGGCAATGGCTGCTGTTCACCAGGCAGGAGCACCCGCACCAGGGCAACGCCGACTTGACCATGCTGCAATTGCTCAACGTTAACACTGGCGAGACCCGCAAGCTGACCAAACACGAGAAGTTCGAAAGCTTCGGCCTGTTTTCTCCGGAGGGCTCCCGGGTGGCCTACTGGTATCCGCGCGACGGCGATCCAAATAATGAAAATGAGATCTTCGTCACGCCCACCGCTGGCGGGGACGGCACGGACTTGACGCGCTCCATCGACCGCGACCTACTGCGTGTGATCTGGATGCCGGACGGCAATTCGCTGCTGGTCGGCGGCCATGACGGTACCGCGACTTCACTGTGGCTCCAACCGCTCGCAGGCGTTGCGAAAAAACTCCCGCTGGGCAACATCAGCCCCTCGTGGGCCTTCTGGGTGGATGTTTTTGTCGGCCGCAAGGGCGAGATCGCTTTTACCGGCGCCACCCCGACGCAGCCTTCCGAGCTGTATTACATGGGCTCGGCCAACGACGCGCCAAGACGTCTTACCGATTTCAATCACGAGATCGCCTCGCTGGCCCTCGGCAAAGCTGAAAAATTCGAGTGGCTCGGGCCTGATGGTTTCCGGGAAGACGGCGTCCTTTTCTATCCGCCCGACTTTCAGAAAGACCGCAAATATCCGCTGGTGCTGATTATTCATGGGGGACCGCAGGCCTCCACAACCACGCAATTTAGTTTCCTTCCCCAGCTCATGGCCACCCACGGGTACGTGGTTTTCTCCCCGAATTATCGCGGCAGCGACAATTTGGGCAACGCTTACCAGCGCGCCATTTGGAATGACGCCGGTGACGGCCCAGGACGCGACGTCATCGCCGGGATTGATGCGGCGAGAAAACTCGGCTTTGTCGACGCCAGCAAAATCGGGGTGACCGGTTGGTCCTACGGCGGCTACATGACCTCCTGGCTCATTGGTCACTATCAAATCTGGAAGGCCGCGATGGCCGGCGCTCCGGTGACGGACATCTGCGACGAATACAACCTGTCCGATGGCAACGTGATCAACCGCTACAGTTTCAGAGGCTCGCCCTACGTGGCAGATAACTTCAAGGACTACCGTGCGCAATCGCCCATCGCTTACGCGGCGCAGATGAAAACGCCGACGCTCATCATGCACGATACCGGCGACGCCCGCGTCACCATCACCCAGGGCTACTCGCTCTATCACGCTCTTAAGGACAACGGCGTTCCCGTCAAGTTCATCGCCTATCCCGTCGCGGGCCACTTTCCGGGAGATCCGGTGCGGGTAATGGATGTCGATCGCCGCTGGGTCGAATGGATGGACCAATACTTAAAATGAGACCGCTTCCGAGCGGCCGGTCGCGGCATCAGGCACACCGCAGGTCATCAGCGTCTATCTGAAACTCGAGGGGGACAAATCCATGCGTCTCGGACTACCGTCGAAAGCAATTCGCCTACTGCTCAACATCGCTGCTGCTCTAACTCTGCTTCTCGTGACGCCACTCGGCGGAGCCCAAGGCCTAGTCAGCAGCGACCTTTCCCGCCTGCGCTCCGTCGCCAGCGCCGAACTGTCGCCTGACGGCCATCGCATCGCGTATAGCGTGACCATGCGCGACCATCCCGGCCGCCCCTACGGCCAGCTCTGGATTATGGACCTCGCCAACCAGAAATCCATCCGCGTCGGAAGCGAAAAAGATTCTGGCGGTGGTCCATTGTGGTCCCCGGACGGCAAATGGTTGGTGTTCGAGGGGCATCAAGGGGAAAAGGGCGGATTGTTCGTGGCCCGGCCGGACGGATCGGAGCTCACCTATCTGGCTTCTAGAGAAGGCACCAACAGCCCGCTCCCCGGCACCGGCAAAGACTTTACTTGGTCGCCCGATGGCAAGCAGCTGGCCTTCGTCTCCGCGACGCCCGGCACGGAAGCGGCGGAAGCCAGCGGCGATCCCATGGTGATCACTCGTTATCTCTATAAGCCTGATGCCGGAGAAGGCTTGACTCGCTTCAACGACAATCAGCGCCTGCACATTTTCGTGGTGGACATTTCCACAAAACAGGTGCGTCAACTCACGCGGGGAAACACCGATGAGCACTCCATCGATTGGTCGCCGGACGGCAAGGAGATTCTGTTGGTTTCGAATCGCGAACCAAATCAGGATGAGTTTTTCAATTACGACATTTTCGCTTTGAAGGTGGCGGACAACAGCATTCGCCGCCTTACCGCCACGGAATCGAACGAGTACGATCCGCTGTGGTCCCCAGACGGAAAGCGCATCGTCTTTCGCGGAACGCGCCGCGGCCTGACCGACCGCGAAACAACCATGGAAGACAGTCACGTGTGGGTCATGAATGCCGACGGCAGTGATCGCCAGGAGATCGGCTCAGTCTTGGACAACCGCCAGGGTGCCCCGCGATGGACGCCCGACGGCCGCGCCGTGTACTTCACGATTCAAGAGCGCGGCAGCATCCGGCTGGTACGCTTGCCGGTTTTAGGCGGCCAGCCGGAGTATGTGGTGAAAGACACCGGGGGCGTGGGCGCTTGGTCGGTAGCCCGGGAGGGATCTCTGGCGTACAGTTTCGCTACTCCCCAGGACGCCGCGGAGCTCTATCTCCAAGCCGGCAGCGCCGCACCACAGAAGCTCACAGACTTGAACGCCCAACTTTTCGCCGGAAAACAAATCGCCGAAGTCGAGTCCTTCACGTTCATCAGCAACGACAACAAGTTTGAAGTCCAGGCCTTTCTCACCAAGCCGCTGGGGATGACCGCCACATCCAAACATCCCCTCATCGTCAATATTCACGGCGGGCCGCACGGCCAGAATGGGCCGGTGTTCAATTTCAAAAATCAGGTCTACGCCGCACACCGATGGGCAACTCTGCAGGTGAACTATCGCGGCTCCACGGGCTACGGGCAGAAGTTCGCCGACGCCGTCTTCGGCGATCAGGACGGAAACGAAGGGCAAGATGTTCTGTACGCGGTAAGTGCCGCGGTGCGCCGCTACCTGTGGATCGATCGCGAGCGCTTGGGCATCGAAGGCGTCAGTTACGGCGGCCAGCTGACCGACTGGCTGATCACTCAAACCAATGAATTCAAGGCCGCGGTGCCCATCGCCGGAATCGCCAACCTGGTCAGCTACAACTACATGACCTATTACAACCAATACGAAGAAATGGAATTCGGCCAGTTCCTGCACCAGGGAAACCTCATGGACGTGGCCTGGGAACGTTCTGCGCTGAAGCACGTCGCTGCCGCGCACACCCCCACGATGTTAATCCACGGGGAGAATGACAACGACGTGCCCATCGCCGAAGCCGAGCAGTTCTTCATCGCCTTAAAAGACGTCGGCACCGAGGCGGTCTTCGTGCGCTACCCGCGCGAGGGCCACGGCCTCAGCGAAGTGAAGCACAACATCGATTCCACCGACCGATCGATCGCCTGGTACGAGAAGCATTTTCCCAAGCCCGGAATGGAAGGCGTCACCAACGTGCAGCCCTGATGCGAAAAGGAAAAGCCCAGGTGGCCCGAGGCCTTTTCTTTTTCTTTTTCTTTTGTTAAAGGTGAGCGCAACAGCGAAACCACACTTAGGCTTTTGCTTCGGTTCCGGCGACTGCCACGGCCGCCACTTCTTCGCGTGCCGCGCGCTTGATGCGCGCCGCTTTGCCCTTCAGGTCGCGCAGGTAGTACAGCCGGGCCCGGCGAACTTTACCTTTGCTGACAACTTCAATGGAGCTGATGGTCGGCGAATGCAGCGGGAAAATACGCTCGATGCCCACGCCAAAACTGACCCGGCGCACGGTAAAGGTCGCACTGGAGGCCCGGCCCTTCTTGGAGATCACTACACCCTCGAAGGCCTGCAGGCGTTCCTTGGTCTTCTCGCCTTCGCCTTCTTGCAGGCGCACGTTGACGCGCACGGTGTCGCCCGGGCGGAACTCGGGGAGGTCTTTGCGCAATTGCGCTTCATGGAGTTTACGAATTACCGGATTCATGTTCCTGTTTCCTTTTAGACCCACTCAGGCAGGGCCACCTCTCGACAGTCAACCTCTAATTATAGGGAAATGGCAACAATTTGCCTAGGACATTTCGATGCCGGCGCGTTAGGTCATTCGGAAACTAGCGGCGGCGCTTTTTTTGTTGCTGATCATTCCAGAGCAAGCGGATAAGGCCGCCAGAGGAAAATGGCGGCTAGGAAAAACGACCCAGAGCATCATGCGAGATAATGACCTGGCGTCAAGCCGCCGCCGAAGACGTGCGAATCACGGTTCCGGCGAAACGCTCCATTTCCTCTAGTTGCGGGCTGAATTGCAGCAGCACGAGGTCAACACCGGCGGCTTCGAATTGCGCCAGACGCTCGGCCACCTGTTCCGGCGTGCCAATCAGCCCGGACCGCAGGCCGCGATTCGAAACCGAATAATCTTCCAGGGAAACGCGCTGCTCCAATTGCGTTCCAGCAAGCCACTGCTGGTAGTTCGCGTAGCCCGCGGCGGATTGTTGAACATCCGTGACTCGCCGCAGCTCGTCCTGCGCTTGGCGTTCCGTATCGCGAACAATGGCATATCCGGCAACGCCAAACTTGAGCGGCGGCAAATTGTGTCGCGCGCGGCGTTCTCGCAGATCCGCGATTTTCTCGCCGACGCGCTCCGGCGGATCGCCGTGCATCAGATAGGCGTCGCATTTCTCGGCGATCAGCTCTTTGGCCGCCGCCGATTCGCCGCCCGCATAAAGGGTTGGCCGCGGCTTGGCAACCGGTTTGGGTTCAAGAACGTTGTCTTCCACCCGGTAGTACTTCCCGGAATATGAAAAATGGTCCTGCTTCCACACGCCATCCAGAACGTCGAGCCATTCGCCGGTGCGCGCGTAGCGGTCGTCATGCTGTTCAAACGCCACGCCGTACTTGCGCGCTTCGTCCGCCCACCACGAGGACACCACGTTCAGCGTAAGCCGGCCATTGCTAATCCGATCGATGTTGGCCGCCTGCTTCGCGAGCAACGCCGGAAGATGGAACGTCGGTCGCACCGCCACCATCAATTCGATCCGTTCGGTCACCGCAGCCAGCGCCGCCGCGGTGGACCACGCGTCCAGCGAAGGCGCCTCGACTCCCTTGATGTCGTTGAGATTGAGTTCCGCGATCAGCGTCAGGTCGAAGCCTATCTGCTCGCTCCGCTGGGCGAGCCGCTTCACATACGCCCAGCTTACTTCCATATTTTCATGTTCGACGTTGCGCAGCCAGCCGCCAAAAACGGGAAGCCAGTAGCCGTATCTCATCGCGGGCCTCCGCTGGCTACCACGCGCTCGCTGCGACTCGCCTCGTGACGTTGCGCCTCCGCGATGAGGAAGTCCGCGAGCCGCGCGTAGGGATCGAAGCCAATGACGCGCACGGGATCGGCAACGAAATTGGATAGCGCGTTCACATCGTAATAAAGCTGCTGCCCGGTGCGATCGTCGATCACGTACTCGATCCCGCCAACCTCCACGCCTGCGAGTTCCACGATCCGTTCAACGTCCTGGATCACCTGGCGCGGCGGTTCGTAGCCCTCCACTTTCATCCCGCTCTTCGGCGCGTCCACCGGACACGCCATGCGCGTCAGCTCCTCGCCCCTGGTGTTCTGGCAGATGTCGGCTGGACACAAGTTGTAACTCTCGCCGGTGATATGAATCTGGATGGCATAGAGAAATTTCCCACCGAGAACCTCGACTCGCGTGATGATTCCGTGGCGTGCCGTAAACGCTTCCTGCACCAGCGCTGTCGAATCAATGCCCAAGTACAGGCGCTTGGCCTCCACCGCGGCGCACAGGTCGTTCCGCGAATTGAAGCGCTCAATCCCTGCGCCACTCCCGCCAATGTTCGGCTTGATGACCACGGGATATCCGATAGCCTCCGCCGCGGCCAGCGTCTCGGTGGGATGATTGATGACCCGCGCCTTCGGATAAGGCAGTCCCAGCTTCTCCAGATTGGTAAGCTGCAACGCCTTCGAAATCTCGTGATTGAAGCACCGGTAACCGTTGACGACGCGCACGCCTTGGCCTTCGAGGTGCGCTAGATAGTTCAGCGTGTAGAAAATTCCATGGCCCAATCCCCGCTGCCACGCCGAAGGACTCATGCGATTGAAGAGCAGAGAATATTCTTGCTCCGGCGAGCGAACATCGTAACTATGGTGCCGCGCATCGATCTTCTGCCACGGCACACCGCGTTCATCGAGCTGCTCGAACAGCGGCCGGAACCAGTCCGGATGCTCGTAGTAAATGGCGATGGGCTTTTCGAATCCGTAGCCGATTCCATTGCTCTTGTTGCTCATGAATCCTCGCGCTTAGTGCTCACCCTCTGGAGTCTCCCCTCGGAGCAGCACGGTCCTGCAGCTGTTCAAATAACTTGTCTGCAGTTGAATGAGAACCTCAGGAAGTTCCATTTTATTCCTCGGGCAACAGATCGGGGCGATTGCGGAGGGTTTTTTCGATTGCCGCGCCGCGCCTCCATTTGGCCACTTCCGCGTGGTTTCCACCGATGAGAACCTCCGGCACGGCCCAACCTCGATACTCCGCCGGCCGCGTGTAATGCGGAAAATCCAAAAGACCGGCACGCCTGACTCTTGGCTGGGAACTGGCGCGGCCCCCGGGATGAAGCGCCTGGGATTCTCGAGCCATCCCGCTGAAGGATTCATTCTGCGACGAAGCTTCGTTCCCCAAGGCCCCCGGCAGGAGTCGCGTCACCGCATCAATAACAAGCACGGCGGGAAGCTCCCCACCGCTCAGCACGAAGTCACCGATGGAGAGCTCCTCGGTGGCCAGGTGCTCGGCCACCCTTTCGTCCACGCCTTCGTAACGCCCGCAAATAAGAATGATCCGCGCGAGCCGCGCGTAACGCCGGGCCGTTTCCTGACCGAAAAGTTTTCCTGCGGCCGACATGAGCACAACGGCCGTCTGCGGATCAGCCGCGCTAGGCCTCGAGGCTTCGCCCACCCGGCATCCCAGAAGAGATTCTACCGCTTCAAACACTGGCTCCGGCTTTAGCACCATGCCCTCGCCACCCCCGAACGGGCGGTCGTCCACCGTGCGGTGACGATCCTTGGTGAACACCCGCAGATCCTGCACATTTACCTCCACCAGGCCCGTTTCGCGCGCCCGCCGAAGGATTCCATGATCCAGCGGCCCGGCGAAAAATTCCGGAAAAATGGTGATGAGATCGAAGCGCATGCTCCGCCAGTCTAACCAATTGATCGTCGGGCCGCCATTCCTGCCTCCTTTCTTGCCACCCTGCCGGAAGCTGATGGTCGTCCCGGTGAACTTTGCCGTTCCTCCCTTTTCTGTCCTTTTGGACAGCTTGCGGAGCCCTCTGTGGTCCCGCTAACCTCTTACTACACAAGCCGTTGTCTCCAGTACGAAATGCCCGTACTGGCACATGCCGTGAGGTCAATCTGATGAAGCTTGCCACTCGCCTAACCCGCTTTTCATTGCTCTTGTCATCGACTGTCCTCCTTCCATGGCTGGCGGGCTGTGGCGGCTATGTGAGCTCGAGCGGAAGCGGGTCCGCGCCTCTGACACCCACAAATCTCGCGGCCGCGGCCGCCAACGCGCAGGTGAATCTGACCTGGAACACGAGTTCCGGCGCGACGGGCTACTACGTGAAGCGCTCTACCAGCAGCGGAAGCGAGACACAAATCGCGGCGCCGTCGACGAC
>WNFP01000324.1_pt1 | contig 35132 bp, 22 predicted proteins | sample 5400201 | NCBI WGS metagenome assembly WNFP01 (sample SAMN13153355, study PRJNA577476) | soil metagenome | isolation source: 115 cm saprolite under Madrone tree | place: USA:California | collected 2016-06-14 | reverse complement strand
AAAAACCGTTGAGTCCGCGGCGCGTTCAAGCAGCGCTTTGCCCAACTCGTCGCGAACCATGGGATCAAGGCCACTGAACGGTTCATCCAAGACGATCAGTTTCGGCCGAAAGGCAAGAGCGCTGGCAAGAGCGGCCTTCATCCGCATCCCGCGAGAGAGTTGTTTCAGTTTGCGATCGAGAGGCAGGTCAAGGCTCTGGACGAGTTGTGACTCGAACTGATTGTCCCACGTGGGATAAAAGGGCCGGAGATAGGCCAGGAAGGAGCCAACGCGCATCCACCCCGGCAGTTGCTGATTTTCCGAGACATATCCGATTGATGCGAAAACCTTGCCGGAGACCTTTCTCGAGTTCACTCCAAGGACTGTGGCATTGCCGCTCGAAGCCCGGAAAATGTTCATCAGGATCTTGATGAGTGTTGTTTTCCCTGCTCCATTGGGGCCTACCAGAGCATGCACCGCTCCTTGCGGAACGCAAAAGTCAAGTCCATCGAGGGCATGTACGCGGCCGAAGCGCTTGGTCAAGGCTTCAGTTTGTATGGCATTCACGCGGGTACTATACCAGCCACCAGTCACATGTTTAATAGAAACGTAAGGTTGCCCCTGACTATCAGAGCGTGGCCGGCCGGTTCCGCCGGCGGAACCATAACCAAAGCACCCCGAGAGCGGCAAGAGCGCCGATCGAGTCCAGCAGGGAATCGTACGGTGAGGCGGTTCGGCTGGCGACGAAGGCCTGGTGGATTTCATCCAGCGCCGAATAACCGGCTGCGCAGAACAGCGCCGTCAGTCCCCATGTCCAGCGCCACCCTTTGCGGGCGCCGCGCACGCCACGATACAGCAACAGGCAAAACACAAAGTATTCCGTGAAGTGCGCGCTCTTTCGAATGAAGTAGTGGATGATCAAAAATCGATCTTCGGTTATCGAGGGAACGAGCCAGTACAGTATACGTTCGAGCACTGCGCCAGTGTGCTCCGCGGAAAACGTGTCCGCGGACATTGAGAAGATGACGCCTGCCCACAAGAGCGCAGGCCACCACGCGCGCAGCCACGCCGGCACGCGTGGCGGCCGCAGTCGAGCTTGAATCTCCGGCAAGTGAGGGGCAGGGCGCGGATTACGCCACGGCTGGATTTCTGACACTAAGAATCGTCCCTTTCTTTCCACCGGGGCACGCGCCCCGTACCATGCGCTCTATTCCATTCTCCCTATTCCATTCGATAGTTCGGCGCCTCTTTTGTAATGATTACGTCATGCACGTGGCTCTCGCGCAATCCCGCGGCGGTCACTCTCACAAACTTGCCCTTCTCCCTGAATTCCTTCAAGGTGGCAGCTCCTACGTAACCCATGCCGCTCTTCAATCCGCCAACGAGCTGGTCCGTCAGCGCGCCCAGCGAACCCTTATACGGTACGCGGCCTTCCACGCCTTCCGGAACAGACTTACTCCGTTCCCCGGAATCCTGAACCACCGCATAACGGTCAGAGCCCGCCTCCATCGCTCCGGTTGAACCCATCCCACGATAAGATTTGAACGTTCGGCCTTGATAGAGAATCGTTTCTCCCGGCGACTCTTCTGTGCCGGCAAAAAGGCTTCCAATCATCACGCAAGAAGCGCCCGCCGCCAGCGCTTTCGAAATGTCGCCAGAATACTTGATCCCGCCGTCGGCAATGATGGCCACGTCCGTGCCTTTCGCAGCCCTCGCCGCCTCCATAATCGCCGTAAGTTGCGGAACACCCGCTCCGGTAACCACCCGCGTCGTGCAGATGGAGCCAGGTCCGATGCCTACTTTCAGCCCGTCAATCCCAAGCGAAATCAAGTCCTTCGCGCCTTCGTAGGTCGCCACGTTGCCTGCCACCAGCTGCATTTCCGGCAGCCGCTGCCGAATCGCCTTTATTGCTTCCATTACTCGTTCGGAGTGCCCGTGGGCCGTGTCAATGGCCAGCACATCCGCTTTTGCCTTCGACATTTCCACGGCTCGCTCCAGAAAATCGCCCGTCGCCCCTACGGCGGCGCCAACGCGCAATCGCCCGTGCTCATCCTTCGCCGCACGCGGGTATTCCAGTTTTTTCTGAATGTCTTTAACCGTGATTAAGCCCTTCAAGTTGAAGTCCTGATCCACTACCAGCAGCTTTTCGATGCGGTGTTTCTGCAGGATGCGTTCGGCTTCTTCCAGCGTCGTGCCCACCGGCACGGTCACCAGGTTGTCTTTCGTCATCACTGAACCGACCAGTTGGGCGTGATTCTTCTCAAATCGCAGGTCCCGGTTGGTCAGAATTCCCGTCAGCCGTGAACCGCGCGTCACCGGCAGGCCGGAAATTTTGTATTTGTTCATGATTTCCAGCGCCTGCCGCAGCGTGATGTCCGGCGAAATCGTCACCGGGTCGACGATCATCCCGCTTTCCGAGCGCTTCACCCGGTCCACTTCCTCGCCTTGCCGGTCAATCGGCATGTTGCGGTGCACCAGTCCGATACCGCCCTGCCGCGCGATGGCGATGGCCAGCCGCGACTCTGTCACTGTGTCCATCGCCGCCGACGCCAGCGGGATGTTCACTGTCAGCTTGCGTGCGAAATGCGTGGTGGTGTCCACTTCGGTGGGCAGAACCGCCGACCGCCCCGGCAAAAGCAGAACGTCGTCAAAAGTAAGACCCTCGGTAATCGAACTGTCCATCATTCCAGCCTCACGTAGAAAGATTGCCAGCGCCGAAACTGCCGCCCTAAAGCAGCGCAGCCCAGCGGGTGCCCGCTGGGCTGTCAGATAACTTCATCAAATTGAGAAAATGAATCACCGTGAATCTTCAATTCTAAGGGGCATCGCGATTCCGGTCAAGTTGACCTAACAATTTGGCAGATTTGGGCCACGGCGGGCCCTGGATGCAAACCCTTCGATTGCTCTTCCTGCTTTGCTTGGTATTAGCGAGAATTTCAGGGACACTGCGAGCTGATGTCCCTGAAAGATTGCGGCAAGAATAAAAAAGGGGTGCGCTTCCGGAATCGGAGCGCGCCCCAGTTGTCAACAGGGCTGCGGTTAGAAGCGGAACTCGGTTTCCCACTCTGCGCGGAACGCTACGGGCACAGTGACAACCTTCGGATTCTTATCGTCTAATACCCCAACCAGCTATAATCGAGATTTAACTTGACACGTAGTCTCAGGGTTATGTAATGATTTTGCCCAGTATCGCCCTAGGAGGAGCATCCGATGAAGATCTTAGAAGCTGCAAGTTAGGTTGCACTTCTCGTCGTTTGTTCCGTAGGGGCATACAGGCTGTGGCAGTTTAAGCCGCAAGACACTTCATCAGGAGCTGTACGTTCATCCGTAGCAGCGCCGACGAGCGTTTCTGGTCGTATACCTGTCGACCTGACGAGCCGAAAGAAATGGATCATTCTCGTCCTCTCAACCGAGTGTCATTATTGTGTAGAAAGCCTGCCGTTTCACCAGGAATTGGTGAAACAGTTTCGAAATTCTGACGCCGTAGGCTTGATAGCCCTGTTTCCACAAAACCGGCAGCAGGTTGAACAATACGAAGCTGCGCATGATTTCCGTCCCAATACAGTATTGACGGATATAAGCCTAAGCCAACTGCAGGTCAGAGGAACTCCGACACTGCTGCTCGCGGACCAGCATGGCACGGTGCTGAAGCACTGGGAGGGCCGTCTCCCTGAGAATAAAGAGAGAGAGGTTAGGGCCGAAGTTGGCGCGAAAAATTAGCTTTGAAAGGAAAACTCAACATGAATAAGATAATCCTGCGGAATATTCTGTTCACGGTTGCTATCGGCATTGCCGCGTTATTGGTTCCGAGAGCGGCAGACACTTGTGATGCGAAATGCCAGTGCATGAACAACACAGAACAGGCCTATTTAGAGTGCGTGAATTTCTATAACAGTGCCCCGTGCAGCGCCTGTGCGAATCCTGGTGCCTGCCTTTTCGATTGGCCTGTCACGAGCGCCTGCACTGGGGGATACAGGCTTGATCTTTGTGACGGGGTGGACAACTGCGCCGCCAGCCGTGATAGCGACATGAACGACTGCTCTTGGGGTTGTTGACGGTTCTTTCGACCAAAGGTTCACTTAGCGGCCGACTTGAGTGCTGACCTGAGTTGTAGGGTTTTAAGACAGCGGAGCATCATCCCTTGTTCTGTTAGCTAGCCCGATCACTTCATCTTGTGCTGGATAGACATCGCATTCCTTTACGAGACCGTGGGACACTGAGATTCAGGAATCTCAGCAAGCTGATCCCAGTTTTCGATCGGACGGACGTAGCCGCCGGGAGAATGGATGTGCACAGAGCCGATGGATTGTGGCCCCTCACAAACGGAAACCTGGGCTGACCCGGTTGAGTCAGCCCAGGTTGGTAGTTGTTGTTTCGGCCGTCCGCTTAGAACGTGAAGCGGGCACCGAACTCGGCCGTGAACGCCCGCGGCAGCGTGCTGCTCGTGGGATTGATGAAGCCGATCGCTTTGCCAAACGTGGTGCCGGAGTTCTGGGCCACGTTATCGAAGTTATTGCCGTAATTGGCATGGTTGAACAGGTTGAACCCTTGGAACGCGAGCTGCAGGTTGCGTCCCTCGCCCAGCTTGATGTTCTTTGCAAGGCGGACGTCCATGTTGAAGTATGGGTCGCCACGCATTGAGTTGTAAGGAACGACATGGCAGTTACCGGAGTAATAGCACTGGACCGCAGCCAACTTGGCCGCACCGCTTGTCCCATCCATCGCGGTGAGATTCGTCGGATCGCTGTTCGGCACGATGACCGCGCCGGCGGAGCTGCCCCCGCTCAGATTGAGCTCATTGAAAGACGAGGTCACAAGATAGGGCCGCGCCGAACCTGCTTGCAGGATCGGAGAAAACGCCATTCCCCACGGCAGGTTTACGGTGCCCGCAATGGTCACGTGGTGCCGCTCGTCGTTAAAGGAAGGCCCGAATTCAAACGGCGAGAACGGGTTCTGTGGGTCGCGCGGATAGTTGCGGAATGAACCACCATCTTCGTCATAGCCCACGGCACGGGCCAGCGTGTAATTTGCGATCAGATCGACTTTATGGAATCCACGCTGGCGATAGCTGATGTTCATGCCATCGTAGCGCGAACGTCCGATCGATTCCTCGTTACGGACGCTGCCGAGCAACGGCACGCCCGCCGCCAAGAAGGCCGCGTCGAGTGGCCGGAAAAAGCCGCACGATGACGCCGAACAGACCGGGACTCCCGTGGTTGCGTTCTCCGTCACGCTCCGCGTCGTTATGTTCGCAGGATTGATGGGGATCTTAGGATCAAGATTAATCGTCTTGTTCTCGTGTAAGCTGAGCACGTGGACGTATTCCGCCTCAATTACGGATTTCGAGGTGATCGCCCAGGTATACCCTCCGTTCCATTCCTCAGTGACCGGGTTGCGATAGTTCGGGTCCATGACGCGGCCGGTGGCACCTGGTACTGCGGGTGTCCCACCAGCCAAGTTATGTGATGGCGGCGGAATCGTTGGCATCGGATCCACGCCATAACGCCAACTACTCAACGGAATGCCCGTGCCCGGCACGGCATCGCTGCCACTGATTGAGAACGCCGTCTGAAAGATGGTCGCATTGCTCTGTTGCTCCATGAACAGCGGGATGTTCTGGAAGGTATTGCCGTAGTATATTCCGAAACCCGCACGGATGACCTGGGTCCCGTGGCCGGTCAGATCATAAGCGAGCCCCACGCGTGGGCTGAAGTTCTTGTTGTAATCGTTCGCCTTCTTGGCCACCAAAGACGCTGCCAGAGGGCTGAAAGGGGCAGCCGCCTGGAGTTCTTGGAAGGTCCGGCTGTTGGCGATATCCGATCCTCCGACGAAATCGAAATCCTTGTCCCAACGAAGCCCAAGGTTCACGGTCAATCGGCGGGTCATTTTCCAGTCATCCTGGAAGTACAGTCCGAGCTGCTTCGCATCCTTGATAATGAAGTGGGGATCGCCAACCGCGATGCTCATTGAGCCGACGGCGCCTGCAGTTGCAAAGCCATTCGGGTAAGTGCCGGCGCCGCACCCGGTCGTTGTCGTGTCTGGTGCCACGCCGAGGATGCAGCTTGGGTTCGCGTTGAAGTCGAACTGCAGGGTTGGATTGAACTCGAAAAAGCCGCCCATGAACGGCGTGTAGATGTAGTCAAATCCGGTGCTGAAGGTGTGCTTGCCGACTATTTTGCTCAGGTCGTCTTTGAGCTGCCACTTCCGCTGGATGGACTCCTGCGGAATGTTGGTGTTGGTGCCGAATTGCGCGCTGGGAAAGGTGATAAGGGGGGTCCGCGTGTCACTGTCAATCAAGTTGTTCCAATACTGCCACCCGGCAGTAAATTGGTTTAACAGAGTAGACGAGAACGTGGAGTTGAGGGTGAGGTTGGCAATCTGCAGGTGGTTCTTGGTGAAGTTGCCTTCCGTCAGGTCGAAGCTGCCGCCGCTCTGGTCGTTGAGGCTGTTATTGGCCTGCGTGGCAACCGACAGATAGGCAGTGTGTTTGTTGTTGATGGTCCAGTCCATGCGCCCGGCAATGCGGTTCTCGTAGAACGGCGTGGGGATCGTGGCTGACGGCTTCGCTCCCAGTGAAGTCACAAGGTTGAGTTGGGTCAGCGCCGTGGGCTCCTCGACGATCGAAGGTGTCGGCTCGCGCTGGCGTTCAATGGCGAAGAAGGTAAACAGCTTATCTTTCTTGATTGGCCCGCCGATGGAACCGCCAAACCACTGGCGCGAATACGTGGGAGTCACATAACTAAACGGCTTGGCCGGGTTCCCTGGATCGGGAATCTTCTGAGCCGCATTGAGCGCCTGATCGCGGAAAAATCCGAACGCTGAACCATGGTAGTTGTTCGTCCCGGATTTTGTAATCACGTTGATGGCGGCGCCTTCGGACCGGCCATTAACTGCCGAGAAGCGCTGCGTAGAGATCTGGAACTCTTGCACCGCTTCTGCAGGAAGTTGCATGACGGGCCCACCCACTGTGTTGTCCTTGTTGTCTACGCCGTTGACGGTCACGTTGACGTTGCGGCCGCCCTGACCGTTCACCGACAAGATCGAGTAGCGGTTCTTGGTGGGGTCGTAAGAGTCCGCCGATTTCACGCCAGGTGAGAGATAGGCAAGGTCGGCGATATCGCGGCCGATCAGCGGCAATTCCTGAATCTGTTGCGGCGTGATGTTCGTGCTGACGTCCATCTTCTGCTGGTCCACCAGGGGCACGGCACTGGTAACTTCTACGATCTCGGATACCGAGCCGGGTTTGAGCGTGAAGTTCTGTGTCGTTGTCGAGCCAACCTGAAGCACAACTTCCTTGGCCTCCGCAGTAGTAAAACCGGGAGCGTTCACTTTGAGGCTGTAAATCCCCGCGGGCAGCAACTCGAACCTGTAAAAACCTGCGTCACTGGTGTCCGCGCTGCGGGTCCAGCCCTGATCGTTGCTCGTAATCGCCACCTTCCCACCTTTGATGGCGGCGTCAGACTGATCCGTGATGGTGCCCTGAAGGGCAGCGCTCGAGTTTGCCTGGGCGAACGCGTTGCCGCTGCCCAGACTAAGAAATACAACTACAACGAACAATAAATATACAAGTCGTCTCATTTTCTTTCTATCTCTCCTCGATGCAGCAAAGCTGCCATCGCTCTCTCATTTCACCGCGACCGAGAACCCCGGCCGACCCCAGGTACCCTACAAACCTGCGACACCCTCCCACGGAACTATCGGAAGGGTTCTCTGCCTTGATAAATGGGAAGTGCTATTGAAAATGGCTCTGGCCAACGATCCATAGGTCGCACTCAACTCCCTGAAATTGAGCGCAAACGATTGTCTGCTAGTCAATTGGTGGCAATTTCCGTGCCAACATTGCGTTTATGTAAATTACTGATAAAACACAATATATTTAGATGTTTAGCATTCGTTTAGATGAATTTCCGGAGCGGGTCAGCTCAAGCATACAGAAAACCATAGATTGGGAGGGGGGATGGCCACTGGCTCCTACGGATGGATTGAGCAAAGCAACCCATATTCGCGCTTCGCCAGTCGCGTCCATGACTGCTGTCGAACGGGAGGGGCTGCAAATCTCGGACCGCGGCTGGCTCACACACGTTGTGTCGGCTTCGGCTTGTGTACACCCTCTTCGTGAAATACAGTCGTTCTGTGGAATTCCACACTCGTCCCTTCGAGCCGCATCCGCTCCTAAAAAACGGCCACGTCATGACCATCGTCTCGGCTTTTGTGCCCCGGCGATTCGATATCCCGCCTGCCGAAGCTCGATTGTTTCAGGTTGATCCGGAATCCCGCTTGCTCGCGCATTGCCACTGGCAAACCGGCAAGCGCAAGGATCGGCCGGTCATCGTCATCGTTCACGGGCTCGAGGGTTCGAGCGATGGAAATTACGTCCGGGGGATCGCAGAGAAAGCTTTCCACCGCGGCTTCCACGTCGTCCGCATGAACCAGCGGAATTGCGGCGGCACCGAAGCATTGACGCCCACTTTGTACAACTCCGGAATGAGCGGGGATTACCGCGGAGTTTTCGAGGAACTGTCAGGCACCGACGGTTTCGAGCAAGTGTTCTTCGCCGGCTATTCCATGGGCGGAAACCTCGTGACCAAGATGGCGGGAGAGTTTGGCACCGCCGTGCCGAAAGCGCTGCGTGGCGTCTGCGCGGTATGTCCGGCCCTCGATCTTGCGGCTTGCGCCGACGCACTTGAGCGCTTGGACAACTATCCCTATCAGCGACGCTTCGTGAAGGGCCTCATGTCCCGCTACTGGAGAAAACACAAACTATTTCCGGAGCGCTACCCGCTCGCCGGCCTCGGACCGGTCCGAACCGTCCGTCAGTTTGACGACGTCATCACGGCCCCACAGTTCGGCTATCGCGACGCCCAGGATTATTACGAAAACGTCGGCGCGAAACGCATCGCCGCGCAAATCCGCGTGCCCACGCTCATGATCACCGCGCAGAATGACCCCTTCGTCCCTTATGCATCCTTCTTAGCTGCAAAGATCAGTGAAAATCCCGTCATCCAGTTTGTCGCGCCCCGGCACGGCGGCCATTGCGGCTTCATTTCACGATACCCCGGAACCGAGCGCTTCTGGGCCGAGCAGCGCACCGTCGAATTTTGCGCCGCGCTATCGGTTTTGTAGGGGCCACGTTCGGAGGCGGGCCGCTCTTCCAACTGCTATCCCAACGGCTTCTGCAAAGAAACGGGAAACCCCGGGGTCAAGAGTTGCGCCGGCCCGTCTGCCGCAATCACCATGTCGTCTTCACAACGCATTCCGAACTCACCTGGAATATAAATTCCCGGCTCATTCGAAAACGTCATCCCCGGCTCCAGCACAGTTTTGCTTCGACGCACGAGATAGGGATGCTCATGCCCATCCAACCCAATCCCGTGCCCCAGCCGGTGCGTGAAATACTTGTAGTCCGGCCCATACCCTCCGTCTGTCACAATCTTGCGAGCCGCGTCATCGACCGTCCCAGAGAGCCTTCCCGCACGTGCCGCGTCCAGCGCCGCATCCTGCGCCTTCCTAACGATTTCGTAAACGCGCGCCACTTTCTCCGGCGGCTTTCCGAGAACTCCCGTTCGGGTGACGTCGGAGGCGTACCCATCCACTCCGCACCCGCCGTCGATCAGCACCACGTCGCCCTCTTTCAATTTTTGCGGCTTGATCGTTCCATGCGGCAAAGCCGCGGAGGCTCCCAGCAAAACCAGCGCCCCTCCGCGCAAGCCCATCTTCGAGAAACCGCCTTCCAGCAGCTTGCCGATGTCATCCTGAGACATCCCTTCCTTCAGCGAAGCAAATACCGCCCGAAAAACATCGAAGGTAGCCTCGCAAGCCAGCCGCATCAGCTCGAGTTCATGCGCAGACTTCCGTCCGCGGCACGCGATCGTGACCGGATCGGCCGAAACACATTCGAATCCCGGCGCCGCCGCATGAAGATGATCGAAAAAAGTATATGCCGCCGTCTCTTCGACTCCGATGCGCCCTGTTCGAATCCCCCTGTCCGCCAAAGCTGCCGCCGCAATTTTCGTCGGGCTTTCATCTTCTTGCCAGGCGCGCACTTCCGCCGTGAAAGTCAGCTTCTCCCGCATGCGCCCTTCTTCGAACGCGGGCACGACCACGATTGGATCGCCAGCGCGCGGCAGCACGAGCGCCAGCAGCCGCTCGCTGCCTCCCCAGCGAATGCCCGTGAAGTAGTAGAGCGACGTTCCGGGAGCAACAAACAGAGCATCGTAGTTCGGCGCCATCTCGGTCATCAGTTTTTGCGCCTGCAGCAGCCGCCCTCGGAATTCATCGGGGGTGATGGGACGGACTCGTCCTCCGAGCGGCTTCAGTCCGGCAAACGCCTGCGGTAGTCCTTCGCTTCCGTCCACATCCGCGGCGCGCGCAGCTGGCCCCAGCGCAAGCGCGGAGGCAGCCGCAGCGCCTGCCAGAAGCTGGCGTCGCGAAGGTCGGTAACAATGATCCTCATTTAGTTTGTGCATGGCAGGGAAGAGGTTTATCTGGCCGGAGCACACCTTGTCAAGGCTTCCGAGATCTGCACCCCGCAAAAAAAACGGGAGGTGCTCGGAGAGCACCTCCCGGAATGGACAACCCCGAACTGAAGTTTAGAACACGAACTTCAATCCCAGAGTCATGGAGCGGAATCCGCCGCTGAAAAGAGTTCTCGCGCCCAGGAAGTTGGGGTCCCCGGGAATCGCATAACCCGGCGTTGTAGTGGCAGTGGTTATGCCCGCGGTACTAAAAACGTTGCCATTGCTGAGCGAGTAGTTGGGGTGGTTAAGAACATTGAAAATGTTCACTTTGGCCTGCAAGTATTTGCCTTCGGTAAAGTGGAAGTTCTTGCCTACTGCCAGGTTGAGAACGCCGAATCCCGGGCTCGCAAAGCTGTTACGCCCCAGGTTGGCTCTCGCTCCAGGTCCAGTGATCACATACTTGGCGCTGTAGTCCGCCGGGGTGTATCCGATTGCGGCGCCCGGGCACGATCCACCTGCCGCAACAGTGTCGGAAGACAGCCCGACAGCTCCACCAGCGAGCTCGCAGACGGCAAAGACGTCTGATCCACTTTGGACAGTCCCAAATGGATTGAGGGACGCACGGTCACCGGCAGAATCACCGTTGCCGTTTGAATCAACGCCGCCAGACTGCAGAGTGACCGGCTGCCCGGTCTGTGCAAGATACACAGAGCCGATCTGGAAGCCGTTCACAAAAGTCTTGACGAATCGATTGTCCGACTTTACGTCGGGCACCTGGTAAGTGAGAGAAAGGGCGAACTTGTGGCGCACATCCAGGTCCGAATTCCCCCTGTCATCATTAATACGGTTGGTGTCCTGGGACCGGCGGGGGTTTAGCAGGCTGGTGAAGAATTCATTCGTCGAATTGTCAATGGTGTGTGCGTAGGTATAGTTTGCATTAAACGTGAGGCCGTGACGCGCCCGCTGCGTGAAGTTGACCGAGCCCGCATGATAAATACTGCTCCCAAACGGGGGGTCGGAGGTGACGTTCGCAGTGAATCCGAGCGGCGCGTAGATGTTGGAATTGAAGTTGTTGAACGGAGTGTCGGTCGGCGTCGCGGCTGTCCAGCTTGTTGGGACATCCGAGGCCTTGAAGAACGTCGGCAGAGCGGCTATACCGGCGTCAAATGCGCTCTCTCGATTGCGGCGGAACTGTACCGGCAATTCCAGGCCGCGCGTTCCCAGATAGCGGACTTCGATCGAGGTATTCCGCGCCAGCTCGTGTTGCACGCCCAAAGACCAGGTAAGGATCTTGGGCATGACGGTATCGTCGATAAAACTCGTTGTGAGCGCCCGGGCATCCGCTTGAGTTGCAGGTGGAATATAGGCTTGCGGCAGTCCCCCGAGTTGGAGAAATCCCGCGTTACCAGGAGTGGTGCACCAGCCCGGTTTTGGCGTCAGGGTGCACGCGGAGTTCGGGTCGAGTTCACTCTGCAATTGCGGCGGCAACGTAATGGACGCAAAGTTCTGGAATTTCACATCATAGGCAATTCCGAAGCCGCCTCGAATGGAGGTTTTGCCGCCGCCGGTCGGGTCGTAAGCAAAACCGACACGGGGACCGAAGTTGTTCTTATCCGTCTTGGGGTCGCCGAAGGTGATGACGCCTGGCGCGTTCGAAATTGCGTTGAGGGTCTGGGTGCTCGCTCCGACTGGATTGGTCCAGTATTCATAACGGAGACCGAGGTTGATGGTGAGTCGAGGAGTGACTTTGAAGTCGTCTTGCGCAAAGACGGAGAACAGACTCTGGGTGCCCAGGAAGCTCCCGGTTCCGGCGTTGCGCAGCGTTCTGCCAGGATTGTTGGGCAGGACGTCGTTGATGAAGGCGTCCGCCGTCTTGTATTGGTTATCGCTGTTGCTCCGCGGCAGGAAGAACTGGGGATAGATGAAATGGGTGTAGCCGCCACCAAACTTAAAGGTGTGCTTGCCGTGCGACCAGGAGAGTGTATCTCCAATCTGGTAGGTGTTCTGCTTCTGGAAGGTGAAGTCGCCCGGCCCGACAGTCACGCCGCCGAGCAGATCGTTGATGGTGATGTCCTGCGGGCACGTTGTGCAAGGATTGACGGTGGCCTCCGAGAAGTACGAATACTGCACGCGCAGGTCGTTCACGAGCCTACTGTTGATGGTCCAAACGTCGTTCAAGGCAATCTTCCGGTTGTGGATGGGCTCGGCCTGGTTAAAGATGGCCTGAGTGGAATTCACCGGCAGGATGAAGTTCTCCTGGTTGAACAGGAACCGCGCGCCGAATTGGTGGCGGCCCATCGTATAGTCGGCGTTTGCTTGTACGTCATGCTCGCGCTGGAAAATCGGGCTGAAAATGGTGATGTTGCCGATGGGAACGGCCGTCGCGGGACCTGTCACGCCAGGGTGAATCGTTACAGTTCCAGCATCGTTCATCACAGCCACAGGAAAATTCTTCAACAGATCCGAGACCGCGCTGTCCGCGGCGTTGGCTTGGAGTGTCGCCAATCCCGCAGCCGTGGGTCCCGTGAATGCGGTGGGCGCGCCCTGGCCATGGAGGGTCGTATACTCGTAGGCGCCGAATACGAACAACTTGTTCTTGATGACCGGTCCGCCGATTGTGCCGCCAAACCGGTTGTTGTCGAATGCCGGCTGGCCCGGAAGCGATTTGTTTAAGATGGCGCCTTTTGTCAGGTTGTCCAGCGAGTTGTAGTTGCGGTTCTGGTTATACCACTCGCCCGAACCGTGCCAGTTATTGCTGCCGGTCTTGGTCACCAGGCTGAACTGGCCACCCGCTGAGTGTCCGTACTCGGCGCTGAATTGGTTGGTCGTAAGGTTGAATTCGGCGACCGCATCGGGAATGACCGTCGAGTTGTTTCCGGTCACGCCCAGGTTGTTGTCGTCCACGCCGTCCACGGTGAAGTTGTTATCGCGAGGGCGAGTTCCTCCAACCGAACCTCCAATTCCAGTCGTGCCGCCCGGTTGCGCCACAACGTTTGGAGCCAGCACCGCCAGGTTGAGCATGCTTCCGTTAAGCGTTCCCCCTCCATTGGGAAGGTCTGCGGCTTTCGAATCAAATGTATTGTTTAGATCCGAAGACGTCGTCTGCACCGCCACGCTGCCGGCCGAGACTTCCACGACTTCCGTCGCCACGCCCATATCCATGTGCGCATCCGCTACGTTATCCTGGTTTGCGGCAACGCTGATTTCCGACTTCAGAAAATTCTTAAAACCCTTGGCTTCGACGCTTACCTTGTACACACCCGGAATCAAGCTCGGGAAGGAATACGTTCCCGCCGATGTAGTCGTGATTTTCACGGACACACCGGTCTCCTGATTCGTGGCTGTCACCTGCGCATCCGGCACCGCCGCACCGGACGGGTCCAAAATCTGTCCGCGCAGCGTTCCCGTGATTCTCTGCGCCGCTGCCGGCATCGAGAAAATCAGCGCCAGTCCCAGGACCAGTGCAGAGTAAAGCAAACTTTTCAGGCTGCTGAGCTGGACTCCATTTAGCTCGTAGCCTTTCCGGCTATCAATTCTCATTTCTCCCCCTCAATTCGAATTGCTTTGGTTTTGTCCCATGTTTCTGACGCCACGGTCTCCCCGGACCGACCATTCCAATGGAAACAATCGGCATCAGACTTGTCGGTTAAATTGCAGGTTGTTCGCCAATACTCCGGCAGATTAAGTTGTAGTTATTTCTATGACTTACGAGGCATATTGCGAGACATGAAATCTAAAATTCGATACTTCTGGATGGTTTAGGCGATTTAGATTCAGGTATGCGTAGCCGGGGTGCACGGCGGCTCCAAGGGAGGGTCATTGTTCTCGGAAGAATATACAAAATAAAGTAGCATAGTTTTTGAATCGAAGATGGCAGCGGATGACGCGCGTCTAAGGCGCAAATCAAATTTCGCAAATTTTATTGCTGCGCTATGTCCGCGGCGGTCTGAGTCCGAAAATTTGCGGACTACTCGGTCCGGATAGCGAGGATTCTCTTGCCTTCCACGGTGAGTTCGATGCCGAGGGGGGGGCGCAAGTCGGAGCCCTGGACAATGTTTCCGCGCACCCAGGCGCCACTGCCTGGCAGATTCGTGGTTTTGAGTGGGTCGAATACCGTACGGCTGCAGGGATTTCCGACCATGGGATGCTTGGCGGCACTGAAGCCGTAATCGGTTTTCAGTTTGGCCAGGTCGGTGAGAAATTCCAGTTTGCAATTGCCGTAAGGGGATTTTTGTTCGAAGGCCCAGTAGCCACTCGCCTGCGAAGGGGAGCCGACAGGCAAACGGATCAGCAAGCCGGGGACGTTTTCGCCGCTGAAGCGGTTGCGGATCAAAAACTCTTTGGAGGACCACGGCTTGGCCATCTCGTCCGCGTCGGCGATGCCCGGGTTGGCATCGGTGGCGTGAGGGAGCAGCGTGCTCGGATCAGGAGCAGGAGCGGGAACTTCGATTTGCGGCTGTTGCTCGGAAGGCCGGGGCTCCACGTGCCTGGGGCGAAGAGCCCAACGTGCGCCGAGAAAAACCACGAGTAGCACAGACAAGAGTCCGATGACCAGTTTGATTGCTGGATTCGACGCAGCGGACGGGCGCGAAGTGGAACCGGAAACGCCGGGAATCTGCGGCATGTCTGATTTGAAGCGATCCGATGGGGGCTGGTCGGGCATTTGGCTCGGCTTCGATTCTATACTCAAAGAGAGGAAAGTTGACAGCCCGGAGCGAGTCGGGATTTTTGATTGAAAGTTCCGACATCGTCGGGGCAAGTGCTGTTCCCGGAGACGGAAAGGGGATTATTGAGTGGCAGTGGGCAAGAAAGGAGTGCTCCTCGCATGCGCTCGGGGCGCGCGGCGCATTGGCGTGATGGGGATTGAGTGTTTCAGGTATGGGACAAGGATACCACTGTCATAGTTTACCAGAGAGTTATAAGCGGCACAGATTGGGGTGGCCTTAGCTCTTATCGAAGGCCACCCCGCGGGAGCGCGTCAATCTGTCTCCTGCAAAAGCAAACAGATCGGAATTCGAGAGCCATGTGTCGCCTTCGGGAACAAGTACCAGTTTCCCTTCGGGACATGCGGCGGCCGCGTTTTCCATAGCGACGGTGTTTGCCGATCGCTACAGGCGGCATCGCTGGGTGCCATGGGTGGCGTACGGAGTGGCTTCGGCGATCAGCTTTTCACGGGTGACGACACAGTCGCACTTCCCGTCGGATGTGTTCTTGGGAGCGGCGCTTGGTTTTACGATCACTGAATTCGCGGTGCTGAGACCGCGATAGAGTCCAAACAAACGAATACCTTCCTACACCAGGGCGCGAGTGGAATGGGAGAGGCCGCGTTTCCTGTCCTCGCAAGCGGGGTGTCATTGGAAGGCGTAGACAACAATGTTTCCAAAGTGCCGCTGGAATCTGTTATTGAGATGGGTACAGGGGGCGGCAGGGGACTTGTCTGCGGGCGAGGGTGAATCTACTGTAGAGAGAAGTGTGAGGAGGGGCAGAGTCCATCGCCGACAGCTATGATCCAGGAACAACGAGGCGGGGCGCGGTCGTTTGTGCGCAGCCTCAACATTCTGCTGAAATTCGCGCGTCTGTACGAGTTTGGGCACGCGAAGACCTCGCAGCAGTTTGAAACGACGTGGAAAGAACTGCGCAACGCGCTGGATGACAGCAGCGGCGGCGGCGTGCTTCTCGGCGCCTCGGGAACGCAGATCTTGCTGGACGGGGTTCCGCTCGGATCGGCCGCGGGCGAGCGAAGTTTTGCACAGCTACTGACTTCCTCTGGAATTGCGAGCATCCATTTTTCACCGACTCTTACGCAGCCGCAATTTGCGCGATTTGTGCGCGCCTTCCCCAGCGGCAACGCCAAGCCATCTTCGCTTGCCGAACAATTAAAAAGCGCGCTGGCCGGAGACACCAGCATCAAGGTCAACGAAATTCGCTACGTGGCGGAAGATTCTTCCGTAGCGGGAATCAAGGTGGCGGCGCAACTGACGCAGAAGGTGCTCGGAGCCGCGGGCGACAAGTTCAAAGATTTTTTTGAAGACCCGAACAAGATGCTGCAGATGATCCTGGCGGCGGAGAGCATGCGCTCTTCTGGAGGCGGTGGTGGCGGCGGGATGGGAGGACCAGGGCACGGATCTGGCGGTCCCGGGCCGGGATTTGGGCTAGCAAGCGGGGGAGGTTCCGGGGGCGGGGGAACAGGCGGCGGAACTGGTGGTAGTGGGACCGGCGGCACTGGCGGAGGTGGTTCCAGCTTGTGGGATTCCGGCGGTGCGTCGGGCGGTGGCGGCGGCACGGGGACAGGCACGGGCGGTCCAGGCGGCGGACCCGGAAGTGGGCCCGGGGGCGGAACTGGCGGGTCGGGGGGTGGCGGGACAGGTGGAGGATCTGGAAGCGGAGCAGGGGGAGGAGTAGGTGCGAGGGGAGTAGGAGGTGGCGGTGGAGGAGGGGGAGGAGCAGGTGCGGGGGGAGTAGGAAGTGGCGGTGGAGGTGGGGGAGGAGTAGGTGCGGGAGTAGGAAGTGGCGGTGGAGGTGGAGGTGGAGGTGGGACTGGATCTGGTGGGGGTGGCACAGGCAGCGGCACAGGTGGCACAGGGGTCGGTGGTGGAGGTGCGGAGGGCACCGCGCCCGGGAAATGGCTGACGGCTTCGGCTTTATTACGCGGTGGAGCGTCGCCTGTAGGAGTAGCGGGTGCGGCCGGAGTGGGGGGGCCAGGCGCAGGCGCGTTCAGCGTCGAGGAAGAAGATGTTCGTTCGATGCTCGGATTGTTCGCGCAACTGGGCAAGTCGCGGAAAGATACTGAACACCGGATGGATGTACCGACGTTCCAATCGCGGTTGAGCGCGATGCCGGTGCGGGCGCAATACACGCTGCAACAAGCGCTGGCCGGCCTCGCGGCACAAGCTCCCGACGCCAAGCCAGATAAACCGATGTTGTTGAAATTGGCGGAACACGTGGCCATCCGGTTTGCGCTGGACAGCTACGAAAAAGGCGAGCTGCGCGTCAACGCGGTAAAACAACTTCTCGACCGTATGAATACGGAGATTGAGGCGCTGCGCAAAATTCTGTCAACCCAGGAAGAGATGATGTCGCAGGCAGGGCTCTCCGTGCAGTCATACACGGAGCTGCTGGACCAGGAATTCTGGGAGCAGGTACCGGAAGAGAACAAGAAAGAAGTGCTGACTTCCGACGAAGCCTGGTGCGTGCCGCCGCGGAATGTGCGCGCGTTCCTCGAAGACATGCTGCGGCGCGGGGAACTGAAGACCGTCAACGAGATTTTGATGAAGTACGCTTCGTGCGTGGGGCTGGAGGCGCCGGAGGCGCGGCGAACGACAGCGATCGGACTTTCGGACCTGGGCGAATTGTACGGGAGCGGCGACGGCAGCGCGTTGATGGAGGCGATTCGGAGGTTAGGAAACCAGCTGGCGGTCGAGCGCGAGCCGGAATTGCAGACTTTGGTGAGCGCGGCGTTTGTGCGCTTGAGCCAGGAAGCAGCGTCAAAGCGGTGCTACCCCGCCATGCAGCAAGCGCTGGCGTCGCTGGAAAGCGTGGAAGCACACAGGCCCGGATCAACACAGAGTCTACGGCCGCGTATCGGCGCAGAAGAACGGCTGCCGGAATTTATTGAGGAAGCGATGCGCAGCGGGCATATCGCGGACGGCATGATGGAAATCCTCAACCTAATGCCCAAGGCCACGATCCACTATGTGACCAACCGATTCGGACACTGCGGATTCCGGGAAGACTGCGAGCTGCTTGCCTCGATTGTCCGCAACCTGGGAGAAGATGCCACGCAACGGCTGCTGGAGACGTTGCAAACAGCCCCGGTAACGGAGGCCGCCGAAACGATCGGGTTGGTGAGCCAGCTTTCCCCGGAGAATGTGGAGAAAATTCTACCGGCGCGGCTGTCGCAATGGCCGCGGTCCTCGCATGACCGCGCCGTCCGGCAGCTTTCCGCAACGCCACCGGAGGAGCGGGCGCGGCTGCTGAACGCTATCTTCGATTCGCTGGATGTGCTGATTCGTCCGCTGGCTATTGATGAAATGGGGATGAGCGGGCAATCCAGCTGTATCCCGAGGTTGATCGGACTCGTGCAGAACGACGAGACTCCCGGCTTCACGCGACTGAAAGCGGTTGAGGCGCTCGGACGATTACGCGCTTCGGGGTCGAGCGCGCTGTTCCAGAACATTTTGGACACGCGGCAGGTTTGGCGCTGGGTGTATCCCAACGAATTGAGAATTGCGGCCGCGCAGGCTCTGCAGCGCGTGGATCCAAGCGTGGGCATGGAAAAAGTGGCCGCCAGCGGAATCGACCGCAAGGAACTGACGCTCGAACCTACCGACCCCGAGCCGAATGCGTCGGTGATCCGCCAGAGGCGGTACGCACGTCTGAAACTTTCCCGCAACCTGATTGCGGTCACGACGAATCTACGGGAAAACTTCAGGCTCACGATTCCGGAATTAAACCTGGGTGGCGGGATCGGATCTGGAGAGCGCCATCTGGCTCCAGGGTCATTGTTGTCGCTGAAATTTTCTCACGGAGTGCGCAACATCAAGGCACAGGCAATCGTGCGCGGAGCGCGGCCTCAGGCGATGGCGTTCGAGTTTGTGGACATGGATCTGGACGAACGCTACCGCTTGCGGAAATTGTTGCTGGAGCTGGGTGGACTGCCAATGGTGGCGCAGGTCACGAACCGCACCCGTCGCCGCGGGCGCGTGGCGATCGCGAGAAGTTAGATTCGGCGACTCGATTTTCACGGCGCTTCTTTCCTACCTGTCCTCCCTCCCGGTCGACCCGTCCATTTGGTCAGGAACGCGGCCCGCCCGATTGGTGCTTGACCGGAGGGACACATGGGACTGCTGTACCATTGCGGCGAACAGTGCCTAACCCTAAGGTACTAGTGAGAGAGTCCTATTGAGGAACGAAGCCGGCGCAGGATGAAAGCAGACCCAAAAACAGCGGCTGGACGCGCCTTCGTAAGAAGCCTGAACATTCTCCTGAAGTTTGCCCGCCTGTACGGTTACGATCACGCGCGTACCATCGAACACCTCCAGATTGCCTGGCAGGAGCTACGCTCGGCTATTCCCATGGGAACGGGAGCGGGATTGTTGCTGGGCGCGACGGGGCCGCAACTGCTGTTAGATGGCGTGCCGCTGGAAGGATCGCCGGCTGAAAAGCAATTCGCGCAACTGTTATCGGCAGCAGGCCTTGCCAGCATACAGTTTTTCGCTTCGGTCACCGAGGAAGAGCTCACCCGGTTCGCGCGCGCTTTTCCGACGGGCAAAGCCAAGCCAGCCGAGCTGGCACTGCAACTCAAATCCGCTCTCGCCGGGGCTCAGGGAATCCGCATCAATGAAATTTGCTTTGTGGCCACGGATTCGCGGCTGAAGGAAGCGAGCATGGCGGCGCAGCTCGCCGTGGCATCCATGGGCGGTGAGCAGGATGAATTCAAGAAGTTGCTGAACGATCCGCAGAAGCTGCTCGAATTGATTGCGGCTGCGCAAGGATCAAAGGGCGGCGGAGTTGCAGGGCCTGGACCGGGCGGGCCGGTGCCTGCTGGAACAGGTGAGGCGGGCGGAACAGGTCTAGCTGGCGGAATCGGCGGCGGAGGCGCAGGCGAAGGTTTTGGAATCGGTTCAGGAAGCAGCGGTGGTACAGGTTCCGGTGGTGGAGTTGGTTATGGGAGCGGCACAGGTGGCAACGGTGGAGGAGTGGGTGTTGGCGGAGGCGGAGCGAACCGGCCCGCTGCTGCAGGTACCAACTTCTGGACTGGAAGTGGCACGGCAAGTGTGCCGGTATCCAATGTAGTGGCTGGGTTGGCTGGAGCTGCCGGTGTGGGGGCGTTTGGCGGCGGGGGTGGCGCCGGAAGCGGGGGAGCCGGACGAGGAGAGCCGAGCGAAGATGAGATCTATGCGATTCTGGGCGCGCTGACGAGTTTCGGGAGCGTGGGGACGGGTCAGGGCGGAATGGCCGCCGCGGGAGCATTCCAGCAACAGATGTCGGAATTGCCCGGGCGCGCGCAAGACACACTGAAACAAGCGCTGGCAAGCTTGGCGGCGCAAGCGCCGAATACGAAACCGGATGAGTCCGTGATCGTGCAATTGGCCGAACATCTGGCAATTCGTTTCGCGCTGGAGCGCTTCGAACGCGGCGAAGTGAAAGTGAACGCCGTGCGGCAGATGCTGGACCGCATGAACCAGGAAATCGAGAATTTGCGGAAGATTCTCGGCGCGCATGAAGACAAAATGAGCGACGCGGGCATTCTAGCGGAGTCGCACCGCGAAATTCTGGACAAACAATTCTGGGCGGCGGTGCCAGAGAGCGGCAAACGCGCCGTGCTGCTTTCCGATGAGGCGTGGTGCATTCCGCCGCGCAACGTGCAGTCCTACGTCGGTGAACTGATCAAGCACGGAAACAACGCGGAGGCCATCAGCATTCTCAGGAATTATGCGGCGTGCGCGGACAGCGAAGAGGCTGATGCGCGAAAGAAGACCGCGGCCGGGCTTTCCGAAATGGCGGAACTGTACAGCAAGGCCGATCCAAAGCTTCTGGGCGAAGCGCTACGACACATTGGATTGCGGTTGAGCGTCGAGCAGGATGCGGAGCTGCAAGGCGTGGTGAGCGCGGCATTCGTTCGGCTGAGCCAGCAGGCGGCGACGACACATTCTTTCCCGGCGATGCAGCAGGCGCTGGACTTGATCGCCGGAGTGGAAACGCAGAGGCCGGGAATCGCGCGCAGCTTGCGCGGGAAAATGGGAATCGAAGAGCGTGTGCCCGAGTTTGTCGAGGAAGCGCTGAAAGCGCGCCAGGTGGCTGCGGGGCTGACCGATGTTCTGAAGATGCTCCCGCAAACTACGATGGAGCAGCTGGCAGTGCGATTCAATCGTTGCAGCCTGAGGGAAGACTCCGAGCATGTGGCGAATTTGGCTGCGGACCTGGGCGAAGAGGGCACTCAGTATCTCCGGAGTACGGTGCGCGGCGGCCCGGTCGCCGAGGCCGTGGAAATGGCGGGGTTGCTGAGCCGGCTCGATCCAGAATCAGTAATGGTCTATTTGCCGAGCCGGATGAAGGACTTTCCGCGAGCTTCGCAAGACCGCATCGTGCGTCAAATCTCCGCGAGCGGAGCCGCGAGACGCTGTCATGTCCTGCTGGAATTGCTGGATCACGTGGACCCGCTGGTGACTCCGCTGGTGATTGACGAGATTGGCGTGACTGCGGATCGCGAGGCGCTTGGCAAACTGCTGACCATTGCGGATGGCGATCTGCCCACCGGCGGCGGACCGTATCTGCGCGTCAAAGCCATAGAAGCACTAGGTAGGATCAACGCACAGGAGTCGGTCAGCACGCTCAAGCGCGTCGCGGAGGCCAAGAAAGTTTTCGGATGGCTCCATCCGCAGGAATTGCGGATTGCCGCGCTGCAAGCGCTTGAGGGACTCGATCCGGGATGGGTTCGCGAGTTCCTGCCGAAGAGCGGCATTGAAAAGGAAGAGTACACTCTTGCGCCCCTGAACCTTCCCGTTACGTCGAAATTTGTGCGACAGCGGCGGCACACACGTGTTCGATTGCGGAAGCCTGTCCGCGCCGTCAGCATTAACCTGAAAGAGAATTTTTCCCTGGAAATCAAGACTGCCAGCTTGAGCGGGGGCGTGGCGACCATCAGCCGGCACCTTGCGCCGGGCACGCAGGTGCAATTGAAACTCTCTATCGGCATGAGGAACCTGCAGGCCACCGCGCTGATGCGCGACTACCGCGCCCAGGACATGGCTTTTGAAATTGTGGACATGAGTCTCGAAGAGCGCGGCAAGTACCGGCGTCTGCTGGCCGACAACCTTTCTCAAAATTTGGGTGTTGCCGAGAGCGACCCCACCGCTGCCCCCTTGGAAACCCTGGCAACCCGCTAAACGATTTCCTCCCGCAACCGCTTTGAACCTGCCGATTCACCAGCCATGCGGTGTTTCTTGGCGCTGGCGCATCCAACCAGTTACAATAAGATGTTTGAACAAATCGCGTTGCGGCCTTCTGTGCAACCGGGCCCGCGGGGAACCGTCAGGAGACGGCGAAACCATCCATGGAAGCAGCCCAGATACTCGACCGCGTCGTGGCCCGATTTATCGGCACCAAGCACGAGCGCGACATCAAGAAATTGCAGCCGGTGATCGCCGCCATCAATGCGCGCGAACCCGAAGTGCGATCGCTCAGCGACGAAGGGCTAAAGACGCGCTTCACAGAGCTGCGCGCGCAGGTCCAGGAGCAGTTGAAGGACGCAGATCCCGCCGAACCTGCCTACAAAGAGCAGTTGCAGAAGGCACTGGAGCCCGCAATTGTGCCGGCGTTTGCCCTGGTCCGCGAAGCCGGCCGCCGCTTCCTGAACATGCGGCATTTCGATGTGCAGCTCATCGGCGGCATCGTTTTGCACGAAGGCAAAATTGCGGAAATGAAGACGGGCGAAGGAAAAACGCTCGTCGCTACGCTGCCGGCGGTGCTGAACGCGCTGGCGGGGCGCGGCGTTCACGTCGTCACCGTGAACGATTACCTGGCGCGCCGCGACGCCGAATGGATGAGCCCGCTCTATCGCGCGCTGGGATTGAGCGTGGGCGTGATTGTTCACGATCTTGATGATGAGCAGCGGCGCGCGGCGTACGGCGCGGACATTACTTACGGCACCAACAACGAGTTCGGCTTCGACTACCTGCGCGACAACATGAAGTACGATCTCGCGCAGTGTGTGCAGCGCGGGCATCAATTTGCCATCGTCGACGAAGTGGACTCCATCTTGATTGACGAAGCCCGCACCCCGCTGATCATTTCCGGCCCATCGGAAGAATCCACCGACAAATACGCCAAGATCGATAAGATCATTCCCAGGCTGATTCAGGACATTGATTACACGCTCGATGAAAAGCACCGCACCGCGACGCTGACGGAAGAAGGCTTTGCGAAGTGCGAGCGGCTTCTCTCGCTTACCAACATGTCCGATCCGGCCAACATTGACATCATGCACCACGTCTACCAGGCGCTGCGTGCCCATACGCTTTACAAAAATGACGTGGATTATGTCGTAAAAGACGGCGAAGTCATCATCGTGGATGAATTCACGGGGCGCCAGATGCCCGGGCGCCGCTGGTCCGACGGCCTGCACCAGGCCGTGGAAGCCAAGGAAGGCGTGAAGATCGAGCGCGAAAACCAGACGCTCGCGACGATTACCTTCCAGAATTATTTCCGCATGTACAAGAAACTCTCCGGCATGACCGGCACCGCGGAAACGGAAGCCGCGGAATTCGGCAAGATTTACAATCTGGACGTCACGGTCATTCCCACGAACCGCGAGTTAATCCGCATCGAAGCTGCGGACGTGGTTTATCGCACGGAAAAAGAAAAATTCGTGGCAGTCGTCAACGGCATCCTGCAGGAAGACAACTCATTCGACAACGGAATCCGGCAGTATCACGAACGCGGCCAGCCCGTGCTCGTGGGAACCATCTCCATCGAAAAATCCGAGGCCATCGCCGAATTGCTGAAGAAGTCCGGCATCCCCCACCAGGTGCTGAACGCCAAGCAACATGAGCGCGAGTCGCGCGTGGTGGCGCAAGCAGGTCGGAAGGGCGCGGTTACCGTGGCCACAAACATGGCCGGCCGCGGTACCGACATTCTTCTCGGCGGCAACCCCGAGCAGATGACGCGCGATCATTTTCTGAAAAACAAGCTGGCTATGCCTTATGCGGCGGCTCCAGCGGTAATTCCCGCCGATCCCGCCGATGGCGCCGGAGCGCAACCTGCGATTCAGATGGTGCTCTTCCAGCATGAAGGCAAGATTTTTCAGGTGCCGGCCGATCAATGGAAGCCGGTGTACGACCAGTTCGCGGAGCAGTGCAAAGCGGAGCACGACGAAGTCGTTGCGCTGGGCGGACTGCACATTCTTGGCACGGAGCGCCATGAAGCGCGGCGCATTGATAACCAGTTGCGCGGCCGCGCTGGACGCCAGGGCGATCCGGGCTCCTCGCGCTTTTTTCTCTCTCTCGAAGACGACCTGATGCGCATCTTCGGCGGCGAGCGTGTGAAGGCCTTGATGTTCCGTCTGGGCATGACCGAGGGTGTGCCGATCGAATCGGGATTGATTTCGCGGCGCATCGAAAACGCGCAGAAATCGGTCGAAGCCCAGAACTTCGACGCGCGCAAACATCTACTTGAATACGACGATGTGATGAACAAGCAGCGCGAAACGATTTATGCGATTCGCCGTTCCGCGCTGGAAGGCAAAGACCAGCGCGACTACGTCCTGGGCATCGCGGAAGATGTCGTGCGCGAGCTCGTTGATACATTCTGCCCGCGCGAACAGCATCCCGATCAATGGAACGCCACGCAGTTTCTCGCGGAGAGTAACGCGCAGTTTGGCATCGACATGAAAGCCGCCGGCGCCGATCCGGCCACGCTGGGCCACGAGCAACTGGCCGATGCCGCGGCCGAAGCCGTAACCAAACGCTACGAGGAAAAAGAAAAACAGTTTGGCGCGGACCTGATGCGCTGGCTCGAGCGCCGCATCATTCTCGACGTGGTGGATTCGCAGTGGAAAGACCACTTGCTTTCGCTCGACCACTTGAAAGAGGGCATCGGCCTGCGCGGTTACGCGCAGAAAGATCCCATCGTCGAGTTCAAGAAAGAAGCCTTCACCCTGTTTGAAGACATGATGGCGCGAATTGACAACGAAACGATCCGTTATCTCTTTCACATTCAGGTGCAGCAGGGCGAGCAACCGCCGGAACCGCGTCAGCCTCGGCCCGAGCCTCCGCGGAACCCGCCGCAGAGTGCGGCCGCCGCCGCGGCGAGCGCCGCTGCGCGTGTGAATGAGCCGCAGCATTTGCCCGCCGTCGCGCGGGAGATCGAACGCCGCCAACAGCGCCAGCAGAAAGACTTGCAGTATCAGACGGGGCCGGCGCAGGCCGAACCGCCGAAGCCGGTAAAGGTTGGCGCGAAAGTGGGACGCAACGATCCTTGCCCTTGCGGTTCAGGAAAGAAATACAAGAAGTGTCACGGCGCGAACGCGTAGCGCAGAAATTGTTGAGGCGACACTACTCCGCCGTTCACATCGAGGAAAACGAAATGCCTCCAGCACCGATGCAGCAACCGGAACGCCAGCCGATTCCCGGCGTAAAGAATCTCGTTGCCGTAGCCAGCGGCAAAGGCGGCGTAGGCAAGACCACGGTTGCCGTGAATCTCGCACTTGCTTTGGTAAAGCTCGGGCACAAAGTTGGGTTGCTCGACGCCGACGTTTACGGGCCGAACGTGCCGATTATGCTGGGTGCGACGGAGCAACCCGCGGCCACGCCCGATAAGCACATCATTCCCGTGCAATCGCAGGGGCTGAAGATGATTTCCATGGGCTTGCTGAACCCCGGCGACAAACCGATGATTTGGCGCGGGCCGATGCTGCACAGCGTGATTACGCAATTCCTGCGCAGCGTGGAATGGGGCGAACTGGATTATTTGATCATTGATCTTCCCCCTGGCACGGGCGATGTGCAGTTGACGCTGATCCAGACGGTTGCGGTGACCGGCGCCGTCCTGGTGACCACGCCGTCTACAGTGGCGCTTGCCGATGTGCGCAAAGCCATCGAAATGTTCCGCCAGGTGAACGTGGAAGTGCTCGGCGTGGTCGAGAACATGAGCACATTTGCTTGCCCGCACTGCGGCAAAGCGGTGGACATTTTTGGCCACGGTGAAGGTTCAAAGACTGCGATTGCTTATGGTGTGCCTGTACTTGGCGAAGTCGAGATCGATCCGCGCATTCGAATTGGCGGCGACACCGGGAAGCCAGTGGCGGCGCTTGGCGAAGACAGCGCCGGGGCGAAGAGTCTTTACAAAGTGGCGCGGGCTGTCGCCGCGCGTCTGGCGGAAGTTGCCGGCACGACTGGCGGACCCGCGGTTCAGATCGATTGAAGCTTCATGCTTCTTTTCTTTCGCCGGACTTCTGCAGCGCTTCGATCTTGGCGAGCAGGCAGTTCCGGCACAGGCACCCTTCGTCATCAGCGGGCATTGGAACGTGCGGCAATTCCGCGCACCAGCAGCCGGCTTCCGGCTTGCAGGTCATCGCAGCTCCGCACTGTGCGCAGCGGGCTTCCACAGAACGATGATGGCGCAGTTGCGGTACGCCGTCCAGCGTGGCGTGCGTGATGCCGCCGTGGTTTCCTTGTCAGTCGGACAACGCGGATGATATCTTGACATGATTCAGCGTACGCCAAGTTTTCTGTAGGGGCGGGGCTTGCTCCGCCCGGCGTTTGTAGAGGCACAAGGGATCGATTGAACCGTCAACCCGACATCCGGCCGTATCGCGGAAAGCGGCCGCAAATTGCGGCTTCGGCTTATATTGATCCCGCTGCCGTCATCATCGGCGACGTGGTGATTGGCGAGGATTCGAGCGTCTGGCCGTGCTCGGTGGTTCGCGGCGACGTGCACTACATTCGAATCGGCGCGCGGACGAACATTCAGGATGGCTCGGTGCTCCACGTGATGCGCGATGAGTGGCCGCTGATTCTCGGCGACGACGTCACTGTCGGTCATTCGGTGACGCTGCATGGCTGCAGCATCGAGTCGCGCTGCCTGATCGGCATGGGCGCAGTCATTTTGAACGGCGTGACCATTGGCGCGGGCAGCATCGTCGCCGCGGGCACGCTGATCACCGAGCGGACGGCGATTCCTGCGGGCAGCCTGGTGATGGGCTCGCCGGGAAAAGTGAAGCGCATGCTTGCGGGGATCGATCAAGCATCGATTGACGAGTACGCCAAGCGCTATGTCGGCTACAAGAATGTCTATCGCGAGGAACCCACCGAGTGAGCGAAGGCGCAGCCAAAAAAGAGGAAAAGCCGCGCAAGTTCCAGGCGATTCGTGGCACGCGAGACCTCCTGCCGCCAGAGACCGTGCTCTGGAATCGCGTCGAGCAAACGGCTCATGAAGTCTTTGGCACTTTCGGCTTCGGAGAAATCATCTTGCCAGTCATCGAGTCAACCGAGCTCTTCGCCCGCGCCGTCGGCAGCGACACGGACATCGTCTCGAAAGAGATGTTTTCGTTCACGGACCCGGCCAACGTGATTAGGACTTTGGTGCAGGATGCACTGCAGGCTGGCCCTGGCGTCGATATGGGGAATTTCGAGCAGACATCCCAATCTTCGATCGAAGGGAAGGTACAGTTCATTAGTCTTCGCCCGGAAGCCACAGCGAGCGTCTGCCGAGCGTACATCGAACATGGGATGCAACAATTACCGCAACCGGTGAAGCTGTACTACAGGGGCCCGATGTTTCGGCGGGAACGGCCGCAGAAGGGGCGCTATCGGCAGTTTTATCAGATTGGCGCGGAGGTGCTGGGCGGCAGCGACGCTCCGGCGATTGATGCTGAAGTGATCGAAATGGTCATGACGTTTTTCGACCGGCTGGAATTGCAGGGTGTTCAGCTTGACATCAATTCCATCGGCCACAGCGCCGATAACTGCCGCCGCGGGTACGTTCAAAAATTGAAAGTCGCGCTCGAAACCGTACAGGACAAACTTGGCCCGGACAGCCAGCGGCGCATCGAAACGAATCCGCTGCGCGTGCTCGATTCGAAACTCGAAAGCGAGCAGGGGATTATCGCCACGCTGCCGCGCATTGCCGATCACCTCTGCGAAGAGTGCGCCGCGCACTACGCGGCCGCAAAGCATCAGCTCGAAATGCGCGGAGTACTGTACCGCGAAAACTGGCGGCTGGTTCGGGGTCTCGACTATTACATGCGCACGACGTTTGAAATCACGGCGAAGGGGCTCGGTTCGCAAAATGCGGTGTGCGGAGGCGGGCGCTACGACGGGCTGGTAGAATTGCTGGGCGGACCGCCAACCAAGGGCATCGGCTTCGCCATCGGCGAAGACCGTTTGATTTTGTCGCTGCAGGAAAGCGGGAAGGCTCCCGCGCAGCAAGGACGCGACGTGTACATCGCCTGGATGGGCGAGCGCGCGCACGCGACCGCCATTCGCGCAGCGAAAGACTTGCGCAAGGCAGGGTTTAGCGTCGAACTGCCGCCAGTCGAGCAGAAATTCGGCAAAGCGCTCGGCCAGGCGGATAAGCTCGGCGCAAAGTACGCGCTCATTCTCGGCGATAATGAAGTATCCGAAGGCTTGTGGACGCTGAAGACGCTGGCGGACGGCTCGCAGGAAAAACTGACCGAGCCACAACTGTTGGATTTTCTGCGAAAGTCCTAGGGATGGGTCTTTTGACCCGCGCTTTTGTGGCACAGGCGGAACCTGTCCTGACCGGGTCGGGAGCCTCGGCAGAACGCTTGAACTTGGTAATGAGAAAAGAAAGAGCAGAGCCTGAAGTCTGTGCCACTTGAAGAGGGCGATGTGCTGGATTTTCTGGGAAATCTGAAGCGCACACACTACTGCGGCGAATTGCGCGCAAAGGACGACGGGCGCGACGCGCTGGTGATGGGCTGGGTAGCGCGGCGGCGCGACCTGGGCAATTTACTTTTTCTCGATGTGCGCGACCGCACGGGGATCGTGCAGGTGGTTTTCAATAGAGAGACGCAGCCCGCGGCGCATGCCAAAGCGGAGCAGGCGCGCGGCGAATTTGTCGTTGCTGTGGAAGGCAACGTCCTGAAGCGGCAGAAGGCCAATCCGGAATTGGCGAGCGGAGAAGTCGAGCTCGTGGCTTCGAGACTGCATATTTTGAACAACGCCAGGACGCCGCCGTTCCCGATTGAAGCCGAAATCAACGCGGCGGAAGAGACCCGCTTGCGCTTCCGGTATCTGGACTTGCGCCGGCCGAAGCCGCACCACAACCTGGCGCTGCGCCACAAAATCATTCTGGAAATTCGCAAAGTCATGGACGAGATGGGATTCCTTGAAGTGGAGACACCCATGCTCACGCGCTCGACGCCGGAAGGCGCGCGCGATTTTCTTGTACCCAGCCGCATCCATCACGGGCAATTTTACGCGCTGCCGCAGTCGCCGCAGATTTTCAAACAGATACTGATGATTGCTGGGATGGACAAATACTTCCAGATCGTGAAGTGCTTCCGGGACGAAGATTTGCGCGCCGACCGGCAGCTCGAATTTACGCAACTCGACCTGGAAATGTCGTTTCCGCGGCAGGAAGATATTTTTCACGTAATCGAACAGGTGATGGTGCGCGCCTGCGCGGTCGCCGGAGTCAAAGCCCAAGCGCCGTTTCCGCACATGCAATACAAGGACGTCATCCGAAAATACGGCAGCGACAAGCCGGACATGCGCTTTGGCATGGAATTGCACGAAGTGACGCAGTGTTTTCCAGCCGAAGCGAAAGAGAAATTGCAGATCGAAGGCAATGTTTTTGCGTTTGCGGCTCCTGGAGCGGCAGGATATTCGCGCAAGCAACTGGATGAGTTGACCGAGAAGGCCAAAGCGCTGAAAGCACGCGGGGCGTACTTTGTGAAAGTCGCGCCCGAAGGACTCACATCTCCTGTTGAAAAATTGGTTGGCGCCGAAAACGTGAAGAAGCTGGCCGATGCCTGCGGTGCCAAAGCACGCGATCTCGTCATCGCCGTTTCCGCCAAAGAGCAAATCAAAGGCACGGAAGCCGCAGCGCTGATCGCCGGACAATTGCGCTTGCATCTTGGCGAAGCGCTGGGGGTGATCGATAAGTCGCAATGGAAATTCTTGTGGCTCACGGGTTTTCCGCTGTTTGAATGGAGCGAAGCGGACAAGACCTGGGTGAGTGCGCAGCATCCGTTCACCGGAATTGTGGACGAAGACCTGGAAAAACTAGAGACGGCGCCGTGGGAAGTGCGTTCGAAAGGCTACGACCTTGTTTTGAACGGCTACGAACTTGGCTCCGGCAGCATCCGGATCCACCGCCAGGATATTCAGGAGCGCCTCTTCAAAGCGCTTGGCCTGTCGGAAGAACAATTGCGCCGGCGCTTCGGCTTTTTCCTCGACGCGCTGACGTATGGCACGCCGCCGCACGGCGGCATCGCGCTGGGTATCGACCGCGTCGTAATGCTTCTTGCCCGGGAAAAATCCATCCGCGAGGTCATTGCTTTCGCCAAGACCACCGCCGCGCAGGATTTAATGGCAGATTCGCCGTCTAGCGTCGACAAAGAACAACTCGACCAATTGGGGATCGCGATCAAGGAATAATGAGCCGGATACGCATATTGCCGGAGGCGGTGGCGAATAAGATCGCGGCGGGCGAAGTTGTCGAGCGGCCGGCGTCGGTGGTGAAAGAACTGCTCGAGAACGCCATTGATGCGGGCGCGAAGACGATTCGCGTCGAGGTCGAAGTCGGCGGCAAACGCATGATCCGCGTGATTGACGACGGTCACGGGATGGCGCACGACGATGCGCTGCTGGCGTTCGAGCGCCACGCCACGAGCAAGCTTCGTTCCGCGGACGATTTGCTCTCGATTGCCACGCTGGGATTTCGCGGCGAAGCGTTGCCGACTATCGCCGCCGTATCGCGTTTGCTGCTCGAAACGCGCGACGAAGGGGAAGCCGAAGGCACGCGCATCGAATTTGCGGGCGGAAAGCTAATGGGAGTAAAACCAGCGGGACTGCCCGCGGGGACGACCATCAGCGTCGCTGACATTTTTTATTGCGTTCCGGCACGCAGAAAATTTCTCAAGTCGGACACGACCGAGCTGGGGCACATCGCTTCGCTGGTCACGCATTACGCGCTGGCGAATCCGGGGAAGCAATTCGTTCTCACGACACCGGCTCAGGAGATTATCAACTGTCCGCCAGCAGAAAAGCTGGCCGACCGCGTGTACCAGCTCTTTGGGAAGCAAGCGCTGGAAGAGTTGGTAGAAATCCCCGCGGTGTCATCGCCGTTCCGCGCGGCGATCACCGAGCCGCAACTCGAAGAAGGAGAAGAAAAGGCTTCACTGACCGTGAGCGGATTTACGTCGCGCCCGGACATCCAGCGCATGAATCGCAATGGAATTTACATTTTCGTGAACCGGCGCCTGGTGCGCGACCGCTTGATTCTGCATGCCATTCACGAAGCCTATCGCAACATCTTGCCACCGGCCGTTTTCCCCGCGACGCTGCTATTCCTGGAAATGCCGTACGACGAAGTTGATGTCAACGTGCATCCCGCAAAAATCGAAGTGCGGTTTCGCCGCTCCCAGTTTGTCCATGACTTTGTGCGCGACACGATTCGCCAGGCGTTGATGGGTGCGAGGCCGATCGCGAGTTTTGCCGCCGCCGCGGCTTCTCCACAAGCGGGATTCTCCGGGAACGGTTCTTTTTCCGGTGGGATCACACCCTCGCCGGTGGAATCCGGTGTGCCTCGCGCGATCCTTCCGCCAATGGAAGAAATCGGATTGGGTTCCGGCGTCGGTTCGGACGGCGGATTCGATCTTACTGGCGCGCCAATGCGGCCGGTCGAGCAGCGGATTCCGTTTACTTCGGGTGCCGCGTTCGGTGCTGCTCTTGAACCCGCGCAGATTTCCCAGGCCGGGAATTGGGCCGCGAATCTTGCCGCGCCGAGCGCGGATGTTCCTGCAAGCTTGCCGCGACCCGAACAGATCGCCGACCTGAAACCGCTGGGGCAAGTCAGCGCGAGTTTCATCATCGCTGTGAATGGCGAAGGACTCTGGATCGTGGACCAACACGTGGCGCACGAACGCGTGCTTTTCGAGCAGCACCTGGAAGCACGCCGTGCCGGAAGAGTCGAGGCCCAGCGCATGCTCATGCCGCTGGTGATTGAATTGTCGCCGCGGCAAATCGTCATCTTTGAAAAAATCGCCGAAGAATTGGCCGCGAACGGGTTCGAAGTCGAACCTATGGGGCCGAAAAGCGTGGCAATCCAGGCGGTGCCGGCGGGAGTCGGTGCACCGGACGCCGAAAAACTGCTCACGGAAATACTCGACGGCATCGAGCGCGAGAACGCGGCGATTTCCATTGACACCTTGCAGGCGAAAATCGCAGCGTCCACAGCCTGCCACGCGGCGATCAAAGTGAACATGCCCCTCGAACATTCAAAGATGGAATGGCTGCTGGACGCCCTGGCAAAAACCGCTTGTCCGATGAGCTGCCCGCACGGACGGCCAGTGGTGCTGCGCTATTCCCTGAAAGAAATTGAGAAGGCGTTTCACCGGATTTGACTTTGTAGACGCCGGGCTTCAGCCCGGCCATCGGGAGACTCACCGAATGAGCGATTCGCAAAAGACAGCAGTGATTTTCGGCCTGGCGAACAAGAGGAGCATCGCGTGGGCCATCGCGCAGAAACTGCAACAAGCAGGCTGGCGGCTGGCCATCAGCTACCAGAACGAGCGCCTAGAGCAGGAAGCCAAGGATCTGATCGCCGATTTGCCCGGAGCCGCGGGTTTCATGTGCGATGTCACGTCGGATGAACAAATCGCAAATCTCTTCAATGAGCTGAAGGGGCGATACGGCACACTCGAGGGCCTGGTGCACAGCGTGGCATTTGCTCCCGCTGAAGATATGAAGGGAGAGTTTGTGAACACCACGCGCGAAGGATTCCGCATCGCGCATGACATTAGCGTTTACTCGTTGATCGCCGTCTCTCGCGCGGCTGCACCGTTGATGACCGCAGGCGGCGGAATCGTCACGCTCACATACTACGGCGCGGAAAAAGTCGTGCCGAAGTACAACGTCATGGGTGTGGCCAAGGCCGCGCTGGAAGCCACTGTCCGTTATCTCGCGAACGATCTCGGCCCCCGCGGCATTCGCGTCAATGCGATTTCCGCCGGCCCGATCAAGACACTCGCGGCGCGCGGGGTTTCCAATCTCGGCGAAATGCTCAAAGCACACGCCGATCGCGCGCCGCTCAAGCGCAATGTCGATCCGGCCGAAGTCGGAGGAACTGCCGTCTTCCTCCTCTCCGAAGCTGGCTCCGGAATTACCGGCGAAACCATTTACGTTGATTGCGGCTATAACATCATGGGTTTCTAAGCGGCCCAGGGACTCCTGCGTGTGATTTTTTTTGGTGCGTGCAAGACAAAAAAAGCGCGGCCAGGAGTGGCCGTGCTGCCAAGATGCCAAAACTTACCATTGCCATCGACGGTCCCGCGGGGTCCGGCAAGAGCAGTGTGGCGCGCCGCGTCGCGGCCATGCTTGGGTATTTGTATCTGGATAGCGGAGCGATGTACCGGGCGCTGGCGCTGAAGGCGCTGCGGCGCAACGTTCCGCAGGGAAATGAGCCGCAACTTGAAGCGCTTGCAAAAGAAACCCGCATCGAACTGAAGCCGCCTAAGCCGGAGCAGGAAGCGGCAGGCGCGAAGAACTGCGTTTTCCTGGACGGCGCGGACGTGACGCGGGAGATTCGCACCGGGGAAGTGGCGCAAGCGGCGTCGCGGCTTGCCACGATTGCCAGGGTGCGCGAAGTGCTCGTCGCCGAACAGCAACGGGCTGGCGCGGGAGGTGGCGTAGTGATGGAAGGCCGCGACATTGGAACGGTCGTCTTTCCCAAAGCCGAGCTCAAGATTTTTCTCGATGCGTCACCGGAAGTGCGCGCGGAGCGCCGCTGGAAAGAGCACCAGGAAAAAGCCGAACGGATTACGCTCGCCGAAGTTTTTGACGAGGTGATCGAACGAGATAAGCGGGATCGCGAGCGCAAAGTTTCTCCGCTTGTGCGCGCCGCCGACGCCGTGCTCGTGGACAACACCGCGATGGGCATCCTAGAAACGGCCCGCCTGATTGTGATGCTCGCACAGGAACGCGAGAAAGAATTGGCGGGCGTTGCGAGACAAGAGCCGTGATCTAAACTCTTGTGGATCTTGGCGTCTGCGGCGGTCGCTGGGCGCTTGTGCCGCGGATTTCATGGTAGGTACTTGAAAATTAACAAGTTATGCAAAAAAACAGCCAAAAATGCGTTTTTGAAAAATAGCGCTTGACATAAAATCAGTCTCCGTTTACTTTCAGGATACCTCAGTCGTACCCCCGGCATCGCTGGGGTCCTCACTGGGCGTGAAGAGCAGACTATGAGACACGAAGACAAAAGCCAAGACGGAATGACACCAGGGCGGCAAAGTCTCGTGGACTGCTTGGCCACGCGACTCTGAGAAAGCCCAACTAAGTCGTTTCAATCCAGCGTAATCCGTCGCCGTATTTTTCTTCGCCGCGGATTGGCGGCTCCGTTCCCAAAAGTTCCGTTGTGGGAGAAGTGTTCCCGGAAGGAGGTGGAGTTGTCCGACGAATCGTTCCTCTGCAACGCGAAGCCGAAGGCCGCGCGGCAGGCGACCGTTTGCGAAAACTCGTTGAGGGCACGCTCGAACCTCCTGGCATCAGGAAGTTGCTTTGTCCGCAGGGAAGGACAGACACTAGAAATTCAAACGGCTCCTGCCGCAACCAACGGCAATAAGTAGAAAGGGCGTAGCGGGGAGACTCGCTGCGCCCTTTTATCGAAAGAATGGATGTGACGGTCACTCCGTGCTCAGGTTGGCGCTGACATCGAGCCCAAGAATTCCATGTTGGACTTGGACTTTGACAGACGGCTGATCAACAGTTCCATGGCTTCGACGGTTGAGAGCGGGCTCAAAACCTTGCGCAGCACCCAAACGCGGCTCAATTCATCCGGCGGCAGGAGCAATTCGTCTTTGCGGGTCCCGGAGCGCTGAATGTCGATAGCAGGGAAGACGCGCTTGTCGGCGAGGCGGCGGTCCAGGTAGATTTCCATGTTGCCGGTGCCCTTGAACTCTTCGAAAATCACGTCGTCCATGCGGCTGCCGGTATCAATAAGCGCGGTGGC
>WNFP01000323.1_pt1 | contig 35132 bp, 35 predicted proteins | sample 5400201 | NCBI WGS metagenome assembly WNFP01 (sample SAMN13153355, study PRJNA577476) | soil metagenome | isolation source: 115 cm saprolite under Madrone tree | place: USA:California | collected 2016-06-14 | reverse complement strand
ATGCCGGATCCGCGCTCCCCGCAGTTCGGACGATCGGCCGCGGAAAAGATTCGCCGCATTCTGGATATCACGCAAGGCCGTGCATTCTGCCTGTTCACCAGCTATGCGCAGATGCATGACATACATGATCGTCTGCTGGGCGAGCTGAAGTTTCCCATGTTGTTGCAGGGGGCGGCGCCTAAGAATGCGCTGCTGGAAGAGTTTCGCCTGACCCCCAATGCCGTGCTTTTTGCGACGGCCTCATTCTGGCAGGGCGTGGACGTGCAGGGTGAGCAGCTCAGCTGCGTCATTATTGACCGGCTGCCTTTTGCCGTGCCGAATGATCCAGTGGTTGCGGCCCGCATCCGGGCGATTGACGCAGCCGGAGGAAATGCTTTCTTTGAATACCAGGTGCCGTCGGCTGTGATCGCGCTCAAACAGGGCTTTGGGCGGCTGATCCGTTCCGTCAAAGACCGCGGCGTGCTTGCGCTGCTGGACAATCGCCTTTTGAAGCAGCGTTACGGCAGGACCTTCATTGACAGTCTTCCCGCATACAAAAAAACCAAGGACCTGGCCGAAGTGGAGAAATTTTTTCCATCATAGCCCGGGTCTCCTCTGAGTTTTTGCCGCTGTTCGCTTACCACGCTTGGTTCCACACGGGAAGAGTCTTCCAAAACCTCGGGCTCCCGCTTTCGCCAACGCTTTTTGGCGACCCTAATCTTGAACATTTACAATTGGTAATCAGCCATTGCCACCGGAATTACCGGCCTGTATAAGGGGAGCGGATGTACGAAGTAACGGTAGAAGATTCATTTGCCGCGGGACATTACCTGCGCGAATACAAAGGGAAATGCGAGAACCCGCACGGACACAACTACAAAGTGCGCGTCACGCTGCAAGGGGCCGTGCTGGACAAGGCCGGATTGCTGCTCGACTTTAAGGACCTTAAAGAAGTCATGAAAAACGTGATTGACCGGCTGGACCATCAGATGCTCAATGACATTACGCCTTTTACAGAAGTGAACCCTTCGGCGGAGAATCTGGCCAAGTACTTCTACGATCAGGCGAATGGACGCTTAAAAGCCGTGTCCAACGGCCGCGTGTCGGTCAAGGATGTCACCATCTGGGAGACGGATACGACAACGGCCCGATATACCGAATAGCGAAACTTTGTGGCCTGGCTGGCTGGGTTGGGCTTCTCCGGAACATGCAGATCATAGAAATATACCGTTCGATTCAGGGAGAATCGTCTTTTGCCGGTATTCCCTGCATCTTTGTCCGCCTGACCGCTTGCAACCTGCGTTGCACATGGTGTGACAGTGAATACACCTTTGCCGGTGGCAGGAAGATGTCTGCCGACGAAGTAGAAAAGGAAGTAACGGCGCTGGCGCCAGGCGGTCTAATTGAAATCACCGGTGGGGAGCCCATGCTGCAGGAGCGCGAACTTGTGCCACTGATGGAACGGCTCCTGGCTCGCGGCTATACGCTGTTACTGGAGACCAGCGGCGAGCGCCCGCTGGAAAAAGTTCCCGGCGCCGTACACAAGATTGTTGATGTAAAGTGTCCCGGCTCTGGCGAGGGCGGAACATTCCGGTTGAGCAATCTGGATGCGTTGAGCCCGCGCGATGAGGTGAAGTTTGTGCTGGTGGACCGCGCGGATTATGAGTTCGCGCGAGATTTTACGCGCGCGCACAGCCTGGAGAAAAAGGTTGCCGGCGTTTTGTTCTCTCCAGTGTTCCGCAAGACCCCAAGCCAGGACCGCGATAGTTCGAATTGCCTGCTTGATCCGCGTATCTTGGCGGAATGGATTCTGCAAGACGGTCTGAACGTCCGTCTGGGGTTGCAGATTCATAAGTTCATATGGGAGCCTGCGGCCAGAGGAGTCTGAGAATGGCGGGACAGAGTTGAACCCGCTTGTAGGGCGGAAGTTCTGCGATAATTATGGGCACAGCAGGGCAGCTATGCAGGCTTTCCGGCCATCAGAAACAATAGAATTACAGACATCAAGAGGCAATTTGTGGCTAGCAACAAACTACGGTCGGTGGTGTTGTTAAGTGGTGGGATGGACTCCTGTGTATGCGCGGCTCTGGCGGCCCGCGAGGGTGAAACAGCGGCCCTGCACATCGGCTATGGCCAACGCACGCAGCGGCGTGAGCAGCAATCGTTTGAAGGCATCTGTGACCGGTTGGGGATCAGCCGGCGCCTGGTGATCAGGAACGAAGCGTTAAGCATGATTGGAGGCTCCGCACTCACGGACCAAAACATTGCCGTGCCTGCGGCCGAAGGGATGATCGGAGCCAAGGTGCCAGTGACGTATGTGCCGTTTCGCAATGCGCACTTTCTGGCGGCAGCGGTGAGCTGGGCTGAGGTCCTGGGAGCAAAGCAGATTTATATTGGCGCTGTGGAGCAGGACAGCTCGGGTTATCCTGATTGCCGTCCTGAATATTATCGCGCTTTCAATTCGGTGATTCAGGCAGGCACGCGCGAGGGCAACATTGAGATTGTCACTCCGCTCATCGGCCTGAGTAAGGCTGAGATCGTGAAGCTGGGCCTGGAATTGAAAGCGCCTTTTGAGTTGACCTGGTCCTGCTACAGCCGTGAAGATAAGGCGTGTGGACTGTGCGAGAGTTGCGTGCTGCGCCAACGGGCCTTTATTGCAGCGCATGCCGCTGACCCGGTCCCTTCGCTGGCGGGGCAGGAAATTTGAGATTCAAGTACAAGCCGGAGGCTCGATACAAATGAAGAGACGAATGATGTACGTGACCATGGCAGCGCTGTTGTGTATGTTTGGTGCCGGAGCGGCATGGACACAGGCTACCGCAGGTAAGGTACAAGGGAAGATCACCAACGGCGGGAAACCGGTGGCGGATTTTCAGGTTGTTTTAACGAACCTCAACAACGGAAAGACCTACAAGATGAAAACCGACAAGAATGGCCAGTTTAACGGCGTCGGCATCTTGTTTGGCGATTACGAGGAAGAGGTTGAGACTCCCACAGGGGAAAAGGTCTTCAAACAAAAAGTGCAGGTGCTGGGTACAGGCGGCGCGGTGGATGACCTTTCTGCTGACGTAGGAAGCGGTTCTCCCAAGATCAGCAAAGAAGAAATGGACAAGCTGAAGGCAGAGCGGGAAAAAGGGCTGAATCTGAATGCGCTGATAACGCAATACAATGCCGCGCAGGCAGCCAAGGACTGGCAAAAGGCAGCAGATCTTTTGAAACAAATGATCACAGCGGAACCCACGCGGTGGGAATATCAAAAGGCGTTGGGTGATATGCAATTGAATCTGGGGCAATATCAAGAGGCGGTTGACGCTTATGAAAAAGTAATTCCGCTGGCCCAGAATGCCACCAAGAACGATCCCAAGGCCGACCCTGCCAAAGCCAAACTCTCTCTCGCCCAGATTTACACCAATGAGGGGAATGCCTATCTCAAGCTGAAGAAAAACCCCGAAGCGATTGCCGCATATACCAAGGCAGCGGAGTTGGACCCGAATCCGGGAACCGCATATTTCAACATTTGTGCTACGCAGTACAACACCGGCAACACAGATGGAGCGCTGTCCGCCTGCGACAAGGCCATAGCCGCTGATCCCAATAAGGCCGACGCTTACTACATTAAAGGGTCATTGCTGCTGGCCTCAAGTTCTGCTGACAAAGAAGGTAAGGTCAAGGCTGCTCCCGGCACTGCCGAGGCGCTGAACAAATACCTTGAACTCTCTCCGGATGGATCACATGCGAACGACGTAAAGCAGATGCTGGCTTATATCGGATCCAAAGTAGAGACTACCTACAAGCAGCAAAAGAAGAAGTGATTTCTGCTGCAAAGAGCGATAGAGGGCGGACTAACTCCCGCCCTTTTTTAGTGGGAAGTACATTACGAGCCTGGGCCGCGCGCTGCTCGGCAAGATAGCCGGCAAAAGCTCCGATGATGAAAACAAATGAAACTGGAGGCAACATCACAATGAAAAGGATCTCAAATCTTCTTGCACTGGCTGCTCTGTTGGTGGCCAGTGGATGGTTACCGGCGGGGGCGCAGACCGTGGGAGCATCGGTTGAAGGCAAGGTCACGCAAGAAGGCCAGCCTCTGGCCGGAACCCAGGTGGTGCTCACCAATCCTGATACAGGCAGAGCCTTCAAGACCAAGACCGATAAGAAAGGCGAGTTTCTGCTGGTTGGCATTCCCTATGGGCTGTACAGAGTCGACGTGCTTAGCGATAAAGGAGAGAAGCTATTCTCGCAGATGACCAACGTTGGCACCGGTGACACGTCTACGGACAATGTGTTAAGGATCGATATCCCAAAGGGCGGAGCGCCGGTTGACAACAACTTTGGTCTTGCCCCCTCCGGTCCTCCACCGCCCAAACTCACCAAGGAGCAACTAGCGAAAATCAAGGCTGACAACGAAAAAATTGCCAGTTTGAATTCGCTTATTGCCGATGCGCAGGCTGCTAGACAGGCCCAGGACTGGCCCAAAGCCGAAAACGCCCTGAAGCAGTTGATTGCAGCCGCTCCTGAAACCACGCGCTGGGATTTTTATTACGCATTGGGGGATGCGCAAAGCAAATCCAGCAAATACCAGGATGCAGTCCAGACTTACGATAAAGGCATCCAGGCAGCACAATCTCTGGCATCTGGCCAGGCTCCGGCAGACCCCAAGAATCCAAATTCGTCACCGGCAGCGGCAAAGTCTGCGGCCGGCCGGATGCTGACCGCACAGGCCAGCGCCTACATTAAATTGAGCAAAGAGGCCGAAGCAGTGGCCTCGCTTAAGAAGGCGGCAGATTTGGATCCAGGCTCCGCGCTGACACAATACAATCTGTGCGGGGCAGGGTATGCGGCGAACAAGTTTGCCGATGCCAAGCCGGCCTGCGACAAGTACCTTCAGTTGGAGCCTGCCGGGGCCCATGCTGACGAGGTAAAGGCCTTCCTATCTCAGATGGCATCGAAATAGCTGTTACGTGAAGCGCGGAAAGATAAAGAGCAGCCCTTTCCCGGGGATGCTCTTTTCTGTTTCATCTTGAAATCGGCAAGAGGAAGCGTTATGCCGGCACAATTCCGGATACGAGTGGCAACCGCCGAGGACGTTCCGGTGCTGCGTGAGCTGATCGACCTTTCCGTGCGAGGGCTGCAATCCTCCGACTATACCGCGAAGCAGATTGACAGCGCGCTCCGCACCGTTTTCGGCGTGGATAGCCAGTTGATTTCCGATGGGACGCATCTGGTTGCTGAAGCGGTGATCAAGGAATCGCCTGTAATCGTCGGCTGTGGCGGCTGGAGTATGCGCAAGACGCTGTATGGCGGCGACGGGTATAAAGACCGGCAGGATGACTTTCTTGATCCCCGTCACGACGCCGCCAAGATACGCTCCTTCTTCATCCATCCTGATTGGGCGCGCCACGGGGTGGGCAGCATGATTCTGGATGCTTGCGAAGCGGCTGCGCGTGCTGCAGGGTTTACGCGCTTTGAGATGGCAGCCACGCTTACCGGCGTGAAGCTCTTTCGCAAACGCGGCTACGTAGCCCTGGAACAGATCGACCTGCCACTTGAGAACGGTCTCTTTCTGAGGGTGGTCCGAATGTCAAAACAAGCCTGATCGCGAAGGAACCGAAACTTTCACCTAAAGTTGAGCGCAAATCTGGCCGGACGTTGTACACTTGTGTGCCGAAAATGAATGGCCGTTCAGTGTTGCCTACGGGCCTTGCCTGAACGCCAAACCTGGGAGAATCCATGGACCTCAATCTAAGTCCGGAAGAAATCAAATTCCGCGATGAATTGCGTGGCTGGCTGACCGCGAATGCCCCCAAAGACTGGGACGAGCGCCGTGAAGAGTCGCTTGAGTCACGGTTTGAATACCTGAAGCGGTGGCAGCGCAAACTGTATGAAGGCGGCTGGGCAGGAATCTCATGGCCCAAGGAATATGGCGGTCGCGGCGCCAGCCTGATGGAACAGGTGATCTTCTGGCAGGAAATGGCCCTGGCATCCGCCCCTCCGCTGGCCAATGTTTTGGGGCTGGGCATTATCGGGCCAACCATCATTGCTTTTGGTACTGAAGCGCAAAAGAAACGCTATCTGGCCAAAATTCTAAGTGCTGAAGAAATCTGGTGCCAGGGTTTCTCCGAGCCGGATGCCGGCTCCGATCTTGCCAACGTGCGCTGTGAAGCGCGGCTGGATGGCGATCATTACGTCGTGAATGGACAAAAAGTCTGGAATAGCTATGGCTGGGCCGCGCACTGGTGCGAACTGGTTGTACGTACCGATCCCAATGTGCCCAAGCATAAAGGCCTTACGGTATTGCTGGTGGATATGAAAACACCGGGCGTTGAAGTCCGTCCGCTGCGCCAGATGACCGGCGAAACCGAATTCAACGAGCTTTTTTTCCATGATGTGCGCATTCCGGTAGCGAATGTTGTCGGCAAAGTGAATGAGGGCTGGGGCGTGGCCATGGGCACGCTCATGCATGAGCGTGGCACCTTCGGCGCTGGATTACAGATTTCATATCGCCGCAACATGGAACGGCTGATTGACCTGTCCAGGACTATGCAGCGAAACGGGCGGCCAGCAGCGGAAGACCTCATCATCCGGCAAAAGCTGGCACAATGCTATGCCGAAATTGAAATCATGCGCTGCAACCAGATGCGCGCCTTTAGCCGCATCAATGCAACCGGCGTGCCGGGGCCAGAGGGTTCCATCCAGAAGATTTTCTGGAGCGAGCTGAACCAGCGCTTCCAGCAGATTGCCCAGGAATTGCTGGGCCCGTACGGTCAACTTGAAGCCGGCGACGACCACGCGATTGATAACGGTATGTGGACCTATGGTTACCTGCGCGCCCGCGGCAACACAATTGAAGCGGGAACGTCAGAGATCCAGCGCAACATCATTGGGCACTTTGTGCTGGGATTGCCGAAGAGTTATTGATCGTAACTCCAGGCAGTTGGTCCGTGAGCCGGGTTCGCCGGACTCAAACTGAAACGATATTTGCAGGGGACATTGAAAAGAGGCCTATATGCAATTTGGATTATCGGAAAGCCAGCAGATACTCAAAGACACGGCGCGGAAATTTTTTGCCGGAGAGTGCGCCATCGCCGATGTGCGCAAGATGCTGGAGACGCCAACGGCGTATGACAGGGCGCTGTGGACCAAGCTGGCAGAACAAGGCTTCACCGGCATCATTACGCCTGAAGAGTACGGTGGCATGGGGCTGGGCAAGGTAGAACTGGTTCTTTTAATGGAAGAGGCCGGTTATGCCCTGTTGCCGGGACCGTTTTTTTCCACCGTGGCGTTGGCGGGCGCGGTGCTGGATGCCATGGGCACTTCAGAGCAGAAGAAGAAATACCTTTCGCGTATCGCCGCCGGTCAGGCGCGCTCCACCGTTGCCGTGGTAGAAGCTCAGGGCAGCTGGGACACATCATCGCTGCAGATTACGGCCACGGGAGACAAGCTGAGTGGAATTAAGCTTTTTGTCTCCGATGCCGCCGTTGCCGATTTCATCATTGTCATTGCGCGAAACGGCGTGTTTGCCGTAGATGCCAAGGCGCCAGGCCTGCACATTGAACCCATGAAAGGCCTGGATCTGGCGCGCAAGATTTATTCGGTGGAGTTCAAGAACACACCCGCCGAAAAGCTGGGCGGCAATGGCAATCTGGCCAAAGCGCTGGATGTGGCCACGGCAGCTCTTTGCGCCGAAATGGTTGGCGGTATGCAAAAGGCCCTTGAGCTGACAGTGGCTTACGCAAAAACGCGCAAACAGTTTGGCAAGCCGATCGGCATATTCCAGGCAGTCCAGCACCACTGCGCAGATATGTATCTGGAAACCGAAAGCTCACGCTCCGCCACTTACTACGCGGCCTGGGCGCTCGAAGAAAACGTGCCGGACGCGTCTTTGGCAGTCTCAGTGGCCAAGATGTACGCAAGTGACGCCTATCGGCAGGTGGGTAATCGTGGCATCCAGGTCCACGGAGGCATGGGCTTTACCTGGGAGAATGACCTGCATCTGTATTATCGGCGGGCCAAAGCGTCGGAAACCATGTTGGGCGATGCGACCTTCCATCGTGAACGAATCGCAAAGCTGGTCATTGATACTGCCTCGGCGCATGCGGCCGCCCCGGAACAGAAGCCGGAATTTGCCACACAGCGCTGACGCGGTTGTGCTGCACGACAATTATTTTGTTGCCGGTACTGTCCCTTCGCCTGTTTTAATTTGCGCCAGGGAGTGGTAGTAGCTATCAAAGAAGTCGAGGCCTGCTTTGTTGATCTGCGCGCGGACTGCGATCTGATCTCCCAACTCCAGAGCCTGGTCATCTTTTGCGTTGTATACAGGCCATTTGGGCAGTTCACCACCGTTGGGATTGCCAGTGGCGGCAAAGTTTACCCAATAGCTGGTGATAGCGTCGCTGAGTTTTTTGTCGACATCTTCCCAGGGAAACGGCCAGATAAAGCTACCGAAAACATAAGCAATCTCGGCCGCGTGGAAGGCACGCAGCTTGGCGCTCTGCGGTCCAGGCGGACGGCGCGAAAAATAATACAAGTACGCAGGCTGATGTCCGGTCGCCGTGGTGGCGCGGGCCCATGTGCGCATCTCCCAGCCAAATGCCTGGTCACGATACGCCGAATAAAAAGACGCCACTGCCTGTTCGTCTGAAGCGGCTGGGTATACCTTCAACATCTGGTCGGCCTGGGCGCCGTAACGTTGATAGACTCCGGCCACAAACATTGCCGCTTTCAGGTTTGCGGCCTGCGGCGCCAGCGTAGTTCCTTCGTCGGCGTTGTATCCAACAATCAGCGGGACGTCGTTCTGCCTGCCCTGGGAAAAAATGGTGGCTATATCCTGTGGCAGCACCCAGCCGTCAACAATGAGGTGGACAGTCTCAGTATCAAAGGCTTTCAGCACATCCTCCGCCGATTTGGCGCGCAAGGCTTTCAACGCATCAGGCCCGCCTGAGTTCTGAGGATTTTTTTTCTGTTCTTCAGAGGAAGACGGTAACAGAGAAGCCGCCAGCTTCACGCCATCTTTTTCGGCGTCAGCCAGCGTTTTCATCGGCGCAAACAATCCGCCGCTCTCACCGATGGCGCGATGAAACAAGCCCTTAGCCAGTGGGCTCGCCATCAATCCGTTAACAGACCATGAACCGGCGGACTCGCCGAAAATGGTGACTCGCTGAGGATCGCCGCCAAATGCGGAAATATTCTTCTGCACCCATTGCAAGGCAGCAATCTGGTCAAGCATTGCATAATTGCCGGACGCACGGTGCGGTGATTCAGCACTCAATCCGGGATGAGCAAAAAAACCAAAAATACCCAGCCGGTAATTGATGGTGACGATGACCGCACCTTTACGGGCCAAAACCTCACCGTCATAGGAGCCCGTGCCGCCAAACCCTCTGGTAAAACCGCCGCCGTGAATCCATACCATTACCGGCAAACGGTCTTTTGCTGATTTGGCAGTGGTCCAGATGTTCAGGTAAAGGCAATCTTCGCTCAGTGGCGGAAGCTTGGCTTGATAAATGGCCGCGCTCGCGGGATATTGGGTCTGCCAACATGCGCTGGAAAACTGTGCTGCCTGGCGGACGCCCGGCCACGGGGCCGGCGGTTGCGGGGCTTTCCATCGCAAGTCGCCCACGGGTGGCGCGGCAAAAGGGACACCCCGATAGACGCGAACCTCAGGAGAACTCCCTGTGGTTCCGGCGAGCAAGCCTTGCTCAACCCTTACGGGATCGGCGGTATCGACGATGGCTGCACTTGCAAATGACATAAGCGAGAAGGGCACAATTATCAGGCAAACAACTCTTACCATGCAACGTTTCACGGACATCAACGTACCTCGCACATCTCACGTGAGCATAAAAACGTCTACTTAGTTGAAAGAGGGAATCTGTTGCGGGCCTTTGCCGGTTTGAGGTTTATTGCTGCCTTCCGGCTTAGCGGCCACCACCTGCTGTTGCGCTGCGGCTTCAGCCGCTTTGAGATCGAGAATGCGCGTTTGCTGATAGGTGTAAGCAATGCGATGGATGATGGTAATGGTTGAAAGCACAGCCAATACCCACAAAACGGGCGCCATGGCTCCCCACCGCGCGAACAGTGCGCCAATAATTACCAGCACCACGCGCTCCGGCCTTTCCATAAAACCAACCTTGCATGATCCAATTAGAGATTCCGCCCTGGCACGCGTGTAACTCACCATGACCGAACTGACCATGACAAAGGCCACCAGCACGAGATAAAAGAAATGATTGCCGCGCGCGTAATACACCAGTAGCCCAAAGAAAAGGGCAACGTCGCTGTAGCGGTCGATGACTGAATCAAAAAAAGCGCCAAACGTGGTGACCTGGCCCGTGGCTCGCGCCACGCGTCCATCCACCATGTCAAAAATGCCTGCGCCAATGATCACCAATCCAGCGTATAAAAACATACGCGAGTAGTTATGGGTGTTGGCGTAACCGAAGAGCACCGCGGCAATGGTGTTGATCACCAATCCCAGAAATGTAAGAACGTTGGGAGAGATTCGCGTAAGCGCAAGGCCACGAACAATGGCATGCAACAATACGCGGCAGGCTCGTCCAAAGGCCCCGGTCCAGGTCATGAAGCCTCGTCGTGAATGGTGGTGAGATGCAGGACTTCCAGTTCACGCTTGCCGTTGGGCGTGACGACCACCGCGGTATCGCCGACCTTCTTGCCCATCAGGGACTTGCCAATTGGCGATGTGGTTGAGATCAGTCCCTTTGTCACGTCAGATTCTTCACTTGTAACTAAGGTGTAAACAATCTCTTCTTCTTTGGTACTGTCAAAAACCTTGACCTTGGAGCCAAAGGCGACGCGATCTTTGGGTATGTTCGTAAGATTTACCAGCGCCAGTTCCGACATGCGTTTCTTGAGCTGGCCGAGCCGCGCATTTACAAACTCTTGGCGCTGCTTCGCCATGTGATACTCGGCATTTTCGCTGAGATCACCCATGGCCACGGCCTTTTTGATCTCTTTGGGAAGCTCGTGAGTAAGCTCGTGCTCCAGCAACTTGATCTCTTCTTCCAGCTTCCTTTTGATGTGTTCGGGCATGTTCCGGGAAGAATACTCCTATTACTTAAAAATCGCGCGGCCCACCAAAAAAGCAATTATAAACCTTTAAATCTAAGTCCGTTAAACAGTACGGCTGCCAAGCAGTTGAAATATTTTTCAGTCAATCGCAAACAAAAACGACGATTGTTGCTAAAAATGGATAAAAAGTTTAAAATGTTCTTGTCTGATTTTCCCCCGCAGATCGTCCCATCTAGGTGTTTCATGAATGGCACTCTAAACTTCCAAGTCGGTGACAAAGTAGTCTATCCGAACCATGGGGTAGGGATCATCGAACAGATCAGCAGCCGCACAATCGGCCCCAATGTGCAAAAGTTTTACCTTCTTAAGATCAAAGCCAGCAGCCTGAAAGTTGAAGTCCCGTTTGGCAATGTGGGCATGGTGGGGTTGCGCCCGGTAGTCAAGAACGGTGAAGTCACCAAGATCATCAATTTTCTGGTGGATGGCAAATGCGACAACCACACTGACTGGAAATTCCGCTTCAAGGAAAATTCCGACAAAATGCGCACCGGCTCATTGCTGGAAGTCGCGGTGGTGCTGAAGAGTCTCCTGCTGCTAGCCAAGGACAAACCGCTCTCTTTCCGTGAGAAGAAGATGCTGGATCGGGCCCGTTATCTGCTGGTCACGGAGCTGGCCATGTCGCGCAACGTGGAAGAAGTGGAAGTAGAGGATATACTCAACAAAGCACTTTCCAAGAGCAAGCTCAAGTTTCCTGAAGTCACGGCTGACGCCTAAGCAGTTTTTCCCGTTGAAATACGTGCGACGGCATTAATGCTCTGTATTTCCTTCCAGCAGTTCCAGCGCATGCGGCAGAATCCCGATCACCGCCTGTAATGAATCAACAGCGGCTGCGGGGCTTCCAGGAACATTCAGCAACAACGATTTCCCGCGGATTCCACAAACGCCGCGGCTCAACACCGCAAATGGCGTCTTCTTTCCACCTTCCTGCCGCATCTTCTGCTCAATGCCCTCGATCCGCCGCTCCAGAACGGCCAGTGTTGCTTCCGGCGTGACATCTCGCGCGGCAATTCCGGTTCCGCCGGTTGTCACTACCAGCCGCACAATCTCACAACACTCAATCAGCCGGGCAGTGATTTTATCTCTTTCATCCGGCAGGATCGATCTGTGTACTATGGTGAAACCGGCAGTTTCCAGCTCATGAACCAAGGCTGGGCCGGAAGCATCTTCGCGTGTGCCCAGAAACGAGGAATCGCTGATGGTCAGTACGGCAACGGTCTTTAGGGGGCCGTTCTTTAACGCAGCGGACTTTAAAGCAGCAGTCATTCAATCAGTGTTAATGATGCGGCGCTCGCATGGTTCTAAGCTTCCAGCACGTTCTCTTCGCTATCGCGATTGCCTTCATCAAGCAATCGCAATCCTTCAAGCAAAAGACCTTGCGTGGATTGTGTCGTGGTCTGCTCGCTGCTGCTCCCGGCAAAATCGATCTCAAAAGTTCCCGCAGCCCAGGTGAGCACCTTGTAAACCGCGGTGTCGCCTCGCAAATCGCCATACTGAGCGTGGTTAATTTGTCCTTCCGTAAAGTACATCCGGCACATGTCGCCGTCATTGGCCAGGGTGAGTGCGCATGTCTTGCGGCCCATATCCAGGGACTGCAATAAATCAAGCACATTCATCTGTGCCAGGTTGCCCCGCAGCACGGATTCCCCGGGCGCCTCGCGCGCCATCTTCTCCAGAGAAATCTTGTCCACTACTTTTTTAATCTTGGCAGCGGCTTCCTTAAGAAAGAACGGCTTCTCAATAAAATCTTCCACCGTGTCCTGCACGGCCTTGAGCTTTTCATTGATGTCCGTCTTGCTGGCCATGAGCATTACAGGAATTCCTGCGCTGGCGCTGCGGCTCTTGATCTTCTGCAATAGCTGGCGGCCATCCATGCCGTTCATGGCGTAATCCGTAATGATAAGGTCGGGCTTATTTTCAATGGCTTTGAGCAGCGCGTCGGCCGCGTCGTTCATAGGTTGCACGGTAGAAAACTGGGCGAGCGCCTGCCGCAACATCTCCAGGACCATGGGATTGTCATCAACCAGAAGCACCTTGATATTGCTTGGCATGAAACCTTATTTCTTTCCCTGGGTGACCGTGCGCTTACGCCGGTAATCGCCGCTTTTCCCGCCCGATTTTCGCTGCAAGAGCACGTCGCGGATCACAATACCTTTGTCCAGGGCCTTGCACATGTCATAGATGGTCAGTGCGGCGACAGCTGCTGCGGTGAGCGCCTCCATCTCCACGCCAGTCTGGGCGTTGGTGGCGGCTTGAGCGTTGACCTGCACGCCATTCTCGCATACCTCAGTGGTCACATCAATGTAACTGAGGGGCAATGGATGGCACATTGGTATCAACTCGCTGGTTCGTTTGGCTGCGGAAATCCCGGCAAATCTGGCCACTTCCAGCGGGTTCCCTTTTGGATTTTGAGGAAGCGAGCGCAATACCTCGGCAGACATCTCAACAAATGCTGAAGCCTCCGCCTCACGACGGCTCAGCTTCTTCCCGGAAACATCAACCATCTGTGCGCGTCCGTTTGCATCGAAGTGCGAGAGCTTTCCTTTCCGTTGGATGTGCCCATTGGCGGACTGGCGAATTGATCTCTTCTTGTCCATATTCATTTACGCTCGATATTGCGCGATCATTCTTGCTATTTCATCAAAATAATCCAGGTTCTCCCGCTCAATGGATTACCACCGTGACCATCTCATCTTCAGTCAGGCTTTCCCGGTCCGGCGGCACCACCAGATAGCAGTTGGCGTGCGCCGCAGCCAGCATGTCACCCGACCCCTGCCAGGGCACGACTTCAACCTCGGGGTCATGTAGCCCGCCCGTCATCCTGGCTGGCAAAAACCGGGTCAGCCCGGTTTTCGTCCTGAGGCTCTTCGCAAGCCGCACCTTTGCTGACTTCAACCTCGAGGGCTCTCCGCGACCCAGCGTCTCAACCACTTGCCGGGCAAACAATTCAAAGGTCACCATCACTGAAACAGGGTTTCCCGGCAAGCCAAAAAATGGAACCGCCCCGGTCTCACCAAACACGACCGGGCGCCCCGGCTGAATCAGCGCGCCGGTGAAAAAAAACGCCGCGCCCAAATTCTTCAGCGCGTGCTCTACCAGATCAAACTTTCCCATGGAGACGCCTCCGGAAAGCAGCAGCAGGTCGGCCTTCAACCCTTCCTGAATCAACTCCGTCAGTTTTCCTGCCTCATCCGGAGCAATGGGCAGCTGTACCGCTTCACCACCGCATGCGGCAACTTCCGCAGCCAGAGAATAGCTGTTGCTGTTGCGAATCTGGTTTGGTCCCGGCTTCTCCGCCACTTCTACTAATTCGTCCCCTGTGGAGAGAATCGCCACGCGCGGCTTTCGATATACCGTGAGGCTGGGCTTGCCCGCTGCCGCCGCCAATGACAGCTGCGCTGGCCCCAGCCTTAATCCGCGCGGCAACAATTCCTGCCCGGCTTTGGCTTCGGCTCCAGCAGGTACAATATTTTCGCCTGCGCTCGTTTCTCTCTGAATCTCCACCAGCTCTTCAGTAACAGTAACGACGGCTGCATTACCTTTCCGCTCTTCAATTCCGATAATGTCGTCAACGTTCTCTGTATTTGCTGCTTGAGCTTCCGCGACGCCCCGGCCTGTTTTTTGCTTCTCCGCTGTTTTCCGGGCCGTATGTTCTACCATCACAACTGCGTCAGCGCCCGCCGGGACAGCGGCTCCCGTCATGATCTCCACCGCTTCGCCCAAAGCCAACGGTAAATCGTAGGTGTCGCCAGCCTTGACCTGCCCGACCACTCGCAACATTGCCAGGCCATTTTCCAGGTCCTGCGAGCACACGGCATAGCCATCCCGCGTGGCTCTGGGAAACGGAGGAAAGTCGCGGTCCGCGACGACCGGCTCCGCCAGCACCCGCCCCAACGCCGCCAGTAACGGCACCTCCTCAGAGCGCGTTTGCAATAGCATTGCCTTATGGCGACAGTATGCCCTCACTACCTCGTAGGCATCTTCAAAACTGAGTACGCCAGCTTGTGTGTTGATTTCCATCAGTCTCTATCGATTCTAGTTTTTCATGCCCTTCTTGTCTCCAGGCCAAAACACAAAAACGCAACGGACCTCCGTTGCGCGTAATGTGTGTTCTTCTGTTTTAAGATTTACGACGATCATCTCACTCGATTGCTATTTGCAGTCTGATGTGAAGCAATCATCCATACCCGTCATGTGTCTGTGTTTCCAAAAAGTGCGGCTAAGCAATCTGCTTGGCCGGTTGATCATATGCGCTGGCCCGGTTCAGCAGATCAATGTCGTTCGCGCTCAAAATAAGTTTCGTTGCTGCCACCAGGTCATGCAGTTGCTCCAAATTCGTAGCACTGGCAATCGGCGCAGTAATGCCGGGCCGCGCCATCAGCCATGCCAATGCCACCTGCCCCGGTTTTGCCTGATACTGTTCGGCAACTTGATCCAGAGCCTGCAAAATGCCGAAGCCGCGATCATTCAGATACTTCTTTGCCGCTTGCCCCCTCGGACTCTTGCTCAGGTCCTCCTGTGAGCGATACTTGCCGGTCAGGAACCCGCTGGCTAGCGAATAGTAAGGAATCACGCCCAGTTTCTCCTGCAATATTGTCGGCTCCAGGGTGGTTTCATACGCCGTGCGTTCATAGAGGTTGTAATGCGGCTGCAGGCTTTCATAGCGCGGCCAGCCGTGTTTGCGGCTCACGGCCAGTGATTCCTGAATTCTTTCTGCCGAAAAGTTGGAGCAGCCGATCACCCGCACCTTGCCCTGCTGAATCAACTGGGCATATACCTCCAGGGTCTCTTCCACCGGCGTGTTTGGATCGTCACGATGTGACTGGTACAAGTCAATGTGGTCCGTTTGCAGCCGCTTCAGAGAGCCTTCTACCTGTCGCATCATCCACACCCGCGCAAGGCCCTTGCCTTCTCCGGGAATCTCCGCTCCCACTTTGGTGGCAATCACCACTTTGTTGCGCTGTCCACGGCTCTTGAGCCAATTGCCAATAATGGTTTCACTCTCGCCGCCCTTGTGCCCCGGCACCCAGGTTGAGTAGGTATCAGCCGTGTCAATAAAGTCCATCCCCGCCGCGACAAATGCGTCGAGAATCCTAAACGATGTCGGCTCATCTGCCGTCCAGCCAGACACATTGCCGCCCAACATCAGCGGTGCAACCGTAATACCCGATTGTCCCAGTTGGCGCTTATTCATAGTCGATCTCCGTATTTCTATTTTACTGCTTTGCATTTGATTGCGTATGCAGGCGATAAGGAGCGTGTAGGCGATCATCACCGGCATTTTGCCCGGCGGCTCCTCTGCTAAAATTGTGCGGCAGCAAAGAGGAAACAATACATTGAGACAACTCCCTGTGCTTGTGGTCCATGGCGGCGCCTGGGCCATTCCAGATGACATGGTTGAAGCCCATACTCGCGGTGTACAGAAGGCGCTGGCCCAGGGCTGGCACATTCTTGAGGGCGGCGGCAACGCCCTGGATGCCGTCGAAGCCGCCATTGTATCCATGGAAGACGACGAGACTTTTGACGCGGGACGCGGCAGCTTTCTCACTCGCGATGGCCGGGTGCAACTGGATGCCCTTATGATGGACGGCGCTACACTTCGCGCGGGCGGCGTAGGCTGCGTGGAGCGCATTCGCAATCCCATTCGCGCCTCCCGCCTGGTCCTGGAGAAGAGCCCGCACGTTTATTTTGTCGCGGAAGGCGCTGAGCGCTTTGCGCAGGAACACGGCATGCCACTCTGCGGAAATGAAGAACTGGTGATTGAACGCGAGATCAAGCGCCTGAAAGAAGCGCAGGAAAAAGAGGCCGCCGGGCAGCCTGATCTTACCTTTGCCGGTCCGCTTTCCAGCCACGATACGGTTGGATGCGTCGCGCTTGACGCCGGCGGCAACCTGGCTGCCGGTACTTCTACCGGCGGCACGCTGAACAAAGCGCCGGGACGCGTGGGCGACTCATCCTTGATCGGATGCGGCTGCTATGCGGACAATTTGAGCGCAGCCGGATCGTGTACGGGCTGGGGAGAACCCATCATGAAGCTGGTCCTGGCGAAATGGGCCGCAGACCACGTCCGTACCGGCGGCGCGCCCGATGCCGTTGCCGAAGAAGCCATGCAGTATCTGCAAAGGCGGCTGAATGGCCATGGCGGCATGATTCTGCTTGATGCGCGTGGACGTTTCGGCATTGCTCACAACACACCGCGCATGGCCTGGGCTTACAAAAGTACCGAGCGGGAAGATGTCGGCATCAGGCGCTGAAGTGTTATAGAAGTGTGAATTCAGACTCAGTATCAGTGTTTACGTAAAGCCCGTCGTGCAACCCAGGCTCCAATACCGAGTTCATCATTAAGTTTTCTGCGTTTGCACTTTTTACTTATCGTAGTGCAACAGGGAGAAAATCTCGGCGTCCTTAAATTTCTCCCGGCCCTTCAAAAAATCCAGTTCTACGACAAAGCCCAATCCTTCAACTTTCGCGCCCAAAGACTTGGCGAGTTGTAAACAAGCGTTAGCGGTGCCGCCGGTCGCCAGCAGATCGTCCACGATGATAACGCGCTGGCCCGGCTTAATCGCGTCTTTATGGATTTCCAGTGTGTCCGTACCATATTCCAGTTCGTAGGTCCATTTCACGGTTTCAGCCGGCAGCTTGCGCGGCTTGCGGATGGGCACAAAACCTGCGTTCAAGCGGTAGGCGAGGGCCGGTCCAAAAATAAAGCCTCGAGCTTCAATGCCCAATATCAGGTCAATATCATGGCCAATGTAGTGCTCAGAGAGCGCATCAATCAGCGTGGCAAAGCCAACTTTGTCCTTAAGCAGGGTCGTAATGTCATAAAACAAGATTCCCTTCTTGGGGAAATCGGGCACCTCGCGGACCAGTTCCTTCAGGTGCTCACAGCTCATGGCTGGCTTCATCTACCATGCCCCTTCAATACGAAATGTGGTTAGATCTTCCACCGGCTCTGCCGGCCATTCTTTTACTTCATCCACGCGCGCCGCTCGTGGTCCCCGCCGCAATTTTGCGCTGAACGCAGCTTGTTGCTGGTCAGTGCCGATGGCCAGGGCTTCAACCGTTCCATCAAGATTATTTCTGACCCAGCCGGCAAGCCCCAGTACCCGCGCCTCATGATCAACAAACCAGCGGAAACCTACGCCCTGTACACGCCCACGTACAATGTAACGCCTGGCAATCATTGACTAAGCCCGTGAGAGATACGCGCCTTCAGCGGTGTCCACGCGGATTTTTTCACCTTCATTGATGAACGGAGGGACCTGCACCACCAACCCTGTTTCAGTTCTGGCTGGCTTGGTGACGCTGGACGCGGTGGCAGACTTTAACCCTGGCTCTGTTTCCACCACGGTCAGTTCCACGATCTGCGGCAGCTCAATGCCCACGGCCTTGCCATCGTAATACTCCACCTTGATTTGCAGATTGGCGGTCAGGTAGTCCACGGAGTCGCCCAGAACATCTTTGCTCAAATGCGTCTGTTCGTAATTCTCAGTGTTCATGAAGCAATAATTGTCGCCGTCCTGGTAGAGGTATTCCATGGGGATTTCATCCACGGTGATCTTCTCAATAGGATCACTGGAGCGAAAGCGGTGCTCGAACATGGCGCCAGTGCGGATGTTGCGCAGCTTGGCTTGAATAAAGGCGCGCAGGTTGCCGGGCGTGCGGTGCTCCACCGTGAAGACCAGATGAAGGTCGTTATTATGCTTGATGATCATGCCCGGACGCATCTGGGTTGCTGGAATTGCCATGTCTTTGAACTCTCTCCTTGAAGCCTCTGCTGGATTGGTGAGTCTTGCCTGCTCTCTTGCGGTATACGACGAAGCAGACAGCCAAGCCTTGCTCTTGCTGCAGCGGTTGGCAGCAAACTAGAAATTTTACCTCAAACCCGCACTGCTATGCAGCCTTGCCCCCGCAAATCTTACGATTTTCTGTTGATTTCCGTTCATCTGTGGACAACACCGCTTCCCTTGAATCTTTCTAAGTTGAGTGAGGCTGGGCTAACGCTCATCCGGAGACGAATATGACGAACTACGCGCGGTATACACAGCCTATTCGGAAGCTCCATCAGCGCAGTGCCACGCCGGAGACCGGTAACGCCATCAAATGGCTGCTGATAGGAGCGGGGATCGGGGCCGCTGCAACGCTGCTGCTCACGCCCGCGAACGGACGTGAAATGCGCAATGCTTTGCGCAGCAGATACCGCCGCACGGTTGACGGCATAAACTGGGGGACCAGGGAACTTCGGCAGCGCGGCTCCAATCTTCTGAGTTTTACGCACGGCCAAAAAGCTGTTCGGTATCAGCCCGGTTAAAACTCCACTTCAATAAATCCACTCTGCTGGGCGTTGATGTGCTGGGCGCGAACCGCCAGCGCAAGTAAAACAGCAAATTATTTTGCGCTTATGTTCTCGCTTATGATGGAGGCGAATGCGTCATGGAGCAACCGCTTTTGCAATAATCTAAAAGCTACAATGTGTCCTGCTAACAGAAAGGACTGAGCAAAATGCGACTCTTGATCCGCTGGCTCATCAATGCCATATCCCTGGTGATTGTGGCCCAGTTTGTAAACGGCTTCAGGCTCAGTGGCTTTGGTGCTGCACTGATCGCCGCCGTGGTCATTGGTTTTGTGAACGCCACGCTCGGCACGATCCTTAAGATTCTCACCTTCCCTCTCACCGTCTTGACGCTGGGGCTGTTTTTGATCGTGATCAATGCCATCATGCTTAAGACGGCGGCATTCTTTACCCCCGGCTTTGCCGTGGCTACCTGGAAAGCGGCCTTTATTGGAGCTATCCTTCTGAGCCTGATTTCTTCATTCCTGCACTGGCTCATCAAAGATGATCGTCGCCCGATTCCCCGCAGAGTGTGACCCCTCGGAGTATGAGAGTCAGCGATCACGAAACGCGGCCGCGATCTGACGTACTGCATTTTCCTGAAATAGCCGGATAGCGGCAATTCCAGAAGCGCCTGCCTTCAGGCAGAGGCGCGCGTTCTCCAGTGTTATGCCGCCCAAGGCCAAGACTGGCATGGGCGAAGCAGCGGAGGCAAGCCGGTGGCAAATCTGCCTGAGTTCTTCCAGCCCTGACGTATTAGCCTTGCCGTTTTTCTCAAAGACCGGAGCGAAGACGGCAAAGTCCGCGCCATGGGATTCAGCGCTGACGATTTCAGCCAGAGAATGCGCAGAAACGGCGATGAACGGTGCACTCACCCCGGCCCGGGAAAAGATGCTGCGAGCGTCACTGGCGGAAAGATGATTTGCGGGCAGATGAACGCCGTGAGTGCCGCAGGCCAGCGCCACATCGATACGAGAGTTGATGAGCAATTTGGTCCGTGATTGGCCCAGCACTGCCATGGCCTTCAGAGCCATAGATTCCAGGCATCTGGCGCTCAAGTCTTTTTCCCGCAACTGAATGAAATCTACTTCGGCTGCCGCACATTCGGCGATTTTTGCCAGTAAGCGCCGTTCTTGCTCTTTCTCACCACCGGGGAACTGGCGGCGATCTGTGATGTAGTAAAGCAGAGGGAGCATGACCGAGCATTGTAATTCCCAAGCCGTCCTGGTGTGCCCCTTGAGCGATTTCTTAAGAATCGTAGCCGGGGCCGCCTGGCGCCCCACACTCTTTCCACAGCTTTTCCCAATTCCAGATCCCGTGTGCCGCCCCGTTCTGCAACGGGAATCCGAGTTGATGCGCGAGCATACACACCTGCCCACGATGGTGGGCTTCGTGAGAAAGCATGTAGTACAGCATCTCTAGGCCAACCGGCCAAGGCTGGGCCCAGCCGTCTCTGCGAAACTTCTCAACGCGGCCCCCCCCCACCCGCCGAGCGCTTCAGCGAGCATCTCCGCGCAGCGAGTGGCGCTCTCGGCCAATCCTGCGCGGGCCTGCTGCGGCGTGCAGTGTGCGCGGTTGAGCTGTGGTGGAACTTTCAGGTGCGGGGCTGTCAGCCTGACCCACTTGGAGCGGACATTGTGCATATGCGTGAAGATCGCCGCAATGGTGCGGGCCTTGCCGGGCGGTTTGGCTCTCCAGGCGATAGGGTCAAGATGTTCGATAAGAATCTGGTTCATGCGATCATTGGCCGCAAAGATCTGGACTGCGGCTCGGCCGAGTTGAGTGTGAACCTTGTGTTGGGGCATGGTCACGGTTCCTTACTCCTTGAACTCTGATACTTCCTGGCCGTCGCGGTTCCGACAGTGATGCCTGACTTGCCTTTCAGACTACTGAAAAGGAATTTGAACAGTTGGAAAAGAAAGCGGCCTAAGAAAGATGTCTGGCCGCGCACTTTTGCCCTAGGGTAGCGTTTTTGCTATCTCCGGGCCTTCCTCCGTCGCGGGACGAGATGGCTGCTGCTGGAGGTGGTACTTAGTCAACCCGTCTTTTAAGACCTCAAAAGCCTCTTCGGGCGTATCGACCATGGTGAAGCCGTTTACGTCCTCCGGGGAAATGGTCCCGTGGTCCACCAGTGCTTCCAGATTCAGGACACTGTTCCAGTATTCCTTGCCATAAATAATGACCAGGATCTTTTTTGCCAGCTTGTGTGTCTGGGCCAGCGTCATGATTTCGAATAACTCGTCCAGCGTGCCGAATCCGCCAGGAAACACAACCAGGGCCTTGGCCAGATAAGCGAACCAGTACTTACGCATAAAGAAGTAGTGGAACTCAAAATTCAATTCCGGCGTGATGTACTGGTTGGGATACTGCTCAAACGGTAGGCGGATGTTAAGGCCGATGGTCTTGCCGCCAGCCTCGCGAGCGCCGCGGTTGGCGGCTTCCATAATTCCCGGGCCACCGCCGGAAGTTACAACAAAACGCCGGCGCTTGCCCGGTAACGTGAGCGTCCATTCCGTAAGCATATGGGCCAGCCGGCGGGCCTCTTCGTAATAGCGGGCCATGGCCACGGAAGCGTGGGCGCGCTTGAGTGCTGCTTGAAGAGCGTCAGGTTCATTGCCCCCCGGTTGCGCCTGCGGAGGAGCTGGGCGGGCAGAGCCGGGCTTCTCCAGGATGGTGAGGGCGTTTTGAGCGTCCGGCAAGCTGGCAAAGCGTGCCGACCCAAAGAACACGACCGTATCCTGAATTTTTTCGCGGCGAAAGCGCGAGAGCGGCTCAGAGTATTCGGAAAGAATACGCAGAAGCCGGCCATCCGGGCTGTTGAGAAAATCTGGATTAAGGTAAGCAAGGGGAGCCGGAAGCAGCTCCGGCTGGCCTTCGTCTGGATTCGGTTTTTTAGTACTGTTTGCCATGTGCCTTCAGAGCAGTGAGATGGAACAGAATGTGTTCAACGGCGGTCACGATAGCGTGCCGCTTCAAGAATACCTAAACAAATATCAAGAAAGCCGAGTCCGGAGACCGCTCCGCGGACAAAGCCTTCTTGCAGCAGGCGATGCAGGGTGGGCCAATGCAGAAGCCCGGTACCGGTGAACCAGTAGTCCGTCCACGGCAGCACAATCAGGACCAAGCCTAGTTCAATGCAGAATAGAACATATACCACCACAAAGATCCGCTGCAGCCATACCGGCATTTCGGCATCATTCTCCTGCACAGGAGAGGGTGGCGGCACTGGAGCGGAATCCTCGAAATTAGTTGAACTAAGCTTCAAGACAAAATATCGGATCGTTTCGGATTTAGTGCGACGCAAAGGAAGATTTTATGATTTAAGCACCTTGATTCGGCTGGCCACATCACGAAAATCAATATTTGAGCCGTAGACTTCCATCAAATTGGCCAGAGCTGATTTTTTGTCCCCGGCAGCCTCAAATGCCGTCGCTAGATCATAATAAATGGCGCAGCGGCTGCTCTCATCCACATCTGGCAGCTTCAGAGCATTCTGGTACCACCGCACGGCCGCTTCCGGAGCGCCTTTATCCACCAGGCACTGGGCCAGCCAGGTAAGCGCCTGGATGGGCTGTGAGAATTCTATGCCGCGATCCACTGCGCGACAAACCTTCTGCAACTCGCCTATGGCTTCATCAAGCAATCCCATTTCTTTGAACGCAATGCCCAGATTGTAATGTGTTTCCGGGTCTTCGTCCGGTTCTACCGTCTCCGCCGTTTCCTCCTGCAATGCGGCAAGAATGTCAGAGAGTTCCTCTGAGAGTTCCTTGGACGCGTCCGCGTCCTGCAGATCGCCGTTGATGTTGTGCTGCGCGATTGGCTCTGGGGGGGGCGACGGGGCGGCAACGAAAGCCGGTTGAGCTACTGGATGTGGTTTGGGCTCAAAGTCTGCCAGCTCTGATTCTTCCAGATCCAAAACAAAATCGCCGAGAATGTCTTCTGTCGATGGCTCCAGCGGCGGAGCTGGGCGGGCTGCCGCAGGCTGTGGTGTGGGTTGTTCTCCGATCTCAAGCAGGTCATCCAGATCAAAAGACTCAGGCCTTTTAGCTGGTGGGGCTTGGTGCATCTGAGCCCGTGGCATGGGAGGAGCAGGCGGTGGTTCAAGATGTAAAGCCGGAGGCTCTGGGTCAACTACCGTCTGCTCCACGATGTTGACTGGCGGCTCTTCAATCGGAATCTCTTCGATCTGAATAGGGGACAACGCCACAGTCTCTTCAAGCCGTGGCTGGGTAGCTTGTCCCTGGCCAGCGGAAACTGCTGCTATCAACTCTGTGACTGCCGGATCATCCGGTGCAAGCTCCGTCAAGTCAAGGATGCCCGCCTTTGCCGGCTCCCACATGCCTTGCATGATGTAGAAACGGATTTCCTGGATTTTGTTCTCAATTTGCGCCGCGAGATCGGGAGTGGCTGACTCAGGCTCAATCTCCACTGGTGGTGGGACAGGTATTGATACCGATGGCGCAGGAGGCACCTGCGTTTCCGCTGGAACCGCCTCAATCTCGATCATATCTTCCCATTCGGTGGAAATATCAATCTCGTGAACGGGTGCAGCCGGGGAAGGCGTAGGGGTAGCGGTGGGCGGCTGCGGACTATCGTGCGCGACGGCTGGTTCTATAAGAACCGACTCCATCGGTACACCCGGCACTTCCTGCTCCGCGATGATTTCCGGCGTGTCAAACGTGAATTCCTGCACTGAAGGAGCAGCTTCAATCTCAGGTTCAATGGGAATTTCTGCAATCGGCGCAGGCGCCGCGGCAACCGGTTCCACCGGTGGAGGCCAGGTGGCCCTGGCTGGCTCAGCCACGGACACAGGTTGAACAGGTGGTGCGGCCGGTGCGCGCAACTCATATCGCTTGGCGGCTTCAAGATATCTTGCCGATTCATTCGGATGCCCCAGGTCCCTGTATATATTGCTCAGGTTTTGATATAAGCGGGCCGCGTCCGCAAAGCGCTCTGCACGCACATAAAGGCTGGCCAGGCGCTGGTTCAAATTGACATCCTGCGGGGCCAGTGGCAGGGCGGCTTCCAGGGGTGGAATGGCTTTTGAAGGGACGTTGTATGAGACGTACAGCTCGGCGTCGGTCAGCGCCGACTCAATCGCCCTTTCCGTGGGCGGATCATAACTCTGGTGTACGGCAGGCGCGGACTGGTCCAGCTCCTCCACCATAAACGCCTGGGCCGCTTCTTCCGGACTGAGGATACGCGTAGCAGAATCTTCGCCCAGCTTGGCCAGCATTTGCTTGTAATTCTGGGCGTGCAGCACATTTTCCGGCTCTATTTCGGAGAGCTTTTTATAGAGGTCGCGTGCTTCTGCGTAGCTGCCCTTTTGGGCAGCCGCATTGGCTTGAAGCTCAAGCATTTCCGCGGTCTGTGCGTGATCTCCGTCCTGGCGCAGCAGGCGCTGCACAATGGCGAGTGCGGCGGGGTTGTCCTTGACACGACTGGCCAGCGGATAGACGGTTTCCTGTAAACCCTGTGGATTGTCGGCAAAAAGGCGGTCCGCATATTTTTCATACAGGGGAAGGGCTTTTTCCACGTGATTGTTGGTCACGTACCACTGGGCGACCGTTGCCACGCCCGTCATATCGTTGTGCAAGGTAAGGAGCTTGTCGGCAACGTCTTCCACGGCGTTGAGGTTGCCGCTGTGTAATTTGGCGCGTAGCAGGGTGCGTAGGCCGTCGGGACGGCTGTTAATATCAGAGACCTGCTCCAGATAAGTGACGGCCGCGTGACTGTCGCCTGCGTCCACGGCAATTAAGCCGCGCAGCATGAGGGCGGCAGTATTCTTAGGATCCAGTTCCAGAACGTGGTTCAGCGCTTCTTCAGCCGCGGCATAAGACCCACGTGCGTAGAGCGATTCAGCGGCGCTCGAATAAATGTTACGGGCCTCATCCTTCTTGCCCATCTTTTGATAAAGGTCCGCCAGTTTGGATTGCGTGTGCGCGTTTTCCGGATCAAGCTCCAGGATTTTCTGAAAGATGCGGGCCGCTTGATTATTGTCTCCTGCCTTCAGGAGATGGTCGGCCACTTGCATGTAATGCAGGCGGGCATCGTTATAGAGTCCTTGCTGGCTATAGAGTTCGGCCAGTTTGCTTGTGTTTTCCGTGTTGTACGGGCTGATCTTGGTCAGCTTTTTGTAGATGGCAATGGCTTTCACCGTAAAGCCATCCTGGGCATAATAATCGCCTACTTTTTTGAAGTAGACGGTGGCCTGGTCGTTGTTGCCCACCCGGGCATAAAGATCTCCGATGGTGTTCAAAACGGTAAGATCTTTTGGATCTTCTTTGATGACCTTCTCGTATTCGGCAATGGCATTGGGCAGCTTACCCTGTTGGACAAACTTCTCCGCCTGCGCCATGATCTTTACTTTGTTGAAGCCAAACCCGAGTGCCATAAAATCCGTGAAAGCCGAAAAGGCAGCCTTTCCTGTGCCGGGAACCCGCAAGTAAGTGCAATTTGGGCTAAAGTACCACAGAAAAACGGCCAAACCCAAGCCGCATGGCACAATCGTTAGTGCATGCCGTTTATTTACCTTAAAGGTTCGGGCATGTGCTTGCAATAACGGCAGATGTCATAGCACGTCTTCACAGGGTGGGTGCTGGGAGTCGCAGTCCAGATTCCTTGCTTCTATTGTACGGAAAACATCCGCCGTCGCGCGGTTGGTCGCTTGATTTTTTCTCCTTGCATTGCCGAGTGAGTAATCTTTCGGTTCAATAACGACATCTGTGCCGTGCATCATTTATTGACAGGCCTTTGATAGACGTTTTGATAAGAAAATTATTTTTCCCTCTCTACCGGAATTTGCCCCGGCTTCTGAACTCCCTGACGATCAGCTCCAGAAAGTTCTCATTGTCGGAGGGCCGGGATTCGGCTGGAATGTTCAAGCGCGCGGCAATCATATCGGTAATGCGTTGCGCACTGGCTCTGCGTACTTCCGGGGGGATTGCCAGACGCCGGGCCAGAAAAGTTTCAATCAGCTCTGCTTCCTGCGGGGTGAGAGCAGAGGCCTGATGCAGCGTAAACTCGGCTGGCACTGGGGTGTTGAAGAAGATCGCGGAGTCCCGATCGGAACTCTCATGGACCACCAACGTGCCAGCCACGTAATCTCCCAGACGGCGATGTTTTGCGTTCAGCAGCATAGTGATTACACCGACGCCGTAAAACAGAGGAAGGAAATCGACAATCCTCACCAGATTGCGCGCGATCGCTTCAAAGGCGTTGATTGGCCGGCCAGAGTCCTTGATAACGCGAATGCCAGCCCAGCGCTTCCCCGGGGTCTGACCCTTCCAGAGCGATTCAAAAAGCGCGTAGTAGCCCCAATTGATGCAAAATACAATGATCGAAAGGAATGCTTTCCACCAGATCGAGCTCCCACTCTCAAACAGCCCTGACGCCAGCCAGAGCAGGGAAAGCAGAAACAACGCAAGATAAAGGGCCAGCTCGATCACTACATCGAGAAAAGCAGCCATAAAACGGCTGCCAATGCCAGCCAGTGTGAACTCAAGATGCACCTGCTCCGGAGTATCAATGGTAAGCTTGTCAGTCGCCACGATGATCTCCACGTACTGGTTGGAAAAGCGTCAAATTCACTGGAAGCGCCTGGAACATTTGCTGGAACAGGTGCAAAAAGACGGCTTGCGATCACTGACCCGTACCGAGCTGCAAGAACTGGGATTGCTCTATCGTCAGGCTGCCGCGGACCTGTCGGCACTGCGCGAAGATTCCACGGGGCGGTCCTATGCCCGTTCGCTCAACCTTCTTCTCTCCCGCGCTCACAATACCATCTATTCCGGAGAAAAATCGAGTGTTCATGGCATTGTGCATTTTTACCGCAATACGTATCCCCAGATTTTCCGCGAAAATCTCAGATTGATCAATATGGCATTTCTGCTTTTCGTTCTGGGAAGTCTGGCCGGCACGCTCCTGGCCCTGACCCGGCCAGAATACATGCGGTCATTTCTTGGCCCGCACATGATGGAGACCATCGACCGGCACAAAATGTGGACCGATTCTGTGGTGAGTGTCGCACCAGCCGCGTCCAGTTTCATCATGACCAACAATCTCTCTGTTTCCTTCCTGAGCTTTGCCTATGGAATTACAGCGGGTGTGGGAACGGTTTTTATGATGGTCTTCAACGGCGTCATGATGGGTATTGTTGGCACCGCCTGCTGGTTGAATGATATGAGCCTGCCGCTCTGGAGTTTTGTGGCCCCTCATGGTGTGCTGGAACTTCCTGCCATCTTCATTGCCGGCGGCGCCGGCTTGCGCATTGCGCAAGGAATGCTCTTTCCAGGGTTGCTTTCGCGGCGGGATTCCCTAGCCGAGGCCGGCGGCGAAGCCGTGCGGCTGCTGATGGGAACGGTTCCGGTCCTGGTGGTCGCGGGACTCATTGAGGGCTTTATTTCCCCTTCGGCGCTGGCGTGGCAATGGAAGTTCTCGCTGGCGGGCGCGATTGCCGTCATCTTCTTTAGTTATCTGTTTTTTTGTGCCAGAGGCGGAGAGGAAGCCAACGAATTTCACAGCAGAGACGCGTGAGGCGGGGAGAAAACCTAAACAAAACCAGGTAGGCACACCGAGAAAACAAGCACCCGCGTATAAATCTTTCCTCTTGATAAATACAAAAGCCCTGACCGTGATTGGCAGGGCTTTTTATTTGGTAGCCAATTACCTGCGCATATCCTGGCGAGTCTTACGGTTGCGATGCCCTGGTGGCATCGCAAGCCACATCCAGGTTCTGGGGAGGAGGCATACCGGGGGCAAGATTGGGCGAGTTGGCAAAGTCAAAGAACTCGTCCATGTCCGGCTGTGCTGCGTCGCGCTGATTCAGATGTGGCAGATTGAAGCGTTTTTCAACGAATCTTAGGACCGCGGTGTAGTCCATGGGCGTGTGCGAGACATAGTGCGCCTTGGCAAAAGGTGACACGATCATTAAGGGCACGCGGAAACCGGTGCGAATAAAGTCGTCCGCTGGGTCTCCGGCGCGCAGGTCGCGTGGCTTGATGCCGTCAGGGCTGGGGACGTGCTGAACGGTTGCATCGGTAGGATATTGCCCCGCAGCAATGGTCTGGCCAGAAGTCACAGATGTCAGTTCCTGGATGGGGCGTCCATCAATCATGGGGCCCACATGATCAAAAAGACCACCGTTTTCATCAAAGCTTTCAATGAATACTGAGTCTTTCCATGAAGGGCTGCTCATGAGTCCGGTCAACAAAGATCGAATAAATTGTGCGCCAGCCTGCAGATTGTCTGTCTGGCCTGGATGTTCATCGCGCCCAGACAGAAACGCAGGTTCGATGTAAGAAAACTGTGGCAGTGTGCCGTTCTGAGCGTCCGTCAAAAACTGCGCGATGGGTACAATGTGGTCTTCTTTGGTGGACGCATAGGGTTGGAAGTTCCGGAGAGTGCTGATCAACCTGCCGTCGGACTGGTGATCCACGGAATAGATCTTCCATGAAATGCCGGCCGCATCCAACAATTGAAAGATGGTCTGGGCCGTCAATGTCGTATGGCTTTCCTCCGGTGGATGGACCAGCCCCTGCGAAGTAGCCGCCATGGCGTAGAGCCGTGAGTCTTCCGTCTGTGCTGGTGCGGGCGAATACCAGCGGTCAGAAGTCGCAAACTGAGTAGCAAACCAGTAAGGCGAAGGAAGATCGCTTTGCATATAAAAACCCATGGAGCGGACACCTTTGGTGTCTGGGAAATTGCTGCTGGCCGCATCGCCCGCCGCGGTATGAACAAAACCATTGAGCAGGAGCGGTGCGCTGTCTGAGGTATCGAACCGGTTGGCATTGCCGTGCGACTCCAGCCACGCTGCCGAGGTATTGAAGATGCAGCTGGTTTGAAGATGGAAATTCTGGACGGCATCACCGTTATCCGCCGGATTGGTGAAGCTGGTTTCCAGGTCGTCCACCGCGCGGGTTAGTCCCAGCGTGGCTCGATAGTCATTGATCTTGCCAAAGTAAGCGTCGAACGAGCGATTTTCCTGCAACATGAAGATGATGTGGTTGACGCTTTGCAAAGTTCCGGGAGTCGGGCTAGGCGTGGGGGGCGATGTGGGTGTGGGTGTCGGTGTGAGTGTGGGGCTGCTGGCAACGCCCACTCCCTGACAACCGGTAATCAGCAAGAGCACGACGAAAGACAGAGAGTACAGAAGCAAAGCTTTTTTCACTGATGTCATAAGCCCTATTTGCTGATTCAAATTATGGGCAGTGCTTAAAGAAAAAATCCCACAAATCAGCAGCTCTACGCCTCCCTATGATGTAAATCGCGGCCTCTATGTTGGCTGCTTCTATTCACCTTAGTGATGACATCCTTTAGCAGCAGTTCTGACATCGAACCTCTCTAGCTGCTCAACAGTCTTCAATGTTCGGCACCGAGCAAAACTTTCTATTTTTTGGGGATCTATCTGATGAGAATTGCAGTTGTGGGATCAGGTTATGTGGGCCTTGTAGCCGGCGCCTGCTTCGCGGAATTAGGCCATGACGTACTTTTGGTTGATAACGATGAGCACAAACTGGCGGCGCTCAAGCATGGAGAGTGCCCTATTCATGAAAAATTTCTTCCTGAACTGCTGGAGCGGCATCGTGGCAAACGCCTGGATTTTACCGGGGACCTGGCAGACGCGGTGCGCCATAGCCAGCTTATCTTTATTGCCGTGGGAACGCCGCCCAAAGACGATGGCGATGCGGACCTCTCTTACGTTGAGTCGGTTGCCCAAGGTATAGCCGGCGCCATTGATGACTACAAGGTCGTGGTTGAAAAGAGCACGGTCCCCGTTTACACCAACAGCTGGGTGCGCAAAATCATGCTGCTTAACGGAGCTCCGGCGGAACTGTTTGACGTGGCGTCTAACCCGGAATTCCTGAGAGAAGGCACGGCCGTAGCAGATTTTCTTTACCCCGACCGGATCGTAGTTGGCGCAGATACTGATTGTTGCGCGCAGTTGCTCGCCAAAGCGTATGAACCTTTGACCGACGGCAGCTATTACAAAAAACCTGACGCCATTCCCGGCCCTGTAGCCGGTTTATTTCAGGCCCATCTGATCCGGACCAGCGCCAAGAGCGCGGAACTGATCAAGCATGCCTCCAATGCGTTCCTGGCCATGAAGATCTCCTTCATCAACGCGGTAGCCAGCGTGTGTGAGGCCGTAGGCGCGGACGTGGAACAGGTGAGAGAAGGAATCGGCAGCGACTCACGGATCGGCCGCCGCTTTTTGTCGCCAGGCGTGGGCTACGGCGGTTCCTGCTTCCCCAAAGACCTGCTGGCTTTCCGCTCGGTAGCCCGTGAAAATGGTTGTCATTTTGGGCTGCTGGATGAGACTGCCCGGGTGAATGAAGAGCAACGGAACCGCTTCATACGCAAAGTACGCAAGGCGCTCTGGACCCTGAAGGGCAAAAAACTGGCCGTCCTGGGCCTTGCCTTTAAGAATGGGACAGACGACCTGCGAGAGTCTCCGGCAGTTGGCATTATTAAATCATTGCTCAAGGAAGGATGCGCGATTACCGCTTATGATCCAGCGGCGATGGAGCGCGCGGTGGAAGAGTTTGGCCCCAACAGCGCTGTTCGATTCGCCGGCGGGCCCTATGAGGCCCTGCAAGGCGCAGATGCCTGCCTGGTATTGACGGAATGGGAAGATTTTGCAGCCCTTGATCTGGCGCGTATTAAGCAGCTGCTGCGTTATCCAATTGTGGTGGACGGTAGAAACCTTTTCAATCCGGCCATGATGGAAGCAGCAGGACTCAACTATTACAGCGTGGGGCGTCCTGATGTGGTGGGAGCGCGTTCTGCCACCGTCACTTCCGCCCTTAAAGAGGCTGCAAGCAACAATGAAGTCGTGAGCCGCAATGAGGCTGCTTAAGGCATTCATGGGAAGGACCCGGGCGGCCATGCTGTACGAATTATCAGTACCCACGATTTTTACGGAGTTGGGCCATGCTTTCTGTTGTAGTACCGATCTATAACGAAGAAGAAAACATCACCGCCTTTCATACTGCTGTGAGAGCGGTTCTTGATACAACGCGAGAAAGTTGGGAGATCGTGTATGTGAATGACGGCAGCAGGGATTCATCCTTACCCCTGCTGCTGGATATTCAACGCCGCGACCCCCGTGTGGCGGTGGTGGAGTTTTCCCGCAACTTTGGCCACCAGCCGGCACTCACCGCCGGGTTACAGACAGCCAGAGGTGACGCCATTATGCTGATGGACGGCGACTTCCAGGACCCTCCCGATGTCTTGCCGCAGTTGGTGGAGGCTTGGAAAGGCGGCGCTAAAGTGGTGATTGCCGAGCGCACGAGCCGGGCAGACAAGGGGGTTCGCAGCCATCTCTTCCCGATGTTTTACAAGGTCATGGGCCTGATCTCAGACTTTCCTGTCCCTCTGAATGCGGGAATCTTTGGTTTGCTAGATCGTCAGGCCGCCGATGCGATCATCAATTTGCAGGAAGGAAACCGGTATCTTCCCGGCCTGCGCGCATGGGTAGGGTTTTCCACGGCGTTTGTTTATTACGACCGTGCCGACCGTGCCGCAGGTGCCCCGAAGCAGACCTTGTTGAAGCTTTTCAAGTACGCCATGGATGCAATCTTCAGCTTCAGCTATAAACCCTTGCGACTTGGAATGGCCCTGGGCGGTCTGGTTTTGGCGTTGACGCTGTTCCTCGCTCTCATTGCAGGAGGCAGCGCACTCTTTCATCTCAACACCTTGAGTGCTGCATTCGGATCCAGCCATATTGGAACGCTCCTGACAGTCCTGTTTCTGGGTGGGATTCAACTGGTATGTACGGGATTGCTGGGGGAATATATTGGACGAATTTACGATGAGGTCCGGCATCGGCCATTGTTTCTAATACATAAAGTCCATCGTGCCAAAACGGGTGTGGAGCCAACTTTACGCTTCACCAATGACAAGGCGCTGGCGGCGGTCGAGGATTCAGTAGCTTAAGAGCAAAAAATTACCCTTTCAAATTTTCCACAGCCCGCCTCAGGGGCTTGTTTTACAGGGTTATTACCTTAATCCTTTAGCTTGGACACTTTCTCTCGGGCGCAAATCATGCGCCATATCTACGCAACTCCGCCGTAGTCCTCCCTAAGCGTCAAAACCCTGTTCATCTAAGAGGTCTCCTGATTCATCCAGAGTAGAACAACCCGTACCCTTGGCTCCTCAAGACTTGAACCTTAGCTCTGAAGGAGTACTTGCATTGAAAAACGCTATTCGAACAGTGATCACGACACTGGCTCTGGCCGCTGCCTCATTTGCGGGAGTGACAGTAAGTTCCCCCGCGGCCGGAACCACTTCCGGATCTCCAGTCCACTTCGTCGCCTCCGCTGGCTCAACACTTCCAATCACCGCCATGCGGATCTATGTGGACAACGTCAGCGTTTACCTGGTTATGGCAAGCAAGATTGACACCGCTGTGGCCATGTCGGCCGGCAACCACAGTGTAATCGTGCAAGCCTGGGATTCAAGCGGGGCCGTGTTCAAAACCCCTCTATCGCTCACTGTAAACGGAAGCGCTCCACCCCCGCCTGGCGGACTTCCAGCTCCGCCCGCAGGAGCGGCAAGCAAGACAAACATCCAGCAGATGCCAAACTGGGAGAGCTGCACGGTTTGCGCCGGGATCAATGCCAACGGACCAGCCGCGGTATTTTCCATGGTTGAAAATCAGGCATCTCCCTCGCTCGACGGTATCGCCGCCAAATTCAGCATCAGCGGGACGCAGCCTTACTCAGACGTTATCTGGTGGAAACAGCTTGGCGCCGTTGATACTGCCACCAACATCAAGTATGACCTGGATTTCTACCTCACCAACCCCGGCGTAGCGCAGGCGCTGGAGTTCGATTCAAATCAATCCAACGGTTCGCACAAGTTCATCTACGGCACGCAGTGCAATATCAAGGCTGGCCATTGGGATGTCTGGGGCAACGCTGCCGGTAACTGGATTTCCACGGGCGTGGCCTGTTCAGCGCCAACCGCTTTCACCTGGCACCATCTGACCTGGGAATTCAAACGTACCGCCACAGAAGTTATTTATGTGGGTTTCACCTATGACGGTGTTACACACTACATCAATCGCAGCTATCCCGCTCGTAGTTCCGGTGCACACGAGCTGAATGTAGCCTTCCAGATGGACGGTGATTTTGCCATGCATGCGTATTCAACGTGGCTGGACAGAGTGACTCTTGCGTACTGGTAGTACTAAGAACGCTGCATACAGGAGAGAACGTGCCCGGCAATGCAGCTCGATTTGTAAACCCCAATAGACAATCAAAACATGCGGAAGGAGCGATTTCACCGTCGCTCTTTTCCTGTTTGTGGAACTAAGCAGGGGCCTTAGTCACCTACTAATCCGCGAATTCAAGTTTTCTCTCACAAAAATCAAAAACCCTTGTATCAGAGTAGATGCATGGTTAGTCTCCACCTTCGTCGTATGAACGACCGCGACCGAAAGAATTAACAACCCCCTGGAGATAAAAAGAGTGATGGTAAAAAATGCAACGAAAAGCTTGTCGCTTCTTATGGTGCTGTTCTTTTTTGCCGCCGTATCCGTTCCTTCATCGGCGCAAACAGTGAAAGGCCAGATTCAAAGAATGGATGGTTGGCAAAGCTGCACCGTTTGTGCAGGCATCAATGCCAGCGGCCCGTCGGCCACGATCGCCACGTTCGCGGGGAATAGCAGTCCCTCAATCAGCGGCAATTCCCGCATGTTCTACCTGGCCAGCAGCGTGTCGTACGCGGATGCGCTCTGGTGGAAGCAGCTTGGAGCTGCGAACTGGGCCACCAATTTACGCTACGACCTGGATTTTTACCTGCAGACGCCACAGAACGCGCAGGCGCTGGAGTTTGACAACAACCAGGCCAACGGCCAGATGCGGTGGATCTTTGGGACAGAGTGCAACATCGCCGCCGGCCGCTGGGATGTCTGGGGTAATGCCGCAGGCAACTGGATCCCCACGGGTATCCCGTGTGCCATGCCCGCGCCTTTCAAGTGGCACCACCTGACCTGGGAATTCAAACGCAATGGCGGTTGGGTAACGTATGTGGCCGTCACGCTGGATGGCGTGAAACACTATCTCAACTGGAGTTTTCCAGCAAGAAGGTCCGGCTCGAATGAATTAAATGTAGCGTTTCAGATGGACAACCGGGCCAATCACGTAGCCTTCAAAACCTGGCTCGATAATGTGAAGCTTACCTATTGGTAACAGGCTTGTTGTGCTTTGCTCCTGCTCCCGGGACGCTACCCCCGGGAGTTTTTTTGCGAGGAGCTGTTTACATTCCCCTTTTATTCGCCTATTATAGAAATATAATGCAAACCTCACCCAACGGAAGAACCAACAGCAATACGAATGGGACAGAAAGCTTTCCTTCCGAGAATGGACGGAGCCGCATGGAGAAAATAATGGCAGATGAAAGACAGGAAAAAAGCAGAGCAGTGGATCTTGCTCTCTCACAGATAGAAAAGCAGTTTGGCAAGGGTTCCATTATGCGTCTGGGGAACAAGGAAGCCATTGTTCCTATTGCTGTCATCTCCACAGGTTCAATCTCTTTTGATGCTGCATTGGGTGTGGGTGGATTCCCCCGCGGGCGCGTGGTGGAGATCTTTGGACCGGAGTCCAGCGGTAAAACCACCGTGGCTCTGCAAGTGATCGCTGAAGCGCAGAAGACCGGTGGCATGGCGGCATTTGTGGATGCCGAGCATGCCCTGGATCCCGCCTATGCTAAGAAGCTCGGCGTGGACGTGGATAAC
>WNFP01000562.1_pt1 | contig 35162 bp, 40 predicted proteins | sample 5400201 | NCBI WGS metagenome assembly WNFP01 (sample SAMN13153355, study PRJNA577476) | soil metagenome | isolation source: 115 cm saprolite under Madrone tree | place: USA:California | collected 2016-06-14 | reverse complement strand
CCGAAACTGGCTACCTCAGCACCCAAAACATGCTTGACTCAAAACACAGATGCTAACCCGCCCCCACAAAAGGGGGGCGGGGACGGCAGGAGACGCCCCTTCCCTAGCTCCCTTCTTCAATGGGGACGGGCCGGGGTGGAGTGAGCCTCTGCCCAGCCGCGCAAGAAACCCTCTCTCGATTGCGCCCTGCTTCTGCAGGAAATCTGCAGGGCAGCCAGGGCGTCATCGGAGCTTAAATTATTGTACCACAGGCCCCCCTAACCCGCGCATACGAAAGGGTACGGGGACAGCAAGAGACGCCGTTATCTCTTCCCCGCCCCCTTTCTTCAATGGGGGCGGGCCGGGGCTATCCAGTGGACACATCTCATCCGCGGCCATTTTTCGATTCCAAATGGAATCGCCAGGGGGTCGGCCGGATTCGTTTTGGAATCGAAATCCACCATTTTTCGCAACCTTCGAACCAAGAATTGGCTCCAATTGAGATGTGTCCACCCGATAGCCCAACCCTCCCCCATCAGCTCGCGGGCCTTTCGGCCCGCAGGGGGAGGGAGGAGAAGGAAGGTCGCGGCGAACTTGAAACAGGACGCCTCTTAACCCCCTCCCCCTGCAAACCGAAGGTTTGCGCTTTGATGGGGGAGGGTTGGGTGGGGGTGGCCGCTTTACGGCCAAAAGCCGCCTGTGCCATTCTCCAGCGGGCCTTCGACTCGGGTCCGATTACCCCTACAAGGACGTGACGGTTTGGTCCTGTTTGACGATGTGCTGCTGCGCTATGGCGCCGGTCCCGACGTTCTGCAAAAGGTCTCGTTCAGCCTGGCGCCGGGCTCCTTCCATTTCCTTGTCGGGTCCAGCGGCGCCGGCAAATCCTCTCTGCTGCGCGTCATGTATCTGGCGCTGCGTCCCATCGGCGGGATGGCCAGCCTGTTCGGGCGCGATGTGGCGCAACTCAGCCGGCGCGAGATCGCCGAGCTGCGCCGGCGCATCGGCGTGGTGTTCCAGGATTTCCGCCTGATCGATCATCTCTCCGCGGTTGACAATGTAGCCCTGCCGCTGCGCATCGCCGGGGTGCGCGAATCCGAAGTGCAGAAGAACGTGCGCGAACTGCTCGCCTGGGTGGGCTTGGGCGACCATCTCGATGCCCTGCCGGCCACACTTTCCGGCGGGCAGCAGCAGCGCGTCGCCATCGCGCGCGCCGTCATCACGCGGCCCAGCCTGCTGCTGGCCGACGAGCCCACGGGCAATGTGGATGACCGGATCGGCCTGCGCCTGATGCATCTGTTCGAGGAGCTCAACAAGCTGGGCACCACGGTGGTGGTTGCCACCCACAACGAATCCCTGGTGGCCCAATTCCATCACCGCCAGCTGCGCATCGAGGATCACAGCCTGCGCGCCTTCGACGCTCTGGCGGAGAGTGCTCCTGGAGCGGCGAACGCCTCCGGGGCGGGGGTATAGGGCGATGCTGCGCAGCGATTTGCCCCTCGACCGGAACGCCGCCGGTCTCTTCCTGCCCGCTATCATCGGATTCATGGTGTTCCTGGGGGCGCTGGCCTTTGCCGGCAGCATGGCCGTCGACAATCTGCTGGCCCATTGGCGGGGCAGCATCGAGGCGGCTTTCACCGTGCAATTGCCCACGCTCGACGGCGAAGATGCCGCCGGCGCGGCAAAGCGGCGCAAGGCCGCGCTGGCGGCCATCGTCGGCGTTCCCGGAATCGAAAGCGCCACGCTGCTGACCGATGCCGACAAGGCGCGGCTTCTGGCGCCCTGGCTGGGCGCCGGTGCCGCCGGCCTCGACCTGCCGCTGCCCGATCTCATCGCAGTCACCACGGCGCCCGGCGGTGCCGTCGATCTTGCGGCCCTTACAGAAAAGCTTCAGGCCGCCTCGCCCGGCGCCACCATCGACGATCACGGCCGCTGGCGCGATGCCATGGCGGGTGTCACCCGCGCGGCCAATCTGGCGCTTCTGGGGCTGCTCCTGCTCATCGGCCTGGCGGCGGCTTTGACCGTGGTCTTTGTCGCCCGGGCCGGGCTAGCCGCCCATGGCCGGATCATCGAGATCCTGCATCTGGTGGGCGCCCATGACGGCTACATCGCGGGGCAATTCCAGCGCCATGCGTTCACCCGGGGTCTGCTGGGCGGCTTCATCGGCGCAGGCGTTGCAGCATGCGTCTTCCTGGCGGCGGAGCGCTGGCTGCCGGGGCTGGGCGCCGGCGAACTGGCTCTGCGCCCGCTGCAATGGGCGGCGCTTGCCCTTCTGCCCGTCCTCGCCGCTCTCTTGGCGATGGCCACGGCCCGATATACGGTGCTGCGCTCTCTTCGGCGAATTTTATAGGCGTTTGGGCCCATGCGTTTAGTTCTGTTAGACCGTGACGGCGTCCTCAACGTCGATCGCGAGGATTCAGTGAAGACGCCGGGCGAACTCGTCATGCTGCCTGGTGCGGCCGAGGCCGTCGCCCGCCTCAATGCCGCCGACCGGCTCGTCGCCGTTTGCACCAACCAGTCGGTGGTGGGCCGCGGGGTCATCGACGAGGCGATGCTGGTGCTGATCCATCACAAGCTGAAGGGCGAGCTCGCCCGGGCCGGGGCCAGGCTCGACGCCATCTTCCATTGCCCCGATGCGCCCGGCCGCGCCGGCCCGAGGCGCAAGCCGGCGCCCGGCATGCTGTTTGATGCCATGGCGCGCTTTCGGGTGGCGCCGGAAGACACGGTGATGATCGGCGATGCACTCAGCGACCTGGAGGCCGCCGCGGCGGCGGGCTGCCGGCGGATCCTGGTGCGCAGCGGCAAGGGCGGCGAGGCCCAGGGCGCCGGATTGCCCGGCCATGTCCTGCCGGTTGCCGTGCATGAGAATCTTGGTGCGGCCGTCGATGCGCTCCTGGAAACGGCGGCATGAGGCGGCTGCTGCGCCTCGTCACGTTTCTGGCGCTGCTCTGGGTGCTCGGCCTGTTCCTGTTCATCGCCGAATTGCCGGAAGACGTCCAGCAGCCGGAGCGCCATGCCGATGCCATCGTCGTGCCCACCGGCGGCAGCGAACGCCTTCAGGAAGGCATGCGCCTGCTGATCCATGGCCTTGCCGGCAAGCTGTTCATCTCCGGCGTCAACGTCGACACCAAGATCGCCGCCCTGGTGGCGAGCCTGCCGGGCGATGCGGAGAAACCGCCGACAGCACTGGTCGATTGCTGCATCGTCATCGGGCATGCCGCCGACAGCACCCTGGGCAATGCGGCGGAGACGGCGGCTTGGATGAAGGCCCAGGGCTTTCATTCGCTCTGCCTGGTGACCGCCGATTATCACATGCCGCGCAGCCTGCTGGAGTTCCGCCGCGCCATGCCAGATGTGGAAATCCTGGTCCATCCGGTCTTTCCCGACCAGGTCCATCGCAGTACCTGGTGGCGCTCGCCGGGCACGGCGAGCCTCTTGATCGGCGAATACAACAAATATCTGCTGGCGCTGGCCCGCGCGGCAGTGGCCGGCATACTGGGGCGCTGAATGGCGGGGCTGCGTTCCCTGCTGTTCAATCTCGCCTTCTATCTCTGGACCGCGCTGATCCTGATCTTCGGCCTGCCGATCCTGCTCCGTCCCTACCCGGCCACATATGGCTTCGGCCGGATGTGGGTTTCCGTCTCGCTCTGGCTGCTGAAGCATCTGGTCGGCCTCGACCACCGGGCGATCGGGCTGGAAAATCTGGGCAAGGGACAGGCCATTTACGCGGTCAAGCATCAATCGGCCTGGGACACCCTGATCTTCGCCCATCACCTGCATTACCCCGCCTATGTGGTGAAGCGCGAACTGCTCTATCTGCCGCTGTTCGGATTTTATCTGCTGCGCGCCGGCATGATTCCGGTGGATCGGCGGGGCCGGGCCACGGCCATGAAGCGCATGCTGGCCGCCGCCCGGCGCCGGCGCGATCAGGGCCGTGACCTTCTGATCTTCCCCGAGGGAACAAGGGTCGCTCCTGGCCAGCAGCGCCCCTATCAACCGGGGGTGGCGGCACTCTACGGCCATCTCGATCTGCCGGTCGTGCCCGTCGCGCTGAATTCCGGTCTCTTCTGGGGCCGGCGCAGCTTCAGCAAGAAACCGGGCACCATCACCTTGGAATTCCTGCCGGCGATTCCCCCGGGCCTGGCGCGCAAGGCCTTCATGGCAGAACTCGAATACCGCCTGGAAGGCGCCTGCCGGCGATTGGCGCAAGCATGAAAACCTTGGGAGAGGCGCGATGATCGAAGCCAGTGCGCAGAGGCCGCTCATCGGCGGCTGCCAATGCGGCGCGGTGCGTTATGAAATCATCGGTACGCCCGTGAATCTCTACATCTGCCATTGCCGCGAATGCCGCAAGCAATCCGCCTCGGCCTTCGGCATCTCGCTCATCGTCCGGCGCGAGGATTTCCACCTGACCCAAGGCAAAACCGAGCGCTGGTCGCGACCGACCGACAGCGGCCGCACCCTGCATTGCGCCTTCTGCCGGGATTGCGGCTCGCGGCTGTGGCACGAAGCCGCGGGCGAGCCCGAGACCATCAGCGTCAAGGGCGGATCCCTCGACCAGATCCTCGATCTCGGCGAAGCCATTCATGTCTGGACCTCGCGCAAACTGCCCGGCGTGATCATCCCCGAGCATGCAGCGCAGTTTCCCGAGGAGGATTGACGATGCACGATGCTCTCTCGAGCTTTATCGCGGATTGCGAAGCGGTCGTCGCCAGGACGCAGGGCGCGGCCGACCGGGTGACCGCCATCGCGCCCTTGATGCAGCGATTGGCGGGGCAGGCCGCTGATTTTCTTGCCGAGGAGCATTTTCGCAGCGAGCCGGAACATTACGCGCGCAACGCAATCCATATCGCGCCCAGCGGCAACCTCTCGCTCTTCGCGCTGGTCTGGCTGCCCGGGCAGTGGACGCCCGTGCACGACCACGGCTGCTGGGGCGTCGTCGGCCTGGTGCGCGGCGTGCTGGAGGAGCGCAGCTACATGTCGGCTTCCGGCGACATCGCATCCAACAGCGGCATTCGCCTGAAACGCGGCGGCGTCATTCTTCTAAACCCCGGCTCGGTTTCCAGCTTCGTGCCCAACCCCGATCATATTCATATGACCGGGGTGCCCGAAGATCGGGAGCCCTGCATCAGCCTCCATCTCTACGGTCGCAACATGAACTCGTTCCACGTCTACGACGTGGCGGCAGGCACACGACGCATGATCGACGTGCCTCACCACGAGAGCCGCTAGGAGCAGCAATGGCAGGGATGCCAGGGACGCGGATGGGCGGCGAGAATATTGCGCAGGTACGCATGGCCCTCTGCCCCCGAAGGTGATCTGACGAGGCTTGCACGGGTATCGTCACGCAGTCCTGCCTCGGGGGATTTTGGCGGTTATTCGGCGATTATCCCCTTAACGACCCCACCACAACCTATTGATTCAGCTTGGAGATTCTGAGAATTGTTTAAATCGATGAATCCGACACCGAAAAATCGTACCGAGACGGGGTCAAAATCGCGCTTTGGAGCATTGAAAATCGCTCGATCTTAGCCCAAAAATTCTGCGTTGAAGGGGTCGGAATTTGCTCTAAGACCCCTTCAATTTCGCTATTTGGGCGGGGGAAAATTTGCTATTCGACGCGCGCAAATTTGCGCATTGTGTAACGAAAGGGCATACTTCCCCTGCGGGTCCGGCTGGCGAGTCGGCTTCGACCGTCGGGTGGGTCTATGACGGATAAGGGGCAAACATGAGGAAAATCATCGCGTTAGCGATGCGCGGAACCGGTAGTGCCGGCGCGCGTTCCCCATTGGCCCAGGAATTCAATTTGAGTGGTGCCCCCGCCGGGGGTCGAACCCGGACGAGCCATTGCGGCTCACCAGCGCCCAAGGCTGGCCCGTCTACCGAAATTCCGGCACGGGGGCATTGAGAAGGTGGAGGCAGAGAGACTTGCACTCTCGGGGCGAGAGGTGGCTAACCGACACCCCGCACTATGCTGCCCCCACCGTACTCTGGGGTGTGACCCGGTCTAGCAATTTGAGTCGCTAGACCGGGTCCGCCCCGACCAGCAGGCAACGCCACAACTTATGGCGTAGCGCCGCATTTTGAATCTACAGGTTGGGAGCCATTCGGCAATTGGGGATTCATAAGAAGTCGTTAACCGATTGATTCGTATGGCATTTCGCCGAATGGGTGTGCATAATGAGCGGCAAGTCCACGAAAGAAAATGCCACGACTCGGAGCAAAAAGAGTCCGGAGGGGCATGAAAAGCCAATCAGCTTGGCGCCGCTCGAATTTGAAGAGGCGGTTGGTGCGCTCCTAAGGGTGGCGCCAGCTAAGTCTCGTAAGAAAGCAGTGCATGGAACCCAGCAGCGTCATCGCGGCTTTTAGTGAAGAGCACGCCGAACGTCTGACTGGCGTCAGCAAGAGCCAATTGCGGTATTGGGATCGGACGAGATTCTTCACGCCTAGTTTGGCGGACGATAGGCGACGGCCGAATAGCCGCGTCTATTCATTTCGTGATTTGGCCTGCCTCAAAATTCTAAATGCGCTTCGAAATGAAGTTCGCGTATCCCTGCCGCATCTCAGGGATGTTAAGGAAAAGCTGGCGCATCTCGGCGAGGATTTGTGGGCCAAAACGACTCTTTACGTTCTCAATCGCAAGGTCATTCTGGTAAACCCAGAAACCGATGACCGCATAGAAGTTGTTTCCGGTCAAAGTGTCCTTCAAATTCCGCTGCGCCTCGTAACAGCAGATATGGAAAAGGCCGTGCGCGCTCTCAGGATGCGCGAGGAATCCACTATAGGCGTCGTTCAACGGACGCGTGGGGTAGCCGCCGGCCAAGCCGTAATCGCCGGAACGCGCATTCCCGTTTCAACCATCAAGGCGTTCGAGGCCGCCGGCTATTCCGTCACGCAGATTCGGGAGCAGTATCCCGTGTTGACTGAGGGGGATATTCGGGCGGCCTTGGAGCACAATCGGGCCCGTTGGCACTGCATTTCAATCTCGCGGTCATCTCCTAATCCCCTTTGAGCAGGTAGTTCAACGGGGATCTATTGACACCCTGGTATGCACCGCCGCGCAGGCGAATGATGCAATCTTGGTAGCCTTTGACAAGGATATGAAGCGCATCGCCCAGCGCAACGGTATTGCTGGAACGCGATTTAGCCGATTGAACCTGATTAAATTCTGCTGCCCAGAACCGGTGGCCGCTGCTCGCCTATCAGCGGCTATGTCTTTCCTTGAGCATGAATGGGCTATAAGCGACCAAAAGGCTTCGCGGCGGCTTCACGTCGAGATCGGGAAAAACGTGCTCCGAACGCACCGTTAACTACAACATCGGATGTGACGGAATAATCCAGAATCACTTGGCTGGCTTCTGATACTGCAATCGCTTGCCCTTCACGCCAGCAACCGCTTCGACCATCCGCGCACCATCGGTAGCCTTGCGGCTATTCCAGCGGAATTCAAACTCCCGCAAGTAGCGCGACAGATGCTTTTCGGAAACGTGGTGGAACGTGCCGAAGATGCCGCGTTTCAACAGTGAGTGATACGACTCCGCGAAATTCGTATGGATGATGCCCCGGACGTATTCGTTCGAATGATTGACCGTATCGTGGCGCCAAAAGTGCTCGCTAAGGTCCTTGTAGCCCTTGTGGCTGTCGGTCATTAGGTGCGCGGTGTCGGCTACCATTGGCCGCACGATGCCTTGCATGGTGCCCTTGTTCGCCCTGGGCAGCTTAATGGTGCGGGCTTCGCCATCGCGCTCGATGAGAGTCATAACGGCCATTTTCTTCTTCCGCTTATAGCCCTTGTGTTTGTTGTTCTTCGGCTTGCCGCCGATATAGGTCTCATCGACTTCGACAATCTCGCCTGCCGCGCCCAGCTTGGACTTCAATGGCTCTTTGGTCATGGCGAGGCGAATGCGGTGGCAGAGATGCCACGCGCTCTTATAGGTGATGCCCAGCTCGCGGGAGATCTGAGAGGCGGAAACGCCTTTCTTTGACGAACACATGAGATGGATTGCCAGCAGCCACTTCGCCAGCGGTAGGTGGGAGTCCTCGAAGATCGTGCCAACCTTGACCGTGAATTGTTCGCGACAGGCGCCACACTTCCACAGACCCGGCCGAGAGGTTTTGCCCTGCAACCGATATGAGCGATCGACCGTGCCACAGTGGGGGCATGTCGGCTCGCCCGCCGGCCATACGATGCTTTCGACCCACGCGATTGCCTCTTCTTCCGAGGCGCACACTTTAGCGATGTCTGACAGGTTCATGGCTCAATCTCCCTTGGGCTTATATCTAGGGGTCGAGCGTGGGGTTGTCAAGTATATAATCGCCGGTTATTCACGCATTGTGAATCCTGGGGATGACTCAAAATTTGCCAGCCGGCGCACCATGTTAGAAGCAGGCCCGGCCGGCCAAACCCTGTGGAAACATAAAGGGAACAATATACTTTGACCCCGACTCGGCCCGGGGCCTAAACTATCCGCCCTTCGTAACAACTGACGCCAGGATCGGGACCTTTTCCATGCCCCAGGTGGCCGCCATTTCCCAGCAGATCTGGGACATGAAATATCGCCTGAAGACCCTCGACGGAAAGCCGGTGGATAAGACCATCGAGGATAGCTGGCGGCGCGTGGCCAATGCGCTGGCCGAAGCCGAGGCGGAGCCGGTCCGTGCCCAATGGGCCGAGCGCTTTTATGGGGCCCTGGCCGGTTTCCAGTTCCTGCCGGCGGGCCGCATCCTGGCGGGCGCGGGCACCGAGCGCAGCGTCACCCTGTTCAACTGCTTTGTCATGGGCACGATCCCAGACGACATGGGCGGCATCTTCGCCCATCTGCGCGAAGCAGCCCTCACCATGCAGCAGGGCGGCGGCATCGGTTACGATTTCTCCACGCTGCGCCCGCGCGGAGCGCCGGTGAAGGGCGTGGGCGCCGATGCCTCGGGCCCGCTCAGCTTCATGGATGTCTGGGACGCCATGTGCCGCACCATCATGAGCGCCGGCCATCGGCGCGGCGCCATGATGGCGACGCTGCGCTGCGACCATCCGGATATCGAGGCCTTCATCGAGGCCAAGCAGGCGGCGGGCCGGCTTCGCATGTTCAATCTCTCGGTGCTGGTGAGCGACGCCTTCATGACGGCGGTTCGCGAGGATGCGCCCTGGGAGCTCGCCTTCGGCGGCGTCACATACCGCGTGCTGCGTGCCCGCGAGCTCTGGGACAAGATGATGCGCGCGACTTACGCCTATGCCGAGCCGGGCGTCATCTTCATCGACCGCATCAACCGGCGAAACAATCTGCATTATTGCGAGACCATTCACGCCACCAATCCCTGCGGCGAGCAGCCCCTGCCGGCTTACGGCGCCTGCCTCTTGGGTTCGATCAACCTGGCGGTGCTGGTGCGCGATCCCTTCGAGGCGACGGCGCGCCTGGATACGGCGGCCCTGGAGGATCTGGCGCGCAACGCCGTGCGCATGATGGACAATGCGGTCGATCTCTCCCGCTTTCCGCTGCCCGAACAAGAGGCGGAAGCGAAGGCCAAGCGGCGCATCGGGCTTGGCGTCACCGGCCTTGCCGATGCCCTCATCATGTGCGGGGCACGCTATGGCTCGAGCGGTGCGGTAGCGCTGAGCGAAGCCTGGCTTGCGGCACTCCGCCGGGCCGCCTATGGCGCCTCCATCGATCTGGCATCGGAGAAGGGCGCCTTCCCCCTGTTCGATCGCGAGAAATATCTGGCCGGCGAAACCATCGGCGAGCTGGACGCGGATCTGAGGGAGGGAATATTCCGCCACGGCATCCGCAATTCGCTGCTCACCTCCATTGCGCCGACGGGAACGATCTCCCTCTTCGCCGACAATGTATCGTCCGGGCTCGAGCCGGTGTTCAGCTTCAAATACAGTCGCAACATCCTGATGCCCGACGGCAGCCGCAGCCAGGAGGAGGTGACCGACTACGCCTATCGCCTGTTCCGCCGCCTGAAGGGCGACAACGCCCCCCTGCCCGACAGTTTCGTCGATGCCCAGGGCCTCTCGCCCGGCGACCATGTGGTGATGCAGGCCGCGGTGCAGAAATATATCGACAGTTCGATCTCCAAGACCATCAACGTGCCGGCCGATCTCAGTTTCGAGGCCTTCAAGAACGTGTATCTCCAGGCCTATGAATTGGGCTGCAAGGGCTGCACCACCTATCGGCCCAACGAGGTAACCGGCGCCGTGCTCGAATTGAAGCCGGCCCAGCCCTCGGCCCAGTCCGAATTGCCGCTGGCGGCGCCAACCCCGCGGCCACAGGACATCTACGAGGCGGGCGGCGTGGTCTACATGACCCGGCCGCTGGACCGGCCGGAGGCCCTGCCCGGCCAGACCTACAAGCTGCGCTGGCCGGAAAGCGACCACGCGATCTACATCACCATCAACGACATCGTGCAGGATGGACGGCGGCGACCCTTCGAAGTCTTCATCAACTCGAAGAACATGGAGCATTACGCCTGGACCGTGGGCCTGACCCGCATGATCAGCGCCGTCTTCCGGCGCGGCGGCGATGTCTCCTTCGTGGTGGAGGAATTGAAGGCCGTGTTCGATCCGCGCGGCGGCGTCTGGATGGAGGGCAAATACGTGCCCTCGCTGCTGGCGGCCATCGGCGAGGTGATCGAGCAGCATATGATCATCATCGGATTCATGAGCCGCCCCGATATCGGCGAGGTGGCGCTGCGCAAAGTGGTCAATCTGCCCGAAGGCCAGCGCCTGCCCACCTGCCCGAAATGCAGCCAATCGGCGATCATCCGCCAGGAAGGCTGCGATCTATGCACCTCCTGCGGCTATTCGAAGTGCAGTTAGGCGCTAAAGATTTACCACAGAGACACAGAGGCACAGAGTTATCGCGCGGTAGGCTCATCCTTCGACAAGCTCAGGATGAGGACCGCGGATAAGAACCTCATGCTGAGCCTGTCGAAACATGAGTCAAAGAATTCTTCTCTGTGCCTCTGTGTCTCTGTGGTTCCACCTTCCTTCGGTTCAACCTCCGCGACGATCTAAATGCCCCGCCCCTGTCAGCAATGCGGTCGTGCCATCGGCCGGACGGTCGAGACCTGCCCCAATTGCGGCGCGTTCAACCGGGCCGAGCGAACCCTCTGGGTCTGGCTGGCGGGCGGGGCGATCGTGCTAACCCTGTTTCTGGCGCTCGGCGACATCGGCGCGGTGCTGCAAGTGGCCGGCGATCTCCTGCGCCAGATCCATGCCGCGCTCGCACCGGCGCCTTGAGGCTACTTCCTGGCCTTCACCAACCGCTGCAAGCGATGCAGCGGGCCATCGGCGATGCCCAGCTCGTCGAGGTGGCGGACCGTCTGGGCCAGGTAGTCACGGTTGCTGCCGCTAACTCCCACGCCGCCGAGAATCATCTCAAGGATGCACCGTTCCGACAGTTTGCCGACGTATTGAGGATGCCTGCGGTCGGCCACATAAGCGACAGCCCGCACCGAACCCCGCGGTGTCTCGATATTGCGCCAGCGCGGATCGTAGACGCCGGTGATCATCTCCCGCTCGTGCAGATATCGCGCCACCGCCTGAGCCTTGGCGGCGGCAATGCGAAAGACGCGACCGCGGCAGGCACCGCCGCGATCGAGTCCCAGGACCAGGCCCGGCTTCTCCGGCGTGCCGCGATAATGGGTCGACTTGATGCAGAAGGCGCGGTGATAACCGCGCAGCAAGGCCGGGCGCGCCTCAAGGTAATCGAAGCCGGGCCGCCACATGAGCGAGCCATAGCCGAAGACCCAGAAGCCCCGGCCCTTTGGTATTCTCAACTCGCGCGCGCGGATGAGGTCGGCATCGATCATCCGCGATTGACCGTTATAGCGTCACTCCACGTCACGCGCCATCCCGCCCGGTCACTCCAAGCCACGCGGAATCCCGGGACTTGTGGGAGCTGCGAGGCGGAAACTGAGGAGAAGGTTGAAGGTCATAGCACTGATCAATACAGCCACCCAAACCGCCACCAATGTCGCCCGAGAGAGAACATGATAACCGACAAACAGATTCAAAAAACGATTCGCGAGGCGTGCGCCAACGGCAAGGACGCGATCGAGCTAAAGGATGGCGGCGAACGCGGCTCAGGGCGCCTAGCGATCCCTCGGCGAAGTCGGAGCGACGGGCCTTCGTTGCAGGCGGCCGCAAATTTTTTCGAGCCCGGCTCTTGCGCAGTCCTCGTCGAGATCGCCCCCGGGTGCGCCGGCCGCTCCGATCGCGCCAATCATCTCGTCGTTGATCTTGGCCACGACACCGCCACCGAACAGAAGCAGGTTTGGCAACTTGGCGAGCAACGGGGGGATCGGACAGATGACCTGGGGGAATCATATCGCCAACTTCGCCGCGCATCGCCGTACACGGATGGCTCTTAATTGCCTTAATGCCGACATGCGAAGAGGCCCATGGTGCCCTGGTCCTTGCCCCGGTTCGGCAATCGTGGATCTGACCCTGCGGCTTCGGTTCGGATAGATCCGCAGTGAACGGCAGTTGTCGACGAAAAGCTGTCGCCCCACGCGCCCCATACCCTGCGGCATTTGGTCAGTCAGGAGGCGAGCACCATGCAGACTGGAGTGCAGCTTCGGTACGTCCCTCGTTCCTTTAATGTTCAACCCCGGGTACGCGTGGTGGTTTTCCGTGATCGCGGCAGCGCGATCCTGGACATCGGCTACACGGCCATCGCCGAGATCCGTAAGCCGGAGAGCGAGGGCCGAGAAAACATGTTGGCGGCTTTCCGCGAGAGCGTCCCGAAAATACTGGGAATCCTGAATGACACGATTGCCGCAACGCCGGCAGGCGGAGTCGTCTTTATCACGCCGGATATGTTGCGGGTGCCACGACAAAAGGCCGCCCTCTTAGACCCTGAGAAGGCGTGCCATAAGACCTGAAACCGACGGCCCAGGTCAGGACCCGGCGATGATGGCGTTGGCTCGCTTGCGTCCGCGCCGAACCTCCGGCGGCGCAATGCCCAGCATTTGGCGCCAGCTCAGCAAAAAAACGACCCGCCCCATAACCCTCGTGATGTCGGGCACGGGCGAGCATGGAGCGGGTAAGGTGTAGCCCACGCAACCCCCACGGTAGCGGTAGGCCAACATTCCGTCGCGTCCAGGAATGGACCGACGGTGTTCAAATTAAGCGGCCTGGCGTTCCTCGGCCGGGCTGGTGCGCCGTCCGATCGACAACCTGACCAGCGACTCCATGGCGGCGACTTCGCCGGCGATGGCGCGTCTATGAAGCTCGCTCAGGAGCTTGCGCCGGGTCCTGACCGACAAGGGGCTCGGGCCACGCTCGCGGACACGATTTCTCATCGGTTCAATCCTCCGTTTTCCAGATCCAGCCGGCGAACTCCGTTCGCCAGCTCAGGCGTTGGGAACCATTGGGCGCGGTTTTGCCCGAGGCGCTTGCCGACGCCGGCGATCTCGTTGACGGTTTCGACCGGGCGACGGTCAAGGTCGCTGGCGAGCACCTTGAGATCGACCAGCAGCGCCTGATCGGCCGTATTCGACAAGGCGTATTCCGCTGCGACCACGGCCTGATTGAGGCGCGTCGCTTCCGCGGCGGCAGCACCATGGGCCACCACACCTTCGGCGGGCATTACTCAGTTACACGATCCGACACCAGCGTATTGACCAGCTTCTCAATCATCGGTTTGGTCGCGGCGAAGGGGTCCGCATACGGCTGGTTGTCCGTAATCTGGCCGCGCCAGAGATATCGGCCGCTCAGCCGGTCATAGAGGTCGATCGAAATCCGAAACTGACGCCCGACCTGTTCGGATTGCGGCCGTTCGTTACTGGCCATGCTGAGATGGAACTGCCCGGTGCTCTGGTCGAAGCTCGCGGCCGGCCGGTTGCCGCTGCTACCGATCTTCTCGGCTGCGATGGTCATGACAAGATTCGCGCTATGGCCGTGCCCAATGCGATGGTGTTCAAGGATGTCCTTGAGACCGGCTTGGGCATAGCTATTAAGTTCAGTGTTCTCCGCTGCCTCGACGGTAAATTTGGGGTTGGCGGGAAGGTTGTCATACACGACGACCTGCACGTCGAAGGGATAATCCGCGGCACGCGCCGGGAGACTCAGGCCCCATGGCGACACGATCAGAAAGGCAGCGATGGACATGGAAGACCAAATGAGGCGGTCTATGTTGACACTCGGCATGACGCCCTCCTGTTCTGGAAAGCATCCCCTGTATCCATGAAACGTCGGGGGGCCAATATCGGTTCCGGGGGCATCAACACGTTGACGGGATTTAATCACTAACCTTTTGTTAATGTCGCAGCGAGCAAGCAGAAAATACAAAATCACCGCGAACGCGGGGTCGCGAGGGGGGATCGTGACTGGACCATCGCAGCATGGTCGCAGACGAGATCGGCAGCCCTCCAAATGAGCCTGCCGGCCCCGGCGTCACCTATTCCACGATCGAGAGCGCGCCCGGCCAGTTCTTCCGCTGCCTGCCCTACAGCGCGACCCTTTTAACCGCGGCCTGCGCGAGACCGGCTTGCTGTCCAGGGTCACACTCGCATCCGGTGCTTTGATCGCTCGCGGCCATAGTCCTTGAAGAGTAACGCCCAGGCCGGTGTTGTGGGCGCGAATATAGTCGATCAGACTCCAGCGTTGATCTTCGTCCAACTGATCGCCAAACCCCGGCATGACCAGCTTGCCGTCCGGCCCCTCCATTCCATGGGTCAGCCACCCGAACAACTCGCCGTCGCTGTGGGCGAAGAGATGCTCCGCCGTCAGATCAGCGGGCGGCATGGCGAGAGATTTGGCGGCCGACTCGGTGTAAGATGCAAATCTAGCGTTGTGACTTTGCCCGTTGTTGATCAGGGCGTGAGGCGTGGGAGCCCAGGAGGGGCTCATAATGGTACTGCATCGTTCCGGGTGCCGGATCATTCGCCCTGGTGCGGCGGCCAAAGCGCTGGTGGGTGCGTGTATCGTTAGCCTTTGCACCTCGTCTGCTTTTGCCCATGACTGGTATACCGGTCTAGTCGATCCGGTAACCGGTTACTCGTGCTGTGGCGGCCAAGACTGTCGCCCGGTACCACGAGAAAATATCCGGTTCGCGAAGAACGGCGACATGGAGTTTTTCCTGGATGGCGGGTGGCGACACGTTGATCCGCAGAAGATTCTGAAACTCTCGTCACCGGATAGTCGTGTACATGCCTGCTGGATTCCCTCATCTCTGGAACTGCGCTGCGTCATTCTCCCTGGGGCGCTCTGAGGCTAGCGAAGCTTGCGCGATAAGAAGCCAACAGGCGTCCTGCCATACCCAGCCCGGACGAAAGTCCGGGACCTTGGTCCGGTTGTTGGGCGGGCGGAGGGCACGGCTACAGGCGCTGGCGCTGACCGGCTCCGCATTGGGCCGAAATAAAGAGAGAGGCGGCAATCGCCGCCCGTTCCCATGCCGAAATTACTGAGACTTCCACTTCGCCCCGCCGGAGCGGGGCTCAGAGATGATGAGGGAGATCGCCCGTTCAATTCAGCGGCTCATCTTCTCGCCGGCAACGCTGTATCTCATCAATTGCCTCAAGAATGCGGCGCTAGACTGCGACGCCATCCAGGTCGCCCTCATCAGCAAGTTCGTCGCACCGTTGGGCCGCGCGAGTCGCCGCATCCTCGCTGTGCTGGTCGATCAGCAGCTTTGCGGCGCGGAAGGTGTCGGGGTCGATCACGCCATAGCCTATACCGATGGCAATCTGAGATGTCAGCCGGGGCTTGGTTTCGGCCGGCCTCGATAACCCGCGCGGAATCCGACTTGCCAGAAGACCAGGTTGAGACTGGTTTGGTAATCGCGCGACCAATTTTTCAGATGCAAGGTTTCCTTCGATTTGGATGCGCCGTTATCGCGCAAGGTGCGCCCGATTTCGTAACCAATCTCCACGGCGTCTTCAGGAGATGCGAATTCTTGGCCGGGAGGTTCGCGATCTGGGGCTTGGCGCGCTCCCGTCGCCTCCGCGGTCATAGGGAAACCGATGATCCCGAAAGCTCGGTTACCTTGGTGTGTTCGATTGCATGGGCCGCTTCCTTACAATCCGAACAGGCTATCTGCATTGAACCATCGGGTGCCAGTCTCACGAAGAACCCGCTTGGCGCGCGAGCCGCTCGGAGATTGCCTGGCCCCGCCGAGACAAATGTTGCAACGCCGCTCTTGCCGCACGACGGGCATTTCAGGTCGACAGGCGTTTTTACTGTGACGGCCCACATTAAGAGAGGTTCTCATGCCGACGAGTAATATTAAACGGCGAGATTGGTACGAATTTTACAGTCGTCGCGAGTAACCGGTACGCATTGGATGCTAACCCTAATCAGCGGAGCGTTCTGAGCTTTCGCCGAAGACCTACGATCCGTGTCTCAAAGGATTGCTCAACCTCTCTGCGCTCTTTGGCAACCGCGGCTTCGCGCCGCTCGATGTCGCGTAGCTGAGCTTTCATTTCCTGCATAACAGATTGCAGCTTTGCCTGAAGGCCTTGCCTGGCTGCCGCGCTGGCCTTTGTCTCGTCGCGATCACGGGCCTTGGCCTCCTTCGCCCGGGCTTTTGCCGCTCGCTGTTCCACCCGTTCTGCCGCTGCCACTTCGCGCTGCCGTTGTTTAGCCGATCGGTGCTCTTTCCGAGCCTCACGAGCTGCCGTTGCTTCTTCCCGTGCTCGCTCTTTGGCAGCTTGCCGTTCCGAGCGCTCTGCGGCGGCGGCCCTTTGCGCCCGCTCTCGGCGGGCAGCAGCGTCCGTCGCGCTGGCTTTCGGCGCACGCAGGGCACCGGCGCTTTCTTGAAATTCACCCTTAGAGCCGAACTGGCGCTTGAGAACTGCCCCTGGCTTCTCGAGCGCAGCTCTCACCAATCGCGGATCCGTCTCGACGGCGGCGAACCCCTGGGCAAATATATGCGGACTCGCTCCCCAGGCTTCGAGAGCGGCCTTCTGCGACGGGGCCGCTACGATCAGGTCGTAGAAGCCCAAATGCGTGCGGAAGACCTTGAGCTTGCGTGCCATTGAACCGGCCCGGACTATTGGGGAGCGGGTTCGATGCAGCGCGCGTCGTTATTGGCGGGCTTGTTCACCCACGTTGAAACCGGATAAGCCGCCATCTCCTCGGCCGGGAAGGGCCCCAACAGATCCTCGGGCGGCGCCTCGGCCGATAGCCAACGATCATAATCCGCTGGATCGAGGATGACGGGCATGCGGTTGTGGATCGGCGCGCAAAGCGCGTTCGGCTCGGTGGTGATGAGCGTGTAGGAATCAATGCGCTCGCCACTGGCGGGATCGGTCCAGCTCTCCCACAGGCCAGCGAAGGCGAAGGACCGGCGATCGGCGAATCCAATCCAATAGGGCTGCTTGCTCGACGCCGTCTTCTGCCACTCATAGAATCCGCTCGCCACCACCAGGCAGCGCCTCGCCTTTAGAGCCGATCGGAACGCCGCCTTGGTGGCGATGCCCTCCGCACGCGCGTTAATCAACTTGTAGCCGATCGATTTGTCTTTCGCCCAGGCGGGGATACGACCCCAGCGCAGCAACACGGCCTCGCGACCCTTCTCCCCGCGGCGCACGATGGGCGCCCGTTGCGTCGGTGCTACGTTGTAGTTGGTACGGAAATCGTTGGGGGCGATCTCACCCGAGGTGATCTCGTAGAGATCGACGATCTGCGCGCAGGTCAACAGATCCGTATAGCGACCACACATCCCTCAACGCTCTCGGCGGAAAGGCTGAACATCCTGGGCTCGGGTCATGGAGTAGAGGTTTGCACACAGCTCTTACCCCGGGCCGGCCGCTTCTCGCCTTTAGGTCCCTTGGGCATCGTCGGCATCCGTGATCAACGTTCCAATCAGGCGCAATAACTCAGTATGCTCGGGGCCTCGCCGACCTCCAATGAGGAAAGCCCCGATTTCAATATCGGTTATTCGGCCTCCCGCCGCGATGTTCGATTCGTGCTTGATGAACACTCGCCCTGATACCGGGTCACGGGCCAGTTGCCATCGATCACTGTTGGGACTGTGGTAGAGTTCTCTGGTTCCAAGCGCCACGCACTCGCTCCCTGCTTTCCGCTAAGCATACAGGATGTGGGGCGACCGGCGGTAGGGCGTCAAGCCCCTCAGATTTCAAAGTGCGGCATTACCGATGCTTGCCAGAGTGTACTCATTAGATCGCGCGTCCCGTGCTACGCTGTCCGGTGGCAATTCGGGTAACAGGGCAAAGGCGTGGCCAGCATCATTGCTCAAGAGGTGTTGTCGGAAATTAGAATGATCGCGCGATCGGATATCCCGCTCCCGGAGAGGTGCGCCGCGGCTGCAGAGAGGATCGAACAATTCAAGGCTGATCTTGCGGCGGCTAGCGTCCGGCGGGGAGTGCCCGAAAGGCAGAAGGAGAGTCTCCGAAGAACGCTGCAAAGGTCCGCCGCGAGTCACGATCTCACCACCGAGGAGAACAGCGTCTATGCGGAAGCCCTCGACGTCCTTATGGGCCAGGCGCGCTAACAACCAAAGCACTCAATGGCACGGCGCGGGGCCTGCATTGATCTGATGTGAGGTGGTCAAGCCACCCACTGCGGCACCCGCAGCGGCACCCGCGGCGGCACCCAGCAAGGGATTTCCACCGAGTGCGCCCAGAACGGCACCGCCAGCAGCACCGATGCCAGCACCAGTCACTGCCCGGCAGCCAGGCGTTTGGCCGCAAGACGAGAGCGCGAGTAGACCCACTGCGAGGACTGGGAACAGTAGTTTAGTACGCATGAGGCGCCCCCTTTATCAGCAACAGAGACTGTTATGACGATTCTGGAGCTTCCAAGCTGATTCGGCAAGCCGCACCGAGTGCTTTCGCGCTTGGAGGCCGATTGGATACTCCGATCATCCGTGCCGCAATATAGTGACCGAAACGCATATCGCCGTGAATAAGGCGTGGGAAGGGAAGTTCGTGCCAGCCATCTCGCCATCGGGGCCTCGATGCTGCTGCTCGTGTGTAGCATCCCCGCATTGTTAGTTGGTCCAGCAAATCAACCGAGCAAAACCCGATGGAGCATTACATTCGCTTTGTCGGTTCGGTGGCTGGCCTCGATGTAGGAAGCAGCGTGCTGCTCGATGGCATACCGATTGGGCGTGTCACGAGCGTGCGCATTGATCCACCGGCTATTTGCCCTCATGGGCAGGAGTGGCGCACTCCACACAGGCAATCTGCATCGAATTATCTGGTGCGAGCCTCACGTAAAAGCCGTCCGGGGCGCTGGCGATTCTGACGCCATCCCGTTCCCCCGACGCCATGGTCGCGGCTCCGGTCTTTCCGCACGATGGGCATTTCACGCGAACTTGCGTTTTGAGGGCCAAACCCATACGCCAACAATGCCATCGGGCATGATAACCTAAAACCAGAACATCCGTACGATACCGAACTAAACGCTGCCGTTGTCCTGTCGTTTGTCCTTCGCTACTACTTTGAGCGTATTCGCAACGACCTTTAGGCCACTTGGGGCAAAGGCCATAGGCGCCCTCGTCGGCTTGCTACGGCACAGACCCGCACAATGCTGTCATTCCAGGTATCCTTGGCGTAGCGTTACTCACCGTGTGCCGATGAACTGGGCGCATCCGGTTGAGGGACGGCTGTAGTGCTCTTGCCCCGATTAGGGAGAGAGCCATGCCGGAGAGCCCGCCATTTGGAACAACCTCAAATCGTCTTCTGTCGCGCCTGTCGCGAGAGGATTTTGGCCGGCTGGCACCACACTTAGAGGCTGCTGATCTGCCGGTCCGGCACTGGTTGGAGATTCGCAATAGGCGAATTGAATATGTCTATTTTCTCGAAAGCGGCTTTGCGTCCGTCGTAGCCAATGGGAGTAAGGACCGAAGCATCGAAGTCGGGCTCATCGAACGAGAGGGCATGACCGGGCTTGCTGTCCTGATGGGGACGGACCGCACTCCGTATGACACCAACATACAACTTGGCGGAAAGGGGTGGCGGCTTGATCATCCGCGATTGACCAAGGCAACGCCGATTGCCGCCAGGGCCATGCCGGCCAATGCGGGCAAGGCCAGGGTTTCGCCGAAGGCGAAGTACCCGCCGAGGGCTGCCAGCGGCGGCGTGAGATAAAACAGGCTCGCCACTTTGGACGCCACACCCTTGCGAATGAGCCAGAGCAACAGCATGAACGCCCCGGTGGAGAGCACCAGAACCAGCCAGGCAATGGTGAAGACGAATGTTCCGGTCCATTGCACCTGGCCCAGGCCAAAGGCGAAGGCCACAGGCAGCAGGACGAACGTGGCCGCGCCGTATTGAATGGCCGCACTGGTGCGCAGATCGACCGCGCCGCAAAACCGCTTCTGGTAGATGGTCGCCGCGGTGATGCCGAGAAGGCCGCCGAACGCATAGAGAATGCCGCCCAGATGCAGGCTGTCGAAATGCAGCTTGTTCCAAAGAACCAGCGTGACGCCGGCAAATCCGATGGCCAGGCCCAGCCATTGGCGCGGGCTCACCCGTTCGGTCAGCAAGGGGCCGACCAATGTCGCCGTCAGAAGGGGCTGCAGCCCGACGATCAGCGCCGTCACCCCCGCCGGAATGCCCTCTGCCATGGCGACATAGCAGCCACCGAGATATACCGCCTGCAACAGCACGCCGACGACGGCGACATGGAATGCTTGAATCCGTGTCTTTGGCCAGTTGGCGCGGGTCAGGAAACTGACGGCCACCATGAACACGGTCGCTATGGCGAAACGCAGCAACAGAATCGTAAATGGCCGCGCATAGGGCAGGCCCAGCTTGCCCACCACGAAGCCGGACGCCCAGAGCAGCACGAACAGCCCGGGCGCGAGGCTCTGCCAGGCGAGGGCGTTCTTGGGCCCGGGTTGCGCTGTCGAACTCAAATTCAAGATTTCCAACGAGCAGGGCGGGAAACGGCGTCCCGGGATTTCGCAAACATGACGGCGGCGGATCGCGCCATCATAGGGTGCGGGCGATCTCCTGCAAACTCGGTCCTGGGCCGACATCCTTCGACGGGTTCAGGATGCGGCGACGACAAAGACCTCATGGTGAGCCTGTCGAGCCATGAGAGCGAATTGGCCCGCCACGGCTAGCCGGGCCTCGACCGGCACAGGTTCGTGCGGATAAGATCGCGCCCGTGATGCGCCGCCGCCCCCTGATCTTCGCCGCCATCGGCCTCGCCGTTCTTCTCATCGCCTATACGATCTATTGGTTCGTGCTCGCCCATATCGTGCGCGGCGACATCGCCGATTGGACGAGCCAGCAACGCGCCCAAGGCTTCACCGTTGCCTTCGGCGAGCCGGTCATCGGCGGGTTTCCCTTCGCGGTGCGCGCCCGCATGGCGGCGCCGGACATCACCGCCCCCGACGGGCTCTGGCATTGGCAGGGGCCGGATACGGAACTTCGCGTTTCGCCCTGGGCACCGTTCGATTTCTCGTTCGCGGCACCCGGACATCACCATGTCATGCTGGCCGGCAGCGCCCCGCGCGACATCGCGCTTGACGCGGAGACGCTGGTCGTCAGCATCGACATCGGTCGCGACGGGCGGCTTACAAATTTCTCTCTCGATCTGGCCGCGGCGAGTCTGGCCGATAATCTGTCGCAAACCGCCAGGCTCGCGCAGGCGGCCATCACAGGCCATCTGCCCTGGCCGATCTCGAACGATCCCGATCTCAGCAGCCTGGATCTGAACATCGATGCCACGGGCATCGATCTGCCGCCCAATGTCAGAGCCCCGCTGGGCCAAAGGATCGAGAAGCTTCATCTCGTCTCCCAGGTCATGGGCATGGTGCCGCCCGGCCTGCCGCGCGAGGCATTGGCCGCCTGGCGCGACGCCGGCGGCGTGCTTCAACTGCGCGAGAGCGAAATAAACTGGGGTCCGCTTTGGGCCGCGGGCGATGGAACTTTTGCGCTGGATCAGACGATGCAGCCCCTGGCCGCAGGCTCCCTTCGGATCGCTGGATTGGCCGAGACCCTGGATGTGCTGACGGCCGCGGGGATGCTGCAAGCCGGCCCGGCCAAGCTGGCGCAATTCATGTTCGGCGCCGTCGCCCGGCCGCCGTCCGGAGGCGGCCGGCCTGAGGTCAAACTGCCCCTCGCCATTCAGAACGGCGCGCTCAATATGGGGCCGATCAAGCTCACCCAGCTTCCGCCCATCGACTGGACTCGAGTGCCCTAGCTGTTTAGTCCCGGCATTTGTTGGACGGGCCACGCTCCTCACGTCTTGGCCGAGCCGGCCGACAGAAGAGTTGCGGCCCCGCCCTCACGATTAATCTTCAACGTCATGCTTGGGTCGGCCGAAGGCCGAGCCCGAGCATCCACGTCTTTAGATGAGCCGATCGTACATATCGTGCCACTGAGGATTTTCAGCGAGAATGAGACGGACTTTCCGAGCCCTAGTCCAGTGCTTTAGGATCTTCTCTCTCTGGATGGCCGATTCGATGTTCGCATGTTGCTCGGCGTACACGAGTCTCTTCAGGCCATAGCGCTTGGAGAATCCTTCTATCGCTCCCATCCGGTGCTCATAGGCGCGTCGGGCAAGATTGCTCGTAACCCCAACATAGAGCGTTCCCCACCCGCCGAGCATTGAGCTACCGATGCCACGGGCGGCTGTCTGGCAGCAAGACATGGATGCCCGCGCCGCAGCGCGGGCATGACGAACGGAAAGGGTAGACCTGCCAATTGTGACTCAATCCAGTTAGCCCGGCTTAGGCATTCAGCTGAACCGGAAGTTCTGGAACTGCCAGGGGTCCTTGCGATCGAGACCCGGCTCCGCGTAGAGCTCGCCGCGGCCTTTCAGCGGCGTCCAATCGCTGGCCACCGCCACCACGGGGCCCAGATAGGGCCTGCAGATATCCATCACGAAATCATGGTCGAGGTCTTCGGGCTCCAGCAGGCCCTGATTGGGATGCTCGATCAGCCACATGGCCCCGGCCAGGACGGGGATCGCGATCTGGATCGAGGTGGCGTTGTATTGCTGGCCCAGAAGCTCGCGGGCTTCTTCGATGGAAAGCTGCGAGCCGTACCAGAGCGCACCGTGGTCGCCCATCAGAAGGGCGCCCAATTCGTCGATGCCTTCCGTGATTTCGGTTCCCAGCAGCCGCCATTTCGGCTGGACCTGGAAATTATTCGTGACCATCTCGCGCACGCTCAAGACCGCATCGTTGCAGGGGTGATAGGCGTAATGGACGGTGGGGCGATAGACCGCGCGCCCGCCCTTCCAGACCGTCAGATAGTCGCTGAGCGTGATCGCCTCGCCATGGGTAATCAGAAATCCGATCAGCGGCCCCCCGATGGGTGTCCAGGAGCGGACCTGGGTCATGCAGCCCGGCTGATCGAGATAGATGGCGCATTTCGGCCCCACCTTGTGGCGCCGGCCGCCCTTGGGCAGGCGCTTCTCATGGCTGCCCCAGCCGAGCTCGGCTGGCTGCGCGCCCTCGCCGCAGAATCCCGGAATGCTCCAGGTATTGACGAATTCGCCCGGCCGCTTGGGCACATTGGCGATCTGGGTATCGTGTTCGGCGACGTGGATCACCTTGGTGCCGACGCGCTTGGCCAAGCCCGCCCATTCCTCGCGGGTCTTCGGCTTGGTCACCTTCAGTTTCTTGCGCCGGGCGATTTCCAGCAGGGCATCTTTCACCAGATGGCTGATCAGCCCCGGATTGGCGCCATGGGTGATAAGGGCCGAGGTGGCGCCCTTGGGCCATTTCCTGGCCTGCTCCCGTGCGGCGTAGCGCAGGTAGTAGTTGGTGCGCTGCTCCTCGGGAATCTTCGGATTGGCGTAATAGTTTGCCCAGGGCTCGATGCAGGTATCGAGATAGAGCACGCCGTTCTTCTGGCACCAGGCCATCACGTCGATGGAACCGACCTCCACCGAGAGGTTGAGGATCAGATCGCCGCGCGAGGCGTAGCGCGAAAGAACGGCCGCCATGTTCCTGCGGACGATGGGCTGCACGACATAAGTCACGCCCTTGGCGACGTAGGGTGCGATTTCGGCGGAGCGATCCTCCGCGTCGATCACGGATACCCGCGAGAGCGGCATGTCGAAATGGCGCTCAACCAACGGCAGGGTGCAACGGCTGACCGAGCCATAGCCGATGAACAGGATGCGACCGTCGAACTTGAACTTCCAGGATGGCGGCATGGTCAACGGCTCCCCCTACGACATCGACTCTGCGCCGGAAGTTACGGGAATCCGCCCTGCGCGCAAACGGAAAAATTGCGGAGAGCGAGTCTATGGATTCCTCTGCGTCTTCTCTCGCGCGTCCTACTTAATCCCCCGCCCCCATCGAGGGGGCGGGAGATTTTCATATGGTCGCGATACTCAGGCCTGCCGAAAAATCAGGGTGATATGACGCTCAACGATGAACGTTCACTACGCCTGCTTGGCGTCGATGATGCCGCGGCGGATTTCGCGGGTGCGGGTGAAGAGGTCTTGCAGCTTGTCGCCCTCGCCCCAGCGGATGGCGCGCTGGAGCGCCGTCAGATCCTCGCTGAAGCGGCCCAACATTTCCAACACCGCCTCGCGATTGTTGAGAAAGACGTCGCGCCACATCACGGGATCGGAGGCGGCGATGCGGGTGAAATCGCGAAAGCCGCCGGCGGAGAATTTGATGACTTCGCTTTGGGTTGCATCCGCCAGATCGGTCGCGGTGCTGACGATGGTATAGGCGATGATATGGGGCAGATGAGAGGTGATGGCCAGCACCCGGTCATGATGGCCCGGCTCCATGATCTCGATCTGGCTGCCGGCGCGCCGCCACAGCTCGGTCAGCTTCGCCACCGCCGCCTCGTCGCTGCCCGGCGGCGGGGTCAGGATGCACCAGCGTCCCTGGAAGAGTTCGGGGAATCCGGCTTCCGGCCCGGAATGCTCCGTGCCGGCCACGGGATGGCCGGGAATCAGATGCACGCCATCGGGAAGGACCGGCCCCAGATCGCGGATGACCGATTGCTTGGCCGATCCCACATCGCTGACGATTGCACCATGCGCCAGATGATCGCGCATGGCGGCCCCGATCTCGGCATAGGCCCCCAGCGGCGCGCAAATCACCACCAGATCGGCGCCGGCCACGCAAGCAGCCGGATCGGGGTGGATGCTGTCGAGAAACCCCAGCTCCCAGGCCTTATCGCGCGTCTTCTGGCTGCGCGCCGTGCCGGCGACATGGCCGGCCAGGCCCTCGCGCCTGATGACCCGGGCAAGCGAGGAGCCGATCAGCCCCAGGCCGATCAGTGCCACCCGCTGGAACAAAGGCTCGCTCATCGCCGATCCGCGGCCAGCGCTCGCGCGCCGGCGAAATCCGCCAATGCGGCGGCAACCGCGCGGGTCTCCGCCTCGGTCCCGATGGTGATGCGCAGGCAATTGCTGAGCCCATAGGCGCCCATCTTGCGCAGGATCAGGCCCCGGGATTTCATGAACAGGTCGGCCGCATCGGCATCGGCGAATTCCACCAGCAGGAAATTGCCGACGCTGGGATGGACGCGATAGCCCTGTGCCGACAGCGCCGCGCTCAGCCAATCGCGCCAGGTCTTGTTATGGACCCGGCTCTTGTTCTCATGCTCGCGGTCGTCGAGGGCGGCAAGCGCGGCGGCTTGCGCCGGGGCCGAGGTGTTGAACGGCCCGCGCACCCGGTTCAGCACGTCGGCCACCGCCGGCGGGCAGAAGGCCCAGCCCAGGCGCAGGCCGGCAAGCCCGTAGATCTTGGAGAAAGTGCGCAGCATAACCGTATTGTCGCCGGCCCGCACCATATCCTCGCCCGCATCGTAATCGTCCGCCTCGACGAACTCGGCATAGGCCGCGTCGATGGCCAGCAGCACATCGGCGGGCAGGCGCCGGCGCAGCTCGCGCAGTAAGCCGGCGGTCATGTAGCTGCCGGTCGGATTATTAGGATTGCCCAGGAAGACGATCCTTGTGGCCGGCGTCACCATGGCCAGCAGCGCCTCCATGTCGGTTGCGAGATTCTTCTCCGGGGCCGCCCGGGGCGTGGCACCGACAGCCAGTGTCGAGAGCCGGTACATGAGAAAACCATGGCGGCTGAACAGCACCTCGTCGCCCAGGCCGGCGTAGGCGCGGGTCAGGAGCGCGATGAGCTCGTCCGACCCGTTGCCGCAGACGATGCTCTCCTTCGCCAGGCCGAACCGCCGCGATATTCCTTCGCGCAGCCGCTCGGCGCCGCCATCGGGATAGCGATGCAGCTCGACCGCCGCCTCGCGGAAGGCGGCCATGGCCTTCGGGCTCGGCCCCAACGGGTTCTCGTTGGAGGAGAGCTTCACCGGCTTGGCGATGCCGGGGATATCGGCCTCGCCCCCCACATAGGGGGCGATATCCATGATGCCGGGGCGAACCTTGGGCGCCATCCTCGCTTATCCTTTCTGGGCCAGGCCGAGTTCGGCTGGGCTGAACGGCACCGCATATCCCCCCACCGGCCCGATCTGATGCAGGGTCTTGCCGAGGCGGGTGGCCAGACGCGCCAGCTTGGGATCCTCCTCGGTCACATAGCCCTCGACATCTACCAGATGCAGCCAGATCGCCTGATCGTTGGGCGGGTTCCAGCTTTGGATGACGGCGGTTTCGAATCCGGCCGCCTTTATCTTGGCAGCCAGCGCGCTGCGCGACATCTGGGCCGTGGCCTCGATGACCAGCAGCGTGCGGTCGTTCCCGGTCGCTTCCACCGGGATCGCTGCCACGGCGAGCGCTTCCAGGGGCGCGCCGCGCACCGTCTCGCCGGAGCCGAAGGGCAGCCTCGCCACCACGCGGGGCCGCTTGGCGTCCTGGCCCAGCAGCATGGGCCACCAGGGCTGGGTATCGTCGGAATCAGGCAAGGGCAGCACGCCCACGGAAGCACCGCCGGTCGCCAACGCGCTCAACACCTGCTGAACCGAGTCATGGGCGCTCGCCGGCGTCAGGCTGCCGAAATGGTCGCGCGCCAGATCCCAATACCCGGCCGCCCCTTCCGGCGCATAGACGGCCACGGAAAAAGGGCCCTGCATGCGCAGCACGGCCCCGATGAGCTCGCGCCACAGGCGCAGGATGACGGATTTGGGAAAGGCACCCTCATGGCGGGCGATCAGCCGGCGCAGAACCTGGGCCTCGCGGCCGGGGCGCATGAGCAACCCCTCGCCGCCATTGGCGTTCTTGGCCGCACCGATGCGCAAGGCCACATTCGCCCGACGCATGATCAAGCGGTGGAGATCTTCGTCGATGGCATCGATTTCGGCGCGCAGCGCCTCGAGCGTGGGTTCGGCGTCTGCCATGATCAGGGCCCCTGGAAGCGATTAGTGTGATACTTGCAGGGGCCGGCAAAAGCAAAGAAAACATTGACAGCCCGGCCCCCACCTCCCTAGCTATCGCCAGTGGCGAAAGCCTGGTTTTTCCAACGCTGACAGTAACTTGTGACAAGAGCGATTTGGCCGAAGGGCGTATGACCCCGCTGCAGAAACGATTGCAAGACGCCCAGACGCCACTTCCCGGACACCGGGTGGTGTTCGGGCAAGCGCGCAAGATGCCGCTGGATTGCGGCATCGAATTCGGGCCTTTCGCCATGGCCTATCAGACCTATGGCAAGCTGAACGCCGCGCGTTCCAACGCCATCCTCGCCTGCCATGCGCTGACCGGCGACCAGTTCCTGACCGGCGAGCATCCCATCACCGGCAAGCCCGGCTGGTGGGAACAGATGGTGGGACCCGGCAGGCCGCTTGATACCGACCGGTTCTTCATCATCGGGGCCAATGTGCTGGGCGGCTGCATGGGCACCACCGGCCCGCGCGATATCGACCCCGCCACAGGCAAGCCCTACGGCCTGGGATTTCCGGTCATCACCATCGCCGACATGGTGCGGGCCCAGAAGCTGCTGATCGAGCATCTGGAAATCGATCAATTGTTCTGCGTCACCGGCGGCTCCATGGGGGGCATGCAGGTGTTGCAATGGGCCGCCACATATCCCGAGAGCGTCTTCACCGCCGTGCCCATCGCCGCGGCCGCGCGCCACTCGGCCCAGAACATCGCCTTCCACGAGGTGGGCCGCCAGGCCATCGTGGCCGATCCGGACTGGAGCAATGGCGATTATCTGCTGCACGGGCGCAACCCCGCGCGCGGCCTGGCGGTTGCCCGCATGGCCGCCCATATCACCTATCTCTCCGAGCAGGCACTGCATCGCAAGTTCGGCCGCAGCCTGCAGAACCGCAACCGGGTGACCTACGGCTTCGACGCCGATTTCCAGGTCGAGAGCTATCTGCGCCACCAGGGCTCCAGCTTCGTCGACCGGTTCGACGCTAATTCCTATCTCTACATCACCCGGGCGATGGATTATTTCGACCTGGCAGCGGAGAAGGGCGGCATTTTGGCCAATGTCTTCCGCGGCACGCCGGTGCGCTTCTGCCTGTTCTCGTTCACCAGCGACTGGCTGTTTCCCACCCGCGAAAGCCGGGCGGTGGTCCAGGCCCTCAACGCCGTGGCGGCCGATGTCAGCTTCGTCGAGATCGAGAGCGACAAGGGCCACGACGCCTTCCTGCTGGACGAGCCGGAGTTCGAACAGACCCTGCGCGGCTTCCTGAACGGATCGGCCGAACGCCGTGGCATCGACTGAAGCGAGGACATCCGACGTGCCGCGCGATCCCCTCAGCCCCACGCCCCATACCATACGCGTCGATCTGCAGAACATTGCCGATATGGTGGCGCCACGCTCGCGGGTGCTCGACATCGGCTGCGGCGATGGCACGCTGCTGGATTATCTGGTGCATTTCAAACAGGTCGACGGCCGAGGCATGGAAATCTCCCAGGCCGGGGTGAACGCCTGCGTAGGCGCAGGGCTCAGCGTCATCCAGGGCGACGCCGATACGGATTTGACCGACTACCCGAGCGCCGCCTTCGATTATGCAATTCTCTCCCTGACCTTGCAGGCAACCCGCGATCCCAAGGGCGTGCTGGATCAGCTCGTGCGCATCGCGCGCAACGCCATCGTCTCGTTCCCCAATTTCGGCCATTGGCGCATGCGCTGGCATCTCTTGACCCGCGGCACCATGCCGGTGACGCCCAGCCTGCCCGAGCCCTGGTATTCGACGCCGAATATCCATCTCTGCACCATCAGGGATTTCCTGCAGTTCTGTGCCGCCGAGGGCATCGCCGTCGAACGCGCCATCGCCATCGACGCCGCCGGCCACGCCGCCCCCATCCGCTCCTATCGCCTGGCCAATCTCACCGGCGAACAGGGATTGTTTTTGCTGAGTCGGCAGTGAAGAAGATTCACTGTGGAAACACTGAGGCACGGAGAGAGAGCGAGAGAGAAGTTGCGCTGTCGCCAGGTTATGTGCGCCCTGCCCGCCTGACCTTAATTTCCCCCGCCCCCTTGATGGGGGTGGGAACAAGAGATGTGAGCTCGCCATCTCCGCACCTCAGTGCCGCTGTGGTGAATTCTTCTCACGACGCCGGCAGCAGGATCGCCCGCCGGCGCCTTAATCGGCGCAGGGGTGCGGCGGCGTAGATTTCCTTGCCGGCCTCGGCTAGCAGCACGCCGGCGAAGCGGGGAAACCAGCGGCGGCCCAGGCGCTCCCAGGCGGGGGCCGCGCGCAGCAGGGTGGGCGAGCCGACGGGCGGCAGATAAAGGGCGCGTCCTGTCGCCGTGGGGGTGAACAGATTGTCGCGCAGCAGGCGCGTCAATTGCGACATGGAATAGGGCTGGCCCTGGCCGAAGGGCGTGCGGTCGCTGCGCGACCACATGCCGCGGCGCGCCGGCACCACGATCAGCAGGCGCCCATCGTCGGCCAGGACCCGCCAGATTTCCCGCAGCATCTCGTTGGGCGGCTGGCCGAATTCGAGTCCGTGAATCAGCAGCAGGCGATCGATGCTGAGGTCGGCCAGCGGCAGTGACGTCTCATCGGCGAGAAGCGTCAAACCGCGCGCCCCATCGGGCCAGGGCAGTGCTCCCTGCCCCGCCGGCATGGCAGCTATGCTGCGCGCCGCATCGGTGCGAAAGGGCGCCAGATAAGGTGTCGCATAGCCCAGGCCCAACAGCTGCCGGCCCTGCATATCCGGCCAGATTTCACGTAGCTGCACGCCGATCGCCTGGCGGGCAGTCTGGCCCAGGGGAGTGCCATAAAAGGCGCTGAGATCGACGACGTCGTTCCACATGGGACTACTATGGCATAGCGAGCAATGTTAGGCTCCGTGCCCATGGAAATAACCCTAATCCCCCTGCTGAGCGACAATTACGGCTATCTGCTGCACGACGCGGCAAGCAATCAGACTGCGGCCGTCGACCCCTCGGAAGCCGCCCCGGTTCTGGCCGCGGCCAAGGCTCACGGACTGAAGATCGACTATGTCCTCAATACCCATCACCACCCCGACCACAGCGGGGGGAATCTGGGCATCAAGAAGGAGACGGGCTGCCGGATCGTCGGCCCGGCGCCCGATCGCGAGCGCATCCCGGGGATCGATATCGCCCTCGACGAGGGCCAGAGCTTCAGCCTGGGAGCCGAGAAGGCCGAGATCCTGTTCATTCCGGGCCACACGAAAGGCCATATCGCATTCCATTTTCGTGGGCCAAAGGCGGTCTTCTGCGGCGACACGCTGTTCTCGCTCGGCTGCGGGCGCATGTTCGAGGGCACGCCGCCCATGATGTGGGCTTCCCTGGAAAAACTGCGCCGCCTGCCCGGCGAGACGCGGGTCTATTGCGGCCATGAATATACGGCGTCCAACGCGCGCTTTGCCGTCAGTATCGATCCCAACAACGCCGCGCTGCGTCGGCGCGCGGCCGAAGTCACCAAGCTGCGCGCCGATGGCAAGTTCACCATCCCCTCGACCATGGCCGAGGAGCGCGCCGCCAATCCCTTCCTGCGCGCCGACGATCCCGATCTTGCCGCCGCAGTCGGCCGGCGCGGAGCCGCCCCCGCCGAGGTCTTCGGCGAGATCCGGCGCCTCAAGGACAATTTCAAGTAAATTCGATTTGGGAGGCTCTGACATGAAGCTGCGGTATTCGGCCACCAGCCCGTTCGTGCGCAAAGTGCTGGTCTGCGCGATCGAACTCGGTCTCGACAAGAAGATCGAGCGCCAGCCAACCAATCCCAACGACCCCGCCAGCGATCTTGGTAAGCAGAACCCGCTGGTCAAGGTGCCGAGCCTGCAGCTCGACGATGGCAGCGCGCTCTACGATTCGCCAGTCATCTGCGAATACCTGGATAGTCTCGCCGGCAATAAATTCCACCCAGCGGGCGGCCAAGTGCGTTGGACCGCGCTGCGCCGCCAGGCGCTGGCCGACGGGATCATGGATGCCGGCGTGCTGGTGCGTGGCGAAGTGCTTCGGCCCGCTGGCGAGCAGTCGCCCGGCTTCATCGCCAAGCAGAAAGCCAAGATGACCCAGTCGCTCGATTCGCTGGAAGCCGAGGCGGACAAGTTCGGCGACGGCCTCGACATCGGCCTCATCGCCGTGGCATCGGCGCTGGGCTATGTGGATTTCCGTTTTGCTGCGGACAATTGGCGCACCAAGCGGCCGAAGCTGGCGCGCTGGTACGACCGCTTCGCTCAGCGCCCCTCCATGCAGGCGACGGCCCCGAAGGACGCATGAGCCGGCCGGTTTCCGACACCGCGGCGGCGCTGATCGCGCAGCTCGGGCTGGAACCGCATCCCGAAGGCGGCCATTACCGTGAGACATATCGCGACCGTCCTGCCGGCGGCGGCCGCGGCCACGCGAGCCTGATTCACTATCTGCTGCAGGCGGGCGAGGTTTCGCATTGGCATCGGGTCAACGATGCCGACGAGGTCTGGCTGTTCCAGGCGGGCTCGCCCCTGGAACTAACGCTCTCGCCCGATGGTGAGATCCGCGAAGATCATATCCTTGGCGCCGATGTCGCCAATGGCGAGCGCCCGCAAATTCTGGTGAGCCAGGGTGCCTGGCAATCGGCGCGCAGCCTGGGCCTCTACACCCTGACCGCCTGTCTCGTCACCCCCGCCTTCGATTTCGCCGGGTTCGAACTGGCCCCGCCGGGCTGGTCGCCCGCTAGGCCGGATCTGCGTGCCGGCGGAAGATATCTTTCGGCGCGAGGAAGGCTCCGCCGACGATGAGCAGGCAGGCGAGACGCGAGGAACGGGTCATGAGAGATCGCGCTGCTGCGAGATGAATATGTGCATCCACGGCACTATAGGAGCGAGGAAAGTTAACCCCCTCGTCGTCGCGGATCTATCTCTGCTTCGCCGCCTTCGCCACGCGTTCGTCGATTTCGACCTGGTAGCCGTTGACCAGCCGATTGGTCTCGTTGGCCATGCCGACCACGGCCAGGAGTTCGGCGAACATGGCATCGCTCATGCCGGCCTTGCGGGCGCCGGCGGTGTGGCTGTTGATGCAATAGGCGCAGTTGTTGGTGACGCTGACGGCGACGTAGATCATCTCCTTGGTCAGGGCATCCAGCGCACCGGCTTCCATCACCTGCTTGACGCTGTCCCAGGTGCGTTTCAGGGTCGGCGGATCGCTGGCCAGCGCCTTCCAGAAATTGGTGATCCAATCGACCTTGCGCGTGGCCATAATGTCGTCATAGACGGCGCGAACCTCGGGGCTGGCGTCGGCGTATTCGATGAACTTCACGAGGGCCATAAGCTTCTCCTTGATCTCAACGCTCAATACATATGCTGGCCGCCGTTGATCGACAGCGTCGAGCCGGTGATAAACCCGGCATCCTCGCCCACCAGGAACAGCACGCCGCGGGCGATCTCGTCGGCCTTGCCAAGCCGGCCCACGGGAATTTTGGCAACGATCTTCTCCAGCACCGGCGCCGGCACGGCGCGCACCATGTCCGTATCGATGTAACCGGGCGCGATCGCGTTGACGGTGATGCCGTTCCTCGCCCCTTCCTGGGCCAGTGCCTTGGTGAAGCCGTGAATGCCGGATTTTGCGGCGGCGTAATTGACCTGGCCGTATTGGCCGGCCTGGCCATTGATCGAACCGATGTTGACGATGCGCCCGAAGCTGCGTGCGCGCATGCCGTCGATGACCGCGCGGCACATGTTGAAGCAGGAGGAGAGGTTCGTGTTGATGACCTCGTTCCAGTTCTCCCAGCTCATGCGCTGCAGGGTTCCGTCGCGGGTTATACCGGCGTTGTTCACCACCACGTCAATGGGGCCTAGCGCCACCTCGATCTCCTTGATGCCCGCCTGCGTGGCGGCGAAATCGCAGACATCGAATTTGAAGGTCTTGATGCCGGTGCGCTGGTTGAATTCCTGGGCCCGGGCATCGTTGCCTTGATATGTCGCGGCGACCTTGTAGCCCGCCTTGTCGAGCATGATCGAAATCGCTTCCCCAATGCCGCGCGTGCCACCGGTCACCACCGCCACCCTTGCCATCTCGTCCTCCCGGTTACGTTTCTTGTTTTCTTGTCTTCGCCTTCGTTCAGCGCTCGGCGCTACTCACCGCTCGACACACATGGCGATGCCCATGCCGCCGCCGATGCAGAGTGTCGCCAGACCTTTCTTGGCGTTGCGCCGGGTCATTTCATGGAGCAGCGTCACCAGCACCCGCGCGCCCGAGGCGCCGATGGGATGGCCCAGCGCAATGGCGCCGCCATTGACGTTCACCTTGCCGGTATCCCAGCCCAGTTCCTTGTTCACCGCGCAGGCTTGCGCCGCAAAGGCCTCATTGGCCTCGATCAGGTCGAGGTCTTCCTTCTTCCAGCCGGCCTTGGCAAGCGCCGCGCGGCTGGCGGGAATGGGGCCCGAGCCCATGATGGCCGGATCGACCCCAGCTGTCGCCCAGGAGACGATGCGCGCCAGCGGCGTGAGGCCGCGCTCGGACGCCTGCTTGGCCGACATCAGGACAACTGCCGCCGCCCCGTCGTTGATGCCCGAGGCGTTGCCCGCCGTCACGGTGCCGCCCTCGCGCAAGAAAGAGGGGCGCAGCTTGGCCAGCTGTTCGCTCGTGGTGCCGTGCCGGGGGAATTCATCGCTGTCCACGATCACGTCGCCCTTGCGGCTGGTGACGGTGACCGGCACGATTTCATCCTTGAAGCGCCCGGCCTTCTGGGCTGCTTCGGCCTTCTGTTGCGAGCCGGCGGCAAATTCGTCCTGCTGGGCTCGCGTGATCTGCCATTTCTGGGCAACGTTCTCGGCCGTGTTGCCCATGTGATAGCCGTTGAAGGCATCCCAGAGACCGTCTTTGATCATGGTATCGACGAGTTCGGCATTGCCCATCTTGATGCCGTTGCGCAGATGGCCGCAGTGGGGCGCCTGGCTCATGCTCTCCTGCCCGCCGGCCACCACGATGGCGTTGTCGCCGTTGCGGATAGCCTGATAGCCCAGCGCCACCGCGCGCAGGCCCGAACCGCAAAGCTGATTCAACACATAGGCGGTCTTCTCCGCCGGAATCCCGGCGGCGATCGCCGCCTGGCGGCCCGGGTTCTGGCCGGCGCCGGCGGTCAGGATCTGGCCCAGCACGACCTCGTCGACCTCGCCGGGTGCCACCTTGGCCCGGGAGAGCGCCGCCGTGATGGCGGTCTTGCCCAGAAGATGCGCCGGCAGGCTGGACAGCGCCCCGTTGAACGCGCCGATGGGGGTACGCGCGGCGCCGACGATGACGACATCGGTCATGATTTTCTCCTGTTGATTTTCTTGCCGGACAATCGCTTGCCGGACAATGGCTTTTTCGACAATACCGGCCGCCTTGCTGCGGTGCAAGAAAGCCCCTGCTCGCGCAGCCAGGCAGCCAATGGTTGCCACACTTCGCGCTCGGCCTTGGCTCCGGCCATCATGCCGATATGGCCGGTGGCCGTCCGCAGGATTTGACAGGCGGGGATGGCCCTGGCCAAGGCCAAGGCCGAGGCCGGCGGCACGATGCGATCCTGGTCCGGGATGACGGCGATGCTAGGAAGATGAAGATCCTGCGGCGTCACCGGACGGCCGGCCACCCGCCAGCCCCCTCGCGCCGCGGCATTCCGACCGTACCATTCCCCCAGGGTTTCGCGGGCGACCGCCGCCGCCAGCGCCACGCCGTCGTTCAGCCAATCCTCCAGGACCACGAATTGCCGCGCCCGATCGGAATTGGGATCGAGCCCGGCGAAGGCCAGGAATTTGCGCAAGGCCAGGCTTGGATCCAGCGCTGCGAACAGCGCCTGGATGACATCCACCGGAAGCTCGCCCAGCAACAGCAGCAGCGGCTCGAACTGCGGGGCGAGCGCGCCGATCAGGATCGCCTGATCCGCCCGCTCGGCATGAAAATCCCAGGGCGTGGCGAGAAGTGCCATGCCCGCCAGATCGCGCCGGCGATACTGGG
>WNFP01000322.1_pt1 | contig 35162 bp, 29 predicted proteins | sample 5400201 | NCBI WGS metagenome assembly WNFP01 (sample SAMN13153355, study PRJNA577476) | soil metagenome | isolation source: 115 cm saprolite under Madrone tree | place: USA:California | collected 2016-06-14 | reverse complement strand
GCATCGACTCTTCCCGCATCCCGCGCCGCTTCCGCTAATCCCATGGACGCTCTACGCTCGAGTTAGGAACTCATCTGCAACTAGGAAATAACCGCCAGATTAGTATTTCGTTCGGGATATCAGCCACTCCTCTTGACAATCAGGAGGAGAAGCGTAATCTGTCTTTTGGTAAGCGGGACTACTTCTTATGTCGGCCAAGCCGAGTGACCTTGTCCAGGGCACCCTGGATATGCTCATTCTTAAGACGCTCGCGCTGGAACCCATGCATGGGTATGGAATCGCGGTCCGAATCGAGCAAATGAGCAAAGGCGTTTTTCGCCTCAATGCAGGTTCGTTATTTGTCGCGATTCAGCGACTACAGCGAAATGGGCTAATCAAGGGCGAATGGAAATCTAGCGAGAACAACAGGCGCGCAAAGTATTACCTGCTGACCGATCAGGGACGGAAGAAACTCAACAGCGAAACGCGAGAATGGGGAAGACAAGTGGCGGCGATCGCCAGAATTTTGGAGGCGTCATAAGGCCGTGTCCTTGCTGCGAAGCATAACGAGTGGACTTCGATCACTGTTCCGAAAGGAGCAGGTCAGGCAGGAGCTGGACGAGGAGCTAAATGGCTTCCTAGAGATGGCGGCAGATGAAAAGGTGAAGCAGGGGATGAGCCGCACGGAAGCACTTCGCGCCGTGCGTTTGGAAAGAGGAAATCTCGAAGTTGCGAAGGAAATCGTCCGCTCTGCCCATTGGGAGCGTCTTGTTGAGACGTTCTGGCACGATTTGCGATTTGCCATCCGCATGCTCCGCAAGTCTCCCGGCTTCACCATTGTGGCGATCCTCACCCTCTCTCTCGGCATCGGCGCGAGCACCAGCGTTTTCAGTATTGTCGATGCCGTACTCCTGAGAGCGCTCTCCTATAATGGCGCTGAGCGTCTGGTTGCTGTTTGGTGTATGGAAATCGGCCAGCCAGGGACAAAGATATTCGCATCGTATAGAGATTTTGAGGAATTCAAGCATCACAGTCACAGCTTTGAAGGATTAGCGGCGCTAACTTGGGCCAGGGCGGGCGAAATTCTCACTTGGAACGGTTCGCCGCATGAAGTGCTCGCAATCCCGGCGAGCGGCGACTTCTTCTCTTTATTAGGCATTCCAGCAGCGCAAGGCCGCACGTTTAACCCAGAGGATGTTCAAAAGGGATGCACCGTGGTCTTGGCATATTCGTTTTGGCAGACTGGTTTGGGTGCGCCGACAGGCATCGTGGGAGCGCCGCTAACGCTCAACGGCAGATCCTGCATTGTTGCCGGCGTAATGCCTCGCCGCTTCGAGTTCTATCCAAAAGCGACCTCGCTTTGGACGCTGATCACGCCAGATAGCCACCTTTCAAAAGAGCCTTTCAATTCCGCAGTCGGCATAATTGGCCGACTCAAACCGGGTGTCACCATGGCAGACGCCCAAGGGGAGTTGGAGGGACTTCATCAACGTGTCATTCAGGAATCGCATGTTGGGAGCTGAGTCGCTCAGATCAAACCTATTGTAAGGGACCTACGGGAAGAGTGCACGTGGATGGCAGGCCGAAACCTACGTAGAGCGCTGCTCATTCTCACTGCAGCCGTCACGCTCCTTCTGCTCATTGCATGCTTGAATGTGGCCAATCTCTTGCTCGGTCATTGTGCGGAACGTCATCGGGAGTTGGCAGTGCGTGCGGCACTTGGTTCAGGTCGCCCACGTTTGGTTCGCCAGTTGTTCACCGAAAGCATGTTGCTTGCGGTTTTAGGGACGTTCGTCGGAACCTGCATCTCTGTGGCAGCCGTGCGGTATTTCAATTCGGCGAACTTCGTTGAGCTCCCGCCCGGGAATTCAGTGTCCGTGAACCTCCACGTCTTTGGTTTTGCGGTTTTCCTCACAACCGAGACCGGCTTGCTTTTTGGCTTGCTTCCCGTTTGGCAAGCATCCCAAGTCGACTTAAACGTGGCATTGAAGGAGTCCGGCCGAAGCATTACCCCCGGCAAACATCGCACCAGCCAACTTATAGTTATGGGCCAAGTGACGTTCTCAACGATTTTGCTCGCTGGCGCCGGGCTAATGATTCAAAGCTTTGTTCGTTTAGGCTCCGTGCCGCTAGTCCAACACCCCGAGCATGTTCTGACTGCCCAAGTCGCTCTGCCGCCTCCCGCGTACACAAAGCTTAGTCAGCGAACTCTTTTTTACCAGAACTTGATCACCCATCTCGGCACCGTCCCAGGCGTCGACGGAGTGGCTCTCTGCTCAAGCGTCCTGGCGTATGAAGGTGGCCACTCCAGTGAGCTTTCCGTCGCAGGAAAGGCTCCGATTGAGAATTTGCAAGCCGTTAACAGCGAAGAGATAAGCAAGGATTATTTTCGTGTGCTCGGGATTCCACTACTACAAGGTCGGCAGTTTGATTCGCGGGACCACGAAGGGTCGCAGCCAGTGGCCATCGTAAACGATCAAATGGTTCGCCAGTATTTTCCCAACGAAGACCTCCTCGGCAAGAAGATCAAACTCGCGAAGCTCGCGGACGAAGCCCCTTGGCTCACCATTATTGGAGTCGTTGGCAATGAGAAGCGCTCAACGGTCTACCAGGAGATGGGTTACGTCGAACCTGCCATTGTCTATTTGCCTGTGAACCAGGCCTCGACCACTTCGATGTTCCTTGTGATGCACGTCGCAGGGAATCCTGTCGGCCCTAGCGGCGCGTTACAGCGAGAGATTTCTTCTCTTGATCGCGACGTTCCAGCCTACGACATAAGAACCATGTCGGCGCGCTACAGCGAATTCCTGTCACAGCCTCGCTTTCGGGCCGTTCTCATGGGAATTCTTGCAGGATTAACTCTGGCGCTTGCGGCAATTGGCCTCTATGGTGTTCTGGCACAAATTGTTTCGCGGCGTACACATGAAATCGGCACTCGAATGGCTTTGGGGGCCAGCCGCCGCGACGTAGTGCGTCTCATCGTGTGGGGCGGGCTACGCATGACGCTCACGGGCCTTGCAGTCGGAATCGCAGTTGCAGCGATCTTTACGCGCCTGCTTTCAGGGCTGCTCTTCGGCATAAAATCCGCCGATCCCTTCACGTTCGGCGCTGTAGCACTCTTACTCTGCGTTGTTGCACTCCTGGCATGCTACGTCCCGGCGCGGCGCGCGATGGGGGTCGATCCTATGGTGGCCTTACGTTATGAATAGTTCGCACCGTCCGTTTCGCTCAAGTCTGCTGACTCATCCCGATTCTCACTGATTTCGGCATGCAGTCTTTTTCTGCCGCGTATTTTCCTGGGCACTGCTTTGGGCCAATTCCTGCGCCCGGCAGCTTCGCGGCTTCTGCTTTCACGGTTCCTCCCGAAACGGCACGGGTTTCCTCCCCTAAAGCAGCCGTTCGCTTTGGGAGCAGCGGCCTCTCGCGTATCGGGTGCCCAGGAAAATGGGGCAAGAAAAAGGAAAACAATTCATGTCTTACCTATATGTGGTAACCCTGATTGGTGACGGTGGGCAGTGGGTAGAGAAGAAAGAATGGGCCGCACATCCCCATGAAAATTGATGGTCATCCGGAGGAAAGGAGTTGTGCTCCGGGCGATTTGTAAATGATTGAAAAGAAAGAACGTAAATACAATGACAAGTGACATGTGAGCGGTGGCGAGTGCCGAAGCCCAGCACCTCAGGGCGGGGTAAGTGAGCCTTAGACCGCTAAAATAGCGCGTGCAATTCGCGACCTCATGGTGTTGTCATACGACATGCGATAGGAACGAACAAACATCTATCTTTCGAAACCTGAGCGTCCGTTCGAGGCCAGTCAGGCTGTGTGCGCCAACAACTTGAAAGCGACGGTAAACAGCTGTTGGCTTGCCGCACCATGTCGGAAGAAGCTAAGCCGCCACGTCTCGTTGTCCGATTACGCTTGCGCTTTGTACCGGAACCTTGGCCTGTATCGCAGCTGTTGTGACGCGCAGATTCTTAGTGCGTTCGGGTTCTGTCTGGGCCTTGTTTTTACTTTGTCTCTACCGCCGGTGGTGGCCAGGTGTGGCGTTCGTCGCTGGACGAAGGAAATCGTACCGGTGGATTGTTGTTCTCGTCGGCCTTCTGATTCTCGTGGGCGCCTGGTACATTATTGTTCGACTCGACCGATCGCTTAGAACCCCATAGGTTGTTGTGGGGCGAAGCTGATCGCTACGCGCCGCAGAATGAGTTTTAGAACCGGCAATATTTGGCCTGGCTTCGAGCGAATTCGCATGGCTAACCTTTCTTGCAGATCCTACAGACTGCTCCAATCAGGGGACTGTCTGCCACGCGCCGGCATTTTTGCACACTCTTCCACAGATTTGCACAAAGGTTCGATCAGAATTTGATTGACGGTTCGAACGGGACCCTCTATCTTGCGCCTCAGATTGAACCGGGAAGCTTTGGAACTTTACGGATCAATTTAGAGGGCGCAGCAAGCTTAACCGCGGCTGCGCCGCGAGATTGAATCGTTAAGCTCGAAGCCTTTACGGTTCTGTTTGGAAGGCGCGACTAGCCTAACGGCGGTTGCGCCGCCAGGTTGGTTCAGGAAGGTTAGAAACTTTACGGTTCCATTTAGAGGGCGCAACCACTTAACGGCGGTTGCGCCGCGAGATTGAACCGCGAAGTGGGAAGCCTTTACGGATCGGTTTGGAGAGCGTAACAGCCTCACGGCGGTTACGACGCCAGATGGAATCGGGAAGGTTAGAAACTTTACGGCTCAGTTAGAGGGCGCAACCCGCTTAACAGCTGGTTGCGCCCTCAATATTTTGGGCCGCAATTGGAGGCCGGAACGGGCTAAACGTCGCAGAGGTCGGCGGCTTGGCGTAGGGAGGTGAGGGGGTCGCGGGTGGGGACGAACTCGTGGGCCACGTAGCCCCGGAAGTTCGTGGCCGCGATGCCGCGCATCACGCCGTCCCATTGGACTTCCTGGGTGCCGTCAAGTTCGTGTCGGCCGGGAACGCCGCCAGTGTGGAAGTGGCCGATCCAATCGATGTTTTTCTGAATGGTGCGGACCAAGTCTCCTTCCATGATCTGCATGTGATAGATGTCGAAGAGCAGCTTGACGCGAGGTGAGTTGACGGTCTGGACGACCTGTAAACCCCAGGCGGTGTGGTCGCACATGTAGTCGTGGTGGTCGACCTTGCTGTTGAGTAGCTCGATGCAGATGGTGACGCCGTGCTCCTCGGCGATTTTCTTGACGCGATTGAGACCGGCGATGGTATTTTTGGCGCCCTCTTCGTCGGACATTCCATTGCGGTTACCGGAGAATGTGATCACATTGGGCACGCCGGCTTTGGCGGCAAGCGGAATGTATTTGCGGAAACCTTCCTCAAGCTTGGCGTGATTTTCGAGACGGTTCATGGCGCTGCCAATTTCGCCACCGCCGCCGTAACCCATGCTGCAGACCAAGCCATAACGCGCGGGCACTTCGAACTCGTCGGGATTGAGCAGGTCGACGCCCTTCAAACCAATCTCGGCGGCGTAGGCGCAGAGCTTGTCGAGCGGAATCTTCTGGTAACACCAGCGGGAAACGGACTGGCGGATATGGCCTTGGCGTTTTATCGGAGCAGTTTCCTGTGACCAGGAGACGGATGGTAGAGAAGCCAAGGTGGCTCCTGATACCACCTTCTTGAGCACGTTGCGGCGCGATAGTTTGGACATGGTGGACACCAGAGTGTACCGGAGAAAAGCAAGATGAGCGATGAGAAATTATTTTTTCTGGGGTGGGACCGCGCCGGTCTCGGGAAGTTCGATGCGCCAGATGTCTTTTTCGGCCTGGAGGCGGAAGACGCCGATCTGATTGGTCTCGGTGGAGCCAACTTGGCCGATCCAGACGACCCGGAAGCGGGCTTGGCGCCAGCGGCGGCGGACTTCGATGGTCTGGCCCGGGGAAGTCAAGAAGCCGACACCGTCCAAACGCGCGCCATCCCGGCTGAGATCGACGGTGTAGGCGCTCTGGGCAAAAGGATGGCCGTTGTGGTCCGTACCTTTGACGAGGACGCGAAGAGTTTTGGGCACGCGAGGCTTTCTGCGGTTTTTTTTCCAAAAGTCGGAGATGGTTTTTTTGAAGGCTAGACCGACGCGAGTTTCGAGGTAAGAGCAGTCAATAAAGACCACACGGACTTCCTGCTCCTGGCGGCTGCCCTTGTGCATCAGAAAAACGTTGTCGTCCAACGCAAGTTTGGTCTTCAGGGTGACCAGGGCGCCACCGTAATTGACGATGACCGTCTCCGTATCTTCGTGGAAGGCGCCGTCTTTGCCCGCATAACCGTAAATCACGACGGGTACGCGTAGGGAGACGCGCTCGCTGGAGCGGGGTACTTTTTTTGTGGAGACCGCGGTGAAAGGGACGGCCAGGATTGGCTGGGCTTTTTGCGGGGGACCAGGATCCTCGAGGGGAGCTACCTCCATGACTTCTTGGGGAATTCCTTTTTGTTGGCCGTGCTCGCGGCACTTGAAGTCCCAAGTCTGCTGAAGAATTTGTTCAAGGGATTCCTCGCGATTCGAAAGGGTGACCCAGGAGTCACTGTCCCCGCGAGGACACCTGAGCCGGATAGCGAAGTTGCTAGGCATGAGAGTTCCCTACGCATTTTGATGATACCCGTTTGCCGGGAGTCCGGCTGCAGGCCCTCGGGGACGTTCCTCGAAAGGTAAACGGCTGGGCTGATCGTCTTGTTCCTGCGGACGGTAACCTTTGCCGGGTTGCGGACTCGTATGGGGCGAACGGGATGAGAGGGCGGAGGATGGCCCTCTAAAACTCAACCTATAGGAGAGCTTCATATGGTTCGCACGATCAAGGCAGGTTTGGCATTTGCGGCGCTGGCCGGGGCGTTTCTGCTCCTGCCATCAGCACGCGCGCAAGACAATATGGGGCAAGACCGCATGAAACAAGACGACATGAAGCACGACAAGATGCAAAACGACAAGATGCAAAACGACAAGATGATGCATGACGGCCGGGCTAAGACGCTGGAAACGGGGAAGTTCCACGGCAAGGTCCACGCGACTTCGGGCCGCGCGACGGTGTATCAAGAGGTGGATGGGAAGCTGGTGCTGCGGCTGACCAATTTCAAGACTTCGAACGGGCCGGATGTGCACGTGATCCTGCTGGCGGCGAAGGATGCGATGGATGACGCGAACTTCCTGAAAGACAACATGGAAAAAGTGGAGCTAGGGACGCTGAAGGGGAATGAAGGTGACCAGAATTACGAAATTCCAGCGGGAACGGACCTGACCAGGTTTCGGACAGTTTCAATCTACTGCGAGCGGTTCAACGCGAACTTTGGCGCGGCGCCGCTGGAGAAGTTCTAGGATTCGCTAGAGAGGGAGGAGAAATCGGGCAGGTCACGCTGCCCGATTCTTTCTTGAGACAAAAAACGATGAATACGCATACAGGTTCGTGGTTGTCACGCAACAAGTGGATTCCGATCCTGATTGGGATTCCGGTTAGTGTAGCTGGCTGGTGGGCGTTCCGGCCGGAGAAGCTGTTCATCAATCAGAAGGTGAATGAGGCAGCGCCGGCCGCGTTGAGCTTGGAGCCCCAGGCGCTGTACACAGGAAAACTGGAAGGGAAGGTTCACCACACGAGCGGACGGGCGACGGTTTACAAGACCGCGGAAGGCCAGGAGTATTTGCGGCTTTCCGATTTCACGACATCGAATGGGCCGGATGTGCATGTGCTTCTGGTGGGGGCGGAGGACCAGGCGCTTGACGGGGAGGTTGTGAAGGGCGAGTTTGATAGCGTGGAACTCGGATCGTTGAAAGGAAACCAAGGTGATCAGAATTATGCTTTGCCGGGGGGCGTGGATTTGAATACGTATCACGCAGTGGCCGTCTACTGCGAGAGGTTCCACGCGATTTTTGGAGTGGCGAGGCTGGAGAAGTTTTAGGGGAAGAAACGAGACGTAGCCCCGGAGCCGCTCGCAGGATGTCGAAGGAAAGATTCTGGGAAGCCATACTGATCTGTGGACAGCGTCCTAGATTAAGTCGCTCCAGACGGTTGAGGCTGAGGTTCTCCGCATCGCATCCCCTCAGAGCGGCAATTTTGACTTTCTTAGCCTGTTTATGGAGGGCGGATACGGTTTGATATGCGGACGACGGAGACACATGAGGCGGGGCTGATCGCGCGTGTCCTGGCGGGCGAGAAAGAATTGTTTCATGAGTTGATCCGGCCGTACGAGCGGATGGTGTACCTGACGCTGTTTTCGATCGTGAAGAACGAGACGGAAGCCGAGGACGGGGCGCAGCAGACGGTCATCAGTGCGTACCGGCATTTGGCATCCTTTCGAGGGGACGCCAAGTTCAGCACCTGGCTGACGACCATTGCGATCAATGAAGGGCGGAAACGACTAAGAAAGGCGAAGGGGGCCGCGGAGGAATCGCTTGAGGAGCAGGCAGAGAGTCACGAAGGGGACTTCACGCCTGCACCGCTGACAGATTGGCGGGAGATTCCGCTGGAAGCCCTGGAGCGGAAGGAACTGCGAGAAGCCCTGCGAGCTGCCGTGGCGGAGCTGCCCGGCATTTACCGGCAAGTTTTCGCATTGCGAGACCTGGAAGGACTGAGCGTGGAGGAAACGGCCCAAGCGCTGGGAATCAATCCTGGTACCGTAAAAGTGCGGCTGCATCGCGCGCGGATATTGCTGCAAAAGCGCCTGGTTCCATTTCTGAAAACGACAGCCCCGGCGCGTAGGGGGTTCTTCAGGAGAGCGCCATGAAACTGGATTGCAAACATGTGTGGGAGCACATTTCCGAGTACATCGACAATACCGTCGATGCCAAACTGCGCGAGGACATCGAGCGGCATCTGGAACACTGCGAAATCTGCTCGGCGATACTGGATTCGACGCGAAATATTCTGGTTTTGACCGCGGACGACCGGACATTTGAATTGCCGGTGGGGTACAGCGAACGGCTGCACGAGCGGCTGGCGAAAGAAATGGAGAATTCGGAGAAGGATTCGACGAAGGAATAGAGGAGCGCCGTGGATATCGTTGTCAGGGGACGCGGTGGACCAGGGGATGAATGATCCATTCGGCGGCGAGAAGAAACAGTGTCACGACGGAGAGGGCGATCTGAAGGCGCTCGGAGTTGAGTTTTTTCTTCGTCACGGGCTGTTGGCGCCATTGTGCGGCGGGTTTGCCGCGCAAACTGCGTACTTTCCAAATTATAAATAGGTTGAGGAGGGCTCCCAGAAAGGCCAAGACCATCATGGGGATGCGAATGGCATCCTGATGGAAGCCGTGAGCAGGTGTGTGAATGCCTGCCGCGGCGGCGAGAGCGCTGAAGCCGATGGCGACGCGCACGCCGCTGACGGCGATGACGGCGGTACAGGCGCTCTGCATGACGGCGAAGATGATGCTGGACAAATTGATGAGCCTACTGTCGACAGGCAGCTTCTTCGGCCATGAGCCCTCAGAGCTGGTCTGAGAGATATCTGAAGGGATTTGAGCCTGTCCGGCCATCGGCGAACCCCATCCATCCTAGTCAGATTCCAGCACGAGGCGCAAGCCACGGCGATGATGGAGGGCAGGCCGCGCCGCCTTCGATCCAAATCTTCGTCTGCATGGCGGTGTCCAAGCGTGAAAGCGGCGGCAACGTACGCCCCGGGCCCGGGTCCCAGGCCCAGCCCACAAGGTCATCGGAGGAAACATGCTCGAGCAGCTGCTGGAGCGAGCGGCCACCGGTTTGCTTTGAATCCTTGAGCTGACGGCAAAGCTCAGCGGGGGAACGGCCGACGAAAACCATTTTGTGCTCGGGGGAGGGGAGAGACCACTTGGTGTTACCGGGAGGCATGTGCTCCCCGGGAAGATTGGTGGTTTGGTGGCAGGTGTCGCAGCGCATACCGTAAACGCCGTGACCATCTCTGCCACGCTTCACGTTTTGCGTGTGCACGTGGCTGTCATCTCCCTGCAGAGGCGCGTCACCCGCGGGATGACAGTTCTGGCAGCGGGGCGAGGTGAACACCTTGTAGATCTGCAAGAATGCTTCGCGCGAGGCGTTGACATCTGGTTTGGGACTTCGAGGTGCACCGTGAAGTGCGGCCACAAACACACCCAGGACCAACGCGCACGGCGCCGCGGCCAGCGCAGTCAGTGACCGGGAGCCCATCTTTCTGATCGCCGTCCTCATGATTTCGCCTCGTTTCCACCAACCAGATCGCTCGCGCGTATCGGGAGACGTCGTACGCGCTTGCCCGTGGCCGCAAAAATCGCGTTCGCTAGGCCAGGAGCGACGGGCGGAACACTGGGTTCGCCGACGCCGGTGGGGTTCTGTTCGCTGGAGACGATGTGAACTTCAATCTCCGGGGATTCGAACATTCGCAGCATGGGATATTCGTGGAAATTGCGCTGCTGCACGCGCCCGTTTTCCAGAGTAATTTCCGTTTTGAGCGCGGCGGTTAATCCAAAAATGATCCCGCCTTCCATTTGAGCTTTCACGATATCGGGATTGACGGTGCGGCCGCAATCGACGGCGCAAACCACGCGATGAACGCGCACGGTGCCGTCTTTGTCCACTGATGCTTCGATGACTTGAGCCACGTAACTGTCGAAAGAAATGTGGGTGGCAATGCCACGGCCACGTCCCGGCGGGAGGGGTTTTCCCCAGCCAGCCTTTTCGCCGACCAACTGCAGAACGGCGCTCATGCGGGGCTGATGGGCGAGGAGCTTGCGCCGGAGTTGGTAGGGATCTTTTCCTCCAGCGTGCGCCACTTCGTCGAAAAATCCTTCGACGGAAAATCCCGTGTGTGAATGACCAACGGAGCGCCACCACTGTACGGGCACGCCGATTTTCGGGCTGTGCAAGTCGACCTGCAGGTTGGGAATGCCGTAGAGAAGGTCAGCGGCACCTTCTACGGAAGTGCTGTCGACGCCGTCCTTGTTGATGGTGTAGGCGGCGAAGGGGGTACCCTCGGTGATGGACTGGCCGACAATCGTGTGGGTCCAAGCGATGGGATAGCCCTGGGCGTCGAGTCCTGCCGCGAAGCGGTCGTGCCACATCGGACGATACCAGCCGCCTGCGAGATCGTCTTCACGTGTCCACGCGACCTTCACAGGAGCCCCCGCGACCTTGGCGACGTGCATGGCTTCGACGACAAAATCCGAGGCGGGATTCGCGCGTCTGCCGAAACCGCCGCCCAGGAGAGTGGTGTGAATCTGGACTTTTTCCGGGGGAAGCCCGGCAACCTGAGCCGCGTTGGCGCGGTCGACGGTTTCGAATTGCGTGCCGGTCCAAATTTCGCAACTGTCAGCGCGGAGATCAACGACGCAGTTCAACGGTTCCATCATGGCGTGGGCGAGGTAAGGCACGTGGTATTCCGCGGTGATGGTTTTCGCAGCGTTTGCCAGCGCAGCCGCCGGGTCCCCGGTTCTCTTCGCAACGGTCCCTGGAGAGGCAGACAACTTGGAAAAATCATCGAGCATTTCGGACGTTGAAAGCTTTGCGTTGGGACCATGGTCCCAGGAGATTTTCACCTTCTCGCGGCCGAGCTTCGCAGGCCAGAAGCGCTCGGCGACAATCGCGACGCCCGAGGGGATCTGCTCCACGGCACGCACTCCGGGAATCTTAAGAGCTTCGCTGGCGTCGAAACTCAGCACTTTGCCGCCAAACACCGGTGGCCTTGCGACAAGAGCGAAAAGCATTCCGGGCAGACGGACATCCAGGCCGAACTGTGCGGTGCCGTTCACCTTGGAAGGCGTGTCCAAGCGGCGCGTTGGTTTTCCGATCAGCGTGAACTGCTTTGGATCTTTCAGTGGTACGTTTGCGGGTAGTTTCAACTGCGAGGCAGCGTCCACCAATGAACCGTAAGTAGCTTTTTTGCTGGAGGCAGCGTGGATGACGACGCCGTTCTCGGCGTGGCATTCGGAGGCCGAGACGCCCCACTTATGCGCAGCCGCGTCAATGAGCATAACCCTCGCCATTGCTCCCATTTTGCGAAAACGTTCCCATTCGGAGGGGGTGGTCGTGCTGCCGCCGGTCATCTGAATGCCGAAAACGGTGTGGTTGTAAGCCGCATCCACGGGCGCGGCCTCGACTTTTATTCTTGACCAGTCTGCTTGCAGTTCCTCGTTAAGTAACATCGGCAGACTGGTGTAGATGCCTTGCCCCATTTCCGAGTGGTTGGCGATGACGGTTACGGATTCGTCGGCGGCAATTCGCACGAAGGCATTCGGCGCGAACACCTTTGCGTTGGCGGGCGCGTTCGAAACCGGACGCGCGGCGAGCTCAGGGACAAAGGCGGCGATGCACAGTCCGCCGCCCGCAGCAGCGCTGGTCTTCAAGAAGTCACGGCGAGCAATCCGAGTGGTTTTTGGGGAAACTACATGGGAGGTGTCACCCGTCAGGAGTCTCCGTTTGGCTTCCAATCGCTCATCGAGACGGCTCATGACGAACTCTTTTCAGCGGCGATTTCGGCTGCGCGGTGGATCGCGCGGCGGATGCGCGAATAGGTTCCGCAGCGGCAGATGTTGCCGGACATGGCCTCATCAATGTCTTTGTTGGTTGGCTTGGAATTTTCCTTCAGAAGTATGGCCGCGCTCATTATTTGTCCGGACTGGCAATAACCGCATTGTGGCACGTCAATTTCAATCCACGCGCGCTGCAGCGGATGGGACAGGTCGCTCGAAAGACCTTCAATTGTGGTGACCTGCTTGCCTGCGACGCGAGAGAGTGGCGCCACACAAGAACGCATGGCGTTGCCGTCCAGATGGACCGTGCACGCTCCGCACAGGGCCATGCCGCAGCCGAATTTTGTCCCCGTCAATCCCAAAGAGTCACGGATAACCCAGAGCAAAGGCGTCGAAGGATCATCATCGACAGTTACGGATTTTCCATTCAAGAAAAAGGAAGTCACCGTCCCCTCCAAGAAATTGCCGTTCCATCCAACGCGAAAGATAAGCCGAAGGCACGGTCACCGGACAGCAAACGGCTCTGTGCGCTAGTTGGCCGTTGGATGCAACTAGCGGATGTCTCGTGACATGAGAAATTGCTGTTAAGCGGGAACCCACTTCAGAAAAATGGCGGCAAGCGGTGGAAGGGTGAGGACGAGAGAATACGGGCGGCCCTGGGCGGGGTGGCCGGCGGCTTGCTGGCCGCCCATGTTGCCGACGTTTGAGCCGCCGTAGTGGGCCACGTCAGTGTTGAGGATTTCGCGATAAAAGCCCGGGTTGGGGACACCCAGACGATAGCCTTCGCGGACTACCGGAGTGGCGTTGATGATGGCGACGATGAGGTCTTCGGGGTTTTTGCCGCGGCGGATAAACGTAAGGACGCTGTTGTCGGCGTCGTTGGCGTCAATCCATTCGAAACCGTGCCAGTCGAAATCGACTTGATGAAGGGCCGGCTCGGCGGCATAAAGACCATTGAGGTCGCGGATGAGATGCTGGATGCCACGATGGGGAGCATATTGTAGCAAGTGCCAATCCAGGCTGTGGGCTTCGCTCCATTCGCGGCGCTGGGCCAGCTCCTGACCCATGAACAGGAGTTTCTTTCCCGGGTGAGCGTATTGATAGGCGTACAGGAGGCGGAGATTGGCAAATTGCTGCCACATGTCTCCGGGCATTTTGTGCAGGATCGAGTTCTTACCGTGGACCACTTCGTCGTGGGAGAAGGGCAGCAGGAAATTTTCGGTGAAGGCGTACAGGAGCGAGAAGGTGAGCTTGTTGTGTTCGTATTTGCGGTGGACGGGGTCGTGGGAAAAATACCTTAGCGTGTCATTCATCCAGCCCATGTTCCATTTGAGGCTGAAGCCCAGGCCGCCGAGATAGGTGGGGCGGGACACGGCGGGCCAAGAGGTAGATTCCTCGGCGATGGTGAGAACGCCGGGAAATTTGCCATGCGCGACTTCGTTCATGCGCTTGAGGAAATCGATGGCGTGAAGGTTTTCGCGGCCACCGAATTGATTGGGAACCCATTCGCCGGGCTTGCGGGAGTAGTCGAGATAGAGCATGGAGGCGACGGCGTCCACGCGAAGGCCGTCGATGTGGTATTTGTCGAGCCAGAAGAGTGCGTTGGAAATTAGATAGTTTTGAACTTCGTTGCGTCCGTAATTGTAGACCAGCGTGCCCCAGTCGGGATGCGCGCCCTGGCGCGGGTCGGAGTGCTCGTAGAGATGCGTGCCGTCGAATTGGGCGAGGCCGTGAGTGTCGCGCGGGAAATGCGCGGGCGTCCAATCGAGAAGGACGCCGATGCTGGCTTGGTGACAGCGATCCACGAACTCCATGAATTCCGCGGGAGTACCGTAGCGGCTGGTGGCAGCAAAATAGCCGAGAGTCTGGTAGCCCCAGGAACCGTCGAAGGGATGTTCCATGATGGGGAGCAGTTCGATGTGCGAATAGCCGAGGTCTTTGACGTAAGGTATGAGTTGCTCGCCCAGTTCGCCGTAGCTCAGCCAGCGATCGTGGTCTTCGGGCGCGCGGCGCCAGGAGCCGAGATGGACTTCGTAGACGGAGATTGGTGATTCAAACCAGTTTTTCTGAGCGCGGTAGGAGATCCAGCCAGCGTCGGTCCATTTGTATTGATCGAGGCGGGCAACGACGGAGCCGGTATTGGGGCGCAGTTCGGAGCGAAAAGCGTAGGGATCGGCTTTGAGCGGGAGAATATTGCCGTTCGGGCCGACGATTTCATATTTGTAGATGGCGCCTTCGTCGAGCTCGGGGACGAAGATTTCCCATAGGCCGGAAGAACCGCGGGCGCGCATGGGATGGACGCGGCCGTCCCAGCGATTGAAGTCGCCCACAACACTGACGCGCCGCGCGCTGGGGGCCCAGACGGCGAAGTGAACGCCGCGGACGCCTTCGAGTGTGATCAAGTGGGCGCCGAGTTTCTCGTAAGTATCGTAATGGCGGCCCTCGCCCATCAGATGCAGATCGAACTCGCTGAGCACCACGGGAAAGGCATAGGGATCGAAGATTTCGAAGGACTCGCCGAAGGGCGTGCGTCCTTGAATCTTGTAACTCGCCGGGGCGGGCGGAACGGATTGGCTCGCAGGCCAGGTGGCTTCGAAGAAGCCTTCGGGGCGAAGTTTGACGGCGTCGCTGACTTTGGCGGGGGGGAGGGTGGCTCCTTCAACGGCGGGAGGCTTCAAGGAGATCGAAGCTTCCGCGACCCACGGGAGGAAGAAGCGCACCGTCCAGCGGTCGTGGACGGGATGCGGACCGAGGAGGGCAAAGGGATCGGAGTGGCGGGCGGCAAGGATGGCATCGATCTGCGCGTTGAGGCGCGCATCGCCGGGAGCAAACGATGCCCCATTCTGCATAGCTGGGCGCTGCTCAGACAAGGTGGTGGTCTCCGCGACGTGGGAAACGTGGGATCCGCAGATAAGCTTAGCCCGGGTGCTGACCCACGTCCTCTGAATTCTAGGGCGTTCGCCGGAAAATGCCAAACGATCTGTGATGGGGGTGTCCATGCGAGAATTGCAAGACCGAGCGGTGCTAGATTCTCCCGAAGGCCAAGCCATGGCAGATGCTTGCAGATGCTCATCGCGCGGGTTAGAGTGCGGAGATCGCGCAACTTCTCCTGCGGACGCGGATTTCAAAAGAATTGAGGAAGGAGCGGAGGAACACGATGGGGATTTCCCGCAGACTACGCGTTTTCCTGTTTGTACTTAACGGAGCGGCAATGCTGATGAGTGGTGAAGTGAGCGAGTCACAGGACCGTTCGCAGGGGCGGTCGATGGTGATCTCGCGCAATGGGATTGTTGCGGCGGAATCGCCACTGGCGGCGCAGGCTGGAGCGAGAATACTGGAGCGCGGCGGGAATGCGGTGGATGCCGCGATTGCGACGAACGCGATGATGGGTGTTGTGGAGCCGATGATGAATGGCATCGGCGGCGATCTGTTTGCGATCGTGTATGACGCCAAAGCGAACAAGCTGTATGGTTTGAATGCCAGCGGATGGGCGCCGAAGGGATTGACGATCGAGTATTTACAGAGGCAGGGCATTCGGAGCATGCCGCAACAAGGAGTAAATGCGATTACCGTGCCGGGCGCGGTAGATGGGTGGCAAAAGCTGGTGGATAAATTTGGGAGAAAGAAACTGGCGGAGGATCTGGCGGCAGCGATTCGAACGGCACAGGACGGGTTCCCGGTTCCCGAATGGACGGCGGCATACTGGGCGGCGGAAGTAGATTACCTGCGGACCGATGAGACGGCAGCAAAGACCTATCTGCCGGGAGATCGCGCGCCGAAAATGGGTGAGGTGTTTCGCAATCCGGAGTTGGCATGGTCGCTCGAGCAGATCGCGCAGCACGGCAGGCAAGCGTTTTACAAAGGCGAAATTTCCGCGAAGATTCTGGACTCGACGAAGCGGCACAACGGAACGATGGTGGCACAGGATCTGGCCGAATACTCCAGCGAATTTGTCGAGCCGATTTCCACCAGCTATCGCGATTGGACTGTCTACGAGCTGCCGCCCAACGTGCAGGGCATGGCGGCACTGGAAATGCTGAACATTATGGAGACGTTTCCGCTGGGGCAGAAGGATTGGGGCTTCGGCTCGACGAAAACCCTGCACGCCATGATCGAGGCAAAGAAGCTGGCGTATGCGGATCTTGCGAAATACATCGGTGACCCGCGAAAACAGAAATTGCCGGTTGCGACGCTGGTTTCGAAAGAGTGGGCGGCCGAGAGGGCCAAATTGATTGATGCTGACAAGGCGAACTGCGACGCGACGGCGGGTGAGATCCCGGTTGGGAACGACACGACGTATCTGAGTGTCGTCGATAGTGAGGGAAACATGGTGTCGCTCATCCAGAGCAATTATGAGGCTTTTGGATCGGGCATCGTGGCAGCGGGCACCGGGTTTGCTTTGCACGATCGCGGCGGGCTTTTCAGCATGGATCCAAATTCACCAAATGCGTTGGCGGGTAGAAAGAGGCCGTTGCATACGATCATTCCAGCGTTTGCCCAAAAGGGAGATGTACGCGTCGCTTTTGGGATCATGGGCGGCTGGAATCAGTCGCAGGCGCACGCGCAGTTCGTTGCGAACCTGGTGGACTTCAAAATGAATATTCAGGCGGCGTTGGAAGCCCCGCGGTTCAGCAAGCACACCTTCGGCGGCTGCGACGTGATGATGGAAAACCGCTTCGGGCAGAACGTGCGGAATGAACTGACGAGCAAGGGTCACAGGATTGAGTTAAAAGGCACATATTCGAGCGGTATGGGGGGTGGACAGGCGGTCATGCGAGACTTCTCGGCGGGAGTGAATTATGGGGCGTCCGACCCCAGAAAGGATGGCCAAGCGGTGGCGGAGTTGCCTTTTGAATGAGACTCTTGACCGGATCAGAAAGGCAAAGCGCTCGTTCCGACGGTGCAAAAGAGTTCCCTCGGAAGTGCTGGGAGGGGAAGTATTCTGTCCACTCGATCATCATGGCCGCTCGGCCAGTTTGTAAATTATTGCAAATAAACGTGTTACTGTAGGTCCCGTTGGCTCGCGAATTGCAGCTGTACCAATGGCCAGGGACCGCCGCCCGCAGCCAAGCGACCTGGATGTGGAGATCCCATGGGGTATGCCCAGGTAGGTTTGACTCTGGCGCGTTGCATCGCGACTGCTGCCCTTGTCGTTTTCCTCACGCCTCAAAGCCAAGCGCAAACTGTGGATGTTTCCGGACGCTACCAGTGCCTACAGGCGAAGGTTCGCGGCAAAGTAATCCCGTGCAAGGCGGCGCCGCTAATCTTAAAGAATGACGGGCGTTTCGAACTGCGCGGATGGGAAGGAAGCTATCTGGTGAACGGGGAGTGGGTGGAGCTCTCGGATTCCCTGATCAAGACACGCGCGAAGATTGCACCAGGACACAAAATCGTGTTGCACTATTACGGAAAGCACGGCCTGGTGGAAATGACTTATGAGCGACGAGTGGCGGAGATGGGGAAAACGTCACTGAGCTGAGAGGTTTACAGTTGTCCGTCAGCACTGAGAATTGATCACCTACAGAACTCTTCGGACATGCACAGCGCATCCCTGGGGTTTCCTCGTTTTTGAACTAGACCTAGCCTTCACCTTTTTAAGCAAGATCTAGGGCACCCCTGCTTGAGTGCCTTCCGAGCTTTGGCCGAGCATTCCTGCTTTGGGGCTACGCATACAGGAAATCAGCAGTGCACATGCCTCCAATCACTGATTCAACGCGCCACTAAACTAATGAACCGACGTTATCCCGTGGCCAGAGTCGAGCATTTCGAAGGGTGCATTCAAGATCGGATATTCTCTCCAATCCTGGTAGTCAAAATGCCACCACTCGGAGTCGTATACCGCAAAGCCTTCGGATTCCATAGTGCCCCGGAGCAGATCACGGTGCCATCGCTGTAGCGACGTGCCGCCGGTATAGTCGGGGAAGGAGCGCGGCGACATCTCGTCGTAGGAGCCGGTCATATCGATGGGTTTCCCGGTGGCCAGATCGTACAGCGTGAGATCAACAGCACAGCCGCGGTTGTGGCGAGAACCTTGCGCGGGATCGGCGACGAAGATCTTGCCCTCAGGAGGCGTGGCGTCCCAGAATATTTTCGTGACGTACCAAGGGCGATAAGCGTCGAGGATAAGCAAGCCGTAGCCAAGCGGCTTGAGTTTTTGTTGAACGCGAAGCACCGCTTGGGCAGCCGGGCGTTCGAGAAAGGCCCGGGCCTCGGTGTAGACCGCTGTTCCGAGAAAATCGTGCGCCGTAGCATAGCGAATGTCGAGATGGATGGAGGGGGCAAGAGGAGCGAGTTCGACAAGATCAGGAGTACGAAAACTGCCTTTTTCATTTGGGGGTCGAAGAGCGAGGGCTTCTTTACGTAACTCATCTATACGGCTTTGCGTGGCAATCTTGGGTGAGAGCGGATCGTCGGTGTCGAAAGTTCTGAAGCGAAAGCGGACGTCTGAAATTCCAAGATAGAGAATCCCAGTGCTGCCGCGGCCGATACTGAGGTCATCTAAGCCTGAAGATGCAGGATGAACGACCGAAAATTGGCCGAGGCTTTTTTGTTCGATCTGCCAAAGACCCTTGTCCTTGATGGAGAGCCAGAGCTTGCCTCCGTGCTCGAAGACTGAATGAAGATCTCCATCCGCGCCGTATTCGCCAATCCACTGTTTCCATTGCGCGGGTACATCCGGGGGCTGGGGACCTGGCAGGAACGAAGACTGTGCCCCTGCACGGGGACTGCTTAAGCCCGAATAGAGAAACCCGAGAACCAGGAGAGCTGCGGCCCAATCGCGGACGTGAAAATATGAAGCTCGAGATGAAAACGACCAGTGTCGATGGGGATCATCGGGCACGCCAGGTTTCCTTTTCGGTGGTCCAGCGTTCAATCAGGTCGCGGCGAACATGATAGCCGAGTCCGGGTGAGGTGGGGACCTGAATTGTGCCGCGGGGCGAGACTTCGACGGGCGGCTCGATGACGTCCTCTTCCCAATACCGTTTGCTGGCGGAAACGTCGCCAGGCAGAGTGTAGCCGGGCAGGGAAGAGGCCGCGACGTTGTGAGCCCGGCCGATCCCGCACTCCAGCATGCCGCCGCACCAGACCGGGATATTGCGGGCGAGGCAGAGAGCCTGGATTTCTCGGGCGCTGGAGTGGCCGCCGACGCGGCCCACCTTGATGTTGATGATGCGTGCGGCGCCGAGGTCCAGAGCAGTTTCAGCATCGCGGACGTGGCGGATCGACTCGTCGAGGCACAGGGAAGTCTTCAGATGCCGTTGAAGTTTTGCATGATTGGCGATGTCATCCCACCAGAGAGGCTGCTCCATCATCAAGAGGTTAAATTCGTCGAAACGCTTCAGATGTTTCAGTTCTGCGAGGGTGTAAGCCGAATTGGCATCTACGGACAGAAGAATGCCGGGGTGAACATTGCGGACGGCGCGGACAACTTCCAGATCTTTGCCCGGTTTGATCTTCAGCTTGACGCGCTGATAGCCGGCGCGAAGCTCAACAGCGACTTTTTCGAGAAGCACTTCGGGAGTGACTTGCAGGCCTACAGAGACACCGCATTTGATGTCTGATTGCGTGCCGCCGAGCAAGTGAGCGAGTGAGAGATTCTTTTGCTGTGCCTCGACATCCCAGAGAGCGTTTTCGATCCCCGCGCGGGCCATCTCGTGACCCCGAATGGCCGACAAAATACGCGGAATTTCCGCGGCGCAGCCGATCTCCTTCCCCAGAACCAAGGGAACGAGAAATCCTCGAATGATAAGCCATGCCGTGTCTACGGTCTCGGAATTGAAGAAAGGATCTTCCAAGGCAGTCACTTCGGACCAGCCGGTGAGGCCGTCAGCGAGGACTTCAACGAGAACGACGGTGCGGTCATGGGTGGTGCCAAAGCTAGTTTCAAAGGGAGACTTCAGGCGCATCTTGAGTTTGCGCAGGGTGATCGATTCGATCCGCATGGGGCTCCAAGAAATGAATCAAGAGTTCTTCTGTAACAAACGTTGCAGACCGAAGCGAATTCGCCAATGCTTAACAGTAAGTAGCCCCAAAAGACTTGTCAAGGTCTCTAAATTAAAGTGTCAAAGCTCTTTGGAAATGTCCTCTTCCTTTGCTTTAGAAACCTTTTTCTGTTCTGGTTCTTCGATCTTTGGTCTCTAAATCAAAAGCCTCTCAATTGAAGATGTCTCTAAGTTAAAAGTCGATTGCTGGACGCGCCCGGTGAAATATTCGTTACCGGAACGAATGATGGGGATGTCAGGACATGTACCAGCGGAATCCTTTGCGCTGTTCTTCGGCGAGTTCCTTGGCCAAGGCGAGTGTTTGCGCTCGACGATACTGGCCGACAGCCGCAAGGATGGCATTCAACAAAGCAATGGGGGCGGCATAGGAGGCGCCGAAGGAAGTTGACTCGATCGAAGCCAGGAATACTTCGTCACATTCACGTGCCAAGGGAGAAACATAGGTGTCCGAGATACCGACGCAATAAGCGCCGCGAACGCGTGCTTGCTGGGCCCCCTCGATGGTTTGCCGAAGCCCGCGGCGGAAGCTGATGGCAATGACCAAGTCCTGCTTATTGACGGATCGGACCAGATGCACGATCCTCCCCGCGGAGGTGGCGGCAAAAACCGGCAGGCCTAGAAGACTGGTCTGATATTCGAGGTAGTGCGCGAGGTGAACTGCCAGGTCGCCGGCGAGCAGAACGATCCGACGGGCCGCGTAGAAGCGTTTTGCCAACGCCACGAGGCGCTGTGCGTCGAGACTGTTTTTGAGGCCCTGCAGGTTTTTCAAGTCCTGCTCGAGAGAGTCGCGTACGTGCGACGGCCTGCTTCCCTCGCGGCCGCCAGATTGCATGGTGTCCAGGGAGGTAGCGTAGGCGAGCGACAGCTCGTGCAAATGACGCTGGAACTCGCGGTAGCTGCCGAAGCCCAGCCCGCGGACGATGCGGACGATCGTTGCGGGATCGGTTTGAAGGCGCGTGGCCATGGCGCGCACGCTGAGGAGCACGAATTCGCGCGGGTGCTCAAGGATCGGCCGGATGATTTCCTGCCTCTTGATGCTGAGCTGGTCGATGCGTTCAGCGAGATGAGGGCTGGAAGGGGCCTCTTTGCGTTTCATCACGCGAGAGGATTGCTCAATTCCAGCCACGTGTCAATCGCGTCCGGTGCGACCTAGCAACGATGGGCAAGTAGAGCGTTCGAACTTTATTTTTTCGACGCGGCCGCTTTGTTTTCGAGTCCGGGCGCGATCACTGGCTGCAGGAATGGCATCATGGCGCGCAGTTTGGGGCCGAGTTGCTCGATGGAGTGTTGTTGTTCGCGCTGACGAGTGGCCAGGAAATTGGGGCAGCCTTTGTCATTTTCTTCGATCCAAGCCTTTGCGAAACTGCCGTTGCGGATCTCCGCGAGGATCTTGCGCATCTCTTCTCGCGTCTGCTTGGTGATGATGCGTGGTCCGGCGCAATAATCGCCTTGCTCGGCGGTATCGCTGACGGAATAGCGCATGTAGCTGAGGCCGCCGCGGTAAATCAGGTCGACGATGAGCTTAAGCTCGTGGAGGCACTCGAAGTAGGCGACCTCGGGCTGGTAGCCTGCTTCCGTGAGCGTCTCGAATCCTGCCTTGATCAATTCACTGACACCGCCGCAGAGTACGGCCTGCTCTCCAAAGAGGTCGGTTTCGGTTTCTTCGGTAAAAGTGGTCTCCAGAACGCCGGCACGCGTGCAGCCGAGTCCTTTGGCGTAAGCCAGGGCAAGCGCTTTCGCGGTGCCACTGGCATCCTGTTCGACGGCCAGGAGCGCGGGTGTTCCGCCGCCCTCGATGAAGACTTCACGGACGCGGTGACCAGGGGCTTTTGGAGCGATCATGGAGACGTTGACGGCGGCAGGAGGCTTGATCGTACCGAAACGGATGTTGAAGCCATGCGCGAACATCAGCGTCTTGCCGGGATTGAGATTTGGCTCAATGGCCTCACGATATAACTTGGGCTGCTTGGTGTCCGGAACAAGAATCATGATGACCTCAGCCCAGGCAGCGGCTTCTGCCGGCCGGTGGACTGTCAAGCCTGCCTTTTCCGCTTTGGAGCGTGAGGCGCTCCCTTCCGGGAGGCCGACGCGGACGGAGACGCCGCTATCACGCAGATTGAGGGCGTGCGCGTGACCCTGCGAGCCGTAACCAATGATGGCGACTTTCTTTGCTTGGATCAGTGCAAGGTCCGCGGAATTGTCGTAATAGAGATTGGCCATTCTTTTCCTCTCGCCGGCCGCCATGCGGTCGAACATTCGCTTCCATGGCGCGGGATTATTTTAAGGACGCCCGCGCTGGGCGTCCGGATATGGGTAACCTGCGTTTCTCTACCAGCGCAATCACTTTACGTTTGAGCCAGTGGACTCGAGTTCGGAGCCTGAGGTTCCGAAACCGGCGGTTGCAGTAAATCGCCACCGCGAGTCATGGAAATCCGTCCGCTGCGAGCCATTTCAAGCACACCGAAGGGCCGAAGCACTTCGAGCAATCCATCGATCTTATCGACAGTGCCCGAGACTTCTATGATGAGCGATTCCGGAGCAACGTCAACGACACGCGCGCGAAAAACCTTGATCAATTCCATGAGGTGAGGGCGATTCTGCTGATCCGCGGAGACTTTGATCAAGGCCAGGTCTCGCTCGAGAAGCGCACGAGTGGAGACATTTTCTGCCAGGAGTACATCGACGAGCTTTTCGAGGCTGGCTTCGAGGCGATGTGCACCTCTTTCATCGGTATGCGCCACAATGGTCATACGGGCGATTTGTTCATTCTCGGTTGGACCGACGGTGAGTGAATCGATATTCATAGCCAGCCGCCGCGCCAGAGAAGAGACGCGGTTGAGGACACCGGGTTTGTTTTCCACATAGGCGATAAGTGTTTGCATGGTTTCCTGGGTTTCTCCTACGGTTCGGTCGCCGTTTCGACCAGCGGATTGTTGGGACGTCGGATCATGTCGCTCAAGGAAGCCCCAGCAGCAACCATGGGATAGACGGAATCTTCCTGCTCGACGCGGAAGTCAAGCAACACGGTTTCGGCCGATTCACGCGCGGAGCGGATGGTGGGAACCACTTCGGCGCGCTTGGTGATGCGCTCACCGCGAATGCCGAAGGCATTGGCAAGCGCGGCAAAATCCGGCGCCACGAGCGGCGTCGCGACATAGCGCTTGTCGTAAAAGAACTCCTGCCATTGTCGGACCATGCCCAGAAAGCCGTTATTGATGATGGCGATCTTGATGTTGATTTTTTCCTGGACGATGGTAGCCAGCTCGCTCATGGTCATCTGGAATCCGCCATCGCCCACAACAACCCAGACTTCGGAATCGGGCTTCGCGAATTTCGCGCCGATAGCGGCGGGAAGAGCGAAACCCATCGTACCGAGTCCACCGGAGGTGATCAGCGTGCGGGCGCGATTGTGGTGGTAATACTGCGCTTCCCACATCTGGTGCTGGCCGACGTCGGTGACGATGATGGCCTCACCTCGGGTTTCTTTCCAAAGGTCGTTGATGACATGGGCTGCGTAGAGGTGCCCACTATCGGGCAGGCTTTGAATGTCGCGGACGGCTGAGTCGCCCTTTAATTCCGTGATATGGCGAATCCATGAAGTATCCTCGCGGGTTTCGATGTGTGGTGTGAGCCGTTCGAGCACCTCACGCGCATCGCCGACGAGCGCGGCATCAACCTTTACGTTTTTGTTGATTTCGGCGCGGTCGATCTCAATGTGGATTTTGCGGGCGCTCTTGGCGTAGGTGCGCAGGTCGCCGGTGACGCGATCATCAAAACGCATGCCCACGGCAATGAGCAGGTCGGCTTCCTGAATTGCGTTGTTGACCCAAGCTTCGCCGTGCATGCCCATCATGCCGAGGTTGAGGGGATTATTGGCAGGGAAGCAGCCGATGCCGAGGAGCGTCATGGCCACAGGATAATTGCCGGCGTGGACGAACTGTTCAAAGGCGCGCATCGCGCCGGAAACCATGATGCCATGCCCGGCGAGAATGACGGGGCGTTTGGCGGTGTTCAGCATCTCGACGGCGCGGTCGAATTCTGCCTGGTCGTGATTGTTGCGCCGGCGCTTGGGGGGGAGTTTTGGCACCGAACCTTCCCAGTTGAATTCAGCGGAAGCTTGTTGCGCGTCTTTGGTGATGTCGACAAGGACAGGGCCGGGACGTCCACTATTGGCGATCAGGAAGGCTTCACGGAGAGTGCGCGCAACATCCTCCGCTTTGGTGACCACCACGTTGTGCTTGGTGATGGGCATGGTGATTCCGGTGATGTCGATTTCCTGGAATGCGTCGGTGCCCAGGACTTTGCTGCTGACCTGGCCGGTTATGCAAACGACCGGAGAAGAGTCCAGCATGGCCGTGGCTATACCGGTAACCATGTTGGTTGCGCCCGGACCAGATGTGGCCATGGCGACGCCGATCCCACCGCTGGCGCGGGCGTAACCATCGGCCATATGTGTGGCGCCTTGTTCGTGCCGCACAAGGACGTGGTGCAGCTTCGATTTACCGAGCGCGTCATAGACCGGAAGAATGGCGCCGCCGGGATAGCCGAAGATCTCGCGAACCCCGAGACGCGTGAGCGATTCGCAAAGAATTTCCGCACCGGTGAGCTTCATAGAGTCCTCGCGTTCAAGGCAGGTTGACCCGTTTCCGAAAAGGAGGCAGGCACGACGGTGACGGCTCCGAGAGAAGCAGAAGAAACTAGCAAGGCGTACTTGGCCATGACCCCGCTTCGGAAGCGCGGCGCGGGCGGCTTCCACGTAGCGAGTCGCTTTTGGATGTCCGCAGCGCTGAGTTCGACATGCAATTGTCTGTTGGGAATGTCGAACACGATGATGTCCCCGTCCGCGACTGCCGCTATCGGGCCACCGCTGGCGGCTTCCGGCGCGACGTGTCCAACCATGAGCCCGTGGGTGGCGCCGGAAAAGCGGCCGTCGGTCAGGAGAGCAACGGAATCGCCGAGACCGGCGCCCACCAGTGCGGCGGTAACGGCGAGCATTTCACGCATGCCCGGGCCACCTTTCGGACCCTCGTAACGAATGACGATGGCATCCCCAGTCTTGATGATGCTTTTATCGACGGCGGCAAAGGCTGCTTCTTCGTTGTCAAACACGCGAGCGGGGCCGCGGAAATTCTGCACACCGTGACCGGCAACTTTTACGACGCAGCCTTCCGGAGCGAGATTTCCTTTCAGGATGACGAGTCCGCCGGTCGGCTTGAGTGGCTCCTCGAGCCGGCGGACAACTTGCTGCCCAGGCGCTTCCTTGGCAGCGGCCGCCTCTTCGGCGAGAGTGCGTCCGGTAACGGTGATGGAATCGCCGCGAAGCAATTTAGCTTCAAGGAGGCGCTTGGCGACAAGCGCAGTGCCGCCTGCTGCGTAAAGATCGGTGGCGACAAAACGTCCTCCGGGTTTGAGATCTGCGAGAATGGGAACTAGTGAGCTGATGCGATCAAAATCCTCAATGGAGAGCGAGATCTTCGCTTCGTTGGCGATGGCCAGCAAGTGCAGTACGGCATTCGTCGAACCGCCAGTTGTGGCGACACCGGCGATGGCATTCTCGATCGCCGCCTTGGTGATGATTTTCAAGGGAGTGACATCGCGGCGTAGAAGATCAAGAACTAATTCGCCCGCGCGATGAGCGGCGTTTGCTTTGCCCGCATTGGTGGCGGGAATACTGGAAAGTCCCATGGGCGCAATCCCAAGAAATTCGCAGACGAGTGCCATGGTGTTGGCAGTGAATTGCCCGCCGCAGGCACCGGCCCCGGGACAGGCAGCGCCTTCAAGCGACCTGAGCTGAGCGTCCGTCATTCCACCGCGCGCGTGCTTGCCGATAGCTTCGTAGACATCCTGAATCGTCACGGGGTGACCCTCGAACTGGCCTGGCGCGATCGAGCCGCCATACAAAACAAGTCCGGGAATATTGAGACGCGCCAAGGCCATCACGGCGCCGGGAATCGTTTTATCGCAGCCCACGAGGACAATCAGTGCGTCGAAGAGATTTCCTCGTGTGACCAGCTCGATCGAATCGGCGATGACCTCGCGGCTTACCAAGGACGTTCGCATGCCTTCCGTGCCCATGGTGATGCCATCGGAAATGGAGACCGTGTTGAACTCCAGAGGAGTTCCACCGGCGGCACGAATGCCTTCCTTCACATGCTGCGCGAGTTCACGGAGGTGATAGTTGCAGGGACCGATTTCGATCCAGGTATTGGCCACGCCGATGAGCGGTCTCGTGAAGTCATCATCTTGGAGGCCGGCGGCGCGAAGCATGGCGCGTGCACCCGCGCGGTGTGCGCCGTCGGTTAGAGTCCGACTGCGCGGCTTGAGTAACGAGTCACTCACGGCAGAGTCCCTTCGATGGTCGTCAACTTCTTCCACCCTGAAAATAACAAGTTCTGAAAAAACAAGGCCACCATCCAGATTCGGATGATGGCCCCGAAAGTTTCCGGTGATGCTGAACTAGGCCGCCATCATCCGCCTGTTGCTGCACTTTCGGGAACAGGAATATTTCCTACCACAATTCGGTATACGATCCGGACAGTTTTATCCTGCGCGAAAAGCCGTTCGTTCACGATGGCGAGGCTAAACATAGTCTTGGCCATCAAACTAGCAGCATGCGGCGCGAAAGTCAATGAGTCAAATTAATAGTTATGCTAAATCCGATAAATTCAGCTTATACAGTTGTTTTGGAAGGCGGAAAGCGAGCCGACGCGTAGCTAAAGAGCGGAAGTGGCGGGCATCTTCCCAAGCGTCTCAACATCTAACAACTATGCGTTTCGCTGGCCCAGAGCAGGAGCGATCCAAGGAGACTACGTGGGAGAAGGCACTGGTGTGCTGGTCATTGGTGGGGGGCCGGCAGGGTTGGCGGCGGCCCTGGCCGCGCGAAAAAAGGGGTTTGACGTAACCGTCGCCGACGGCGCGAAGCCTCCCATAGACAAGGCTTGTGGCGAAGGCCTAATGCCTGGCACGGTGACCGCACTGCGCGAACTGGGCGTGGCGATTGGTCCAGGCGATGGGCAGGCTTTTCGAGGAATCCGCTTCATAGATGCGCGGACCTCGGCGGAAGCGAGCTTTTCCGGTGTCAGCGGTGTTGGCGTACGTCGGACCGTCCTCCACCAGAAAATGGTGGAACGAGCCGAGGGTTGCGGAATCACTCTGCTGTGGAACACACCGGTTGCCGGCTTGTGCGGTGATGGCGCCATCGTCGGTGGTACGGTAGTGAAATCGAGGTGGATCATCGGAGCCGATGGAATCCACTCCCGGGTGCGGCGTTGGATCGGCTTGGACGGGAATGTGCGGCAAGAAATGCGGTTCGCGCAGAGACGACACTATCGAGTGAAGGCGTGGACCGATTGCATGGAAATTCATTGGGGCCAAAAGGCACAGGCGTACGTTACGCCACTCAGCAACGAGGAGACCTGCGTCGCGCTGATTTCGCGCGATCCGCGAATGCGTCTTGAGGACGCCTGGCGGGAATTTCCCAAGTTAGCCGGCCGTTTGTGCCATGCGGAACCACGCAGTGCGGAACGAGGGGCCGTGACGGTGACCCGTAGATTGGGGCAGGTCTACCGGGGGCGTATTGCATTGACAGGAGACGCGTCCGGGAGTGTTGACGCTATCACCGGAGAAGGACTTTGCTTGAGCTTCCGCCAGGCGATGGCGCTTGCCGACGCATTAGGAAATGGAGAGCTTGAGAGTTACCAGCGAGCGCACCGCCGACTCGCAAGGCGGCCGAATACCGCAGGCCGGCTTTTGCTTTTGCTCGACCGCTACCCGCCCTTAAGGAAGCGCGCGCTGCGAGGCTTGGCCGAGGATCCGGAGCTATTCGCGCGACTCTTGGCAGCGCACCTGGGAGAGGCTTCCCCGAGATTTCTGGCGGCTACGAGTTTGCGCCTCGGCTGGCAATTTCTCACCGCGTGAATTGAAAGGGTGAAAGATGAATGTGTTTCGAAGCCGCCTGGCAGCGGTGTTCTATTTCCTGGTAGCGGCGCCGGCGACGCTGTTGGTGCTGAGCGCTCTGCCTCAGCATGCTGCGCCGCAACCACCGGCAGGTGAAATTGTTCTCGGGCTCGAGCCCGCTCAGAGCAAGGTTCACTGGGCACTGGGGAGTACCGTGCACACGGTTCACGGATCATTCGCATTCAAGAAGGGAAATCTGCATCTGGATACTTCGACGGGCAAGGCCCGCGGCGAAATCGTCGTGGACGCGACAAGCGGGAATAGCGGCAACGATTCACGCGACAAGAAAATGCACAAAGAGGTTCTCGAGAGCGGGCAATACGCGGACATTGTTTTTCGACCGGACCGCGTAGAAGGGGAAATTATGCCGAGGGGAGCATTTACCGTTCAGGTGCACGGACTTTTTGCTTTGCATGGCGGCGAACACGAACTGACCATACCCGTCCAAGCGGAGTTCGCCGGAGATCATTGGACAGCCAGCGCGAAGTTCAACGTGCCTTTCATCGATTGGGGCCTCAAGAATCCGGGCAACTTCTTCCTGAAGGTGAACCACGCGGTAGAGATCGAACTTGAAATGCGAGGCAGTGTGCAAGACCCTGCCTCGCCGTGATCCAGGTTACTCTTCAGATTCTTGGGTGACAATATGAACGTCCACGGCGGGCGATTCACGCAGGAAGCGGTGAACTGCCGATAGGTATAGATACTTGCGCCAATCGTGAATCGCAGCGCGACCGAAGATCACCTGGGTGATATGTTTTGAGCGGACAAATTCGGCCACGCTGTCGGCAACGCTTCGGCCTTTCAGACGGACCACCTGAGCGCCGAGACTTTCCGCGAAACGCAGATTGGCATTGAGGGCGTCCTGGTTTGCTTCTTTCACGCCGAACTCGCGGTCCACGTGCACCACGTAGAGTTCGGCATCCATGCGGCGCGCCATGCGGGCCCCTCGAGCTATGAGGTACTGTCCAGAGGGATTCGATGAGATGCACACGGCCATGCGCTCCCGCACCGCCCAGTTTTTGCGGATCTCCTCGGCTTCCATGTAGGATTCTAGGCTGCGGTCAACCTGTTCGGCGACCTGCCGCAAAGCGAGCTCGCGGAGGGCAATAAGATTGCCGCGGCGGAAGAAATTCTTGAGAGAGCGTGCCACTTTCTCGGAGCTATAAACGTCGCCCCTCCTCATACGGTTCTGCAAGGCTTCCGGGGTGAGGTCCACCATCACCGTTTCGGCGGCAGTAAGCGGAACCCAGTCCGGAACCGTCTCGCGCACGGTGATGCCGGTGATGGAGCGGACGACCGGCGCAATGCTTTCGATGTGCTGAATGTTGAGCGTGCACAACACGTCGATTTTTGCGGCCAGAAGCTCTTGCACATCCTCGTAACGCTTGCGGTGTTTGCTCCCGGGGATATTCGTATGGGCCAGTTCGTCGACCAGAACCACTTGCGGGTGGCGCGCCAGGATGGCGTCGACGTCCATTTCTTCGAAGATGGTGCCTTTGTATTCGATTTTTTGCCGTGGAACAGACTCAATCTGGGTGAGGAGTTCTTCGATGCCTTTGCGGCCGTGAGTCTCCACGACTCCAATCACCACATCCTCACCACGGCTTCTGCGGCGGAGCGCCTCACTCAGCATGCTAAAGGTCTTGCCGACACCCGGGGCATAGCCAAGGAAAAGCTTGAAAATGCCGCGTGACTTTTGAGGAGAGGCAATCTCCAACCAGTCTTCTGGCTTTCTTGGCAAAGGATTATCTTCTCCGCAACGGATCGAAGGCCGGCGTTAGAATAGACAAATGCAGGGATTTCTCGCCGGTCGGACGTTTGGCTTTGCACTGTCCATCGCCATCGTCGCCGGTATCGCGTTTCTATACCGCCATGTACTTCTTGTGAATCAGACCACCGTTGCGCTGACGCTGCTCCTCGCAATTCTAGCAGTTTCGGCGGTCTGGGGAATGGTGGTGTCCGTTTTTATGTCCGTGGCGGCGATGCTGGTCTTCAACTATGAGTTCTTGCCCCCGGTCGGGAATTTGACCATCGCCGACCCCCAAAATTGGGTGGCTCTTGCTGCGTTCCTAGTTACTTCCATCATGGGCAGCCAGCTCTCGGCGCGGATCCGGCGAGAAGCAGACGAAGCGCACAGCCGCCGCCGTGAGATCGAACGACTCTACAAATTCAGCCAAAAACTGCTTGGGGAAGGCAATGTCATCCAGCTGATGAATGCAATACCAAATTACATCGTGGAGAGCTTCGAGGCGGGTGCTGCTGAGCTATTCCTTCCGCAGAAAGAAAAGTTCTATCGATCGGGGTATGGCGCTGCTCATCTCGATGAAGAGAAAATGAAGACGGCGTTCCTCCGCGATGAAATGACCATTGAATCGCAGCAGAGTCTTTACTTTGTTCCCGTGCGTCTTGGCGTGAGGGCCATCGGGAGCCTCGGTATTTCCGGAGCAAGACTCTTGCGGCAGACGCTCGATGCGGTGGGCAGCCTGGTGGCCATCGCCATCGAACGGGCGCGAGCTGTGGAACAGCTCAGCCTGACGGAAGCTGAGAGGCAAGGAGAGCGGTTGAAGTCCGCATTGCTGGATTCCGTCACGCATGATTTCCGCACACCGTTGACCTCCATGAAAGCGGCGGTGACCAGCCTCCTTGCCAGCAGGGAGGTGGCCGTTCCGCAAAGTCACGAATTGCTGAGCATCATCAATGAAGAGTGCGACCGGCTAAACCATCTTGTTGAAGAGGCCGCGGAGATGGCGCGGCTGGAAGCCGGCGAAATCGAGCTGCATTTTGCCCCGACATCGATTGAAGAGATCATTCAGGGAGCGCTGGGACTTTCCAAATCTACCCTTGGAGCGCGGGAGATTCAGGTGAGAGTAGCCCCGGATCTTCCGCCCGTGGAGGCAGATCTTGACCGTGCCCAGGACATTTTGGTGAAACTCATCGACAATGCCAATCTGTATTCGTCAAAGGAGCAGCCCATCATTATCACCGCCGAACGCGCAGGCGATTATGTGGCGACGAGTGTTGCTGACCGTGGCCCGGGCATCGACGATCTCGAACAGGGCATGATTTTCGACAAGTTCTATCGTGGGAAAGATCAGCGTTATCTCGTGCGCGGTACCGGAATGGGATTGCCGATTGCCAAGGCGATTGTGACGGCTCACAAGGGAACCATTGGAGTTACCAGCCAGCTCGGTCATGGCTCGGTCTTCTCGTTTTCTCTTCCTGTTGCGCGAAGAGCAGAACGATCCATATGACGGACGCATCAATCCTGGTTGCAGACGATGAGCCGCAAATTCGGCGAGTGCTGCGCTCCACACTCTCCAGCCGGGGGTATGTGATCATCGAGGCCAAGACGGGTGAAGAAGCGGTGGAAGCCGTTCGTAAGGAGAAGCCCGACCTGGTACTTCTCGATGTGAACATGCCGGGTATCGGTGGGATCGCAGCGTGCCGTGAGATTCGGAAATCGTCGGATGCTCCCATTATCATGCTCACCGTTCGAAACGCCGAACGAGACAAAGTGCTCGCACTCGACGCCGGAGCGGACGACTATGTGGTCAAACCCTTTGGTATCGAAGAATTGCTGGCGCGTATTCGTGCTGCGTTGAGGCGTTACGCTCCCGGTGACACGCTGCCTCCTTTTGTTTCGAAGGACGTTACGCTGGATTTCGAAAGCCGGCAGTTGACGGTGCGCGGCCAGGAAGTACACCTGACCCCGAAAGAATTCGAGGTCCTCAAGCACCTAGTCGCCAATCAGGGCAAGCCGCTGACCCATAGAAGACTGCTGCAGTCCGTTTGGGGGCCGGAATATGGAGAAGAAACGGAAAATCTGCGCGTGGTCATCAATCAGTTGCGCAAAAAGATCGAAAGCGACCCGGCGCAGCCGAAATACATCCGGACGGAACCGTGGGTGGGATATCGTTTCCAGCCGCCGCGCCCTCCGCGAAAACAATCAGATTAGGTGGTTTGCGGTGGTTAACGAGATCGCTGGAGAGACGACCCGTCATTTCAAGAGCGGATACTCGGCACGGAGATCCCCGTTCTGCAAGATGCGCCGACAATTCCCAGCTAACCATTGCTGCAAGAAGCGAGAAGAGCCCAAAGAAGCGAGAGCGTGCCCTAGACCGGGAGACGAAGTAGGGCCCTGCAGCCGCGCGCATCGGAGCGGTTCTTTAAGGTTAGCTCACCGCCGTGCGCTTCGGCGATCTGCCGGCTAAGAACCAGACCAATCCCGGAGCCGCCCGGTTTGGTCGTGAAGAAGGGAACGAATAGGTTCGAGGTATTGGGAAGGCCAGGGCCCTCGTCAAGAACCCAGACGTCGAGTTGTGCGCTTTGCCGGGACCAGCCCACCTGAACGGACCCGCCAGTTTCCAGCGTCGCGTCCGCCGCATTGCGAACCAAGTTGATCAGCAACTGTTCCAATTGGTCGGCGTCGGCCGCAATGACAACGTCAGGACCCTTCAATAGGCTGACTCTTACCCGGGTCTCGAGTCTTATGCTCCGGCTTACCCATTCCGAGACGTTTACTGGTAGTAGCTTCGGCTGTGGCAGCCGCGCAAGTTGCGCATACGCGGCCATAAAGCGCCCAAGTGCCTCGGTGCGAGAGCGAATGATGCCCAGGCCCTGCCGGAGATCATCCAGAATCGCAGCAGACGCCTCGCTCTGCAATTCAGAAGACCTGGAGGCGCTCAGGAGCCCGCTCTCCAGGCCTTGAGCCACAGACTGGATGGGAGCGAGCGAGTTGTTCAACTCATGCCCAAGAACGCGAATGAGCCGCTGCCAGGCTTTGCGTTCTTCGTCACGGAGCGTGCGGCTCAGATCGCTCAGAACTACGAGGTGATGAGGCAAGCCCCCCTGGCGGAACTTCCCGCGACGCAGCCCCCAGCGCCCGGAGCCCCCGGGAAAGGCCAGCTCTGTCGTGTGCGCGGCTTCGCCTTCCAGGCAAGCTCCAAGTCCCAGTTCTTCCGCCGTAAATCCCAGCAGGCGACCTTCAGGACGGCCCAATAAGCGTTCGCCTGCGCGATTGACCAGCCGCAGCTTCGTGCTGTTGTCGAAGGTGAAGATGGCGAGATCAATCTCCTCCATCACAGTTCGCAAGAGAGCAGTGGCTTCCAGCGCTCCGAGCCGTTGTTGCCGAAGGACTTCACTGAGGGCATTGACTTCAATCATCACTTCGCCCATGGCATCGTCGCTTCGTGCCCCGCGAGCGCGCATCGAAAAGTCTTCTTCGCGCAAGGCAGCCAAAAGATTCGAAAGTGTTTGCAGCGAGAATACAACTCGATGGCGCAGGGAGAAAGCAAATCCCAGCCAGAGAGAAAAGATGAGAAAAGCAAGTGTCCAGACGGCGCCGGAAGAATAACTTCCATGCCACAAGAGAATCATGGCGATCAGCGAACCTGGGAAACCCGCCGCTAGCGCGAGGAGCTGGATGCGGCGCTCATAGGTCAGTCGCGTCATTCGAGTCCATGTTTTTGCAGCCGCCGATACATGGCGCTGCGGCTCAATCCCAGAGCCTTCGCCGCCTGGCTCACATTTCCTTCGTGGCGAGAGAGTGTGCGCTGGATGAGATACCGCTCAACTTCATCGAGGCTCATTTCCTCCAGCTTGGCCGCGCCGCCAGGGGCCTGCGCGCGCAAACCGAGGTCTGCCGCGCGGACAGAAGGGCCAGGCGAGAGGAGCACGCCGCGTTCCACCGCATGATCGAGTTCGCGAACATTGCCCGGCCAGGCATGCTCATGAAGAGCCTTGGTGGCGGCGGTGTCGAAGCCGGAAATGTTTTTGCGATAGCGCTGCGCGTAACCGTGGAGAAAATGGTGTGCCAGGAGATCGACGTCCTCACGACGGTCTCGCAGCGGAGGGATGTGGATCTCAATGGTATTCAAGCGAAAGAGGAGGTCTTGACGGAACCGACCGGCAGCGGCCTCGGCATTCACGTCGGCGTTGGTAGCCGCGAGTACCCTAACGTTGACACGCCGGGTCGTAGACGAGCCGACGCGCTCGAGATCTCCCGTTTCCAGAACGCGCAAGAGTTTGGCCTGCAGGTTGAGGGGAACGTTGGCAATTTCGTCCAGGAACAAGGTACTGCTATCGGCGAGTTCGAATCGCCCGACGCGATCGGCGCGCGCATCGGTAAAGGCACCTTTTACGTGACCGAATAGCTCGCTTTCAAAGACACCTTCGGATAGCCCACCCGCATTCACGGTTACCATTGGCTTCGTCGCCCGCGCCGACAAGGCATGAAGGGTTCGAGCGACAACTTCTTTGCCAGTGCCATGTTCTCCGGTGATCAACACGTTGGCCTCCGAAGGGCCGATCTGTCCAACTAGTTCCAGGACGGGCGCCATGGCAGGGGATTTCGCCAGAAATGTCGGCCGCGATTCGGCGCGCAGGATGCGGTTTTCGGCTTCGAGACGCGATGCCTGCCTCAGTGCCTGCCGCAAATCGATTTGCGTGCGTAAAATGGCGAGCAGGCGGGTATTTTCCCAAGGCTTCTGGACGAAGTCGCGCGCGCCGCGGCGCATCGCCTCCACCGCCACTTCGATGCTGCTCCACGCGGTCATGACGATGACCGGCAACGTACTGTCGAGCATTTGGATGCGAGTGAGCAGGTCGAGCCCCTCCTGGCCCGAAGTGGTGTCTCGCGCGTAATTGAGGTCCATGAGCACCGCGTCAAATTCCCGCGATTCAATGGCACTCAAAGCCTCCGTCGGAGAGGCCACGCCCTGCGTTTCATAGCCCTCGCGCTTTAAGAGCAAGCGCAGAGCATCGCGGATATCCGCCTGGTCGTCCGCCAAAAGAACTCGATA
>WNFP01000321.1_pt1 | contig 35269 bp, 26 predicted proteins | sample 5400201 | NCBI WGS metagenome assembly WNFP01 (sample SAMN13153355, study PRJNA577476) | soil metagenome | isolation source: 115 cm saprolite under Madrone tree | place: USA:California | collected 2016-06-14 | reverse complement strand
AAGGCGCTCCACAGGCTCAGGGCGCGTCCGGTGATCCACAGCGAGAAGAGCGCGAACGGCACGCTCAGCGGAAGCGTCAGCATGATGATGAAGGGATAGGTGAAACTCTCGAACTGTGCCGCCAGCACCATGTACATGAAGATGGAGGCCAGCAACATCGCTAGCACGAGATTCCAGGTGGTCTCCTCCAGGACTTTCACCTGTCCGGAAAATAGGTAGGAGTACCCGGCGGGCAAACCGACTTCCTTGATGGACTGCACGGTGTGCGCGGCAGCCAGGTCCAGCGGATAGCCGGTAGCTACGTTAGCGTAGACGCTGACTTGAAATTCACGATTGTATCGTTGGAGGGACGCAGGGCCGGCGCCGCGCCCGATGGTGGCGACATTTTCCAGGCGCACCTGCCCAAGTTTCGTTGAGGGCACCATCATGCGGGCGAGAACATCGGGATTGTCCCGCTGCTCGGGCAACAATTGCATGGTGACCGGATACTGTTCCGAGCCCTCTTTAAACCGGGTAATCTCGTCTTCGCCGGAATAGAACAGTCTAACGGCATCGCTGACGTCGGTCATGCGCACACCGATATCCGCAGCGCGCTGCCGATCCACCTTCACCTGCAACTCCGGCGTATTCAGGTTGAGGCTGGGGTTGACGTCCACCAGGTCGGGATACTTCATCATCCGGCCGGCGGCTTGCTTGCTGAGTTCCGCCAGTTGTGCGAGCTCCGGACCGCGAATTACCGCGGCAATGGGAAAATAAATTTCACCGCCCAGAACGGAAGGCAGGCGTACGTTGTAGGTCATGTTTCGGTAGCTCGAAAGGATTCCACGAACGGCGGTGGCCATCTGCGCGTGCGTGCGGTTTCGCTCGCTGCGCGGCACCAGGACGATGAAAAAGTGGGCGTGATTGGTCGTCCCGTGGGTAAACGATTGGACCAGGGCTACCTCCGGCAGGGCAATGATGCGCTCGGCCATCTCCTGCGCCAGCTTGGTGGTTTTGTCGAGCGAGGTGCCTTCGGGAAGCGAGTAGGAACTGATCAATTCGGATTGGTCGTCGGCGGGAATCCAGTCGCGTCCCACCAGATGATAGAAACCGAATGTGGAAAGAAAAGTCGCCACACAAATCAGGATAATCACGCGCCGGTGCGACAGGGACCAATTTAACATCCGCAGATAAAGGACTTCGACCGAGTGCAGGAAACCCTGTGTGTGCGCTTTCTTTTCTGCGCCCCCCAACTTGAGGAAACGCGAACTCAGCATCGGCGTCAGCGTGAAGGCCACCAACAGTGAGACGAGAATGGCCATGGCCATGGTCCATCCGAAAGAATTGACGTACTTGCGGGCGTATCCGGTCATGAACGCGATGGGCAGGAAGATGATCACCAATGAGAGTGTGGTGGCCATCACCGCCAGCCCAATTTCCTTGGTGGCCTCGACCGCGGCAAGAACGCGGTCTCTTCCCTTTTCGTCCATGAATCTAAAAATGTTTTCGAGGACAATGATGGCATCGTCGATGACGATTCCAACGGCGAGGGTCAGCGCCAGGAGCGTTATATTGTTGAGAGAGAAGTCCATGCCCCGCATCAAAGTGAATGTAGCAATGATGGAGGCGGGGATGGCCACCGCGGCGATCAGTACCGCACGCCAGTTGCGAATGAAGAGCCAGACGACCATGCTCGCGAGAACGCTGCCCAGAATCAGGTGCTCGATCAGCGAATGCACGGAAGCTTTGATGAAATCGGAAATGTCGTGGACTACTTGGAGTTGAATGCCAGGCGGCATCTGCGCGCGCAAATCATCAAGCTTGCTCCTCACGTCGTCCGCAACGCGCACGGTGTTGGCGCCGGATTGGCGGAGAACCTGAATGGCCACGACGTCTTGTGCCGCCGTGCCCTTCCGAAAGAGTGCCGACCAAGTGCGCAGTTCCTGGGCGCCATCCTCGACTCGCGCCACATCGCGGATGCGCACGGGCGTGCCTCCGCGCGTCCCGAGCACGATCTCGCCGAATTGCTCCGCGGAAGTCACGCGCCCCAGAGTGCGCAGCCCCAGTTCCTGAGGGCCGGTGATCATGCGCCCGCCCGGCGCTTCGATGTTCTCCCGCTGCAGCGCCTCGCGCACCTCGAGGACCGTGAAATTGTGAGCGGTGAGCTTTTGCGCGTCCAGGAGGACGCGGATTTGCCGCCCTTGCCCTCCGTTAAGCTCGACGCTGCCGACTCCGTCCACCGTTTGAATGACGCGGCGCACTTGCTTGTCGGCGATCTCCGTCAGCTCGCGGCGGCTCATGGGGCCGCTCACGAGGAGTGTCATGATGGGATCAGACTGCGGGTCCTGCTTTGTGATGATTGGCGGAAGAGTGTCGCGTGGCAGCCGATCAAGGGCCCCCGCAACTTTTTCTCGGATGTCCTGAGCGGCGCCTTCGATGTCGCGCTCGAGCACAAAAGTACAGGTTATATAGGCAAAACCCTCGAAGGAATAAACGCTGATCTCATCGATGCCGCTGACCGAGGAGATGGCATCCTCGAGTGGCAAGACGACTCCGGTGACAACTTCTTCGGGAGTTGCCCCGGGCAGCCGTACTTCCACGTTTACCGTAGCGGGGTCCGCTTTGGGAAAAAGGTCGACGGCCAGCCCGCGGTAGGAAAACACCCCCAGCGTCACGAGAAACGCCATCAGCATCACCGTGAAGACGGGATACTTTACGCAGGTTTCGGCGAGCTTCATCGCTTTATCACTTCAACGACGGACGCGCGTGATCTTCACTCCCGGATTACTTCGCTGCCGGCGTGGTCCCCTCAGCCTGTTCTCGCACGACGGAGCCCTCGTGCAAATCGCCGGAAATGGCCACGGCAACCCGGTCACCCGGCTTCAACCCCTCGGCCACTTCAAAACGCCGCCCCCGCTCATCTTCCGTCTGGCCGGCGGGGCGAATCTGCCGCTCCGAGACGCGATTACCGCTCAGCAGAAAGACTTTGTAGACACCGTAGCGATAGTTTACGGCTCTCTCCGGCAGAAAGATGGTTTTCTCTGCTTTCTCACTGGGGATAGAGGCTTCGAGAAAGAAGCCGGGCTTCAGCCGCCCATCGAGATTCGCAAGGAGTGCTTCCGCTTCAAAGGTACGCGAATCCTGTGCCACCACCGGATTGATGCGGGAGATCTTTCCTTGAAAGGTTTCGCCGGGAAAAGCCTCCACGTGCAAATCGACCGTGGCTCCGTCTTTCACCCATCCGGCCCAGCGCTCCGGCACCGCCAGTCGCGCGCGCAAGCGGTCCGTCCGAACCAGCACCATAACCGGACTTTGGACGCGCAGGTATTCGCCGGGATGCACGTTCCGCGTCTTGATGGCGCCCGGAAATGGCGCGCGAATGGCCGCGTCAGCGAGCTTTTTTTCGGCCAGGTTCTCGCTGGCTTCGCTGGAAATCAGCAGCGCCTTCAGTCGATCCACTTCCTGCAGCGCGACATTGTAAGTCGCTTTCGTACTCTGGAAGCGGCTTGCCGCTTCGTCGAGTTGCTGCTGCGAAATCAGATTGTCCTTGAACATCTGCTGCGCGCGGCCGTACTTGTGATCGGCGTCAAAGAGGTCCGCTTCCGCGCGCTGCACGGAGGCAAGTTTTTTGGGATCGGACGGCGGCGGATCGTTCGGTCCGATCCCCAGCTGCGCACGCACCTGCGTCACCAGGCCGCGCTGGCGGTCCACTTCGAATTGCAGCTCCTGTGGATCGATGGCGATGAGCGCCTGACCTTCTTTGACATTGTCGCCGACGTCGGCAAGCACTTCGGCCACTCGGCCATCCACTTGCGAACTCAAAATGCTCTCTTCAAAGGCATAGAGCGAGCCCACCGCCTGGATGCGCCGCCGGGCGGTTTCTTCGGCAACGGTGTAGAAATGCACGGGCGTGGGGTGAGCCGCGTCTCCCAGCACACTGGCTGTTTGGGTCTTGGAACACCCTACGGCGAACACCGTGGCCAGCAGAACGAGCGGGACGAGGCAGTTGTGCCCTCGCCGAAAATCCCGTTTTCGGTATATTTTCTGACGCACGGTGACTGGCAATCCCCCGTCTTTTTGTTTTGACGCATGACTATAGCCAAGGGTTTCGGCTTATGCGCAAACCTAAAGATTGTACCAGCGCTCAGGCAAGAATTTACATCAGCAATTGGCCTCGAGCTGCGCAAGAGCTCGCAGAATTTTGCGAACCGCTGCACAAGGGGGCGACAGTTTCACTGCCTCGAACGCCAATTCAACTGCGCGAGTGGAGTTAGAGCGCTACAAGGAACAATAGGGCGTCGCCGAGTGAGGCTGCGCGCCTAGCGGCCCGGCCAGGTCTTGCCGCTGGCCCAACAATTGCCCGTGCGTCCGTCGTCCGAATAGCGCACGGCTCGAGTTTGATCGGTGCAAAACGCCCGCCCCTGACTCCCATCCGAAACGGGCGGCTCGGCCAGCGCCTGATAGAATTGACCGCCGCAATTCTCCAACCTAAAGTGATAATCGTAATTCTGCATTCCCCTGAACTCCGAGTGGAGGCTCACCCCGGAGTTGTGCGGCCCTCACGGTTTCGCGTAATCCATCCCGAAATCAGAGATACTGCACGCGTAATAGCCGAATTTCGTCTTATACTCTGCTTCCGCTTCGTTCAGCCGAACTAGCCCCCACGCGGCTGCGAATTCAGCCGCTGGCACCCGGCTATGCCGGTATTCATTGCGCGCGGCGGCATTGTTTTCCAGATGGGCCTTGGATTGTGTTCCTCCCTCCTGAAGCAGTTGCTGGAGACGGACAAGCCAAGGGCCGCAAGAGGCCACCATATCGATCCCTTGGTTGCGAAGCTCTTGCAAGCGGGCCACGTCGCGCCGCGCTGACGCGCTCGATGACAATGCTTCACGATTTGCATCCAGGAACGCCCGGAGCTGGGGCAGGACTCTGGTAGATTCCTCGTGTAAATTGTTCGCCGCGGCTTCCATCTCTTGTTCCCATTCTTTCTGGCCCGGAAAATTCACCTTCTCGTATCCGCTAAGGGCCGCCGCCTTCAGCCCGGCAGTTAATTTGGCGGGAGGTTCTTGGGCGTAGAAATTCAGCGTCTTGATCAGGTTCTCGAAGCTTTGAGCCGTGGGAAGAGTAGGCACCAGGTTTTCCAGGACTGCGCGGGACTGCGCTTCACTCACTTGTCCTGGGGACGCGGCGGAAGTTCCTCCGCGAGTTGAGACTTCGTCGTTGGTGAGCACGTGTTTGGAGTTGGCTGACTTTTGCCGCTCCCGCGCGGCCCGGGCGGCTTCGGTCAACGACGGCGCCCCAGGCGGCGGCATGGCCTCCTGTTGCGCGCCAAACACTAGAAGTGCCGAGAGGCCGGCCTGCAGAAAGAATTGGTTCATGGTGATCCTGACTAGCGCAACGATGGTGAAGACCGAGGATTCATCTCTCAATCACAGTAGCAGATCGGCAGTGCCGGGCACATCAGCAGCGAGGCGAAACATGTCGTATCCGGCAAAGACTTAGAAACGGCACAATAAAAGACGCCGCCACTGTTGAGTACCAAATCCCTTTTGTCGTCGCTACCCCAAACGGCCAGTCTTTCGCGGGCTCGCTGCGAGCGCATTCAAAGTGGTATAACGTTCGCGTCTGGAGAATTTGAGGTTGAAGAATTCCGGAGCCGACGTTGAGCACGGTCAGAGAAGTTACCTACGAAGTTCTGCGCAATTTAGGGATGACGGTGATCTTCGGTAATCCCGGCTCGACGGAACTGCCCTTTCTCCGCGACATGCCCTCTGATTTTCGATATGTCCTGGGACTCCACGAGCGATCTGCGGCCGGCATGGCGCTGGGATACGCTCTGGCGCGGGGAAAAGCCGCTTTCGCCAACCTGCACTTGATCGCCAGCGCGGGCAATGGGCTCTCTGCCATCATCGATTCTGCCTACAGCCACGCACCGCCAGTGGCGGACAGACTTGCAGGGGGATGGATCAGTCCGTAAATCCGCCAAACTACGCCTGAGGGCGGGCAAGGAACTTCAGCCCGCTAGGCAATCTGCGTGAGACGGAAAATATATGGATGATGTCGTAAATCTGAACCGCCGGGAACTCCTCAAAACTACTACCGGGCTGCTTACCGGTTTGGTTGTCGCGGGAAGTCCCCTCGCCTTGGTCGCGCCGGGGCGTGCCTGGGCCGTCGATCTAACGGCCCTGACGAGCGCCGAGGGCACCGAACTCATGGCCGTGGCACGCACCATCGTGCCGCACGACAAGCTGGATGATGCGGCCTATGCGATGGTTATCAAGGCCATCGACAGCGATGCAGAGAAAGACGAGAGCAATCGCAAGATGCTCAAAGAAGGTCTCGCTGCGCTCGGCCCGGAATTCGCAGCAAGCTCGGAGAACGACCGCGTTGCGGCTCTGAAGAAAATGGAATCCTCTGCATTTTTTCAAGCGATGCGCCTGAAAGCGGTGCAAGTTCTCTATGCCACCCCCATGGCCTATGTCTACTTTGGTTACCAAGGCGAGGCATTCTCAAAAGGCGGGTATCTCCAGCGCGGATTCAACGATCTGCGCTGGTTGCCGGAAGTGCCTCTCGAGGACGGCGGGCCGATGCCGGTCAGCTCGTAGGTAGTGGAGAACTCCGACATGAGTCACATCGATCTTCATGACTCGAGCGCTGTGGTCATCATCGGCTCCGGTGCTGGAGGCGGCACGCTGGCGCATGAACTGACCCGCCGCGGCATCAAAGTCGTTTTACTGGAGGCCGGCAAGCGGCAAATCTACGGAGACGTTTTCACAGGTGCCAGGAGAAGCCTTTGCTCAATTGACCTGGCTCGATGCACGCACGCAGAGCGGCAATTGGGGCGTCGCGCGGGACTTCCCCGCTCTGCCCGTGTGGCACTGCAAGACCGTCGGCGGCACCACGGTTCACTGGACCGCATCTGCGCCGCGGCTTCAGCCCTGGGAACTTCGTGCACGAACGACTTATGGAAGTGTTGCCGGCGCTTCGCTGATCGACTGGCCGATCTCCTACGAAGAACTTGAGAAGTATTACAAGATCGCGGAACACCGTCTCGGCGTGACACGCCGCAACGGCGTTCCCGGCTTGCCTGCTTCGAACAATTTCAAGGTCATGTACGCGGGAGCGAAGAAGCTCGGCTACCAGCAAGTGCACACCGGCTACATGGCCATCAATTCGCGCGCCTTCGACGGGCGGGGCTACTGCATCCAACAAGGTTTTTGCGTGCAGGGCTGCAAGATGGGCGCCAAGTGGAGCACGCTTTACACGGAAATTCCGCGAGCCGAAGCGACCGGGAATCTGGACCTGCGGATCGAATCCACGGCCACAAAAATTGAACATGGCGCCGACGGCCGCGTCAACGCCGTCGTGTACCGGGATCATCAGGGCAAAGAACAGCGACAACGGGCCCGTCTGATCTGCGTGGCGGGCAACGCCATCGAGACGGCTCGTCTGCTGCTGCTTTCTGCTTCTTCGAAATTTCCGCAAGGTCTCGGCAACACATCCGGCCAGGTGGGCCGCAACTATTGTCACCATATCACTGGCTTTGTCTGGGGGATCTTTGACAAGCCCGTCTATTCTTGGCGCGGAGCCACGCTGGCAGGAGTGGTCGAAGACGAAGTGCGCAACGATCCGCGCCGCGGTTTCGTCGGCGGATACCGCCTTGAACTCCTCACCCTGGATCTTCCGACGTTTCCCCTGGTGGGCTTGCCCTACGGATGGGGCCGGGATTTCGCCTCCATCATGGAAAGCTACAGGAATATGGCCGGCATGTTCATCAATGGCGAGGATCTGCCCCGCTCAGACAACCGCATCACGTTGAATTTCGCAGTGAAGGACGCCTACGGTTTGCCGGTGGCGAATGTGCATGTCGATGAGCATGTGAACGACCAGGCCATGCGCAAACATGCGCAAGGACAAATGAGCAAGATGTACGATGCTGTCGGGGCGAAGCGCATCGTCCTCGGCCCGACTCCTCCTGCGACCCATAATCTCTCGACCGCGCGCATGAGTGTCGAGCCGCGCGACGGCGTCACGAACGCCTGGGGCCAGACACACGATATCAAGAATCTGTTTATTTCCGACGGCAGCGTATTAAGCAGTCCTGGCGCAGCGAATCCCACCTTAACCATTGTGGCGCTGGCGCTGCGACAGGCCGACTACATCAGGCAGCAGATGAGAGTGCACAGCGTCTGATACTCAACCAAGGATCTTCAAGTAAACGGGCAGGAATTGGTCATTCAGTTTCCAGCCGTGTTGCGCCTGCTGAGGCGCGCCGCCCCTTGATCTGCGGATGAACGCACAGCACCTTGAAAGAAATTGCACCACCATCAGGGCCGCGAAAGAAACGAAAAGAGAAACGCCCGAAGATTTCGCATCCCGAGGAAACGACGAGCCCCAAAGAGCCTATATTTTTCTATTTGTGGGCATCCCTTATACGATGGGTTGGAAACGGCCTCGGGAAGTGCGCGCGCTCTTGTGCCCAGTCTGCTGGGCCGAGCGCATGACGCCATCTTCTGCCGTCTGCCGGACGTAACAATCGTTCTCTCGGAGGGCAATGATGAAAATAGGGATGGTGGCAATTCTCGCTTTCGCAACGACGATGAGCATGCAGGCCAAAGATGCGCCGGTATACGAAAAAGGCGTGCTGCTTCAGATGGATTCTTCGTCTTGCGGTTACGCCGAAAAAGATGGCAAGACCATTGCCGGCGAAATCTTGGGAACCGACGGCCAGCACAAGAACACTAGGGTAGTCATGTGCCAGGAATACGTATTGCAGGCGGAGCGGGTCACCTATCGGATCAGGCCGAAAGACGACAAACGTCCGGTGCTCCTGCCCGTGGGCGAAACCGCTCAATTCCGGATTCACAAGGACAAGCTGGTGCTTCGGGTCCCCGAAGCCGACGGTAAGGAACGCGAATATTTTGTTCTTTCGATGACTCCTCGATCGGATGTCGCGGTGGCAAGCAAACCGTTGGGGCGGGGAGAAATTCGCTAGCCACCGAAGGCCAAGCGCGAATCGTCCATAGATTGTGTCCCCGTTGTACTAGCCGTGTTCGGCACAAGTGCGGGATTGCCGGGATTCCCCAACTCCCTCGAATCCCCCACTTGGATTGAGCTTTGGCTTTCAGATTGCCTTGTTTGCCCAATTCCTCTGGAACCTCCGCACCCCACCACTCCTTCCCTGAAGTTTGACCCCGCGAGTGGCGCAAGCCCCGGACTTCAGGCCGAGGTAAGCCACGACTATAGCGGTGTCGCCTGCTGTTCAATGTAGCGCTTGATGAGGTCGAGTGGTGGGCCGCCACAGGATGCGGCGAAATAAGAAGGCGACCACAAAACATTCTTCCAGTAGCATTTGGCGATGCGCGGTAACCGGCGTCGTAGAACATAGCTGGATACCCCTTTTAAGGAGTTCACCAGCGATGAGACGGACACTTTCGGCGGGTAATTCACCAGCAAATGCACGTGGTCGCTCTGGCCGTCCAGCTCTACCAGCTGGGCCTGGAAGTCGGTGCAGACCTTGGAGAAGATAGGTCGGAGTGCTTCGATAGCTTGGCCATCAAAGCTGCAGTGGCGGCGTTTGGTGACAAAGACCAGATGAACGTGCATTGCAGAAGTGCAGTGTCTGCCGTGTCTAAGGTCCTTGATTTTGTCCATGGACCAGATAATAATGAAAGCGTGGAACGTAGGCAAGCCTTCCGGTTCCAGTTGATGCCCAACGGCGAACAGCAACGGCAGATGCGCCGTTTCGCTGGCTGTGCTCGCTATGTCTACAACAAAGCACTGGCGCTCAAGAAAGAACGGTACGAGAAGAAAGAACAGCTCACTCGTTTCCAACTGGACAAACTGCTGGTGCGCTGGAAGCAGGAAACACCGTGGCTTAGAGAAGCCCCGGCGCACGCACTACAGCAAGCGATTCTCGACCTCGATAGGGCCTACACGAATTTCTTCGAGAGGCGAGCCAAGTTCCCGATGTTCCACAAGAAAGGGGTGCGAGATTCGTTTCGAGAATCGGACCAAAAGTGCATCAAGTTGGAGCAAGGGAACAACCGCATCCAATTGCCAAAGATTGGTTGGGTACGCTACCGCAACAGCCGTGAAGTTCTCGGCGAGATTCGCAGCGTCACCGTCAGCCAGTCGGCCGGCCAGTGGTACGTCAGCGTTAACACATTGCGGCAAGTAGAGCCACCACGACACGCCTCCACGGCAGTGGTAGGGATCGACTGGGGGGTAGCCCAGTTCATCACGCCGTCGGAAGGCCGACCCGTAGACCGGTTGTCCCCACTCAAGAATTTCTTGCCCAAGCTCAAGACGTTGCAGCGGCGGTTGGCACGCAAGCAAAAGTTTTCGAATAACTGGAAGAAAGCGAAAGCGAAAGTCACCCAGTTGTACCAACGCATCGCCAACACCAGAAAGCATTTTCTACATAAGGTCTCGTCGGACATCAGCAAAAACCACGCCGTTGTCATTGTCGAAGACCTGCAAGTAAAGAATATGTCGGCATCGGCCGCAGGCACCAGGGAGCAGCCGGGAAGGAGGGTCAAGGCCAAGTCGGGCCTTAACCGTTCCATTCTGGATGCCAGCCCGTTCGAGCTACGTCGCCAGTTGGAATATAAGACCAGGTGGCAGGGCGGCATGCTCGTGGCGGTGCCGCCGCACAACACCAGCCGCCAGTGCCCTGGGTGCGGGCACACTTCGGGAGACAACCGCAAGAGGCAAGCACAGTTCACCTGCGTGGAGTGCGGGTTCTCCGCCAACGCCGATTGGGTTGCCGCCATGAACATCAAAGAGGCAGGGCTTGCCTTGTTAGCTTGTGGAGATACTTCGCCTGAAGTAAGGGCGTCGGCCCAAGAACCCACCGAAGGCCTTCATGCTTAGGCATGGAGCCAGTAGGAATCCCCTTCCTTCAGGAAGGGGAGGAGGTCAATTGTTCCGCCCATGATCCTGCCGCAACATGAATCGCGGGGGGGATGGGCCAAAGCAGGCCCGGCGCATGGCATTCATTCTTGAAATCCAGGATCTTCAGGTTTCGTATCGGTCACGCGAGGGTGCCTTGTGCGCGGCGTTAGCCGGCGTCAGTTTTGGTCTCATGCCCGGCGAGATTATCGGCGTCCTCGGGGAATCCGGATCGGGCAAGAGCACGCTCGCTGTATCGCTAGTGCGGCTGCTTCCCGTGAATGGGGAGGTCATCCGCGGGGCTGTGCACTTTGAAGGCAAAGATCTTCTCCGGGCCAAACCGGACGAACTGCAGCAAATCCGTGGCCGGCGCATTTCGTTGATTTTCCAGGAGCCCTCGCTAGCGCTCCATCCAACCCTGCGCGCGGGCGAACAGGTTCGTCAGGTGCTGGCCGCGCACAGCTCCCCGGGAAAAAGCGGGCTGAACGAGCGGACGCGTCAAGTTTTCGCAGAACTCTTTCCTGAAAATGCGGACCGCATTTCGCGCTCCTATCCACACCAGCTGAGCGGAGGACAACGGCAACGCGTGCTCATCGCGCAAGCGATCGCCTGCGGCCCATCCGTTGTGATTGCTGATGAGCCGACCGCGTCGCTCGATTCGGCGACGCAAATGGAACTCCTCGCCGTGTTTCGAACGCTCCGGGCAAGACTGGGTCTGGCGATGATCTTCATCACGCACAACCCAGCTCTGCTTTCTGGCTTTGCCGACCGTGTGCTAGTCCTTTACGGCGGCCAGGTTGTCGAATGTGGACCGGCTGCAACCGTGCTCGCGTCGCCCCGGCATCCCTATACCAAGGCTTTGTTCCAGTCCATGCCGACGATATTCGAGGAGCGTGGGAGCGGTCGTAGGACGAAACTGCCGGTAATCCTTGGCGATTCAGCGCGCTTGTCCCTGCCACGCAGTGGTTGTCCCTTCGAACCGAGGTGCACGGAAAGAATGAGCGTGTGCAGAGAGCGTGAGCCTGCATTGGTGAACTTGAGCGCGTCTCATGTGGTTTCGTGTTTCAAGTATGAAAGTTGAAGCATCTGCTGGCAGCCAAAACATGTCGCCACTCTTGAAGGTCGAAAATCTCGTGAAGTGCTATGCCCGGCGGAGTCTCGTTGGCATGCGGGAAGAGTGGCTGGCATTGAATGGAGTATCTTTCACGGTTTTCCCAGGAACCACGCTGGCGGTCGTCGGGGAATCGGGATCCGGCAAGAGTACGCTGGCATCGTGCCTCGCCTGTCTGGAGTCTCCTACGTCGGGAAGAATTTGGTTTGAAGGAAAAGACATTGTCAAGATCGAGGAGCGCGTGCGTCGGCAACTTCGCCCGCAAATCCAGCTTATATTTCAAGATCCCGCAAGCTCCTTGAATCCCAGATGGAGCGTGCTGGAGATACTCCTTGAGCCGCTGATTTTGCGGCGCAAATTCACGCGCGAAGAAATGAGGCAGTGCGCTAGTTCTCTGCTCGAACGAGTTGGTATTTCGCCAGACATTGTGGAGCGGCCTCCAACCGAGTTGAGCGGCGGTCAACGCCAAAGACTGGCCATTGCTCGCGCATTGGCTCTCGAGCCAAAGCTCTTGATTCTGGATGAAGCGCTTTCGGCTCTCGATTGTTCGGTGCAGGCGCAAATCGCCAATCTGCTGATGGAGCTGCAAAGCTCTCTGGGGATGACGTATTTGTTTGTTACGCATGACCTGGCCATGGCTGTCTATCTTGCCGACGAGATCGCCGTGATGAGTCGCGGCCGAATCGTGGAGTTGGGCTCGGCAGAGCAAATATTGAACCAGCCCCAGCATGAAACTACTCGCCAACTGCTCAGGGCCTTGCCTAGAATGACGCGCGCGCTACCAGCGCCGGAGCAATGATGCGCTACCTGCTGCGCCGGCTAAGTCACGCTTTGTTTTTACTGGCCGGAGTGTCCATTCTCGCCTTCCTCTTCACGGCGTTGGCCCCGGGAACGTACTTCGACGAAATGCGCTTGAATCCGCAGATTGCGCCGGAGACGGTGGCGGCGCTGCGTGCCCAATACGGTTTCGACAAGCCGCTGCCTGTCCGTTACGCATCCTGGCTCAGTTCAGTAATTCACGGCGAGATGGGATTCTCGTTTGCCTATAACAGTCCCGTAGCGCCGCTTCTGCTGCTACGCGCGCGGAACACCCTGCTCCTGACAATTACCGCCACGCTGCTGGCGTGGGGGATTGCTCTACCACTCGGTGTATGGAGCGCGGACCGGCTTGGGCGCCTGCCGGACCGTTTGCTGTCGTGGGCAACCGCAGGGCTGCTGGTTATTCCTGACCTGGCGGTTGCTCTGGGACTGTTAGTGCTTGCAGTCAGAAGTGGATGGTTTCCGACAGGAGGGATGGCGTCTGTCGATTTTGAAATGCTTTCACCCTTCAACAAGCTGCGCGATATGGCATGGCACATGATTCTGCCAGTGACGGCGCTCGTGTTATCATCTCTGCCTCTGCTCGTTCGTCATGTGCGTGCTGCCTTGGCGGACGTGCTCAAGGCTCCGTTTCTGCTTGCTGCCGTGGGGCATGGCATCCCGAAACGCGCACTTCTATATCGCTATGCACTGCCGGCGGCGGCGAATCCCTTGATCTCCCTCTTTGGTTTCAGCATCGGTGTATTGTTGAGCGGATCGCTTCTCATCGAAGTGGTGATGAGCTGGCCGGGACTCGGCCCGCTTTTATTGGAGGCCGTCCTGGCGCGTGATCTCTACGTAGTCGTCGGTGGCATCCTGGGTTCGACGCTTTTCCTGGTCGGAGGAAATTTATTGGCCGACTTGCTTCTTTACTGGGCTGACCCTCGGATCCGGACCGAGAGTGGCGCAAGATGAGAGAGTGGCGCCCGTTCGCGAAATGGCTGGTGGTCCTTGGCGTGCTGCATGGGACGGTGGTCTGTGCGGGTTTTTTCGCACCCTACGATGCGGTCGAGCAGGACCGCCAAAGACCGTATCTACCGCCCATGCGGCTTCATTTCCTAGATGCACACGGTCATCTCCACGTGCGGCCCTTTGTGTATTCGCTAAGATTGCGCGAAAGTTCGTTTGATCAATATGAGGAAGACACGACCGAGCCGCATCCCGTGAAGTTTTTCCTGAATGGGGCTGGTTACCGGTTGTTGGGATTCCTGCCGCTGCGCATGCACTTTTTCGGCAGCGAGAACACGCGCATCTATCTTCTCGGTACCGATGCTTATGGCCGCGACCAGCTGTCGAGACTCCTCTTTGGTGGCCAGGTGTCGCTATTCGCTGGGCTGCTGGGAGCGGGAGTTACGTTATTCATCGGCTTGTCGATCGGTGCGGTGGCGGGTTACTACGGCGGCTGGAGAGATAGCCTGCTCATGCGAGTCGCCGAGCTGTTTCTTGCTCTGCCTTGGTTGTATCTGCTCTTCGCCCTCCGCGCTTTCCTGCCCCTGGCGGTCAGCCCGCTGGAAGCCTTCTTTCTCATCACCGCGGTCCTGGGAGCAGTAGGTTGGGCCCGTCCGGCGCGGCTCGTTCGTGGCGTCGTACTTAGTGCCAAAGAACGCGACTTCGTTCGCGCCGCCCGAGGCTTCGGAGCATCGAACGGATACTTGCTCCGGCGCCACATCCTTCCAGAGACCTCCAGTGTGCTCTTGACACAGGCAGCGATTCTTATCCCACAATATGTGTTGGCGGAGATGACGCTTTCGTTTCTTGGTCTGGGCGTCCCCGAGCCGGTGCCAAGCTGGGGAAATCTTCTCTCCGGCCTGCAGCAATACAGCGTGCTGGTCTCTTATTGGTGGATGTATTTGCCCGCCGTAATCATGGTGCCGTTCTTTCTTGGATACCTGGGGCTCGCCAGTTCATTGCCGGAGCCCGACGGGCGTCCAAGATACAACGGAGCAGTCTGGGGAGCCTGACGTGAAAAAAGCGAGCGCCAATACTCATTGCTGCTGGACCCTCTCGAGTTTGTTCCTGTCCCTCGCGCTTCTTAGCCACCAAGCTGCTGCCTCTCCCCAGCAGAAAAACACAAAAGAAGAATTACTCCTACTTCCGGGAGAAGCGGGCCGCTCGGGAGGGCGCCTGGTCGTGTCGCTCCGCGGCGAACCAAAGACCCTGAACCCTTTGATTGCTGCTGACGCCCGCTCCCGCGACGTCATTGGTGTTATGCAGGCCGACCTCGTCCATATCAACCGCGCCACGCAACTGACGGAACCGGCGCTGGCCAAGTCGTGGAAGATCTCTCCTGACGGTCTTGCCTACACGCTCGTACTCCGGCAGGGATTAAGATTTTCGGACGGGCAGCCCCTCGATGCGGATGACGTGCTTTTCACCTTTCGCGTGTATCTCGACGAAAACGTGCACGCCTCGCAGCGAGACCTCTTGATTGTCGGCGGAAAACCGATCGCTGTCCGCAAGGTAGATGCGCACACCGTCGTCTTTCAACTGGCGAAACCGTACGGCGTGGGCGAAAGGCTGTTCGATGGGTTGGCGATTCTGCCCCGGCATCTCCTGGAAAAAGCCTATCAGAACGGGAAACTCGGACAGAGCGGATCCTTGGCCACGGCTGCCGATCAATGGGCAGGGCTCGGTCCGTTCCGGTTGAAGGAGTACGTCGCGGGGCAACGATTGATCCTGGAGAGGAATCCTTACTATTGGAAATCGGATGCCCAGGGCCGTCGTCTGCCTTATCTGGATGAACTCGTGTTTCTATTCGTGCCTAACGCGGATGCCCAGGTCTTAAAGTTCCAATCGGGTGAAACCGATATGATCAGCCAGGTGGGGGCGGAGAATTTCTCCGTGTTATCGAAGCAGCAGCGTGGTTATACGATGGTGGATGCCGGGCCGGGACTCGAGTACAACTTTCTTTTTTTCAATCTGAACGACGCCGGTGACAAGATCTCTTCTGAGACCCAGCGGAAACAAAAATGGTTCCGCGAAGTGAAGTTCCGCCAGGCGGTTTCGGCCGCCGTGGACCGCGAAGGGATCGTTCGGCTGGTCTACCAGGGACGCGGCGCCGCCGTTTGGGGCCTGGTAGCACCGGGCAACCGGCGATGGGGGAATGAAAAGCTCGCTCATTCGCCACGGTCGCTCGAGCGCGCACGCGCGCTCCTCAAGGAAGACGGTTTTTCCTGGAGCAATGGTCCCAACGGAGAATCCATTCTCCTGGATTCCGACGGGAAGCCCGTGGAATTCTCCATCCTCACGAGCTCTTCGAACGCCGACCGTGCCAAAATGGCGGCGCTCCTTCAGGACGACTTGAAGCAGCTCGGAATGCGCGCCCAGGTTGTGCCGCTCGAATTTCGTTCTTTGCTCGATCGTGTCACGCAGACGAAGGATTATGATGCCTGTGTGATGGGAATCGCGAGCTTAGATGCCGACCCGAATACCGACATCAATGTCTGGCTATCCAGCGGCGGAACACATCTGTGGAACCCCTCGCAAGCCCACCCCGCCACTCCGTGGGAAGCGGAGATCGATCGCTTGATCGAGGAACAGATGTCCGCGCGCACCTTCGAGGAGCGCAAGAGACTTTATGACCGTGCACAGGAAGTTCTGGCCGAGAATCAACCCATGATTTTCCTCGCGAGCCCGAATATTCTTGTCGGTGCCAAAAACTCCATTGGCAATTTTCATGCCGCCGTTCTGGAACCCTACGTACTCTGGAATGTGGAGCAGCTCTATCTCAAGAATGGGATGGAGAATGCCTCCCGATGAGCCCCGTGGTGACAAAAGCCGGGAAGAAACCGCCGGCCGCCTGGAGCGACACGCGGCTCGTCAAAGCATGTCTCTCCGGCGATGAAGAAGCGTGGTCATCGCTCATTGATAAGTACAAGGCGCTGATCTATTCCATTCCCGTGAAGTACGGTTTGTCGCGGCAGGAAGCCGCGGACGTCTTTCAAGCAACCTGCACGGAGCTTCTCGTGCGGCTGCCCGAACTGCGCGAACCACGCGCGCTGCCCAAATGGTTGATGCAGGTAGCCCACCACGAAAGTTACCGGTGGAAGCGGCAAAGCCAGCGCACAGTGAGCCGCGATGCGGAGACGGATTTACCGGAACCGACAACACCTGCCATCGCCGAAAGTCTCGTTCAGCAGACGCAGGAAGAGCAGATGTTGCGAGAGGCCATGACCGTGTTGACGCCGCAATGCCGCCGGCTCGTGGAGTTGCTGTTCTTTGAAACGCCGTCGCGGCCTTACACGGAAGTCGCGGCGGAACTTGGTCTGGCTGTGGGTTCCATCGGATTCACCCGCCAGAAATGCCTCGAACGGCTGCGGGTGCAACTCGACGGACTGGGTTTTAACTGATGCCCGCAACCCCCAGGAAAAATTCGCGGGATTCCCTTATCGCAAAATTGGGGCAACTCTCCGGCGATGCGGCCCGCCGCGGATTTTTTGCCCGGCACAAGACGCTGATTCGCAAAGAGGTTGTCGAACAGCTCGCGCAGTTGGTCCTCGAGAGGGTCCGCGTGAGCACGCGCGAGGCGCTCCACCTTGCCGAAGCAGCCGTGCTCATCGCGAAAAAACTGAAGCGCAAAGAGTTCCTGGCGCTGGCCTTGCGCCAGAAGGCCAACGCCCTGTATTCCTCCGGGGACAATCGTGCCGCGATCGAATATCACGAACAAGCTTTCCGGCTTTACGAATCGCAGGGGCATTGGAAAGAAGCGGCACGCACGTTGAGCACTTCCATCCAGCCGATGATCCTACTGGGAGAGTACGACAAGGCGTTTCAGGCCGCGGATCGTGCGCGAGAAATCTTTACCCGCCTGAACGATCCGTGGCGTTTGGCTCGGTTGGAAATCAACGTCGGCAACATCTATCACCGCCAAGACCGGTTCGAAGAATCGATTGCACACTACGAACGTGCTTATGCCGACCTGATGCCATACAAAGACGCCGAAGGGATCGCCGTGGTCCTGAGCAATATGGCCGTTTGCCTGATCAGCCTCAACGATTTCCAGCGCGCCCTGGCAACCTATCAGGGGGCTCGTTCCTTCTGCCAGCAGAACAACATGCCCCTGCTGGTGGCCCAGGCCGATTACAACATTGCGTATCTCTATTACCTGCGCGGCGAGTACAGCCGCGCCATCGAGGCGCTCTATGCTGCGCGGCGTGCCTGCGAAGCCACTGGCGATGCCTATCACTTCGCGTTATGCCATTTGGATCTTTCTGACATCTATCTCGAGCTGAACCTTAGCGAAGAAGCCCGGGAAATAGCGCATGAAGGATTCCTCCGGTTCGAGAAGCTCGGGATGGGCTATGAGGCCGCCAAGACACTCGCGAACGAAGCCACGGCTTATGGCCAACAAGGGAAGACGGTCCAAGCTCTGGAGCGCTTTGCAAAAGCGCGAGACATGTTTGGGCGGGAGAAAAATCTCGTTTGGCCTTGGCTCATCGATTTGTACCAAGGCTTGCTGCTCTTCCACGAAGGGCGGTACTTTGAAGCCCGGCGGCTCTGTGTTGCCGCCGCTGCTTTTTTTGATCAATCGGCGCTCTCCGGGAAAGCCGTACTCGTGCACCTGCTGCTCGCGCGCATTGCTCTGCAGGTGGGGGACTCGGCGGAAGCACAAAAGGAGACAAACGAATCGCTCGCGCGGCTGACTGGCCTTCAGACTCCAGTGCTTGCCTATCAAGCGCACTTACTCCAAGGACAGATCGCGCAAGTTCGCGACGACCGCCCGGCGGCGCACCAGGCCTACTTGGAAGCAAGGAAAGCGCTGGAAGCCCTGCGCAGCCGATTGCAAGCCGAAGAACTGAAGATCTCTTTTGTCAAGAATAGAATGCAGGTCTACGAAGCGCTGGTGGATTTGTACATTGCGGGAGATGGAACAGAGACCTCCACCGAAGAAGCGCTCGCCTGCATGGAAGCTGCGAAATCGCGCAGCATGATCGAAATGATATTTCAAAGCGGACAGAGTCTTCCGCTGGGTGAAGCGGGGCAGAGCGACCTCGTCCGCAGAATCAGAGACCTGCGCGAGGAACTCAACTGGTACTACCACCGTATCGAACTCGAGCAGCTTCGTCCCGAAGAAAAATCCCACCAAAGACTTGGGAGTTTGCAGGAAAAGGCTCAATTGCAGGAGAAAGAACTGATGCGAACGCTGCGCGAGCTTCCGGCGCACGAGCGGGAGAACGCCACGCTGGAAGCCCCCGCAGACTTTTCCCTCGCAAAGCTTCAAGCCCATCTTCCGCAGGACACCACGCTGGTCGAATACTTTTCGGCTGGCGAACGCCTCGTAGCCGCCGTCATTACCTGCAAGGAAATCCAGATTCTGCCCGTAACCGTACTCTCCCGGGTTGCTCATTTTCTGCAATTGCTGCGATTTCAACTCTCCAAGTTTCGCATGGGCAACGAATATGTCCGGCGCTTTGCAGAACCGCTTTTGCATGCCACGCATAGCCATCTGGAAACTCTCTACAGCGAACTCATCGCACCCCTGCGGCCATTTTTCGAGGGAAGGCACCTCATTGTGGTGCCCCACGGCCTCCTCCATTTTTTGCCCTTCCATGCTCTGAGAAATGGAGAACAGTATCTTTGCGATGCCTTCACGGTTTCCTACGCTCCCAGTGCGACGGTTTTCTCCTGGTGTCAGGAGAAACTGGCAAGCGCAAACCCGAGTTCGCTCGTTTTTGGAATCGCCGACGAGCGAGCGCCGCAGATCCTCGAGGAAGCCCAATCCGTGGCGGCGCTCCTGCCCAAATCTTCGCTCCACGTTGGCGACCGTGCAACGTCCTCCGTGCTTCGCGAAGAAGGTCCGCACAGCGGCCTTCTTCATCTCGCTACTCACGGCATCTATCGGCAGGACAACCCGATGTTTTCGGGCATCCGGCTGGGCGATGGGTACCTGAATCTGTATGACCTCTACCAGATGCGTTTGGACGCCCGGTTGGTGACTCTGAGCGGCTGCGCCACAGGCATGAACTTCGTCGCAGCCGGCGACGAATTGCTCGGACTTCAGCGAGGCCTTTTCTGTGCCGGAGCGACAACACTGCTGCTATCTTTGTGGGACGTACACGATCAAAGCACTTCGCAATTAATGCAATTTTTCTATCGGGATTTCTTGCGCACCGGCAACATGGCAGGCGCACTCCAGCACGCCATGCAAGAACTTCGGCGCGAGAATCCCCATCCCTACTTCTGGGCACCCTTCGTGCTCGTCGGCAAACTCTCTGATTCTACAAGGCTTACCTAATCACAAGGACTCTTATATTTCTTGGGCCTCTGCCTGCCCTTATGCCCTGAGGGTGATAGACCGTCCCATTCACGGGGATCGCTCGGGACGCGGAAAGAAATTTGGGGGAAGAGATGGAACATTTTGCGACCGAGAAGTGGATCGATTTCGTGAATCAGGCAGTGGGCACCAACGAGAAGCAGGTGATGGAGCGCCACCTCCAGCAAGGCTGCAAACGTTGTAGGAAGACAGTTTCGTTGTGGCAGAAAGTTCGGCAATCGGCGGCTTCGGAAGCGAACTACCAGCCTCCAGAGCACGCCGTGAGACTCGCCAAGGTCGCGTTTGCGGAAGCCGGGTTGGCGGGCCAAAGAAAGGGAGCGGGCAGCCGCATCAAACTTCTCTTCGACAGCTTTCTTCAGCCGGCTTTCGAAGGAGCTCGATCGGCAGGCGCTGGCACCAGGCAGATGCTTTATCGCGCGGACCCATTTCAGATCGATATTCAGGTGGAGGCCGCGGCTGGCCGGAACCGCATCGTGGTTACCGGGCAGCTTCTGAACTTGAGCAGTCCTGGAATTCTTGACCAAGGCACGAAAATCGCTCTTTCCAACATGCGCGGAAAAGTCGTGCATGCCATCACCAATCAGTTTGGCGAGTTTAGTGGAGAGATTGAGAACAGCGGAGACCTGCAGATGACGTTCGCAAGTCCCAGCACTCCACCAATCGTGATTTCGCTCCGGGATGCGCTTGGTAATCTCTCTGGGGACGAGTGATGGCAACCAATTCATGCCCTCGCCGCACATCGCAGCCTTGGTATGAAGGTACCAAGACCGCTGGGAATTTTGCTTAGACCGGAAGACACACTCGTACTATTGGCCTGGAGGATCTACCCGGCAAGACTAAAGGGCCATCCAGTGCGCCAACAGCCGAACAAATCAACGGCAGGAGAGCCCTTCAAGGGCCACCACAATATGCAACGTAGGATTACCATACTGGTCGCGATGATCGTCCTGATGCTGGCTAGTTCCAAGCCGGCAGCGGCGCAAAACCGTTATATCGTCCGCACCACGGCCGGTCTGACGTCCGTCCTACATCTTTGCTTGTCTGCGGGATGTCAGGTTCAGGGCTCGTTGGATGGCCCGATCGGCCAGACTTATCTTGTCACGTCTTCCGGCGACTTGATCGCAAATCTGTTAAACGGTGTGGTGAATCTCCTGGAAGGGCTTCTGGGTATTCAGAGCGTCGAACCAGATCAACTCCTGCCAATGCCGCATCGGTCTATCAATAATATTCCTTCGGGGCTTAACGACCGTGCGCCAATCAACTACTACGGCACGGTCGTGTGGCACGGGTATGCGAGCCAGCCTGCGGCGCAAATCATCCGTCTCCCGGATGCGCAGCGCGGCTTCAACGTCAGCGGCACCGGCATCGTGGCGGTCATTGATACCGGTGTGGACACCAACCACCCTGTTCTCGTCCCGGTGCTCCTGCCCGGATACGACTTCACGCGCAACCAGCCCGGCGCCTCCGAATGGCTGGATGTGCCGGAATTACAGAACGTAAACGATGCGTCCGAAGGCCAGCAACAAGATCCCGCTTTCGTCCAGCAGTCCACCGCCGCCGTGCTTGATCAGTCCACCGCGGCGGTCCTGGACGGCGGCCCATATTCGGCGTTTGGCCATGGTACGATGACCACTGGACTTGTCCACCTCGTTGCGCCGAAGGCCAAGATCCTTCCACTGAAGGCCTTCACGTCGAACGGCACGGGCTACCTTTCCAATATCATTGCCGCCTTGTATTACGCGGTACAGCATAATGCCAACGTCGTGAACATGAGCTTCGACCTGTCTATCCCGTCGGCAGGGCTGTCTCAGGCAATTTCCTACGCCAACAAGGCTAGTGTTGTGCTGGTGGCCGCCGCAGGCAATGAAAGCACGAACTCCCCCGTCTACCCCGCGGCCTTCAATGGCTCTGTCGTGGGTATCGCCTCGACGACGGATTGGGACACCCGTTCTTCCTTTTCCAACTATGGCACCACGGACACCTGGATCGCCGCACCCGGCGAATACGTCATCAGCACTTATCCTGGCGGAACGTATGCTAGCGCTTCTGGCACCTCGTTTAGCTCTCCGCTGGTCGCCGGCACAGCCTCGCTGCTCATCAGTGCCAAACCGTCGCTAAACCAAAAGCAGGCCGCCAACGCTTTGTCACATGCGGTACGGCTCACGCCTGACCTCAATCATGGCCGCCTCGATGTGTACCAGGCAATCACTGCGTGGCTGAATAACTCAAATTCCAGTTCGTGCTCCTTCTTTTGCTGGTAACCGGCCATGTCGAACAAGGAAATTCCGCCGGCCACCATCAGTTCTTCATCCCTCCGTGCGCCGGACTTGCTTCGCATCAAGCAGCTCGAAGAACAGACTTCCGCGCTTCGCAAGTCGGTCATCTGCGCTTTCAACCAGCTCCTGGATTTAAAAGACCTAAATACCGGCGTGCACAGTACGCGGCTGGCGGAATGGGGCATGCGCGTCGGACTGGAACTGGGCCTGGAAGAAGCCGAGCTTCAGAATCTCGAAGTTGCCGCGCTCCTGCACGACATCGGTAAAGTTGGCATCCCGGATTCCATCCTCCGCAAGCCTGAGAGTCTGGACGCGGTAGAATACGCACTCATGAAAAAACACTCCGAGTATGGCTGGGCTGTGTTGCGCATGCTTCCGGGCTTCGAGCGCGCTGCTCTTGATATTCTCCATCATCACGAATCTTTCGACGGAAAGGGATACCCGGCGGGACTAAAGAACACTGAGATTCCCGTGGTTTCGCGGATTGTCTGCGTCATCGATGCCTTTGATGCGATGGTTTCATCTCGTCCTTATCGAAAAGGCCTGCCATACCAAGAAGCTGTGCGCCGACTCAACGAGGCAAGTGGCACTCAGTTTGACCCCGCGGTCGTCAAGTCCTTCCTCTCCTTCGCGGAATCAGAAATGTCCCCGGTCTTCGCCGCCGCCGGCACGTCGGTTTCATCAGCCCTTTGACATCCTCCTCTCCCTGAACGGAGAGAATTCCTACGGAGCCTCGCTGGTTTTGCGAGGTCTCCTGCGGTGTGTTCCTGGGCCGAGCGCCTTACTGCGCCGCTCGCCTGGCGTCGCAAAGAATGTGGCGCAGTTCTTTGCTGCTGAAAACTAGATGAGTATGACCACCGAGCGACGCTGTTAGGCGCAGAGAACGACCAGGCAAGAAAGGCAGATATCAACTCCGCCCAACAAGTGGAACTACGCGATCTTGAGAAATTTGAAGTGCGGTTCATTAGATGAACTGGCCGAGCATGGACGCTCCATCGGGGTGGACTGGAATCTCCAGACGTTGGCGGCGCGCGGAGACCGCCGACCCGGCCTAAACTCAACCGTTAGCTTATGCAAAATGACGCACAACCTTATTTCTGCAGGAATTAGGCCTGCTCGCCGGCTTTGTGCGAAGATGCCTTTTGGGGTCACACGATCCACCTGGGGCCTGATGCCATTCCCTCGATCCAGCAAATGCGGGTACCTTCTCCGCGCGACTGCAGTACAAGCCATCTCTGTGACGCTGCTTCTGAACTCCGGGTTGGCCCAACAAAACCCCGCGGAAAAAGAACCCGTCCGAGGGCAGCAGAGCGGCACGAGCACGGGCGGCGCGCACGCTCCAGTGAAGGACGCACTTTCTCGACCGATTACGGCCGGTGGCTTTGTTGACGGCGCACCGGTCATTTTTGTCGATATGACGCACACGGCTGGCCTCGACATTTTCCATCATCGCTCAGGAAGGCCGGAGAAAAGGACGATTCTCGAGACGCCCGGCTCCGGTGTGGCGTTGCTCGATTATGACAATGACGGCTGGCTTGATATTTATCTGCTAAACGGCTCAACATTTCCCGCGCTGAAGGGCAAAGAAGCTCCGCCGCGCGCGATGCTGCTGCACAACAACCATGACGGAACCTTCACCGACGTCACAGATCAGGCCGGCGTAAGGAATGAACGATGGGGCTTCGGCGTGGCGGTCGGGGACTTCGATAACGATGGCTGGCCGGACATATACGTATCGAACTTCGGCAAGAATCGTCTCTATCATAACAATCACGACGGCACGTTTACCGACGTCGCGGAAACTGCTGGCGTGACGCTCGGAGGGTGGTCGACCGGCGCGACGTGGGGAGACTACGATCGTGATGGCTACCTTGATCTATTTGTTCCGGGCTATGCGAAGTTCGACCCCGATAATCCTCCGATGGCCGGCAAAGGCGGCCTACCGGCAGGGTTTTGCCAGTTTCGCGGGGTCGAAGTCATGTGCGGTCCTCGAGGCCTGCCGGGAGAAAGCGATCACCTGTTTCACAACAATGGCGACGGCACCTTTACGGACGTGAGCGTGAAGGCGGGAGTCGCCGACGCGAAAAGATACTATGGATTTTCATCTGTGTTTGTGGACGTGGATGACGACGGGTGGGTCGATCTCGCGGTCGCGAACGATTCCGTGCCGAAGTATCTCTACCGGAATAAGCACGACGGCACGTTTGAAGACATCAGCTATCTTTCGGGATTTGCTTTGAACGACGATGGGCGTGAGCAAGCCGCCATGGGAATCGCCGTCGGGGACTACAACCGTGACGGCAAAGTCGATTTCTACATCACAAATTTTTCAGACGATTACAACACACTCTACCGGAATGAAGGCGACGCGGCCTTCTCTGACGTCAGCTTTCGCGCCGAAATTGCGTCACTGACGATACCGTTTTTGGGCTGGGGCACGGGCTTTCTCGACTACGATAACGACGGGTTGCTCGACATATTCGTTGCCAATGGGCACGTTTATCCGGGTGTTGATGCACAAGACTGGGGCACAACCTGGGCGCAGCGGCCGCTGCTCCTGCGCAATCTGGACGGATCAAAATTCCAGGAGGTTCCTGCGGCAACGAGCAGCGGCCTGGCAGTTCGTGTGTCGGCACGAGGCGCGGCGTTCGGTGACCTGTTCAACGACGGTCATATCGACGTCATTCTCAACAACATCGATTCGACACCCACTTTGTTGCGAAACGTGGTCAAGAATTCGAATCACTGGATAACACTGAGGCTGTTGGGAGGCCCCAAGGGCCCCCGCGATGCTATTGGAGCTAAGGCATTTGTCACGACGGGAGGCGTGCGGCAACGCGGGGACGTCTTCAGCGGGGGAAGCTATGCATCGAGTTCCGATCAACGCCTGCACTTCGGCCTCGGAACAGCAGTGAAAGTCGACAAGGTGGAGATTCACTGGCCAAGTGGGGCCAAGGAAGAAATCACGATTCCTACCGTCGACCACATCTTTACCGTGAAGGAAGGCAAAGGAATCGTCGCGCCGTGACACGCTGGCCGAAAGCGGATGCTCAACATTGCCGTTATCGCGACCTTCATTCCAGGCTTGCAATTGTATTTCTCTATTTGCTGCTTTCGGTTCCGTTGGCGCTCGTCGCCGGCCAGGAGCACGCCTCAACTCCAACAGCGTCATCAGGTCCTCCCGGGAAGTTCGTGGATATTACAGCCCGCTCGGGCGTAAATTTCCTGTACCAGGCGTCGCACACCTCTAAAAAATATCTGCCCGAAACCGTGGGGGCGGGAGTGGCGCTGTTTGATTACGACAACGACGGGCGTCTGGATATTTTCCTAGTCAACGGCGCGCCGCTCGGTGATCCAACACCGAAGGGAACGATTGCTCAGAAAACGGGGCCACAGTATTGGAACCGGCTCTATCACCAGAAGACGGACGGTAGGTTCGAAGACGTCACGGAGAAAGCGGGGCTGCAGGGAACGGGATATGGAATGGGCGTAGCCGTCGGGGATTACGACAATGACGGCTACGAGGACCTGTATGTTACTGCCTACGGCGGGAACAAGCTCTATCACAACAATGGCGATGGCACTTTCACTGATGTAACGCAAAAGGCCGGGGTGGGAGGCAGCGGATGGTCGACGAGCGCCGCGTGGGTCGATTTGGACGCAGATGGCTATCTTGATCTGGTTGTTCTGAGATACCTGGAGTGGGATTTTGACGATATCTGGTGCGGGGAGCACAAAGAGGGATACCGGGCGTACTGTCATCCAGATTTGTTCAAACCAATTTCTCCGCTGGTGTATCACAACAACGGAGATGGAACCTTTACGGAGGTCGCTGCAAAACTAGGACTCGCCCGGCCGGGCAAGGGGCTGGGACTGGCGATCGCGGACTACGATCGCGATGGACATGTCGATTTGTTTGTGGCCAACGATTCAATGGTGGAGTTTTTGTATCACAACAAGGGGAATGGAGCGTTCGAAGAAGTAGGGCTGGTGTCCGAAGTGGCGGTGGACATCGATGGGCGGACGTACGCAGGCATGGGCGTGGATTTCGCGGACTACAACAATGACGGCTGGCCGGACATTGTGGTAACAGACCTGGCCAATCAACGGTATTCGCTGTATCGGAACAACGGCGACGGCTCTTTTACGTATGCGAGCACGACCGCCGGAATCAGTAAGATGACGCTGGCCCATTCGGGATGGGGTGTTCGTTTCCTCGACTACGACAATGACGGGTGGAAGGACCTGTTGATTGCGCAGGGGCACGATCTGGATACAGTGGAGCTGACGCTCCCGAATTTGCGGTACCGCGAACCGATGTTGCTGGCGCGGAATACGAGCAAGGGTTTTGTCGATGTATCTGCGGAGTCTGGGGCGGTCTTTCAGAAGGCCTGGGTGGCGCGCGGTCTGGCGATCGGAGATTTGGACAATGACGGGCGCCTGGACGCAGTTGTGAGCACGAATGACGGACCGGCCTACGTGCTTCACAACGAGACGCCCACGGAGAATCACTGGATTTTGCTGAAACTCGTGGGACATCAGAGCAATCGAGATGGAATTGGCGCGGAAGTGAAGGCAACAACCGCTAGCACCACACAATCTGCGACCGTGACGACGACCAGCAGTTACCTTTCAGCGGGCGACAAGCGCGTGCATTTTGGTCTCGGGAAGGACAATGTGGTGCAGCAAATTCAGGTGCGGTGGCCAAGCGGGATGGTGCAAACATTGAAGGACATTCGTGCGAATCAGATTCTGCAAATCGATGAACCGAGCGGATCCGTGCGCTGGTAAGAAAAGGCAGGGACGCATTGCCGAGCCGGGGCTGCGGATGGTCTGTTCACTTCTTCTTCTGGTTTGGGCGATTCCCGACTTTTCGCAAGCTTCCGACAATCTGGCCCGCGGCTTGAGCGACTACGGCGCGGCTGCTGCGCATTTCGCCGGGCAGAAGAAGCTGCACCGGGCGCGACCGATTCCCTGCTCTAGGAAGGCACGTTCATCTAGAGCAATTCACCACGGAGCAAATTTGCGGCTAGGAAAGTTGACAGACGCGCAACGGGATTTGGACAAGGCGGTGCAGCTCGCGCCCCGGCCGCGCATTATCAATTGGGAAAGTTGTACAAACAGATGAAAGCTCTGGACCGAGCCAAGACGGAATTTAATCGCACCCAGAGCCGCGCCGCATCCACTAACTAAGCCATAGTAGCGGGTATTTGCATTTCGTTTCGCGGGAATCCCATTCAGCGCGCTAAGGACTCCTCGATTTCCTCGAGCGTCTTGCCCTTTGTTTCCGGAAGGCGCCAGCGAATAAACAGAAAGCCGGCCAAGCAAATGCCAACATAGATCCAGAAAGTTCCCGCAGGCCCAACCCCCCGGTTCAGTAATGGAACCGTGTAGATAAGAATGAAGCTGGCAACTCATAGTGAGGTGACCGCTACGGACATCGCTGCGCCACGAATGTGGGTGGGGAAAATCTCCCACGGGATTTTCGACTTTCATGAAGATATGGATGTCTTAAGAGCGCCCGCAAGATCGTAGAAAATCAGACACGGAACTAGTCCTAGAGCTCAGACGCAGTATCACAGTCCAAGATTTTGGTTAAACAAGGTGCACCGGAGATTGCAGAGTGAAAGATCATTCCACTGGATCGAGACTTTTGCTTGGTCGCCAGGAGCGAGGCGAGGGAGCGGCAGGGGCCGTCTTTCGAGCGCGGACGCGGATGGTGAACTCCTTCCTAGACCCTTCCCCGGCCATTGATTCGATCGGACTGGACTCATACCGCGCCCCGCGATTTTGGCGGCCAGTGGAATGTAACTACAGCACCGGGCTGAAGCGTGTAGGCTGCATATTGGCTTTTCCAGGCGATGCTAAAGGCTATGGCACTCCCGCTGGGATTGAGTGCTAGCAACACAATCGAGCCATCTGAATTACGGAAGGCAACGTGTTTGAGCGGCGATTCCTCAGAGGCGATGGAATCGATGCGAAGAGCACCTGGGGCAACGAAATTGCTGGCGTGGGCCAGCGCAGTGAAGTCCACCGTGGGGGTGACCGTCGCTGGTGATTTCGAGTGGTCGATCGTGACTACGCCGCGGCAGTCTGTGCAGCCCCCTAAATGCGGCCCGTGATCTTGATCGAGAGCGAGGTTCCAGAGAACGACACTCTGCCCCCAGTTCCGCGTAGTTTCGATAATGAGATCCGCTTGAGCCACCAGCAAATTGCCTTTTTGCCATTCGCCGCCCGAACACTCAGTCAGCCAGATGCCTTTCGTGGGGAAATGATCGTGGAGTTTGGTCTGAGCTTCCGGCCCGCCCCCGTAGCAATGTGTGGCAGTGCCTGCGGAGAATTCCGCGGCGCTGGGATCGCTCAAGATCTCCTCGGGAAAGTCGAGCAAGTCCCAGTTGTGATCGAAGGCCAGGATCTTTGTCTTGAGATGAGCGTCTCGAAACGCAGGGCCCAAATGTTCGCGGATGAAGACGGTTTGTTCCTCGGCGGTCATCCCCATGCCAGGATAATCAGCTGGAATGTTGCGCGGTTCGTTCTGCGGAGTAATGGCAAAGAGGGGTACGCCCGCGGCTTCGTAAGATTGCACGAAGCGCACGAAGTAGCCAGCCAGCGGGGTGAAGGACGACCGCAGCAGCGTGCCACCAATCATGGAACCGGAAGTCTTCATCCATCCGGGAGGACTCCAGGGGCTGGCGATGATTTTGAGGTGGGGATTGACGGCGAGTGCTTCGCGAAGAACGGGAAGAATATATTGGCGATCACGATCGATGGTGAAACGCTTCAGTTTAAGATCGGATTCCCCGGGCGGCACGTCATCATAGCTGTAGTCTGCCAGAGAGAAATCGCTGGAACCCATGGGCTGGCGGAGAATGGCAAGGCCGATCCCCTGCTTTGTGTCAAAAAGCTGCTTGAGAAGCGTCCTTCGCTGAGCTGGCGTGAGTTTTTGTGAGAGAAGCCAGGCGGAAGAGTCGGTGAGAGAGGCGCCGAATCCGTCGACTTGCTGGTATTTGACGGAGTCGTCGATTTCGATGGTGAGAGCCGGGATGCGCGAGGAACCGAATTGCAGCGGCGGCTTTTCGAGAAGCGACTCATGCAAGTCCTCCGAGGATTCGACGACACCGATGCGCACGGTCCTCTGACTAACGGCGCGAGGAGTTTCATGCCCGGTCTTTACTTGCTGCCCAAGCGCAACAAAAACCACGATTGCGCTCAACGCTGTTGTGCGGCGCAAAACGACGCTCGGGATTTCTGCGAACCGGGACATTCTTTCTATTCCTGAGCGATTAAGGATTTTGCGAAGCGGGAGGCGCTGGCGCGGAATTCGAATTCTGCTGTACCTGGTACCGCTTTAGCGCCTTCTGCGAGCTCTCCGCATCCAGGTCCTTGAGCTTCTGGAACGTGGCCATTGCTCTTTGCGCTTCCTCCATTCGATGGAGCCGCCGGTAGACGATTCCTAGCTGATACCAGGACTGCTCGACGACCTCGGGGTCCGAGCCGGCCGCAGTAGTGGCGCGCTCCAAGTGCCGGGCGGCGGCGGCATCATTGCCAAGCAGCATTTCAGCACGGCCAAGGTTGTAATCAGAATGAAGAAGACCCGGCTTTTCCTTCAGGGCGGCTTCGATGAGTTCCTTGCCCTTCGCGCCATCGCTTTGTTCGACGGCTAGAACTCCCAATTCGTACTTGGCGAGGACGCTGTAGGGGGCAATTTCAAGTTCGCGGAGGAAAGATTCTTCAGCTTCCTGAACTTTTCCGAGGCTACGATACTCGGAGCCTAATTCTTCGTGCAGGCCGGGTTGGGAGGGAGCGAGCTTGATGGCGGCTAGGTATTCGGCAACAGCATCCGTGTGGCGGTCGGCTTCGGCATTCGCCTGGGCAAGAACCTGATGGACGCGCCAGGAATGTGAATCGACTTTGAACATCCTGCCATAGCTGTTCTTGGATACCTGTAAGTGCGCGCGGCCGCGATGGTAAAGAATGTCCATGTCATCTGGCGCGAGCTTGGCAGCTTTGTCTAGTGCCTCGGCGGCCTCCTCAGGCTTGCCCTGCGCTAGCCGCATAACGCCGAGCCACATCCAGGCAGGAGCGTCTTTCGAATAGGAGGCGGATTCCTTCTGAATTGCGGCAAAGGCTTTATCCAGTCGGTTAAGGCGAAAATAAGCGATGCCGAGAAAGAGGTTTGCCCCATGCAGTCGCGGTTTTAGCGCCAGGGCCTTCTGGAAGCTGGCGATGGCCTCGTCGAACCGGCCCTGCTCTTCGCGGACGAGACCAAGGCTGAAATGCGCTTCAGCGAAAGCCGGGGCAGCTCTTGCGGCGGCCTCGAACCCGTCACCAGCCACGTTCAAGTTGCCGCGCTGCATCGCCTCCGACGCCTGCCGGAAAATCTCGGAGGCCGCCGACTCCACTTGGGAGCGGAGAGGCCTGGCCAGACAGAACAGGATCACCAAACACGCGAACACGAACTTGGTAGTTGGCTTGCCCGGGGGCTTTGTTGAAGGGGTGTTCACCACGAGAGTCTATACCCGTTAGCTGGGGCGGCGAAGTTTCTTCTAAATGGAAAAACCTCGTGTGCCTGGTTTGGCGCAGGAGGTTCCCGGTTATTTCCAGGTGGTGTCCCGCCTTAGAATTGGTAGCGGAACGTTAGTTGGATTATTTTTTGTCCATTGACGCTTCCTGGAGAACCCCCGAATTGCGCGCCGGGTCGGCCCAGGGTACCGCAAGTTATGCAGCCATCGCCGCGGGCGAGGACGTGCCTGTTAAAGAGGTTCACAAAATCTACTTTAAAGGACAGCACGTGCGCTTCGTAAAGCGCGAAGCGCTTGATCAGTGAGAAATCTTCATTCATATAAATAGGACTGCGGATGTTACCGAAGACCTTAGGAAGATTGCCGAACTCGTAGCCACGCTGGGTTACAAGGCTTGCAGCATTTGGATCGAGGAACGCTGCGCAGTTGAAGAAGCTATTCGTTGACATAGGTAGGAATGTGCCGTCTGGCTGTTCATTGCATCCGCTGCCAAACGAACCGGGATCCAAAAAGGGATTGTAGGACGCTGCATTGGGACTGCGTAACGGTTGGCCAGGAATAAGGCTCAACCGCGTGTTTGCCGTGCCGAACCGGGAATTGTGCGCGTCACTGGCGAACGGGATGAAAGGCGCACCGCTCTGGTAGCGTTGCACACCGCCCACCTGCCAGCCGCCCAGCACTTTGTCCACCACCCCGCCCTTGTCCAGGAACTTCTTTCCTTTGCCGACGGGCAACTCGTAAAGATAACTGAGCACGAATGCGTGCGGGACGTCCTGGTAGCTCAAGGCCTTTTCCGCCTTTAGGTCGCGCGGATTCTGAGCAGTAAAGGTGTCGGAGCTGCTGAACGACGTGAGTCCTGCGTACGCACTGTCCGCGTCGGTAAGTGTTTTGGAATAGGTGTAAGACGCCAAGACGTTCAATCCATTCCGGAAGCGCCGCTCAAGTTTTGCTTGCAGCGCGTTGTATGTGGATTGGCCCAGGTTCTCCAAGCAGCAATTGGTATTGATGCCGCCATTGGTTTGCGGGCCGCCAGACTGGTATTGGGGGAAAGGCAATAGTAACTGGCCGACAAAATCGATTCCGGGCGGCCCGGCAGGCCCGGTCGGCCCATACAGCGGCTCGAACCAAGAGGGTACCGTAACGCCCAGGCTTGCCAGCGTAGCCTGGCCCGCCGCGCTGGTGACCGGATCCATCAGCTTTGTCCCCAAAGAGAGAAATTTGGGATCGATGGCATTGAGTTGCTGAAGATTCGAATTCAGGTGCGTGGCATGATTCCCGACGTAGCCGAGGCTGAAGATGAGATCTGGAGCCAGTTGATGCTGAATTTCAAGGCTCCAGTTTTGTACCATGCCAGATCGGCCGTTGCTCGCCCCCGCATAGCTTGGGCTGCCTTGAAAATTTCCATTTAGCAGAGCAGGGTCTTGGGCATTGGTAGGGAACGTGACGGCCGGAAACCCTGCGTCCAGTGATCCCTTCCCCTGCACGAGCACGGGCGCAAAGCTGTCTGTAGACGAAAAAGCTGGGTTGATTGTGGACCCACTGCCAAGCGCATCACCGAAGTCGGTGTAGAAGAGGGCGGCATGATAGATACCATATCCACCGCGGATCACTGTCTGGCTGAACCGACCGAACAGTTTCTCCGGCGCATAGGCAAATCCGATGCGCGGGCCGAAGTTCTTGTAGTAGGTCTTGGCACCCGTGGCGTTGTTGCCGTAGATGAGCGCCCCCAGTGTTCCACCCGCGCCTGGGTTTGGAGTGTTGAGGTCCAAAACCGACTGGGCGCCGTGCGCTTCATGTCGAGGAGTATCCACGTCGTAGCGGAAGCCCAAATTGAACGTCAGGTTTTTGCGGAACTTAAAATCATCCTGGATGTAAGCGGCGTAATAGTTCTGGTTCCACCTGGGAATGGCCGAGGAAAAACGGGCACTCTCCTTCTGAGGAAGACCCATCAGGAAACTGGCGAACGAGTCACCTGTTTGGGGGTCGCTTGCCGCGAAGGCCGTCTGGAAATTGCTAAATTCGTAGTTTGGTGAAGTGTTTGTGTTATTGAACCTCGAAAACTGGGAGGCACGCCACTCAAACCCAATGCGGAATGCATGGCGGGACTTAATCCAAGAAACGCTGTCTGCCACGATCAACCCATTGGGGATGGCTATATCAAAGTTCCCCGCGCTAAACCCTTGGTATCCAATAGCAAGAGCGTTTGCGTCAAAGCTAAACACAGGAAAAAGAACGCCGCTGGCGCCGGGAATTCCGAGTGTTTTTGGCCAATCCTGCCCGGTGAAACTATCGGCCTTGCTGGGGTCGTACAGCCGGTTGAAACCGACATTGAAATGATTGAGCAAGGAAGAACTGATGGTTTTGTCCCATCCAAAACGGAGGTAGTGGGAGAATCGCGACTTGAAAAAGTTCGAGTCGAGGGGCGGAGGGAGGGCTTGGGTTCCGTTAAACTGTTCCTGGTCGCGGCTGCTATAGGAGAAGAAGAATTTATTGCTATTGCCCCAGTTCTCGTCAATCCGGAAACTCATGGTGGTGTCTAGAATGGGGTTATTGGAGGTAAAGATGAAATTATCCTTCAGCCCCTTAGTCGAGTCCGCATGAACGGTAAGGTAGGAAAGCACCTTTTGAGCAACAGGGCTAAGAGGAATATTGATCTTGTTTCCGGGGAATGCGAGGCGGCCTCCCACGAAGCCAGTAGGACAAGAGGCAGTCGTGGGATCAAAGATCTGACCTCTCAGTACCGGAGAATTGTCGCAAGGATTGATTAGACCAGTAGGCAGGCCCTGCAGCGCAGAAAAGTCGCCCTGGCGCTCCGCGTCCGTGGGCAAGGTGATGGGCTGCACGCCGCCCTGATTATTGCGGTACTGCTCCCAGGAAAAGAAAAAGAAGGTTTTATCATGGCCGTTGTAAAGCTTGGGAACCCGCACCGGACCACCCAAGCTTCCGCCGTAATCGTTTTGATGGTCGCGCGGCTTAACATTCGACCCGTTGGAAATATTGTTCCAGGGGACGGCGTTCAACTTGTCGTTATGAAGCAGGTCAAACGCGGCACCATGGTATGAATTTGTGCCGGACTTGGTGGTAAAAGATTCGATGCCACCGGAGGTACGGCCGAATTCAGCGGGCATGGTCGAAGTCGTGATCTTGAACTCGCTAATGGCTTCAACCGAAGGAGCGTTTTCGTCAAAAGTTGGGCCAAGCTCGGCGTGAGCGATGCTGGCGCCATCGAGGACGACTTCGGTACCCAAATTCTGGCCCCCGGAAATTTTGGACTCAAAAATGCCCGAAGAGGGAGAGTCGCTGAACGTCCCTGGGCCTACAGTGCCGGGAGTTAAGAATACAAACGACTCCACTGACCGCAGATGACTTTGACCTGTGCCGTTGAGCGCCAGTGGCAGTTCCTCGATTTGTTTTGCGCTGACGACCGTGCCGATGTCCGAAGTTTCTGTCTGGACAGCTGGCGCATCAGCCAGCACAGTCAATGTTTCCTTCACATCGCCGGGCTGCAATGAGAATTCGACAGTAGCGGTCGAGTTGACCTGCACCACCACTCCCGTCTTCTTCTCGATCTTAAAACCGGGAGCCGAGACGCTTACGTCATACGTACCGACGCGGACGTCCTGAATACGGAAGCCCCCCGTAGGGCCGGTCGTGGCGCCATAATTTGCACCGGTTTCCGTGCTTGTGGCGGTGACTGTGACGTTGGCAACGGCCCCGCCAGAGCTATCGAGCACTGTGCCCGCAATGGTGCCACGGTCCGACTGAGCTCGAGCCGTTATTACGGAGAATGTAAGGAAAAGACTAAAGGAAAGAAACCTCAGCAAGGACAGATTGAATCGCATTCCTCCCCCCAAAAAAGGCAGCGACCACCAAACCAACCCTTTATTTCGCCGGCGAGCGAATCTCAGTTGTTCGCCTTCCAAGCGAAGCATTGAAATTCCTGCCGTCCGTCACCTCACCGGCAAAAACGCCGATGAGGCCGTTCATGCAATCGGTTTCAGAAACCGGTTACCGGTACCCCTTTATCAGTGCTGGCTGAACCTTGTCAAGTCCTTTTTCTCTTCTTTATCTCGCCTCTTGATAGCCGTAGTCTGTGTTCTGAAATCGTGATAGCTTGGGCGCGCATTGAAAATCGCTGGCGGAAAGCGCTTTCCCAGCACCGTCCATCGCCCGGGAGGGATCGCTACAGAGTCACGTCGGCAGCACACTCGCTTTTCACGGAGGAAAACGCATGGGCCACACAATGAGGGAAGTGGCCAAACGCGCCGGAGTCTCGCCCGCTACGGTCTCCCGCGTCCTCAACAAGACCCACTACATCTCTGTGGAGACCGAGAGGCGCGTTTTAGAAGTCGTCGGG
>WNFP01000319.1_pt1 | contig 35375 bp, 35 predicted proteins | sample 5400201 | NCBI WGS metagenome assembly WNFP01 (sample SAMN13153355, study PRJNA577476) | soil metagenome | isolation source: 115 cm saprolite under Madrone tree | place: USA:California | collected 2016-06-14 | reverse complement strand
CGCTCCACCGCACCCGGTCACCCCCGAGCGCACGCCGAGTCCCAGCACTCCGGCTACTCTGACTTTGACTCGACTCAACTCGATCACCTCTCTCCCGCGTGCGGGAGAGGGGTCGGGGGTGAGGGCGGCGCTACAGGCCCAGGCCTGGCAGCACTTCGGTGTGTTCGATCTGCACGGCCTGCAGCTCGTTCGGATCCAGCTCGAGCGCCCGCAGGATCGTCGGCGCGATCTGCGTGGTCAGCACGGGGCCCTTGATCTGCATCGAGGCGATCCCCGGCTGCGACACGATCAGCGCGACGTTGGTGTCGTCGCTGCTGAAGCCGCCGTGCTCGGCGTTCTTCTTCTTCGAGGTGGTGTAGATGGCTCCGAGCTCGGGCACCACGATGATGTCCGGCGTATGGTTGTCGCCGATCGGGTCCCGGAACCGCAGCTTCATCAGGTCTGCGGCCAATACCTGCTGAATGTGCAGCCCGGCCGCCACGTTGTTGTCACGCAGCCACTGCGCCGCCGCTGGCGCCTGAGTCTGATCCTGCAGCCAGATCAGTGCGACGTCGTCTTCGTTCTCGCCGGCGTTGACGATCGCCTGTGCCACCGCGTCGCTGCTGGATGCGTAGTTGGCTACCAGCGTCTGCAGGCCGCCGATCTTGTTGGTGACGCCGGCGCTCGGATTGACCTTGAGCGGATCGATCGGCGCCTGCCCGTGCTTCGCCGTCACGATAATCAGCGTCGAATCGTAGATGTGTCGCGACTTCAGCGCGGCCAGCACGCGGGCGAACTGGACGTCGGTCTGTTCCAGCGCGTACTCCAGAACCGCGGTGGGCGCACCCGAGCCGTCTACATATCCGCCCGGTTGGCCGTTCAAGCCGGCCGGATCCGGGGCGAAGCACGACCCGTCGGTGTTGTTGTGCGAGACCTTCTGTCCGACGCTGATCGCCTGCAGATCGGTGCCGAACAGCGCCGGCGTGCCGATGTGCGGGCCCTTGCCGGTGTGGTTGTAGCCGTTGATCTGCGCAACCAGCGCGTCGAACTTTCTCTTGTCGTTGTCCAGCGTGCAGTTCACGCTGACCGTGGCGTCCGGCGTCACGTGGGTACCGACCACGCCGTAGTCACCGTCGTAAGGACCGGGAATCGTGTTCCCGTTGCTGTCGGTCACCGTTTGCGGGTTCGTCACCTCTGGTGTGTAAAGGTCATCCACCCCGTTGCCCGACGGACCGTTGACCAGATCGTAGGCGGCGTGCTTATCAGCCCAGGCGGTGCGCAAGCCGGCAGCCTTGACGACTTCGAAGATCGTATTGACCTTGACGAAGTCGTGCGGGTAGATCAGCTGGCAGGTGCCGTCCTTCATGCCCCAGGGCAGCCGCGACGGGTCGATCTGGTTCTGGTCGATCGCAAGCCCGTTGACCACCTTCAGCAGGTCGATCGACTCGTCGTAGGTGGTCTGCTGGCCCGGCGTTCCGGTGCAACCGGCCGGCCCGGGCGGCCATTGCGTGCGGTCCCAGCTGACGTCGTAAAACACGTCGGCCGAGGCTGGCGAGCCGCCGGTCACGATCGACAGCAGGCCGGGAAACGAATCCGAGGGCCTCGAGGTCGAGGCGGCTGTGTAGCGAACCGCATGCCGCGCGATCTCGGCCAGCGCCGACTGCGGGTGCGACGCGATGAACCGTTCTGCATCGACCGCGTGCAACCCATCCACGCTGATCACCAGCACGCGCTGGACTTCGCGCTCGGCCGCGCCGGCCAGCGGGCACAATCCCAGACTTGCGATGGCGCCTGCAGCGACCAGCATCCCCAGGGCGCGTTCTTGTTTCATGCGTTCTCCTCCTTGCAGTTGGAGAGCGCAACCTACCCGTGGAGGATGACGGCACGATGGCCGAATGTGCGTTCAGCGCGGGGACACCCGCCCCCCTTTCATGTGACCCTTTGCTTGAGCAGACGCTGCTGCTGGCGCTTCCAGTCGCGATCCCGCTCGGCGTCGCGCTTTTCGAACTGGCGCTTGCCCTTGGCAAGTCCGACGGCGAGCTTGATCCGCCCGTTCGCGAAGTGAAGGTCCAGCGGAACCAGCGCGTAGCCGGCGCGTTCGACCTTGCCGATCAGCCGGCGGATTTCCGGGCCGTGCATCAGCAGCTTGCGGGTTCGGGTCGGATCGGCCCGCTCGTGAGTCGACGTGGTCGACAGCGTGCCGATATGCGCGTTCAGCAGGAACAGTTCGCCGTCTTTGACGATCACGTAAGCTTCGTTAAGCTGGCATTGGCCGGCCCGAACGCTCTTGACCTCCCACCCCTGCAGCGCGAGTCCTGCTTCGAAGCGCTCCTCGATCGAGTAATCGTGGACGGCTCTGCGGTTCTGAACGATCGACATGTCGGGATGCGAAGCACTTACAACGGCAGTGTAACAATCGCCTGATATGCACCGGGTCGAACCATCGGTGCTGCTTCCCTACAGCGCGGAGCGGATGTTTCGGCTGGTTGAGCGGGTCGACGACTATCCGCAGTTCCTGCCCTGGTGTCCCGCAGCGCACGCACGCCCTCTGCCCGACGGCAGCGTCGAAGCGACCATCGAGATCGCCTTTCACGGCGTCCGCACCCGCTTTACCACTCGCAATGTGTCCGACCCTCCACGCGAAATCCGGATCACGCTGGTGGACGGGCCGTTCCGCCGCCTGACCGGTCGGTGGCAGTTTCTGGAACTGCCGGAGCAGTCCTGCAAGGTGAGCTTGCAGCTGCAATACCAGTTTGCGGGTGGGCCGTTGGGCCGCTTGATCGCCCCGGTGTTTGATTCGATCGCCGGCTCGCTGATCGACGCATTCGCGCGCCGCGCCGAGTCGCAGTATGGCTGAGGCCACAGCAGGCACCGTCGATGCGGTGGTCGTTTACGCCGTGCCCGGACGGGCGCATCTGTTCGAGGTCCGGCTGCCAGCCGGATCCTCGGTCGGGGCTGCTATCCAGGCCTGCGGAATCCTGAGCGCGGTTCCCGAGCTGGCCGGACAGCAATTGGACGTGGGCGTGTTCGGCCGCAGCTGCGGGCTGGAGGCCACGGTGCGCGATGGAGACCGGATCGAGATCTACCGGCCTTTGACCGTGGACCCGAAAGCGGCGCGGCGTCAGCGCGCCGCGTTGAAAGGACGCTGAGCGCCCATCAGCCCGTCAGTTGCAGCGGGTTTCGATGATCTCGCGCGTGCGCTGAGCTTCGGCCGCCCGCTGCGCCTCGTCCAGCAGCTCGCGGCTGCCGTCCGGGTTGGTGCGCACCAGCCGCACCCCGTCTTCGAGCGATTTGATGTATCCGCGCGCCCGCTGGCAGTCGTCGGCCTTCTGGGCGGCTTGAGCCTGCCCGTCAGCGACTTTCTTTTCGGCGTCGGCGTGCTCTTTCATCCGCTTGCGGAACTCCTGCTCGCGCTCGGCCGTCGTGGGGGCGCGCGGTGCGGCCGAGGCGGTGGAATTAGGCGGCGGCTGAGCCGGCGCGCTATTGGGCGAGGGCTGCGCCGTCGCATCCGTCGATTCGGGGGGCTGCGCCGGTGACGACGGCTGCTGCAGCAGGTCGGCCGCCCTGATATTGGCCGGCGGGGGCTGATCCGAATAGACCGTCCGCCCGTGCTCGTCGCGCCAGGCCCACTGCGCCGATGCGATCGATGCTGCACCGTATAGCAGCATCGGCACGCCGATGCGGCATGCGCGCTGCAGGAGGTTGTTGCGTGGCATCCAGTTTTGCATCGGGGTCGACATCAGATGGGTACGGGTTCGAATTGGCGCACGCGCGACGGCCCGGCACCGACCCGGCAATTTACCCGACCGCCTGTGCGGCGAACATCGGAAAGACACATGATGAAACCGGTATTTGGATGGTGCAGCGCAACAGCTACTCCGGTCCGCCCGCGTCCGAATTGCGCACTCAAGCCCTCAAGTCGTGCCGGAGAGCTGCTGGGCTGGCCCGGGGGTGACCGGGCGCGGTTCCGCTCGCGTTACGCCCTTCGCCATGACGAGTGGCGGAGCCGGGGTTTCGCGAAGCACCGCTGGGCCAGCCCAGCGGAATCGGGCAGGCAGCTGCGTATAATCCGCTTTTGCGGCGCGAGGACTGCGATGCGTTTGATCGAAAAGGCGCTGACGTTCGACGATGTGTTGCTGTTACCGGCCTATACGGCCGTGTTGCCCCGGGAAACGGATCTTTCCTCCCGGTTTTCCCGCCGGATCGAGCTGAAATTGCCGTTGGTGTCCGCCGCGATGGACACCGTGACGGACTCCCGCCTGGCAATCGCCCTGGCGCAGGAAGGCGGACTCGGCATCCTCCATAAGAACCTGTCGCCGCGCCAGCAGGCGGCCGAAGTCCTGAAAGTCAAGCGCCACGAGGCCGGCGTGCTGCGCGACCCGATCACGATCGGACCGGACATGAAGATCCGCGACGTGATCGAATTAACGCGCCAGCACCGCATTTCCGGCTTGCCGGTGGTCGAAGGGCCGAAGGTGATCGGCATCATCACCAACCGCGACCTGCGCTTCGAGACGCGGCTGGACGCGCCCGTGCGAGAGATCATGACCCAGCGCGATCAGCTGGTCACGGTGCGGGAAGGCGCCAGCCTGGAAGAGGCCAAATCGTTGATGCACCGGCATCGGCTCGAGCGCGTCGTGGTGGTCAACGGCGATTTCGAGCTGCGCGGACTGATCACGGTCAAGGACATCACCAAGGCGACGGAGCACCCGAGTGCCGCCAAGGACGAGCTGGGCAAGCTGCGGGTGGGTGCCGCGGTGGGCGTGGGCGAGGCCGACGACGAGCGCTGCGAGTTGCTGGTGAAAGCCGGTGTCGACGTGCTGGTGGTGGATACGGCCCATGGTCACTCGCAGGGGGTTCTGGATCGGGTTCGCTGGATCAAGCGCAATTACCCGCAAATCGACGTGGTGGGCGGCAACATCGCGACCGCCGCTGCCGCCGTCGCGCTGGCCGAGCAGGGTGTCGACGCGGTCAAGGTGGGGATAGGACCGGGTTCGATCTGCACGACCCGTGTCGTGGCAGGGGTCGGGGTGCCGCAGGTCACCGCGATCTCCAACGTGGCCCGGGCTCTGGCCGGCCAGCAGATTCCGGTGATCGCCGACGGCGGCGTTCGATATTCGGGCGACGTGGCCAAGGCGCTGGCCGCGGGCGCCTGGAGCGTGATGATGGGGAGCATGTTCGCGGGCACCGAAGAGGCGCCCGGCGAGACGATCCTGTATGAAGGCCGCTCGTACAAGTCCTACCGCGGCATGGGCAGTCTGGGGGCGATGCAACAGGGAGCGGCCGACCGCTATTTCCAGGATTACGAGGCCAACGCCGACAAGCTGGTGCCCGAGGGAATCGAGGGGATGGTTCCTTACAAGGGCAGCGTGTTGACCATCGTGTATCAGCTGGCCGGCGGCGTGCGGTCCAGCATGGGCTATTGCGGCTGCCGGACCATCGAGGAGATGCGCACGCGGGCCGAATTCGTCGAGATCACCAGCGCCGGCATGCGTGAGTCGCATGTTCACGACGTCCGGATCACCAAGGAAGCGCCGAATTACCGGGTCGAATAGTTGTCGCACGAGCGCATCCTGATCCTGGACTTCGGCGCGCAGTACACGCAACTGATCGCGCGCCGCATACGCCAGGCGGGCGTGTATTGCGAGATCCACCCGTGTGACGTGGGGGACGATTTCATACGGTCGTTCGGCGCGCGCGGGATCATTTTGTCGGGCAGTCATCTGTCGGCGCACGAGGAATGCACCGAACGGGCGCCCGCCGCCATCTTCTCGCTGGGCGTTCCGGTGCTCGGCATCTGCTACGGGATGCAGACGATGGCGCAGCAGCTCGGCGGTCGCGTCGCGGGCGGACATACGCGCGAATTCGGCTACGCAGAGGTCCGCGCTCACGGGCACACGCGGCTGCTAAGCGGCATCCAGGACTTCCAGACGCCGGAAGGGCACGGCAAGCTGAAGGTCTGGATGAGTCACGGCGATCGGGTGGTCGAGATGCCGCCCGGCTTTGCGTTGATGGCGTCGACCGAGACCTGTCCGATCGCAGGCATGGCGGACGAACGCCGCGGACTGTACGGCGTGCAGTTCCATCCCGAGGTCACGCACACGCTGCAGGGGCAGGCGATCCTGACACGCTTCGTGCGCGAAATATGCGGATGCCGCGGCGACTGGAGCATGCCGAACTACCTGGAGGAGGCGGTCCGCGCGATCCGCGAGCAGGTCGGCCGCGAGGAGGTGATCCTGGGCCTGTCCGGCGGGGTCGATTCGTCGGTGGCCGCTTTGCTGATCCATCGCGCGATCGGCGAGCAGCTCACCTGCGTGTTCGTCGACACCGGGCTGCTGCGGCTGAACGAGGCGCGCCAGGTGACCGAAACTTTCAAGAACCACCTGGGTTTGCGGCTCGTGACGGTGGATGCGTCGGAGCGCTTCATGAAAGAGCTGGCCGGGGAGCACAATCCCGAGGCCAAGCGCAAGATCATCGGTGCCGAGTTCATCGAGGTATTCCAGCAGGAGGCCGCGCGACGCCCGAACGCGCGCTGGCTGGCGCAGGGAACGATCTATCCGGACGTGATCGAGTCGGCCGGTGCCAAATCCAAGAAGGCGACCAACATCAAATCGCACCACAACGTCGGCGGGCTGCCGCACACGCTGCACCTGAAGCTGCTCGAGCCGCTGCGGGAGCTGTTCAAGGACGAGGTGCGCGAGCTCGGCCTGGCGCTTGGCCTGCCGCGCGAGATCGTATTTCGCCACCCGTTTCCGGGACCTGGACTTGGGGTTCGGATCCTGGGCGAAGTGCGGCCCGAGTACGCCGATCTGCTCAGGCGCGCCGACGCGATCTTCATCGAGGAGCTGCAGGCGAGCGGCTGGTATGAGCGCACCAGCCAGGCCTTCGCGGTGTTCCTGCCGGTGCGCAGCGTCGGCGTGATGGGCGACGGTCGCACCTACGAATGGGTGGTCGCGCTGCGTGCGGTGCAGACGCAGGATTTCATGACCGCGATTTGGGCCCCGCTGCCGCATGAGCTGCTGGGCCGGGTATCGAGCCGGATCATCAACGAGGTGCGCGGTATCAATCGGGTGGTCTACGACATCTGCGGCAAACCGCCGGCGACGATCGAGTGGGAGTGACCCGGACGGCCGACCATCTCGAGGCTTGACATCGATGTCTTTCTTGGTACACTAAATGTACCATTAATGACAAGAGTCCGAAGGAAGACGTGATGTCGAGCGTAGCGGCAAAGCACGCTGCCGTCGTAGATACCGGCTCCCGCGAGGCCCGCGGCCGGCTCGCCGCGATGGTGACGCAACTGCTGGAACACTGGCAACTGCCCGCGACGGAGCAAGCGGTACTGCTCGGCCTGTCGACCGGCAGCCGAAGCACGCTGGCCCGTTATCGCAGCGGAGAGCCGCTGGCCGACAATCGCGATCTGCTGGAGCGGGCCGGGCATTTGCTCGGCATCCACAAGTCGTTGCGGATGCTGTTCCCACATGACCTGGACCTCGCCCACCGCTGGATGACGCAACCGAACCGCCAGCTCGGCGCCCGTCCGGTGGACCTGGTCATCGAGCACGGCTTCGAGGGCCTGTTAGCGGTGCGCCGCTATCTCGACTTTCAGCGCGGCCAGTAGATGCAGGCGGATCTGCTTTCCGCCAATATCGACTTCCACGACGACCTGGTGCGCAACATCCCGGGCATCCGCGAATCGCAGAATCTGTTTGACGACCTGTCGGCCGATCGCGTTGACTGGGAGATCGCCATCGCGGCAGAGAGCGCAGGCCGCATCCTGAGCGCGGCGGCGCTGATCACACGGCCGTTCGACTACGGCACCGTGATCAGCTACTCGTTCGATTCATCAAACTGGCAGGCGTCGCGCTTTTCGGACGCGTCGCTGTACGGCGTGTGGTACGGCGCGCCGGATCTGGAGACGACCGTTTACGAGACCGCGTGGCATTGGTATCGATTCGTGCGCGACAGCTTCGGCGGGGAGGATCGGGACATCACCACCGAGCGCCGTGTGTTCAACGTACGCTGCGACGCGCTGCTCGTGGACCTGCGCGGCAAGGAGTCGGCCTATCCCGACCTCGTGAGCCGCAGAAGTTACGCGTTCACGCATCAGGTGGGGCGCTATGTGCACGAGCAGGCGCTGAACGGTCTGCTGTACCCGTCGGCACGCTGCAACGGCACCAACGCGGCGATCTTCAACGCCGAGCGGCTGTCGAACGTTCGCGACCGGGTCTTTCTGACCTATCGGCTTAACGTGGTGCGGGACGCGTTCGTCGCGGAACGGACGCCGGGAAGAGGGTGGCTGGAGTGCTCGCCGAGTACGCTGGGCTGATGACCGGGCCGGAATTCCTCACTGCCGCGCGTATGTGCCGGTCCGGCAAGAGGACGGCAGGGCGGTGCTCCCGCCCTTTCACTTCGCGAGGAAGTCGAGGACGAGCTTGGTCGTAGCGGCCGGGTTCTCCTCCATCACCCAGTGGCCGGAGGCAGGCACGATCCCCTCTGTAACGTTCGTCGCAACGAACCGCACTTCTTCCGCCATGGCGGTGTTGAAGGACTTCTCCGCGCCAACGGCCAGCACCGGCATCGTCAGTTTGCCGCCCGCCGCCAGCAGGGCCTTGTTGTCGGCCGCGTCCTGCGTGAATGCACCAAACTGCTCGAACGCGTCGTGCATGGCCTTGGGGCGCGCGTAGAGTGCGGAATAGTGCCGGCGCGTCGCTTCGTCGATCGCCTTTGGATTGGCCGACAGCTCGTTCCAGAAGCGGTCCAGATAGATGCGTTCGCGCCCCGCGACCAGCCGTTCCACGTCGGGCCCGCGGAAATTGAAGTGCCACAGTTGCGGGCTACGGACGATGTTGTCCCAGTTGCCGATGCCGGGCAGCGGTGCATCGATCACGACCCAGCGCGTGACGCGGTCGGGATATTGCGCGGCGAAGGCGTAACCAACCATGTTGCCGATGTCGTGTGTGACGAGGTCGGCTTTGCGGATCTGCAGATGGTCGAGCAGGCCCGCGATGTCAACGCCCTGGTTCTTCTTCGTGTAACCGGACTCCGGATGCGCAGACCACCCCATGCCGCGCAGATCGGGCACGACCACGGTGTGATCCTTCATCAGCTGCGCGGCGATCGGCGCCCACATGTCGCCCGTGTCGCCGAAGCCGTGCAGCATCACCACGGCCGGGCCCGTGCCGCCCACGCGCACGTACAAGCTCGTCCCGTTGGTTTCGACCCTCTGGGCGTGGAAGCCCGGCGGGAACGGCCGAACCGCCGCCCACCCGGGCGACGCCAGAACGAGGACGCTCAGACCGAATGCCAGAAAACGAAGCACGTCGCACCCCCGAACTTGTCTCTCGCCGCCCCTGTGTCGCGGCGTCCGCGACTATGGCATAAGCTCGAATCCGTCGCCGTCTTCGTTGCGGTTGCCGAAGCCGGTCAGCGCGGCTGCACGCGCACTGGCGCGGCGCGGGTTTTGTGCCGTGGAAATGTCGGTGAATGAGCGATCCGATCGCAGAAATCTCAATGTTTACAACGGGTTAAGTATGTTGGGCTGCATCGAATGGGAATGAGAGGCGAGGGCGCATCGGCCGCCTGGCTGAAGCGGGCCGCGCAGGCGATCGAGGTCAGCGAGGGTGGCGAGGTGCCGACCGATCCGGACCAGACGTTCATGCGGCTGGCACTGGATCAGGCCCACAACGCCTGGGCGCTGGGCGAGGTTCCGGTCGGAGCAGTGGTGATCAAGGACGGCGTGCTGATCGCAACCGGATTCAACCAGCCCATCGGCCACAGCGATCCGACAGCTCACGCCGAAATCCAGGCCCTCCGCGCCGCGGCCGACTGGTTGGGCAACTACCGGCTGACCGGGTGCACGCTGTACGTGACGCTGGAGCCGTGCGCGATGTGCGCGGGTGCGATCCAGCAGGCACGGATCGCGCGCCTGGTCTACGGGGCGCCGGACCCGAAGACGGGAGCGTGTGGCAGCCTGATCGATCTTTTTTCGGACAGCCGCTTGAACCATCACACGACGGTCCGCTCCGGCGTGTTGCTGCAGGCCTGCTCCTCGACGCTCAGCCGCTTTTTCGCAGAGCGGCGCGCGCAGCAGCAAGGCGGCGGCGCCGGCGACTCTGAAGATGAGTAGCTGACGATCCGTGGGGGCCAGCCCGCTCGAACCGTCCGAAGCTGGGTCTTCACGCAGCGAAGAGGTGTCCGGCATCAGGCCTCGCCGCGTGGGCTTCGTCGCTCCGTCCGGCTTTCTTCCCGATCCTGGCGTGGCCGACCGGGCGGCCTCGTTCTTCGCGGAGCGGGGCTGGAAGGTGTGCGCCGGAGAAACGGTATTCGCGCGCGAGCTGCGCTTTGCCGGCTCCGACGAGCTTCGCGCCGCCGAGCTTCAGCGCTTCGCGACCGATCGGCGGCTGGATGTGGTGGTCGCGGCACGCGGCGGCTACGGGATGTCCCGGCTGCTGGAGCGGCTGGATTTCGCCGCGATTCGCGATGCCGGCCGGATCCTGGTCGGCTATAGCGATTTCACCGCCTTCGGACTGGCGCTGCTGGCGCGTGCGGGCGGGGTCAGTTTCCAGGGGCCGTCGGCGGCTGACTTCGGATCGCGAGGCGACAGCGAGTTCACGATCCAGAGTTTTTTCGAGGCGATCGAGCAGCCCGAAGTCTGGATCGAGTTCGAGACCGACGGTCCTGACCTGGACGTGCGAGGCCGGCTATGGGGCGGGAATCTGTCGATGCTGTGCGCCGTGATGGGGACACCGTATCTGCCGCGCGTACAGGGGGGGATCCTGTTCCTGGAAGACGTCAATGAAGCCGCGTATCGGATCGAGCGGATGCTGCTGCAGCTGCTGCACGCAGGGATTCTGCAGCGCCAGCGTGCCGTTGTGCTGGGCGATTTCACGCCGACGCCCAGCATGCCGAACGACAATGGCTTCGACCTTTCTGTTGTGGTCGGGCACCTGCGCTCCGTGCTGGCCACGCCGATCGTGACGGGGTTGCCGTTTGGCCACGGCCGGCGACGCGTGACGCTGCCGATCGGTGCGCCCGGCCGCCTGCAGCTTCGAGCCGGCCAGGCCAGGTTGCACTTTCACCGCCACCCGGTGCTGACTTGAATAACGGCGCCGGGCGGCCTTCCTTCATTATCATCCGGACATGGCCGGACCACTGACGCGACTTGGTCTGGGCGACGAGTCGCCCGAGCAGAGACAGCAGCGAATCACCGCCGGAGTGATGGCTTCCGTTTATCGGCAGGTTCCCCAGTCGGTGCTCGGCAGCATCTTCGGCAGCATGGCGTTGGTCGCCGCCTTCTGGCATACCCACGACCAGAATCAAGTGCTCCAGAATCAGCTGCTGATCTGGTTCATCGGAATGCTGCTCGAGTCGCTGCTGCGTCTGCGAGTCGCCCGGGCGTTCCGGCTGGATCCTGAACCGGCCAAGCGGGCCAAGATGTGGGCTTCGCGCTGGGTGGCCATCGCGGCGGCCGCCGGCCTGCTGTGGGGGGTGGCGGGAACCCTGTTCTTCGCGCCGGATTCGCCCCTGTTGCAGCTGGTGCTGCTGGCCGTCATTCTCGGCGTTGCCTTCGGTTCACTGACCCTTTATGCAGGATATCGGCGCGCGCTGTTCCTTTTCCTCCCGCTGGCCGTGCTGCCGCTGCTGGTGCGGATGGTGGAGCAGCACGATGCCGCGTACTACAGCGCCGCGATCGTGCTGTTCGCGGTTTTCCTGTTCACGCTGTTCTTCGGACGCAATTTCGGCGAGACGATGTCGGAAGCGGTCAAGAAGAACTACGAGAACGAGGTCCTGGTCGAGCAGCTGCTGAACGAGAAGCGACTGGCCGAGGAAGCGCGGCGCGCCGCGGAAAGCGCGATCCGGTCCAAGACGCAGTTCTTCGCGGCGGCCAGCCACGACCTGCGGCAGCCGCTGCAGGCGATCGGCATCTACTGCTCGCTGCTGCGCAAGCGGGCTCAGGGGCCGCTGGAGCCGCTGACGAAGAACCTGTCGAGTGCGGTCGAATCGCTGTCCAAGCTGGTCGAGGAGTTGCTGGAGATCTCCCGCCTGGACTCCGGCGCCGTTCAGGCCAGCAAGCAGGTCGTGGATCTGAACGAAATGTTCTCGACCCTTCGGCAGGAGTTCGTTCCGATCGCCGCTGCCAAGGGGCTGCGATTCAGGGAGCGCAGGGCCGGTCTGTACGTGGAGACCGACCCGTTGCTGCTGCAGCGGATCCTGCGAAATCTGATCTCCAACGCAGTCCGCTATACGACCGAAGGCGGCGTGCTGCTGGTAGCGCGCCGCCGCTCCGGCCGCGTCAGTCTCGAAGTCTGGGATACCGGACCCGGCATCCGTCGCGACGAGTTCGACCGGATATTCGAGGAGTTCTATCGGGGGGAAAGCTCCAAGACGGAAACGTCCGGCGGATATGGCCTGGGCCTGTCGATCGTTCGCAGGATTTGCACCGTGCTGGGCCATTCGCTGTTCGTGACCAGCCGCCCGGGAGCGGGGACCGTGTTCCGGGTCGAAATTCCATTGGCTCCACGGCCGCCTCGAGCGCGTGCAAAGAAGGCCGCGTTGGCTTCCGCCACGCTGATCCCGCTGACGGATCACCTGATCGTGGTGCTGGAAGACAATACCGAGATATTGGCCAGCCTCACTCGCCTGCTCACGTCGTGGGGGGCGCGCGTGCTGCCCTCTCCGAAGTTCGACACCGTGTTGCTGCAGCGTCTGGCGAACGAATCGAAAGTCGACCTGATCGTGGCCGATCACAATCTGGGCGGGCCGATCAACGGAGCCGAGGCCGTGTTCCGGATCCGCGAGCTGATCCGCAGCCCGATCCCGGTCGTGATGCTGACCGCGGTTCAGGCGCAGGAGGTCGTGGGCGAATTCAAGCGACAGCTGCAGGCCAGGACCAGCGCGGATCCTTCAATCGCGTCGAACATCGCCCTGCGTCGCGGTGAGGAGCCGGTCGTGCTGCAGAAACCGGCCGATGCGCTGCTGCTGAACTCGACGATCGCGCAAGCACTCGGGCTGGCGCCTTCGGCGGGAGCAGACCGGCCCGCGACGTCAGCGGCATGACGGCGGCCGCATGACGGGCCGTCAGCCGACGTCGTAGCCGTTGCGACGCGCCGCCAGCAGAGCCTCGGTGCGGTTGGACGCCCCGAAGGCGCGGTAGATCGCGGTTACGTGCGTCTTCACCGTTCCTTCGGACAACCCAAGCTCTCGGCAGATGATCTTGATCGGGGCTCCCCGCGCCAGCAGCTGCAGAACCTGCTCCTGCCGTTCGGTCAGCGCGATCCGGGCGGCACCGATCGCCGCGTTCTGAACACGCGGCGGCGGCCCCGAAAGCGGCCCCAGCCGTTGCGCTTCTTCCAACAGGTCGGCCGGTATGTAGAAGCCCCCGGACATCACGAACTTGATCGCCGCCAGCAGCTTGTCGGTTGCCATCGATTTGGGAACGAATCCGGCCGCACCGAGCTGCAGGGTGCGCATTACGCTGCGCTGGTCCTGCATCCCGGACAGCACCAGGATCTTCAGATCGGGGACCTGCGCCACGATCGCCTCGAGCAGCGAAGTGCCGGTCGCTCCGGGCACGCCCAGGTCGAGCAGCAGCAGGTCCGAGTCGGGGTGCTGCTCGACCAGCTTCATCGCCTCGGGCGCCGTGGCCGCAGTATGGATCTCGACATCCGGATCGATGTCCTGCAGCAGCGCGCTGACCGCGTCAGTAATCAGAGAATGGTCGTCGACCAGCAGGACTTTCATCGCATCCCCGGATCCGGCTTGGCGGGCATTCTAGCCCGGATATTTTACGGCCGCGTGCGTCTCATATGCCAATAATCGCTACCGTCGCAACGGACTTCGATCGGCGACCCGGGCGGGTCATCTGATTGGCTAGACTCCTGACGTCGTGCTCAGTCAACGTGTCGCCATCGGTTCTGCCTGGTCGCCGCTGCGCCATCCGACGTTCAGCCGGCTCTGGCTCGCCTCGTTGACGAGCTATCTGGCGGTCTGGATGCAGAGCGTTGCTGGCGCCTGGTTGATGACCTCGCTGACCCGCAGTGCGCTGCTGGTGGCGCTGATGCAGACCGCCATCAGTTTGCCGATGTGCCTGCTGTCGCTGCCCGCCGGCGTGCTGGGTGACCTGCTGGATCGGCGCCGGCTGATCCTGTCCACCCAGGCGCTGATGTTGCTCGCAAGCTGCCTGCTGGCCGCCCTGACGCTTTTCGGGGCCATCGGGCCGGCGGGACTGCTGGCGCTGACCTTTGTGCTGGGCACCGGAATGGCGCTCAATGGACCCGCCTGGCAGTCGTCGATGTGCGAAGCGATCGACCGCACCGAGCTCGCGCAGGCGCTCACGCTGATCGGGATCGCCTACAACATCGCGCGCGCGGTTGGTCCTGCCCTGGCAGGGGGCATACAGACGGCAAGCGGGCCGTGGCTCGTATTCGTCGTCAATGCGGCCGCCTACGCGTGGGTCGTCGTGGTCGCCTGGCGCTGGCAGCCGGCTTCGATCCGCTCGCACCTGCCGCCGGAACGCCTGCTCAGCGCGATACGGGTCGGACTGAGCTACGCAGCCCACGCTAGCGGGGTGCGGGCCCCCCTGATTCGTACGGCAACGTTCATGTTGCCGGCAAGCTCGCTATGGGCTCTGATTCCGGTCGTGGGCCAGGGGCGACTAGGAACCTCGGCCGCGGGCTTCGGGTTCCTGATCGGAAGCCTGGGCGTCGGAGCGATCCTGGGCGGCCTTGCGTTGCACTGGTTGCGCGAGCGCGTTGCACTCGAGACGCAAGTCAGAACCGCGACGGTCGCCTACGCATTGACGCTGGCGTCGAGCGCAGTGCTGTCCGACGTGTGGACCTTGTGTCCGGCCCTGGTGCTGGGCGGAGCGGCGTGGAGCATCGCCCTGACATCGCTGAGCTCCGCGCTTCTTACTTCGGTCCCGATGTGGGTGCGGTCGCGCACGATCGCGCTCTCGATGCTGGCCTCCCAGGGCTTCATGGCCGGCGGCGCGGCCCTGTGGGGCGTAGTCGCCAGCCACGGCAGCAGCGAGCTGGCCCTGGCCCTGGCGAGCGGGCTGATGGTCATTCTGATGATCTGGGTGCGCCGTTATCCGGTCGAGTTCGGCGCGGAAAGCGACGTGACGCTGTCGCCGGCCGAAGTTCAGCCGCAGTTGTCCGGATCGGTGCCGCCGGAAGCCGGCCCGGTGGCGGTCGAGATCTGCTATCGGATCGATCCGCGCCGGCGCGACGAATTCCTGCGGGCCTCGGAACCGGTCGGCAGGCTCAGGCGGCGCAACGGGGCTCGCATCTGGCGGCTGTATCGCGACCTGGCCGATGAAAGCGTGTACGTCGAGCGCTTCATCGTCGATTCCTGGGTCGACTACCAGCGGCAGCTTGCTCGCAGCACCGTGGCCGACCATGAGCACGAGGAAAGGATCAGATCCTTTCTGCAGGCCGGGGACCAGATCGAAGTGTCTCACTACCTGGCCGAGCGCTGACCCGCCTTCGCGCTGCGCGCTTCGGCGGGCTGGCCCGCCTTCGAGCTGCGCGCTTCGGCGGGCTGGCCCGCCTCCGTGCTGCGCTCTGGCGAGCTGGCCCGCCGAAGCGCCTCGCGCGAAGGCGGGCCGAAGCGCCCGTTCGATGTCCGGTTTGGTCCAGGTTTCCCGTCTGAACAGACTGAAGACCGGCACTCGGCCGTGCCGGCATGCCGTACCGACAAACGAGCCCGCAAAGGGCAGGGAGAACGTGCATGAAAAGAACACTTACGATCCTCACGATCGGAATGGCCACTGCGGTTGCGGCGTCGCCCGTACTTGCCGAGGATCCCTGCGCACTGTTGCCGGGGCACGGCAGCCTGCTGACCGCTCTGACGAGTGCGCGCAATGGCACCAACGGAGGATTCAATCTCGACATGTGGGGAACCGTCGTCAATCGCGACGGCATCGTCTGTGCGGTCGCATTCACCGGCGCCGACCGCGGCTCCCAGTGGCCCGGCAGCCGCGTCATTTCGGCGCAGAAGGCCAATACGGCCAATGCATTCAGCTTGCCGGGGCTGGCGCTGTCCACCGCGAATCTGTACTCGGCCGTGCAGCCTGGTGGCAGCCTGTATGGCCTGCAACACAGCAACCCGGTGGACACCGAGGTCGCGTACGGCGGAGAGGCGGCCGACTTCGGACAGAGCGACGATCCGATGGTGGGTCACCGGTTGGGCGGCGTCAACGTGTTTGGCGGGGGACTCGCGTTATACGCCCGCATCGGCGGCAAGAAAGTCCTGGTGGGGGCCATCGGCGTGAGCGGCGACTCCTCGTGCGCGGACCACAACATTGCGTGGCTCACGCGACACAACCTGGGGCTGGACTATGTTCCTGCGGGCGTGGGCCCAGACCGTTTGCGCCCGGACAACATCGTGTATGACATCGGCTACGCGAGCAGCGCGGAATCCAGCGGCGCGAGCACTTCGGGCTGGGGCCACCCCGCCTGTAACGGCGTGGTCGCCGGCATCGCGGCGAATCTGCCGGCGGTGAAGCCGTAACGACCCGTCAATCGACCTTCATTCCCCCCGTTTCCGGCAGCCGCGCAGTGTTTCGCGCGCCTGCCGGATCATTTTCTCGGTGGTCGTCCAGTCCACGCACGGATCGGTCACCGAGCATCCGTACTTCAGCTTCGACGGGTCGGTCGGGATCGGCTGGTTGCCCCATTCCAGGTTGCTTTCGACCATCCAGCCGATGATCGAGCGGTTGCCCTGGGCCACCTGGGCCAGCCCGTCGTTCAGAACCAGCGGCTGCAGCTCCGGCTTCTTGTACGAGTTCGAATGCGCGCAGTCGATCACCAGATTGCGCGCCAGCCCGGCCTGCTGCAGAGCCGCCTCGGCCAGCGCGACGCTGACCGTGTCATAGTTGGGACGCCCGCCACCGCCGCGCAGCACCAGGTGGCCGTGTGGGTTGCCGCGCGTGCGGATGACCGCGGTGACACCGTCGGCGTTGATGCCCAGAAAGCTGTGCGGCCGCGAGGCCGATATGATCGCGTTGATGGCACCGCTCAGGTCGCCGTCGGTGCCGTTTTTGAATCCGACCGGCGTCGACAGTCCGCTCGCCATTTCACGATGGGTCTGCGACTCCGATGTGCGCGCGCCAATGGCCGTCCACGCGATCAGGTCGCCCAGGTACTGCGGTGCGATCGGGTCGAGCGCTTCGGTCGCGGTCGGCAGACCGAGCTCGGCCACATCGACCAGGAAACGGCGCGCCCGCTGCATCCCCTCCGCGATGTGGAACGAGTCGTCCATCCGGGGATCGTTGATGAAGCCTTTCCATCCGACCGAGGTGCGCGGTTTCTCGAAATACACGCGCATCACGATCAGCAGCGTGTCCGCAACCTCGCGTGCGAGGGCCTGCAAGCGGTTCGCATAATCCAGTCCGGCCTGCGGATCGTGAATCGAGCAGGGCCCGACGATGAGGAACCGCCGGTCGTCTTCGCGCCCGAGGATCCGGCACAGCGCGGCGCGGCCCTCGAGCACGGTCCGCGCGGCCTCGTCCGACAGCGCGATCTGCGCCTTGATGCGTGCCGGTGGCGGCATTACTTCGGAGGCCGCGACATTCAGGTCTTCGGTCGGAGCGTGACTCACAATTGCACCACCACAGAGTCACTGCTTGGAGGTCGCGCCCACGGCCTGCGCATCCGACAGTGCCATCACTCGTTCACGCGCCGAGACCGCCAGGTAGATCTCCCGCAGGAAAAGGCTCAGCGACGTGATCATCGAGACCATCGCGAGAACGAACAGCACCGCCAGCACCTTGGCCAGATCGACCTCCAGCAGCACGCCGATGAAGGCCATGGCCACGACCAGGCAGATGAACAGTCCGGCGATCCCTGCGGACAGGATGGCCAGGTAGGACAGGTGGACCCGACGCGAGAGCACTGCGAATTCGTGCTCGCGGGTGGCCGCCGCTTCGGAGCGCGCTGCGGCCGGGCCCTGCGCCTGCAGAACCCGAATCCGGTCGACGATCCGGCCGAGCCGGGTGTTCAGCGCGGAGATCAGCGTCGCGATAGCCGTCAGCAGGAAGACCGGCGCCACCGCGAGCTGAATGACGTGCGTGACGCTGGTGACATGGTCTTCCATCCCTCAGGCCACTTCGCGTCCGCGCATCTCGCCGCGCTCAGCGAATGCGCACGCGGCCGTCCTTCATCCGGACCGCGTTGCCGGCCTTGATCGCGTTTGACACGGCCATGTAGGCCGTCCCCTGAAAGCGCTTGAGCTGCTCAGGTGGGAGGCCCTTGTCGTACCCCTTTACGTGCGCCAGCGCCTTGACGATGTCCGACGCCGTCATCGGCGCGCGCACGATCCGCTTCATCAGGCCGACCGCTTCACCGGAGGCGAACCACTGGCGCAGCTTGCGGACCTTCTTGCGTGCGGTCCGTCGGATCGAGATTTCGGACCGGGATGACACCGTGGAAGCCGTCTCGGACCCTCGACCGGCGCCGTTCGACTCGGCGCGAATCGACGCGTCCAGCGCCTGCTGAATCGCCTTGAGTCTCGAATTTACGTTCGCCAACTCAAGTTCGAGCGCCTTTCGGCGAGATTCCAGTTCCGTTACCGCGCTGACGATTGAAGCCATTTGAATCCTCATTGTTCGATATCAAAGTCGCACAACCCGTGGTGTCCGGCCCGCAATCCTAAACGCGGACACACCGGGCGCGAGGATACGCGCTGGCCGGCACGCTGGCAAATCAAGAAACGCTCACGCAAGTACGGTCATGTCGGCCGGGCGGGTGCAGCCGGATGGCGCGCAAGCTCCCCAAGCGCATTCAACAGGCGATCGACGTCCTGATCGCAATGCGCCGCACTGAGCGAGATTCGCAAGCGGGCCGTTCCGGTCGGAACCGTAGGTGGCCTGATCGCCGGCACCCAGATGCCGTTGCGCCGCAGCGACTCCATCAGCGAGATGGCCTCGGCGTTTTCGCCAATGATCAAAGCTTGGATGGCCGTGGTGGAGGGCAGCAGGCGCCATTGAAAGCCCGACAGGCCGGAAGTGATTCGCCCGATCAGGTCCGCAAGATGCCGACGTCGCCACGACTCGGATTCGATCACATCCAACGCGGCCAGCAGGGCGGCGGCGAGCAGCGGCGGGCTGGCCGTCGTGAACATGTAGGTGCGAGCGCGCTGAAGAATCCACTCGACCACATCGGCGTCTGCCGCAACGAACGCGCCGAATACGCCCGCAGCCTTGCCCAGCGTTCCGATGTAAACAATTCTCTCCGAGCTCAACGCCCAATGGGCCAGGCTGCCGGAGCCCGTTTGTCCCAGCACGCCAAAGCCGTGCGCGTCGTCCACCACCAGCCACGCATCGTGGCGCTCGCACAATGCAAGCAACCGCGGCAGGGGCGCCAGGTCGCCGTCCATGCTGAAGACCGCGTCGGTCACGACCACCTTGGAGCGGTGACCGCTGGCCTGCATCTGGCGGTCGAGCGCAGCGACGTCGCAGTGGGGGAAAATCTCGACGTCGGCGCGCGACAGGCGGGCGGCATCGATCAGGCTGGCGTGATTGAGCCGATCCGAGAAAATTACGTCGCCCGGCCCGGCCAGCGAAGGCAGTACTCCAAGGTTGGCCATGTAGCCGGTTGAAAAATGCAAGGCGCGCGGCAGGCCGACGAAGCGCGCCAGGCGCTCCTCAAGCGCCTCGTGCACGCGCGTATGCCCGCAGATGTGACCCGACGCGCCTGCGCCGACCCCGAATTCCTCGAGCGCGCCGCGAACGGCGTCCGCCAGTGCGGGGTGGTTCGCCAATCCCAGGTAGTCGTTGCTGCAGAACGCCAGGTAGACCGCGCCGTCGACCTGGAGACGAGGGCCTTGCGGGCCTTCGACCCGGCGCCGGCGCCGGATCAGGCCGGCCTGATCAAGCTCGCGCAAACGCTGCCTAAGCTCAGCGCGTCGCATCAAACCTGCCTTCGCCCTTCGGGCTTCGGCGGGCAAGCCCGCGTCCGCTCCGGCGGGCTTGCATCAGCCTTGAGTGGCCCTGGCGCGAACCAGCAGCACATGCGCCGGCGCGACGCGCGCCACCGCCTCTGCGACACTGCCCATCAGCAGGTGGTTGATGCCGCGGCGTCCGTGCGTTCCAAGCACGATCAGGTCCGCCTTCCAGCGACGGGCCTCGTCGGCCAGCACCACGGCCACGCGATCGTCAACCGCGTCGTCGCCGATGATCGCGGCCTCGGCCTGCACGCCGTGTTGCCGCGCGATTGTGCGTCCGCGTTCGAGCGCCGCCTGCCCGGACTTGCGCAGCGCGTCGACAATGGCTTCCAGATCGACCGCAACCGGGCCGGCCGCCGCGAAGGCGAGGCGAGACTGCTCGATCACGTGAACGATTCGCAATTGCGCATGTTGATCGACGGCGAGGCGCGCCGCCTGCTCGATCGCCAGTTCCGAAGTTTCGCTGCCGTCGGTCGCGGCCAGGATCCGCGAGTACATGGGAGGGTCTCCTGTTTGGGTTCAGCCTTTGAACCGCGACCAATAACATACACTGCTTTCTTGAACGCGCGGCCGACGATGATGACACCAGACTCCAGGACGCAGGGCAGCGTGCCGGCCAACGAAAGTGGCCGGCTTCACGAAGTGCTCGTGGTGGGAGGAGGGGCGGGTGGCCTGGAGCTGGTGACCCGGCTCGGAGACCGGCTCGGCCGGCGCCGGCGCGCCAGGGTCACGCTGATTGAGAAAACGCGCGCCCACTTCTGGAAGCCTCATCTGCACGAGATTGCCGCCGGCAGCATGGACCTGGGCAGTTATGAGACCAACTACCTTGCGCAGTCGTACTGGCACGGATTTCGGTACTTGATCGGGGAAATGACGGGGCTGGACCGCGCGCGGCGCCTGGTCCAGGTGGCGCCTTTCGTCGACGAGGACGGCGATCAGGTCACTCCGGCCCGCGCCTTCGGCTACGACACGCTGGTGATCGCGGTCGGCAGCCTGACGCATGATTTTGGCGTTCCGGGCGTGGCGCAGAACGCATTCCGGATCGATACGCCGTCGGAAGCTGAGCGCTTTCACCGGCGGCTCGTCAACGCCTTTATAAGGGCGCATGCTCAGGGGACCGCACTGCGTCCGGGTCAGCTGCAGGTTGCCTTGATCGGTGCCGGAGCAACCGGAGTTGAGCTCGCGGCCGAACTGCACCGGACCACGCGCACCCTGGTTTCATACGGGCTGGATCGGATCGACCCGGACAAGGACATCCGCCTGATACTGCTCGAGGCCTCGCCGCGGATTCTGCCTGCGCTGCCGGAACGCCTGGCGAAGGCGGCAATGCGACTGCTCGAGCAACTCGGCGTGCGGGTCAGGACCTCATCGCGTGTGCAGGAAGTCCTGCCGGATGGAGTTCGACTGGCCGGCGGGGAGACAGTCCCGGCCGAACTGGTTGTATGGGCCGCCGGCATCAAGGCACCTGAGTTCCTGCGCGACCTCGACGGGCTTGAAGCCAACGCCCTCAACCAGCTGGTGGTGACGGCCACCTTGCAGACCACGCGCGACGCGCACGTGTTTGCGATCGGCGATTGCGCCGCCTGTCCCTGGATCGGCGCAGGGCCCGGCCAGCTGGTGCCTCCACGAGCACAGGCGGCGCATCAGCAGGCATCTCACATGGTGGGTCAGATCGATCGCATCTTGCAGGGTCGACCACTGCGTCCATGGCGCTACCGGGATTTCGGATCGCTGGTCTCGCTGGGCGAATACTCGACGGTGGGCAACCTGATGGGTGGCCTGATCGGTGGCAATATCTGGATCGAGGGTTACTTCGCCCGGATGATGTACGTGTCGCTGTACAAGCTGCACGAGCTGGCGCTGCACGGTGCCTGGAAGGTTGCGCTCGATACGCTCGCCAGGATGATCACCCGCCGCACCGAGCCCCGCGTGAAGCTTCACTAATCCGCTGATTCACTTGTCCGCGGAGTCAGGGAAGCCGCAGCCCGCTGTCCACGCGATACGATTCAGCGCACCAGCCGGATAATGGAGCATTCGCCATGAGCCGACCACCCCCAGCGTCTCGGGCCATCGGAGCGGCCGCCTATCAAAGCGGCTTCGCCAACGTGTTTTCGAGCGAGGCACTGCCCGGCGCGCTGCCGGTCGGCCAGAATTCTCCGCAGCGCTGCCCGTATGGCCTGTACGCCGAGCAGCTGTCCGGGACGAGTTTCACGGCGCCGCGCGCTTCAAACCGGCGCTCGTGGCTGTACCGGATCCTTCCCAGCACGCTGCACGGCGCGTTCGGTCCGACCGACCCGCATCGCTGGAGCAGCGAGTTCCGTGCCGGCGAGACCCCGCCGGACCCGATGCGGTGGGATCCGCTGCCCGTGCCGTCGGCACCGACCGATTTCGTTCAGGGTCTGGTCACGATGGCCGGGACCGGCGAGGCGGCGACTCAAAGCGGCTGCGGGATACACGTGTATGCAATCAACCGCTCGATGACGGACCGCGTGCTGTACGACGCGGACGGCGAGCTGCTGGTCGCGCTGCAGCAGGGTGCTCTGCGCTTTTGCACCGAGTTCGGGATCATCGAGGCCGAGCCGAACGAAGTCGTCGTCATTCCACGCGGCGTCCGCTTCCGGGTCGAGCTGAGCGAGGCGAGCGCGCGCGGTTATGTGTGCGAGAACTTCGGAGCCGCTTTCAGGCTGCCGGATCTGGGCCCGATCGGGTCCAACGGCCTGGCCAATCCGCGCGACTTCCTGACTCCGGTTGCGTGGTACGAGGACAAGGCCGGGCCGGTCGAGCTGCTGGCGCGGTTCCAGGGAAGGCTGTGGGCGGCGCAACTGGATCACTCGCCGCTGGACGTGGTCGCCTGGCACGGCAACTACGCGCCGTACAAGTACGACCTGCGCCGATTCAACACGATCGGTTCGGTCAGCTTCGATCATCCGGATCCGTCCATCTTCGTCGTGCTGCTGTCGCCCAGCGACACGCCGGGCATCAGCGCCCTCGAATTCGTGGTCTTTCCGCCCCGCATCCTGGTGATGGAACACACGTTCCGGCCGCCCTGGTACCACCGCAACGTGGCGTCGGAGTTCATGGGATTGATCAGCGGGGTGTACGACGCCAAGGAAAAGGGCTTTGTACCGGGCGGAGCGAGCCTGCACAACTGCATGACCGGTCATGGGCCCGACGCGAGCGCTTTCGAGCGGGCCAGCCGGGCCGACACGTCGAAGCCGGAGTCGATCCGCGACACGATGGCGCTGATGTTCGAGACCCGGCATCCGCTGCAGGCGACGGCGTATGCGCTGGGTGCGCCGCACCGCCAGTCCGACTACGCGCAGTGCTGGGCAGGTCTGCGCCGGCATTTCGACCCGGAGCACCGTTGACGCAGCCGCAGTCGGGGATCGGATGTTGCTGAACGAAACGCACGATCCGGCGTTGCGCAGCTGGGTGCAATCGGCCAACGCGCCAGAGGCGGATTTCCCGATCCAGAATCTTCCGTTGGCGGCGTTCCGCACGCGGCAGGAGCGGCAGTTTCGGATCGGCGCCGCGATCGGTGATCAGATCCTCGATCTGTCGCATCCGAACGTGGCTGCGCTGCTGGAGCCGGGCGTCGCGCGCGCTTGCCGGGATCCGGTGCTGAACGAGCTGATGGCGCTGGGACCGGCCGCGTGGTCGCACTTGAGGTTGAACCTTTCGAGGGCGCTCAGGGCCGGAAGCGATCAGCAGGATCGGATCGCAACGGCGTTGATTGCTCAGGACCGGGCTCAATACGGCTTGCCGGCCAGAATCGGCGACTTCACCGACTTCTACACGTCGATCCACCACGCGACCGCGGTCGGGCGGTTGCTGCGTCCCGAGCAGCCGCTGCTGCCCAATTACAAGTGGATCCCGATCGCCTATCACGGCCGGGCCTCGTCGGTCCGCGTTTCGGGCGAAGAGGTGACGCGTCCGGCTGGGCAGATCAGGTTGCCGGGGAGCGAGACGCCCGTCGTGACCGCCAGCCGCAAGCTGGACTACGAAGTCGAGCTCGGCGTATTCGTCGGGGTCGGTAACCCACTGGCCCAGCCGATTCCGATTGAGGAAGCCTGGAACCACGTATTCGGGGTCGCGCTGCTGAACGACTGGTCCGCGCGCGACATCCAGGCCTGGGAATATCAGCCGCTCGGTCCGTTCCTTTCGAAGAGCTTCGCAACCACGATTTCGCCCTGGGTGGTCGGCGAGGAAGCGCTGCGTCCGTTCCGTCGTGCGTGGACTCGACCGCAGCAGGATCCGCAGCCGCTGCCTTATCTGCAGGATCCGCAGGACCAGGTCAACGGGGCGCTGGACATCGTGCTGGAGGCCACGATCGTGACCACCGCAATGCGTGCCGAGGGTCAGCCTGCAGCGCTGCTTTCGCGCGCCAGCTGCCGGCACGCGTACTGGACGATCGCGCAGATGGTGGCGCACCACACGGTCAATGGCTGCAACCTGGTACCCGGAGACCTGCTCGGAACCGGCACCCAGTCGGGTCCCGGCGCCGCGGAAGCGGGCTCGCTGATCGAGTTGACCGCCGGCGGACGCGAACCCTTGACGCTGCCGAACGACGAGCGCCGCGCGTTTTTGGAGGACGGTGACGAGATTTGCCTGCGCGGGTATTGCGAGCGGGAAGGTTTTGTTCGAATCGGTCTGGGAACCGCGGCTGGTCGGATCCTGCCGGGTGCGCCCCCAATGAATCCCGGTTGATGGACCCTGCGCAAACGATTTGTAATAAGCTGAAAAACATGCATCCCGTAGTGCTGTTGAAAAAGGGGCGCGGTGCCGGCGCGCCGCTGCTGTCATGAAGGCAGCCCCGGCCCGGACCGCCTCCTGGAGCGCCGTTGCGGCCGTCACGTTGCTGCTGGCCGGTATCGGCCTCGTCGTTGGTCGGCACATCGATAGCGCGGTCGAGAACGCGACGCTGTTGGCGCGTCCGCACGAGGTGCAGACGGCGCTCCAGTACATCGGTGCGGGGATCGACGCTCTTGATGATTCGGTGCAGGACTACATCATCGAGGGTACGGAAGGCGCGCGCATTCGGTTTCAGTATGAGGATGCCGCGCGTTCGCTCCGTGCCCGAACGGCCGATCTGGGGGGGTTGGGCAGCCCCGCGATATCGAGAGACGCGCTGTCAGAAATCGGTCACCGCGTCGGGGACGCCCTGAACGCCAGCAGAGCGGTGATCGATGCCGACAGTACGAATCGCGCGGAAACGCTTCGACGCCTGGCCGAAGAGGGCCGGGCCACCAATGCCGCAAATCGCAAGGTCGAGGCGTTGATCGCGGAGCAGCAGCAGCTGCTTCGAACACGTGAGTGGTCCTTGCGCAGAGACGTGTCCGAGATTTCCGGGGGCCTGGTGGCAACGGCCGCGATCGTGTTGTGCCTTCTGGCCGGCACCATAGTGCTGGTTGAGCACGATCAGAAGCGCCAGGCAGCGGTTCGAGACCATCTTCGCTCCGAGAACGAACGCCTCGAAAATGCCGTGCGAGAGCGATCCGAGACACTGGCCCAGGCCAATCGTGAACTGACCTGGTTTGCCAAGCGAGCCCTTCAGATCCAGGAACAGGAGCGACGCAGCCTGGCGCTGGAACTGCACGACCAGATCGGCCAGGAACTGGCTTCGCTGGTCCTGTCCTTGACCCGCTGCCAGCGCGAGATGGCGACCTCAGCCCAGTCGGACGTGCGCAATGCAGTGCAAGACAGCATAGAGATCGCGCGCGCTGCTTACGGTGACGTTCACAACCTCGCGTTGGACTTGCGGCCTGCCATGCTGGACCGCCTGGGCTTGATTCCGACGTTGCAGTGGTTTGCGCGTCAGCAAGCGAAGCATTCCGGCTGCGAGATCTCAGTGGAGGCAGACGCTTTTCCCGTCTTGCTTCCGTCCGACATTCCGATCGCCGCATTCCGGATCGTGCAGGAGGCCGTCAGCAACGCGGTGCGTCACGCCGATCCGCATCGGGTCGAGATCCAGGCTCGCTATCGCCCTGGCCAGATCGAGCTGCAGATCCGGGATGACGGGGTTGGTTTCGATCCGTCCGCGGACATCACGCAGCAGGAACCGCGCGGCGGCCTGGGATTGATCGGGATCCGCCAGCGCGCCGCGGACGTAGGCGGCCACATATCGATCCGTTCCAAACCTGGATCGGGCACCCAGGTCATTGCGCTGCTGCCGCTCCCGGAAGCGGACTGACAGCGCGCAAGCGCGGCTTGTAGGAAAGGGCGGATACAGCGCCCAAAGGCGGAGAGCGGAGGCGAAGCTGCAATTCCGCCGAAGGTCCGCGGACGCAGCGGGTTCAGTGACCCGCGAGCTTGTGCTCGATCGCGTAGCGCACCAGTTCGCCCTGGTGTTGCAGGCCCATCTTCTTGAGCAGCCGGGTCTTATGCGTGCTGACCGTCTTCACGCTGAGCGACAGCTCGCGTGCGATCTTCGTGGTTGTCTGGCATTGCACGAGCAACTCGAAGATGCGGAACTCGCGATGCGATAGCGTCCTGTGGGGGGGTGTTTCCGAATCACTGCGGGTGAACCTGAGCATCAGACCCTCGGAAACGCTCGGCGACACGAAGCTTCGACCGCTCGCGATTCGACGGATCCCCGAAATCAAATCCTCGGAGGTGGAAGCCTTTGTCATGTACCCCGAGGCGCCCGAGCGCAACGCACGCGCCGCATACTCGCAATCCTCGTGCATCGTCAGCACCAGAATCGATACGACGGGGTTCGAAGCCTTGATATGGGAAATCAGATCGATGCCGTCTCGACCCGGCATCGACAGATCGGCGACGACGACGTTGATGTCGTTGGTTCGCAGCATCTCGATGGCCTGCGCGTAGCTGCCAGCCTCGGCTGCCACCCGGAGGTCAGGGGCCTTAGCCAACAGCTCCCTGAGGCCCTGGCGGAACAGCGCGTGATCGTCGACCAGCAGCACTTTGATCATCGGTTACTCGTACCTATGCAAATGCGTCCAAAGCAAGGCGGCAGTCTACGGGGGTTTGCACACCATCCTGCTAGTGGTGGTTTCCCTACTATGCCATAACAGACACTTCCCGATCTTCAAAAAGGGCCATGGTTCGCGCGAGCCGGGTGGGGCTTGCCGAGGTCGCCCACGCCACCCGCAATCGCCAATAGGATAGTTGCGGAGCGCTTCCTGATAGGTACGCCGGTACCAGGCCCGACATCCTCACGCCGCGAAGAGGCACGTTTCAGTCAAGGAGCGTTCAATAAGATACAGATACGCGAGCGCAATAGCGGCGCGCGGGCGACGGCTTCTATTCGGCGCAAGCGCGGTGTTCCAAACGGGGGGATGAGGCCCGGAACGCGAATTCAGGAGATGATCATGCGTTCGAAGTCGACGGCTTCGATGGCGGCAGCGGTGTTGCTTGCGGTGGCGCTGCTCGTGGGCGCCGAAGTACCAAGGGCCGCCGATGCCGCGAGCGGGGCACGGGGCGAGCTGACGTTCGCGTCCGTGGCGGTGCGGGTCGCGCGCGTCCAGGTGAAAGCGGGTGTTTCATTCGACGACGCGGTCGAATCGATGCGACTGCGCGCCAACCTGCGCAACCTGAAATATGTCGGCGTCAATCAGTTGAGCAAGGAGATCGAAGCGCTCGGCGGCAAGCCTTCCCGCCGGATAGAGATCTTCAGTTTTTGCGATGCGCTGGCCGCGCAGAAAATGATCGACGCGGACGGCGCGATGCTCGCCTATATGCCGTGCCGAATCGGCATGCTCGAGGACGCGCAGGGCAGAATCTGGATACTCGCGATGCTGATCGACGAGGCTGTGATAAGGGCGCTGCCGGCGGCGGCGCGCGAGAGCGCACAGCGCGTCACCGCAACGATTCAGGAGGTCATGGTCGCGGCTGCGGCGGGGGACTTGTAGGCGCGTCGCCAGCAGTTAAAGTGTTACTTTAAGTATGGGTCTCAGGAAGTCACGATAAGTAATTGATTTATAGCTATTTCGTGACAGAACAGTTCACCCGAGGGAAACGTCGATTTTCTCGGCGATGCGCTCGATCACGCGCGGGGCGCTAGTGCGCCAGCAGCCGCGTAATCGCCGCGAACATCCCGACCGACGCGAAAATCGAACCAACGGACCAGCGGATCAGTTCGCTCTTGGCCTCGGCGATTTCGGTTCTGAGGCTGGCGATGCTCGCTGCAAGCTCGCCTCTGAGCCCGGCGATACTCGCGGTCAGCTCGCCCCTGAGACCGGCGATGCTCGCCGTCAGCTCGCCGGTGACGCGCTCCAGCTCAGCGCGCCCGGATGCGACGTCGCTGCGGGTGGCGAGTTGGTCGGCGTGCAGCGCATAACGGCGGTCGATCAGATCGCTGATGGCGACGACCACGCCGCGCGCCTTGTCGTCGGGCACGCCGGCGGCGCGAAAGGCCTCGAAGATCTCCAGCTCCATGGCGATTCGAAGTGTAAATGCGGTCTTTTTGGCTGTCGTGCGCTTGGACGGTAGTGACCTCTAGCGAACCGCCTGAACAGCCCGGAACTGGAGAGATTTCGATGTGGTGAAGGGAGGGCGGTGCCTCAGACGGGGCACGTCGCTGCGCTCAAGGGTACATATAGACGTAAGTTAACATAATACACATTATGCGCATATATACAGGGAGAGAAGCCGTCCGCGCCAGCGGAATCTTGGCAACTCCGGAGAAAAAATCTCGGTAAACCGCCCGGCCTGGACGTGCGCCAAGCGTCTACTGGCTAGGTTTTTTTTCCAAAGGTTCTCGCCAGGCCGATCTGAAACCTGCTGCCCTGAACGGACAGCTGGCCGGGTACGCCCACGCACCTTACGTTCGTCTCGTCGCCCCAGAACACGCGCATTCGGTCTCTTGTCAAAGCCGACCAAGTAGAACCTTGGGCAGGAGGGGTACTGTCGCTTGGGTCCGCTGGGCACGGGCTTGCCAAGTCAGATGGTGCCGGCGGTGGCGCCATTCCTTTCGGGCATGGACCCTTCCTCACGCCCGACAGCTTCATCGCAGTCGGTGTTCAGTGCGGAATCCCCCGGGTCCGCGACCCTTCGCCCTCGAGATTCTTTAAAGCCGCTTTTACGATTTCCTTGGCTTCGCGGTCAATTTACTTGGATCGAATATTCTCGCCATGCCTCTCGTTAGTTGTTAACTAGTACTCATAACACGTTGAATATATTAGCTTCATGTCAGATCGAACTTTAAAAGTCAGGTGAAATAAGCTGTCTAAGCATTTGAGTTTATTGATACTGACTTGGAATTAGGTTGAGCCGTCACCGGCACCGGGGCCGATTGTCATCGTCGCCTGGCCGCAACCACCGCCAGATGGGTTGGCTTCCAAAATTTTCGATTTCATGAAACAATTAATTCGTAAAATCGTAAATTCGCGAAAGCGAGAAAGCATGAAAACCATCGTGGTGGCCTCGCAGAAGGGCGGCAGCGGCAAGACGACGCTGGCCGCCCATCTCGCGGTGACGATCGAGCGCGGTGGCGGCGGTCCAGCGGTGTTGTTCGACCTGGATCCGCAGGCGACTCTGAGTGGGTGGTGGAACCAGCGCCAGGCGGAGACCCCCGCCTGTGCGGCGGCGGCAAGCCTGACCGCCCTGCCCGATAAGCTCGCTGAGCTGGCCGAGGCGGGATTCGCGTGGGCGGTGATCGATACGCCGCCTGCGATCGGGGCTACCAACCGGTTGGCGATCGCAGTGGCCGACCTGGTGGTGATCCCCACTCGAGCCTCACCGCACGACTTGAACGCGCTCGGAAGCACTCTCGAGATCGTCCACGCGGAGTCCAAGCCCTTCGTCTTCGTGCTCAACTCAGCCAAGCCGGGCACGGCGATCGCGACGCAGGCGGCCGCCCTGCTCTCCGAACACGGCCCCGTCTGCCCTGCCCTGATCGGTGACCGCGTGATGTATGCCTCCTCGATGTCCGACGGCCGCTCGATAGCGGAGCTGGATCCGACAGGCAAAGGGGCGACCGAGCTGGATGAGTTGTTTGAATTCGTGAAATCAAGATTTCCAGAATTCAAGAAAGTGAAGGTCAAGCAATATGCGTAAACCCGCTCCCCTTGCCGCCGGCGTGCTGCTGAAAAAGGGCGAGGCCGCGCCGGTGTTCGGCTCTCAGGGCCGCGACGGTCCCTCAATTGCCTCGGCACGCGTTGCCTCTCTGCCCGCCGAGGCCGAAACGCCAGCCAGGGCGCGCACGGCCGAGTTAGAGCCTCTAGGCTTCAAGGTGCCCCCGCAGTTCAACCAGGAGTTCCGCCGTTTCGCGTTCGAAAACGGCTACAAGCTCAACGAGCTCCTGTTCGCCGCGTTCGATGCGTTTAAGAAAGCTAGAATTATGGAAAGTGCGAATTCGTGAAGTTTGGAATTCGCTACCGACTCGAATCGGTCCGCTTCAATGTCCGCTGAAAGTTCTACCGGAAGTCTACTGGAATATGCAGTTAAAACAATGCTATAGAGAACTGTTGTAAGGTTTTACATAAAGTATTTTTTGGACACTATCAATCCGCTGAATCTTCCGGCGGCGTTGATCGCTCGATTGGCGCCAATCGCGTTGCCGCTATTGATCCGACGGCCAAATTCAACCGCGCGGCTTCCGGACGACTTGTTCCACCGCGAGACCGATCGCAAGGATCTTGCGGTCGGTGTTTTGCGTTCCGGCGATCATCATGCCGACTGGTGCGGTGCCGGACACATGGCAGGGAACCGACAGGGCGCAGCCGTCGAACAGGTTGACGATGGCCGGGTTGCGCAGCATGCGAAGGTTGAATCGGGTATAGGTTTCGTCGTCCTTCCCGGCTTCGGCGATCGTCGGCGCAGTCTCTGGCGTCGTCGGCATCAGCATCGCATCGTAGCCGGCGGCGACGGAGTTGATCGTTCGAACGAACTGCTCGCGCAGCTTAGTCAGTTCGATGTAGTCCGCGGCCGTGATCGTCTCGCCCAGGCGGATGCGGGCAATGACGCGCGGATCATATTTGTCGGCCCCATCTTTCATCCACTTTCGGTGCCACGAGTAGGCTTCGGCGCTGACCAATGCGCCGCGGGGGTTGACGCCAGCGGCTTGGGCGAATTCAGCCATCGGCAAGTCGACGATAGTGGCGCCGGCCGACGACAAGCGGCCGAGTGCCGCCGTGAAGGCGTCGGCGACCGCTGACGACAGATCGTTCTGGAACACTGTCTTGGGCACCGCGAAGCGCAGGCCGCGCAGCTGGGCAGGCGCTGAAACGGCCTCCACTTCAGCCGCCAGAACCTGATCGAGCAGCGCGCAGTCGCGAACCGTTTTCGAAATCGGCCCCGCCGAATCGAGCGTGAACGACAGCGGCATCACTCCGTCGAGCGGCACGCGCCGGGCGGTGGGCTTGAAACCGACCAGGCCGTTCAGCGCGGCCGGAATGCGGACCGATCCGCCGGTGTCGCTGCCGATTGCGCCGGCCGCCATCCCGTCGGTGACCGAGATCGCGGCACCCGATGATGAGCCACCGGGGATGCGGCCGATGGCGCGGTCAAAGGCGTTTTTGGGGGTGCCATAGTGCGGGTTGAGGCCGAGGCCCGAGTAGGCGAACTCGACCATGTTGGTGCGTCCGATGATGACCGCGCCGGCCTTCTTCAATCGCTCGACGACGGTCGAGTCACGCGTTGCCGCCGGCGCACCGACCAGCAGTTTCGACCCGGCGAGCGTCGTTACGCCGGCTTCGTCGTACAGGTCCTTGATCGAAATCGGGATGCCGGCGAGTGCGTGCAGCTTGGCACCGCCGCGCCGTCGCGCGTCCACCTGGTCGGCGGCGGCGAGCGCTTCGCCCTCATGTACCTGGAGGAAGGTGCGCGAGCCTTCTCCCTGAGTGTCCTTGATTGCCGCGAGCGCCTGATCGACAAGTTGACGGCTGGTGATTTTCCCGCTGGCGAGAAGATGCGAAAGGTCGTCAATGCTCATTGTGGCGAGTGCGCGTTCCGAGCCGCTTTGTGCGAGAGCAGGCTCAATGTCCCAAAGTGCCGCGCTGGTGAGCGCGAAGGCGCTCAGACGGGCGCAGTCCCGTAGAAAGTCTCGGCGATCCTGATCCACTGTCATCCCTCCTTGTTGAGGATCGCCCTTCTCCGCTTTCCACACCTTACATCAGCGGCTCTAGAAGGATCACCCCGGGCAAACGGGGGCGAAGCGTTGGCAGCGCTAGGACAGTGGCAACGTAACGCTGAAGCACGAGCCGCCACCCGGCCGGGGCAGGCATTTGACCTGGCCGTTGTGGCGCTCGGCGATACTGCGTACGAGCGTCAGCCCGAGTCCGACGCCGCCGTCGCCTTCGCGGGTCCCGGGAGCGCGAAAAAATGGCTCGAAGACGCGCTCGCGCAGTTCGGCCGGGATCCCCGAGCCGCGGTCGCACACGTCCAGTTGGGCGGTGTTGGCTTGTGGAACGATCAGTGCGACCTCGAGGACTGAGCTTCCACCGTGTCGACGGCCATTGTCCAGCAGATTTCGCACGAGTCTACGCAGCAGCCGGGAATCGCCGCGCAGGTGAACCTGTGCCCCGGAAAACTGCGCCCCTGCGCGGGCGCACTCCTCCGCAGCGAGCGCGGTGAGGTCGACTGTCTCGAAATCGTCCCTCAGATTCGGGGCGTTGGCTTCGAGGCGGCTCGCCAGCAGGATTTCGTCGATCAACAGGTCCAGCTCGACGATGTTCCTGCGCAGTTCCTCGCGCACGGCCGGGTTTGCCTGGGGTTCGGCCAGTTCGACCGCCATTCGAATGCGCGCCAGCGGTGACCGCAGCTCGTGGGATGCGTTGGCCAGCATGGTCTTCTGTGATGCAACCAAAGCTTCGATGCGTGCGGCCGCGCGGTTAAAGCTCTGCGCAAGACGGGCGACTTCGTCGCACCCGCTCGCGTCGACACGGGCTTTGAGATCACCCGCGCCCAGGGCCTCGACGCTGACCTGAAGCTTCTCGAGGCGCAGTGTCAAGCGGCGCACGACAGGATATGCGACCATCGACACTGCGAGCGCAATCAACGCAAGCAAGCCGGCAACACGCAGCGGCTGGTGAGGAATGAAGCTGGCCCTGCGCCCTATCAGCCACCGGCCATCGACCAGCTTCAATGCAGCGATGCCCGCATCGAAATCGAGCCAGCCGCTTTGCGTGCGCTCCACGCCCGGTGCTGGCAGCACGTCTCCGGTGTGTGCGACCAGCTCGCCGGTCGGAGCGTACAGCGTCAACTGAACCCCCATGCGCCGGCCCCAGGTCTCCAGCGCGCGCTGCTGAACGTCCGCCGGCGCGGCCGCTGCCGGCATGACCTGGGAGGCGAGCTCGGGGTAGGTCTCAAACGCGGCCCGTTCATGCTGTGTGGCCGTCCAGCGCCAGACGCCCCAGAAAATGCAAGCCACCAGAAGTAGCCCCGCCAGCAGCGCGAAATAAATCCGAGCGTACAGTCGATCGCGCCCGCGCAGGTGCGCTGCTTCTTGCGCCCGCAACACGGTGGGGCTCTTTACGCGAGCGCCGGGCTCGCGCTGAACCGAGGAAGCCGACCCGCTCACGTCTCGATTCTTCCAGTGGGCCCGGGTCTCTGATCTCACTCGTCCTGAACCTTGGCGAACACGTAGCCGGCCCCCCGCACCGTGATGACCCGGCGCGGCCGCTTCGGATCGTCCTCGATCGCGGCCCGCATGCGGGCGATGTGCACGTCGATCGAGCGGTCAAACGCCTCCAACGGCTCTCCCCTGACGCTGTCCATCAACTGCTCCCGGGACAGCACCCTGCCGGCGCTGCGGGCCATCGTCGCCAGCAGGTCGAACTGATAGGCGGTCACGGTCCGCACTTCGCCATCGATGCGCACCTGTCGCGCGCCCTGATCGATCTCGAGTCGGCCAAAGCGCAGCACGCTGCCCTCGACGCCCGCGCTCGCGCCAGCGCTGCGTCGCAGGACGGCTCGAATGCGGGCGAGCAGTTCGCGCGGCTCAAACGGCTTGGAAACATAATCGTCTGCCCCAAGTTCCAGCCCGACCACGCGATCGGTGGGATCGCCTTTTGCCGTCACCATGATGATCGGGACCTGGGGTCTGCCCGAGGTTTCGGCTCGAAGGCGCCTGCAAAGCTCCAGGCCATCGGCGTCTGGAAGCATCAGGTCCAGTAGCAGCAAGTCAAAGGAATCCGTCTGCAGCGCCGCCAGACCGCGTTCGGCGTCCGGCGCATGCACGACGCCATAACCGTTCTGCCGCAGATAGCCGCTCATCATGCCGGCCAGGCGCGTGTCGTCCTCGATCACCAGAAGTCGCTGATTCATGAAGGCACTCTAAACGATCCGCGCCCGGCCCGGATCGAGGCCAATCGAGGGTGGCGTCGGTACAAGTGGCTACCGCAGCGTGGGCGTTCCGGGTTGCTGGACTGTGCGAGTCCGGTGAAGTTTTGTGAAGCGCCCGGCGTTCGCAGCGCAATTCAGCGTGCGATCAATGGCATACCGACTCGCGCCCTGCCCTGCGTCGGGCCCTTCGGCCTCACAAATCTTTACCTCGCCCACACGTCCCAGAGATGTTCGGCCGTTCCAATGTCGCCAATCGATCAGCGCGCGGCACCGCAGGCAATCGGCCCGCACGCTACAGGGCGGCAAATCGGGAGACGGTCGGATGGAATTTGTCAGGATCGCAGACACGTCGGAACTGGTACCTGGCCAGATGAAGTGCGTCCAGGTCGAAGGCCAGGACATCCTGCTGGCCAATGTCGGTGGCGACTACTACGCAATCGGCAATCGATGCACGCACCTTGGAGGCTCGCTGTGCGAGGGCTCGCTTGCCTCCGCCGTCGTGGCATGCCCCCGGCATGGGGCACGGTTCGACATCAGAACTGGCCAGGCCCTCTCGGGCGCAAAGGTTCTCATATTCGAGGAGGCCGTCAAGAACGCGGTCCACTTCCAGGTACTGGTGGATGGCGCGCAGGTCTTCGTGGGTGTGCCGGAGGAGAGTTCCAATGAATAAGTTTCGCGCCCCGTCGATTGCGCTGATGATCGCCAGCGTGTCGTCCGCGCTGAGCACGCAGCGCGTAGCGGCCGAACCAGCCGACGGGAGCCCATTACCACCTCACCTCGGCCTCGGAGCCGATCAATTCAATCTGAGGAGCGAGCGTCATGCACGGTAAGAAGATTCTGGTCTTCGGAGCGACGGGAGCCCTCGGCCGGCAGATCCTGCGGCAGGGTTTGGAGGCCGGCGCGAACGTGACGGCCTTCGTCAGGGATCCGAGAAGACTCACGCTGACCCACGAGAACCTTCGCACCGTAGCGGGCGACGCGACCTGCGACCGTGAAACAGTGGCGGCCGCGATTCGTGGACAAGACGCGGTGATCAGCGCACTCGGGAACGGCACATCGCTGCGCGCCTACGGGTTGATGCAGCGCTGCTTGCTGGCAATCCGGCTTGGCATGCAGAACACCTATGTGAAGCGGCTGATCGTCACCTCGGCCTTCGGGGTCGGCGAGTCGGTGAACGATGCACCCGTCCTGATGCGGGTGTTGTATCG
>WNFP01000328.1_pt1 | contig 35399 bp, 31 predicted proteins | sample 5400201 | NCBI WGS metagenome assembly WNFP01 (sample SAMN13153355, study PRJNA577476) | soil metagenome | isolation source: 115 cm saprolite under Madrone tree | place: USA:California | collected 2016-06-14 | reverse complement strand
TGGAAACGTTAGTAGTTAGAAGAAAAGGATGGAGTGGTTGGAGTCGCGGGCTGTGCGCCCAAGGCAGGCGCGCTACCAGGCTGCGCTACGCCCCGACATGCACTGCTTTATTCATTCTAAAGCACTTTCCAACTTTACTCCTAGTCCGTGACAACATTTTCAGCTCGGCTGCGCCAAAACTGTGCCAAATACTTCTACGGAATCGTGGCTGTGCCCGAATCCAGCCGGCATCCCATTGGCTCGGCGGTTCATCTTCGCCAAGCCCTCTCGTTTCATCTGCAATTTCATCTGCAAGGCGTATATGATCTGCTCTTGGCTGTGTCGTTTCCCTGATGTGCCCTTCTCCTTCGCTTCCGCCCCAGAGAACCACATCCGTCTCGCCGTTCTCAACTTTACAACTGTCTCGTTTTTTGCGTTTTGGGTCATGAGAGTGTATCTGAATAGTATTTGTCTTGCATTCGGTTCCAGCCCATCTCCAGCAAGTCGCCGATTTGGGCGAGGCTCCGGCCAACCGTATCGGCGACTAACTCCTGTCTTTGCTATCTGTTTGCGTTGAGACACTTTAGGTCTTATGTCCGGTCGCTTCGACGTTTTGTCATGCCCCACTCTCCGCTGGGTGATGGCGCCCTAGGTGCCTTTAAAACTTCACTTGTCCCCCTGAAATATCCCCTCTGTTGAGTTCGGAGGAGGGGCAGGCCATTCATTGACTCCGTTTAGACGGCAGTCACAGGACTGTCATGACCAATACAGCGGGAGTGGGTCTCCGGTGAGCCCCATGCACTCTCGTCGCCCATCGAGGTCCAGCCATGAGTAAAAACACTAAGGGTGTATTCGCGCTCGTTTTGCTGTTCAGCGCGCTCCTCACACTGAGGGGTTCTGTTCTGACCGTTCTCAGTGGCACGTGGCAGTCGACAGGAAATTTGGCTGTGGCGCGATCGGGCGCCTCCGCCGCTTTGCTGAAGAATGGCGGCGTCTTGATAACTGGCGGCGACCCTGGAAGCGGACCGGTTGCAAGCTCGGACCTGTTCAACTCCGACGGGTCGGTTTCCCCTCTTGCTGCGCCGATGAACAACCCGCGCAGCAACCATATTTCGGCCACCTTGCAGAACGGCCAAGTCTTAGTGGCAGGTGGCGCGGTATCAGGCGGTGGCGCGACCAACTCTGCCGAGATTTTCGATCCCGTCTCCGGCACATGGAGCAGCATTGCCGGCGGCATGGCGGAAGCGCGCTCGGGAGCGGCCGCGGCGCTTCTTCAAGATGGTCGCGTGCTTATTGCCGGCGGCGAAAGTTCCGGCGTGGCCAGCGCGACGCTGGAGATTTTCGACCCGGTCGCGGGAACATTCAGTGCAGCCGGAGTCATGTCATCCCCGCGCACGAAGCACGCTATGGCGGTGCTCGCCGATGGCCGCGTGATAATCATTGGTGGCTCCAACGGGACCGCGCCAGTTGCTTCCACCGACATTCTTAATCCGGTCGCGGGAAGCGTCGCTGCTGGCCCGAGCCTGGCAACGCCGCGCTCCGGTCACTCGGCCACAACGCTTCTCGACGGCCGCGTTCTGGTCGCCGGCGGAAACAACATAGTTACTAACGCAGACGGCAGCACCACCACCGTGGATCTGGCTTCTGCGGAAATCTTTGATCCCACGGCTGGCACGTTCACTACAAGCGCATCCGCGCTGGCCACGGCCCGCGCCGGCCATCTCGCCTTTTTGCTTCCTCATAACTATAATGTGTTGATCGCCGGTGGAACCTCGAACGGTGTATCCATTTCTTCCGCGGAGCTGTTCACGCCCTGGCAGGGAACTTTTTCTGCAACCGGCTCTCTGTCCACGGCTGGCAGCAACGCCGCCGGCAGTCCCATGCAGCAAGACGGAATGCTCCTGGTTGCGGGCGGCAAAGACGCTGCCACGCCGCCAAACGCCCTCTCCAGCACCGAAGTCTACGGCTTCGCCACCGTGAAAACCGATAAGGCCGATTACGCCCCGGGCGAAATCGTCACCATCACCGGTTCCCGTTGGCAGCCCGGCGAAACCGTCACCCTATCCTTCCTCGAATCGCCGCTGGTTGATACTCATCCGACCTTGACCGCCGTCGCCGACTCCAACGGCAGCATTTCCAACAGTCAGTTCTCTCCCGACTCCCACGACATCGGCATTCTTTTCTACTTAACCGCGGCCGGCCAGACTTCGGCTCGACAAGCGCAGACGACGTTTACGGACGCGGGGGTAATGAAGATCACGAGCGTGGGGGCCCAGACTCCCACCCCGGTCCCTGCAGGCAATTTGGCCACCTACTTGGTAACCGTAAGCTTTAACGGCAACAACACCCCCTGGAACGCTACGCTAAGTACGTCCGCGTTGCCCGCGGGAGCTTCTGCCTCATTCGCCCCTGTTCCTGGCACTAATCCGGCGAACACAATTACGAGCACGGGCCCCGACGTGACGACAACCTTAACCGTCAGCACAACGGCTGGAATGACCCCAGTGACGACCACGTTTACGATAACCGCCACCCCCACCGGCGCATGCAGCGGCGGGCCGGCATCAACCGGTACTGGCAACAACGCTGCCAATCCCACGCTAGCTATATCCAAGGCCGCGTCGACGACAGCGTTCGGGGCGGCACCGACGCCGACGTATCTGGGCGGGAACTTTACGGTGAGCGCGTCGAACGATTCGGGCGGCGCGATCACCTACAGCCGCGTCAGCGGGCCGTGCGCGCTCGTCAGCGGCGCGACGTTCAGCTCAAGCGGGGCGGGCAGTTGCGTGGTGCAAGCGGACAGCGCAACCACGACCAACTATCTGGCGAGCTCGGCGCAGCAGACGGTGACGATCGCCAAGGCGACGCCAACCATTACTTGGAGCAATCCGGCGGACATCACCTACGGCGCGGCCCTCAGCGCGACTCAGCTCGATGCCACGGCTTCCGTCGCGGGCACCTTTACGTATACGCCTGCCTCGGGGACGGTATTGGCTTTTGGCAGTAACCAGAATCTTCACGTTGACTTCACTCCGGCCGACACGGCCAACTACAACAACGCCTCGAAGGACGTGAAGATCAATGTCACCAAGGCGCACCTGACAGTGAAGGCCGATGACAGGAATAAGACCTACGACGGGGCGGTGTTCTCGCCCTTCACGGCGACGATCACCGGCTTCGTGAATTCGGATACGGTGGCGGTAGTCAGCGGCAGCGCTACCTTTAGCTCCAACGCCACCAGCGCGGTCAACGCTGGCAGCTACACGATCACGCCGAGCGTGGGCACGCTCAGCGCCACCAACTATGACTTCACCACTTTCAATACCGGCACCCTGACCATCGACAAGGCGCACTTGGCGGTGACCGCGGATGACAAGACGCGCGGATACGGCGATGGTAATCCACCGTTCACCTTCACTCTGGGCGGGTTCAAGAACGGCGAGAACTCCACTACTGCGGGCGTGAGCGGCAGTCCGACGCTCAACACAGCGGCGACGGCAACGAGTTCGGTGGCTGGCAGTCCGTACGCCATCACGGTGGTGGACGCGGGAACCTTGAGCGCGGCCAACTACGACTTTCCATCGGCAAACTTCACGGCTGGGCGCTTGACGATCACTCCGGCGCCGTTGACCATCACCGCCAACGACAAAAGCAAGACCTTCGGCGGGACGGACCCAGTCTTTGACGTTAGCTATAGCGGGTTCGTGAATCTCGAGAATGCCAGCGTGCTGGCCGGGACCGCAGTGTTCAACTTCGCTGGGAAGCCACCCACGAGTTACGGGCCTTCAACGACTGTGCCTACTAACGCCGGCACCTACGCCGTGCGGCCGTCGAGCCTCACCTCCGTCAACTACGCAATCACGTTTAACGGTGGCACCTATACGATCAATCAGGCCACGCCCACGGTGACGGTAACTGATCCGATGCCGACATATGACGGCGGCCCCCACACCGCAACAGCGACGGCGTTGGGCGTAGATAATGTCACGGCAGTGAGCGGCAGCTTCAGCCTTACTTACGACGGCAGCGCCACGGTGCCGACCAATGCCAAAACCTCCTACGCGGTCGTGGCCACCTTCACCAGTTCGGACCCCAACTACACTGGTGCCACGGGCAATGGTTTTCTGACGATCAAGCAGGCTGGCTCCATAACGACGGTGACATTCGAGCCGGCGCCGTACAACTATCGCGGGACTGCGTTCACGGCCACGGCGGTAGCGACCGGTGTGGGCGGGCTGAACACGGGAGTGACCCCAGTGCTTTACACGGGTGACTGCACGAATGTGACGAGCACGGATGGCTGCGCGGCGGCAGCAACTTATGCCGGTGACACGAACCATACCGGCAGCACCGGCAGCAAGAGCATCACGATCACCAAGGCCGATCCGGCGGTGACAGCAACGGGCAACACTTGCACGTATAACGGGAACCCGTGCGCAGGCAGCGGGTCGGCGGTCGGTGCGCTAGGCGAGCCTCTGTCGCCAGTGACGGTGGCGTACACCGTTGTTGTGGCCCCGCCCAGGAACCCCGGCGATCTGTTGACCTCCGCGCCGATCAATGCCGGGACGTACTCGGTAGCAGCGCGCTTTGCGGGCAACACTAACTACAACCAAAAGCAGAGTGCAGTGGCGGCGACCATCACCATCAACCAGGCCACGTCGAGCGTGACGGTGACCTGCCCGGCCACGCCGCAAATGTACACGGGTTCGGCGCAGACGCCCTGCACGGCTTCGTACACGACCAGCGATGGATTGAGCGGATCGCTGACGGTGTCCTACACCAGCAACACCAACGTGGGGACGGCGGGAGCCAGCGCCAGCTACGCGGGTGATATCAACCACGAGGGGAGCAGCAAGACCGGCAGCTTTACCATCAGCCAGGCCACGTCGAGCGTGACGTTGACCTGCCCGGCCACGCCGCAAATCTACACAGGTTCGGTGCAGACGCCCTGCACAGCCTCGTACACGACCAGCGATGGATTGAGCGGATCACTGACGGTGTCCTACACCAGCAACACCAACGTCGGGACGGCGGGAGCCAGCGCCAGCTACGCAGGTGACACCAATCACGCGGGGAGCAACAAAACCGGCAGCTTCGTCATCAGCCAGGCCAACCAGACGATCACATGGGCCGATCCAGCGGGAATCAACTATGGAACTGCGCTCAGCGCGACGCAGTTGAATGCGACGGTAGCCGGAGTGACGGGCGGATCAGCGCCGGGAGCTTTAACCTACACGCCGGCGGCAGGCACGGTGCTGAATGCGGGCACTGCCCAGGCGCTGCAGGTGGACGCGGCAGCGACGGCCAACTACAACGCCGCCACTAAGATAGTTCACATCGACGTAGCCAAGGCCAACCAGGCGGTGCTGATACTGAACACGACATCGCCGTTGACCTACAACCAGACCGAGACGATGAGCGTTTCGGGCGGCACCACGAGCGGCACAGTGACCTACAATTCGTCGGCGTCATGCTCGGTCACAGGCAGCATTCTGCAGGCTCTTAGCGGCACCGGCTCCTGCTCGGTGACGGCGACCATGGCGGGCGATACCAACTACAACGACGTGACCAGCAGCCCAGCTAACACAGTCACTCTGCAGAAGGCCAACCAGGCGGCACTGACTTTGAACGCCGGCTCCCCGCTCACATATAACTCCTCCGAGGCGCTGAGCACGACGGGCGGGACCACAAGCGGCACGGTGACCTACAACGTGACCTTGGGCAGTTGCAGCATTGTGAGCGGCAACCTGCTCCAGGCCAACAGCGGCACCGGCTCCTGCTCGGTGACGGCGACCATGGCCGGGAACAGCAACTACAACGACGTCACCAGCACACCAGCCAACACGGTGAGCCTGGTCAAGGCGAACCAGGGAGCGGTCACGGTCACCGGGCCGAGTAGCGTTACCTATAGCTACACAGGAACCGCGACGGCGATCGTTGGCAACGGCACGGGCGCCTATAGCTTCACGGTCGGTGGGACGGGTGGTTGCTCGCTGTCTGGAACCACGGTCTCCGTGCTCAATGCTAGCCTCACCTGCTCGCTGACGGCAATTCGCCTCGGCGACAGTAACTACAACGATTCGGCTGCGAGCTCATCCTTCCAGGTGACGCTCAACAAGTTGACGCTGACGGTGACGGCGGAAAACAAGAGCATGTTTCTGCACGGAACTGTTCCAGCGCTCACTTTCCAGATCACCGGGTTCAAGAGCGGTGAGAGCTCCTCAGTGATCACCACCCAGCCAACTTGCACCACGACGGGGACCTCTGCCAGTGGGGTGGGGAACTACCCGATCACTTGCTCGGGCGGTGCAGCGGCCAACTATACGTTCACGTACGTAACCGCCCAGTTGAACATTCTGTACTCGACTGGGGCGTGCTTGGGAGACGTCGGACATTCGGTCCTCCAGCCGATCAACGCGAGCGGGACGATGAGCGTTTTCAAGCTGGGCAGCACGGTCCCGACCAAGTTCCGGGTCTGCGATGCCAACGGTGTTTCTATTGGGACACCGGGAGTGGTGACCGGCTACGGCCTGGTAGCGTTTGCCAGCTCACCTGATATCACTATTGATGAGGACGCGTATTCGACCACGCCGGATACGGCGTTCCGTTGGGCTGGAGATCAGTGGATCTTTAACCAGAGCACGAAGAATAACGGGACGCTGAACAAGACCGGGGTAACCTACTTCTTCGCGATCAACTTGAACGATGGATCGTCGATCTATTTTCAATACGCTCTGAAGTAGCGCCGAGAGCATTCGGCGGGCAGGGAAGGGAACTTCTCCGCCCCCGTTTCCACCTTGAAATCAATCACTTGGCCCCGCAAAGTCTCTGCAACGTGACGGGTGGCCCGGACGATAATTTTCTCTGAGTTCTGACTTCTGATTTCTAGTTTCACACTTCGACCTTTCACACCTGCCGTTCAACCCGTAATTCCTGCTTTCAGTGCAAAACATTTAACAGCTTAAGTAGCGCATGCTATCCTTCCACATGGTTGCCGCCACTCCGCCTCGCAGCTTTCTCAATTCCTTCCTCGGCCTGATCCCTGCTCCTCGTCCCCTGCTCTCTAACTCCTTGAAATCTTCATGTCTCATCGCGCGACTTTCGAGCCGTTGGATTGAGTCCGTAGGTCTTTTAGAATCAACACTTGCGAACTCTCTTGCAAGTGGTGAAAACAAAGAGCTTACAGAAAGCCTAAATCCTTTAGATGCAACACTTACAAAAAACAGGGGGGGGAGGGGTGATTATTGTTAACTAGATTCCGCTTCATCAAGACCGAAGCACGGAATCACCGGCGCCTTCCGGCCTTCCGGGTGGCACCAAAGTTGCACAAATACCGTTCATAACACCAACATTTGGGAATCCCTACTCCGCTGGGAGCCGTTATCTCGGCCCGCAAGGAATGAACATGAACGAAGTCATGGTACCGCAGAAGGTTCGGCGAACCGGCGTCCGCAAGGGGCTGCTGGAGGATCTTGCCTTGAAGATTTTGTACCTTCACGGGGAGATGTCCCTAGTTGAACTGAGCGAGCACACCTGTTTAGGTCTCGGAGTCATCGAAGAGATCTTCCAATTCTTCCGGAAAGAGCAGCTCTGCGAAGTGAAAGGGATGAACGGCGGCAGCCATCGCATCGTGGCGAGCGCCCAGGGCAAGCAACGAGCGGCGGATTTGCTGCTGCTCAACCAATACACCGGGCCGGCGCCGGTTTCGCTCGCCGATTACACCGCGCGAGTTGATATGCAGAGCGTGCAACGGATTACCGTGAATCCATCGGACATTGGCCGCGCCTTTTGCCAACTCGTTCTGGGAAAGGAGATGTTATCGCGGCTGGGCGCCTCAGTGGTTTCGGGAACATCAATATTTTTGTACGGCCCTCCTGGAACTGGCAAGACCACGATTGCGACCAGCATCCCGTCCGTATACAACGACAACGTACTGATTCCTCATGCCGTCGAAGTGGACAATCAAATCATTACCGTTTATGACCCCGGGGTACACCGCCGCAGCTCCGAACCAATTGAAGACGAATCGGACAAACGATGGGTTCTTTGCCGGCGCCCGTGCGTGCTCGCCGGCGGGGAGCTGTGTGCTGAAATGCTTGACCTGCAATTCAACAGCGCGAGTCACTTCTACACGGCGCCTCTGCAATTGAAAGCGAACAACGGAGTTTTGATTTTGGACGATTTCGGGCGTCAACGCATGCGGCCCGACGAACTTCTCAACCGCTGGATGACACCGCTGGACCGCCGTGTCGATTTTCTGACGTTGCCAGGAGGGCGAAAGTTCGAGGTGCCGTTTGATCTGTTCGTCGTGTTCGCCACAAATCTCGATCCGGGGCATCTCGCGGACGAGGCTTTTTTGCGCAGGATTCCAAACAAAATCAGGGTAGATTACGCCAGCCCCGACGAGTTCACCGAAGTGTTCCGGCGGGAATGCCAGATGCGCTTGCTCTTCTGTGAGGAGGGACTGCCCGAATACCTGGTGGAATGCGTCACCCAGGAGATGAAGCAGCCGCTTTCGCATTGTCACGCGCGCGATCTGATTAACCAGATCTTTTGGGCGGGTCGGTATTCGGGTGTTGAACCGCAACTGACACGAGAGACACTTCGGCAAGCGTGCCGCGCTTATTTTCTCTCGACCGGAAAAGCGGAATAGCGGAAAAACCAGAAAGTCTGAAACTAGGGCGCTGGTTTTTCGCTAGGAACTTCCAAATAACCGACGATCTGGTTGCGGAGAACCTTGGTGGCGACGAGTCCGAGTGGCGTGGAATTGCGCGAGACGACGAAAACGACGACTTCATTCACAGTGCGGTCCTTGAGTTCAACGCATTTGTCTTCGAGATACACGCATACGGTATAGCGCTGGCTCTTAATGTCGGAGCTCTTGAGCACCATGGATACGGGGCCGACGGATTGCGGGGTCGATCCGCGACCCAGCTCAAAATGCACGGCACTGCGGCGAGTTTGCGCAAGGAGCTTGTTGAGGTCTTCCCGCGTTTGAGAAATCTCTCCTTCTTGAGTGCCAACCACTCCCACGACATCGGCCAAGCGGTCGGCGGTTGCCCGCCAGGCCTCGTCGTTAGCGGCTGCGGTGTCATTCGGGGTTCGAGCGGCTGAAGGAGTGCGCGAAGGCTGGGGTGCCGGTTGGGTTAGAGGAGGCTGTGCTTTCGTGCCATTCGCGGGAGCGACGATGTACACAGTTCTCTTTGGAGAGGGTTTTTCGGCCGGTGCCTTCACAGCTCCATTGGAGGAGGCGGCATCCGATTCAGGCGCGGAAGACTTGCGGCGCCGCTCGAGCTGATCGAGGCGCTTTTCCATCTTCGTCATTTGTTGTTGAAGGGCGTCCATGCTTTGAGAATCCGCAGCCGCCACGGCACTTTGCCGGGAGTCTGAAACAAGCTTGTAACCGAGAAATGCAAGTGCGGCGAGCGCGACGACTAGAATTAACGCCCCAAGCATACCGGCTTGGGGACGCGGCGCCTGTTCTGCTGCGGGAATGAAAGCCTTACGGTCAAAATCAACGCCTGCCATTTAGAGCCCCCTGTGATTCCGAGAACCTCAATTCAACGCGCGAATGCGTGCGTCGGATAACGAGCTGAAAGCGTAAGCGATATGGTTCGAGTTTCATCGGGCAACAAATCCACCGCATGCGCCGCACGTTCCATCCGCTGGCCACGCAACTCCACTTGATACTTGCCAGGCGCCACGATCAGCAGCAAGGGCGCATGGCCCACAAACATTCCATTAACCCAAACCTGGGCGGCGGAGGGAATGGAGCGAAGAAGCAGTTTGCCAGGATGCTTGCCGGCGTTCTGTTCCAGGGTCTGCCGATTGGCGACTTCGGGCCGCTGAACAGTTGGAACGAGCAAATGCGGAGATTTGCTCTTATCCCCCGGAGTCGTGACCGACGAAAAGGGGGGCGCCTTCGCGGTGCTGCCAGCCGTAGCGGAGACGGCTGTCGCTCCGGCGGCTTCCGCGGCGGTTTGTCCGCTGGCGAAACCGGGCGCGAGGCACAGAAGAAGAGAAAGCAGGAGCAAGTTTGCGCACTGTCGAATGCGATAAGGTTTAATCATCGTAGGCCACTTTCCTAGGTGCTGGTTTGAGCAGGAGTGGTACCAAAATTCCAATGATTAGCGTCAAGAGTGCAATAAGTTCCGCATTGACAGGCATTTCCGCATACCCCAAGTATTCACGGCAGTTGAGTCATCGATGCTAGGCTGAAAAGTGACCAAAATCTCTCAAATCAGGGGCCGTGGCGTCCACAAATGGTGACTCGATTTTCCGTTTCGGCGCCGTTTTGGGCAACCGGTATGCATGTTTCAACGCTCACGCCGTTGGAACGGCGCGTGCTTTCAAGGTATTGCTGAGCGAGGCGTGGTGTGAACGCAAGTAGATCAAAGCCCCGTGTGAAGAAGGGCCCGCGCTAGGGGCGGGAATCGCCTGTGAGCGTTCAAAACAACAGACCTTTTGCTGCTTCGATGCTGCTGCAACCGCACCCATCTGTGCAGGCGTTACCTCGAACTTCAGCGCGGACCGGAGCACGACTGAGAGCCCCGCGTTTCCTCGTTGTTCGCGAGCGACAATTTGCGGGTTGGTGGGGGTCGCTGAGCGTGCTGTTTACACCGGCGCGCGTGCATCTACACACCTCCCCGTTGAACCTTTTTCGGAACACACCAGTTGCACCATTCCGATTCGCTGGGCGGCCACTTACAGTTTCTGTTCTTCTCCATGTTGCAGTGTCACTTTTGCTTCCCTACATACCATCAGGGATCTTCTGGAGACCTACGCCTGTGGAAGTGGCATCCGCGGATCCAGGGAAAATTTATTACCGCCTCACGACAATGGACTTATCTCGAAAGCCCTCACGAATTGCCCCTGAGGGTCCGGGCGGGCACCCCGGCAGCGGTTCCAAAGCAACAGACAGACTCCCGGCCTTGGGCAGTACTGCGGCACATCCGAAGATTACAATTGTCCTAAGGCCGCCGCGTCCCGACAATAAGAAGCAGACCATATATCAGAGCGCATCCGCCCCCGATCTGCGAATCGCCGTGGATTTGGACCTGCCAAACGTGCTCTTGGGGACTTCAACTCGGGTTCCCAAGCCACAACTCCATTTCGACCCCAATAGCTCGAAACCCGTTCAACCGAAGAAATCTGTCAATGCAGAACCAGCACCAATACTGACAGCTAGCTTGAGCCTCTCAGTCGTACCTGTTTCGGAGCTTGCCGTTGCCCAGCCACATCTACCAGTACCCCCTCCGTCATCCGCCGTGATCACTCAGAGCCGAGAAGGCATGGCATCGGCCGAGGGCGCACTCTCTAGCGGCAAAGAGGGAAGTGCACTCGTCATCATCGGCGTCGATCCGTCACTGGCGGCCTCACTGCTTGTTCTGCCGCCCGGCAATCGCTGGGCAGAAGTTTCCATTTCTCCGACTGGAGGAGGTGCCGGATCTCCAGGTGGCATCCCCGGGGGACCGAACTCGGGGAGCGGCACCGGAACCGGGGGCGACACGAGCACGGGCTTGGGACGAGGAGAGTCGGGTGGCGGTGGCGGAAAGGCAGGGACTGCCGGAATACTGGGTATCGCCGGAGGAGCCGGCGGAAATTCCGGTGCACCCGATCCAATGCTGCCGACGAACATGGTCTATGCTGTGCCAGCTTCCGTTCTGCCACGGAAGAATGCTCTTGTCGTTTCGGCTGGGCCGATGGGGGGCGGGGGCCTCGATGTTTACGGTGCCCTGCACTGCGGGAAGATCTACACGGTTTTCTTGCAGATGCCGGGCAAGAGCTGGACGCTGCAATTTTGCCAACTTAAACACGAAGGTTCGAGGATTGCGACTTCCGGCCAGTCTGCTGTAGTAAAGCTCGAACCAGGTTTGCTGCCACCCGACCCCGAACTCAGGTTCGACTTTCGGCGTTTGCCGTTGCCACCTGAGAATGCACATAAGCTTATTCTTCTTAAGGGATTGATTCGAGAGGATGGAACGGTGGATCTGGTCCATGTCCACCGGAGCCTGTTGCCCCCAATGGACGAAGCGGCGCGTCTGGCGTTCAGCCGATGGAAGTTCAAGCCAGCAATGCGGGAAGGACAGCCGGTTACTGTTGAAGTCTTGGTGGGCATTCCCTCAGACGCTCCAATCATGCGCGCAGTCCACTGATTGCACTCGATTGCTCAAGAGGTGCTGGCCTTTTCGGGCCAAAAGGCATGGGGACGCGAAACGGGCATCCTGGGGAGTCGGCCCTGACGGGTACAGCGTAGTTGCGCCTGCACGGTTGCGGATCTGGATGGGCAAGACAGTGCAACATGCTGACTAGGGTAGAGAAAGGGATTTCCTATACTTTGCACAGGTTGATTTAGCCACCAGCTCGGCAGTCGGCTAGCCAATTGACTCAAAAGGGTTTGGCCTAAGTCTGTCAACATGGCCGACGTTTCCATGGGTGGTATTAAGCGTGCATCCGAGTACTAAAGAATCGCAGAGCGTCTCCTTAAGTGTGGCCATGAGTCCTAGCCTTGGGCACACTCGCTTGTCAACATTACGTCGAGAAAACCTGCTCTAATCTCTCCGTCCCCGCGGGGTTTAGGCGTACGGTCATCGGGCACCTGGAAGTATTCGCGCAGATTGCCGGAACTTGTGAGGCAAGTGCATTGGAAAACCCGATAATACAGGTTTCTTTTTTGAGCCAAGACTCGGGCTTGGGAGAGGCCATAGCGCGCGCCTTGGGGGAAGGGTTTGTCACCCGTACATCCAACGAGCGGGAATTTGATCGCCTGTCGGAGGTGCGGAGATGGGCAGACGTCGTCCTATTGGATCTACGAGCAGCGAATATGCAGGGCAACGAAGAAGCTGCTCTCCGACTGATCGGTGAAATGAATGGAATCTCGTCGCATCCCCCCGTGGTGGTGCTCTGCGATCCGGAGAATCGGAGCCTCCTGCTGGGCGCCATCGAGCATGGGGCCACGGACAGTATAGCCAATCCACCAAACATCCTCGAACTCAGTTTGATACTGCGGCGTGCCTACCGGCTCCACGTAGCAGAAGAGGAACTTCACACACTGCGAGCCGCGACACGTTCCGCGGGAAGACTCCACGAATTGATCGGCACATCAGGTTCGATGCAGGAGCTGTTTGCCCTGGCGCGCAAAATTGCGCCATGTGACGTAAATGTTCTGATCACCGGAGAAACCGGAACTGGAAAGGAATTGCTGGCACGCGCGATCCACCAATTCAGTTCGCGGAGCAAGGGCCCGCTGGTGGCATTCTCTTGTGCGAACCTGCCCGAGACGCTAGTAGAGGACGAACTGTTTGGACACGAGAAGGGAGCGTTCACGGGGGCCCAGATGAGCCGGCGCGGGCGGGTAGAAGCCGCCGATCATGGAACTTTGTTCCTGGATGAAATCGGGGACCTCGGGGTGGGACTCCAGCCAAAACTCCTGCGGGTGATTCAGGAACGAAGATTCGAACGACTCGGGAGCAATAAGACCACAAGTGTGGACATTCGATTGATTTGCGCCACGCATCGTAAGCTGTCCGAAATGGTCGAGCAGGGAAAATTCCGAGAAGATCTTTATTATCGATTGAACGTAGTGCAAATGCATTTGCCGCCGCTCCGAGAACGCCGCGATGATGTGCCGCTCCTCGCGCAGCAGTTTCTGCAGAAGTCCGCGCAGCAGTTCAGAAAACGAGCTAAGCGTTTTTCCCAGCAGGCCCTGCATGCTTTTGAGGAGTATCACTGGCCCGGTAACGTGCGCGAACTGGAGAACGTGGTGCAGCGTGCCGTAGCGCTCTCCGAAGATCAAACCGTGGACGTCTCGCATTTGCCCACATTCCTCCGAACCGGGAATGTGAGCCCGACGCCTATATACGGGTGTGCGGCTTCGCGATCCTATGAGGAGGAGATCCGCCGCTTTAAGCGTGGACTGGTTTTGAGAACCTTGCGCGAGTACGGCTGGCGCAAAGCGGAGAGCGCCCGAGCGTTGGGGGTAGCACGCGGCTACCTGCACAGGTTGATTAACCAGCTGGGAATTCAGAAGCATGAGGACGACTTGACCGTGAAACAATTGGATGAATCTCCGCCGTTCGGACCAGTCATGTGACGACGGCCGTTCGAAACCATGGGTACCAGCGATACCAGCCCAGCTAACAAGCGCGTCACTGACCGGATGGGAACTCAAACTGAATTGCGGTTCGTCGAAAGTGTCTGCCTTCCACTGTTGCGGAGCGCGCAGAATTCAGATGGGGGATGGGGCTTTCATCCTGGCTCTGAAAGCCGGACGGAGCCCACGTGTTGGGCGCTTCAGGCTTTGCTTCAGTGTTCCTGGCAGGAGATTCCCGAGGCTGCGGTTCGCGGTTTTCAGTTCGTTCGGGAGGCACAACTGGGGGATGGCGCCTGGCCATCTGCGCGCACCGAACAAGTTGGTTGCTGGGTGACTGCGCTGGCCTGCTGGGTGCTGCTTGCGGAAAAGAATTCGTCAAATGCGGTTGCAAAGGGCTTGGACTGGCTGTGTAAGGATTGGCCGCGAGACAGCACCCTCTGGCGGCGTTTTCTGGCCAGATTTTCGTCACGGCGCGATATTTTCCCCATCAACAATTCCTACCGGGGGTGGGGATGGACGCCCGGCACGAGCAGCTGGGTGGAGCCTACGGCATTTGTCCTCCTTGCCCTTGGTGAATGCCCTGCCGAATTGCTTCCTCGCGCAGCGGCGAGACGCCGGAAACTTGCAGAAGCGATGCTCCGAGACCGGATGTGTCCGGGAGGCGGATGGAATTGCGGTAATCCCTTGGTGTACGGCGTTGCCGGTGAACCCCTGATGATTCCAACGGTTTGGGCGCTTCTGGCTTTGCGCAATCAGCCGGACCAACGGGAGAACATTCTGAGTTTGGAGTGGCTGGAAAAGAACGTGGCCAACATTCAGGGCCCCGGGTCATTCGCCCTGGCACGGCTGTGTCTTGAGGCATATGGCCGCAGGTGGCCGAGCGATGCGCCGGAGTTCGGCAGTTTTTACGAAAAGAATGAGTTTCTAAAAAACATCCAGGTTGCGGCTTGGAGTTGCCTGGCGCTAGGCGCCAAGAGGCGGTTCCTGGCAGCCGGGTGGCCGTCTGCGGTGACCTCATGAATGCGCGTAATACAGCGCTTGTCCCCTCGTTCCAGCGGCCGGTTTCAAAGGTATTGATCCGTCGGGCTGCAAATTACAAGCAGGAGTTGGCTTCACTGATCTACGAGAGCCTCTGCGAATTCAATCTCCCAATCAAAGATAAGACCGTGCTGCTGAAGCCAAATCTAGTCGGCCTGGATCCCCTCGGAATAATGAATACGCACCCGGCTGTCATTGCTGCCGCGCGTGAAGCTTTTTTGCGCCTGGGCGCCGCGCAGGTTCTGATCGGTGACGGTCCAGCAATGGATAGAGACACCGAAGCCATCATCGAATCGGTGCGCCTAAGAGAGTTTGCAGGCCCGCTGGCTCGCACATTCGTGGACTTGAATGTAGACGACGTGGAGAGAGTGCCGCTCAAAACTCAGGCGTCGCGATTGAAGGAGCTTTTTCTCCCTAGGACAGCTCTCGGCGTCGATTTCCTGGTTTCAATGCCCAAACTCAAGACCCATCACTGGGCCGGGGTCACGCTTTCCCTCAAGAACATGTTTGGGGTAGTGCCCGGAAGCTGCTATGGCTGGCCCAAAAACATTCTGCATTGGGCTGGAATTGACCGCGCGATTCTAGACATTAACGCAGCGGTGGGGCCGGACTTCGCGATTGTGGACGGCATCATGGGCATGGAGGGGAACGGTCCCATCCAAGGAACGCCGAAGGAGTGCGGAGTGCTAGTTCTTGGCGACGATCCTGTTGCGGTAGATGCCACGTGCTGCCGGGTCATGGGAATTAACCCCGTGCGGGTCAAATACCTCGCTAGGGCGGGGACTCTCCTGGGCCACGTCGAGGCTAGTAAGATTCAACAACGCGGGGAGAGCATTGCCAGCGTGCGCAAACCGTTTGCGGTGCTGGACGCCTTTCGGGAGGTCGTGGAATAGGGTGAGGGAAGAGTTTGGAATGCCAACTGCCATTAAGAGGTGAGAGAGCAGGCTCTTATGACGTGGGGTGTATCCAAATGAGTACGCGCAGACGGTCCGCTTCCTTTCGCAATTTGAGACGGAGCGGCGAGCGTGGAGCTGAGCTGGTGGAGATGGCGTTTGTCCTGCCGCTCCTGCTGACTCTGCTGATTGGAGTCTTCTGGGCCGCCCGCGCCTATAACATCTACGAGACCATTACCCGGGCAGCGCGCGAAGGTGCGCGCGTGGCGGTTGCGCGCAGCTGCTCAACCTGCGGGAACGCGGTGCCGAGCGTAACAGCCGTCGAGAATGCGGTCTTGAATTCTCTGACGGCGTCTTCTATCGACTCGACTCAGATACAAATTCCGAGCTGCACCGGGAATCTTAGCAGCACGATCTGTTATCAGAGAGACGTTCAGCTGAATGCAAGTACCCCTACGGAATTCGGAGTCTCTGTCAGCCTGAGGTATCCCTTCCAGTTTAGCCTGCCCTTTACTTCCCTGAACTTCACCACCGTGAACATCACGACCGCGGTGCAGATGCGGGAGGAGAACTGATGCGCGGAAGAATTGCTTTGCGAACCGGAGGTAGTGATTCGCGGTTCAACCAGCTGTCGCGCGGTCTCGTATTTGGCGGGGAGGGATCGCAGTTGTTTGAATTCGCCCTGGTGCTGCCTATTCTCCTGGTATTCGTGATGGGGATCCTGGATTTCGGCCACGTATACAACCTGAAGCAGAAACTGAACAATGCGGCGCGCGAAGCGGTGCGTTTCGCGGCCAATCAGAATTCCGGCGGGAACAATCTAGTCGTGAATGGTGTGAGCGACACCTCGGCTATCCGTGACGTGGTTTCCAATTATTTGACGAACGCAGGCATAACTAATTGTGTGATCGCCGCAAGCCCGAGCGTCTCGGCTTTTACTTATACCTTCAATTCGAGTAGCACGGGCTGTGCGAACTTTTCTTTGGTCATCAATCGGACGTATCCCATAGCAGTCGGAACCGCTACCGCCATCGGAACCAGGGTGACTCTGAGTTACCCGTACACATGGAGCTTCGGCAGCATCATGCGGCTCTTGCTCCCAGGCTCGACGTTAAGTCTGCCAACAACGATTTCGACGGATGCCGTGATGCAGAACATCAACTAGGAGGACATGGCCATGAATGCAAAAGCTGTGAAGGCTGGGAAGGGGCGACGGGAGCGAGGATCCAGCCTCTTTATCGTGGCGGCGGCGATGGTCGCTCTGGTCGGCCTGATGGGTCTGGGCGTCGATCTTGTTGCGCTTTATTTGGGGAAGAGCGAAGCGCAGCGAGCGGCGGATGCGGCGGCGCTTGCGGGAGCGCAAGAATTCGTGCTTTCCGGCTTCACGTCCGGCCTGGTCACGCAGGCGACTGCGCAAACTCTGGCGACGAACCAAGCGGTTGCAGTGGGACAGAAGAACTTGGTTGGCGGCGCTGCTCCCAGCATCCCCACCGGCAACGTGACCTTTGATTTTACTCATGCTGGAAATCCCTTGATCACGACGGTGGTCAATGCCACGCTGCCCACTATTTTCATGAAGATTTTTGGCGTCACTTCGGCAAATATCTCGGCAACAGCAACGGCGGAGGCTTACAACCCCGCGGGCTCGGCAGCTGGGGGGCCGACACTTTGCACCAGCTGCCTGCGGCCTTTCCTCGTTCCCAATTGCGATGCCGGTCACTTGGTCGCGCCGCCGAGAGGTAATCCTGCCTGTCCGCAGATAGGCGGGCAAAACCAAGACTATTTCCTGAACCCGCCGAACTACGGCATCACTCACCAAGGCCCTGCGCCCAGCGGCATCATTGGCGAATCCTGGCAACTTCACAGTGAGAGTGGAACATCCAGTCAGTGGTATTCGATTGCGTTCCTTGGTTCCCAGAGCAAAGCTGCCTGGCGGGCTAACATCGCGAGCTGCAACACGGACGCGATCGTTTGCGGCACCATCCTACAAACTTTGAATGGAAAGGCGGTGGGACCTGCCGACCAGGGCATTGAAGCGATGATCCACGCGTCGGGACAGGGTTTAGGCCAAGGTCAAGATACGATCGATGTGGGTGGCACGGCGCCATTTCCGATGTATGCCGGAAGCAACAACCCGCTGGTTACGGCAGGCGCGATCGCGACCGGAGCGCAGATAGTGCAGAGTGACTCGCTGGTGACAGTCCCCGTATACGACGGTGTAGACACGACTGGCGGCAACCCACTGACTCCAGGTGGATCTCAAGTGAAAGTTACTGGCTATCTTCAAATGTTTGTGAAGGATGTCATTCACAATAAAACCGACGACATAATGGACGTGATTGTCGTCAATGCAATGAGCTGCGGAGCCAACATTGGCGGGACTTGCGCAGCCGGCGGAAATCAGGGCGCTGGGGGAGGCGGGTCTGGAACGGGTGGCACGGTGACTGCTGGCGGCGCGGGATTTGCTCCCGTACGCCTGGTTCATCCTTAGCAGACGGAGTCCCCGGCGTGGTGCGGAGTAGGCGGCAAGGCGAGCAGAAACAGCCATGAACGAATCAGACATCGCATTTCGTGCAGGCGTGGGAACCGAGGACCTGGCGATTCCGGTAGCCTCGGAAGTTTGCGCATCGACGGCCGTTCTGGCGCCGTCCGCTGTTGTGGCGGGCGCGGCAGAATCGTTTTCGCTGCTGAAGCATCTCCTCTCGTTTCCAGCCATGCTGGGAACGATGCTCGTCGGGGCCGTTTTTGTCGCAGGGCGCATGTTCGCGGTGGACCCCGATGTGTGGTGGCATGTTAAGAACGGCCAAAATATCCTCGCGACGCATCATTGGCCGACAGCGGACCCATATTCCTTCACTGTTGCAGGTACCCCCTGGTTGTCCTACGAATGGCTTGGCGACGTGCTGTTCGGGGCGGTGGCCAGCTTCGCCGGCTTGCAAGGGCTGGACGCTCTGCTCATCATTTTGGGCAGCGCCATTCTAATCGCTCTCTACGCCTACGCCACGCTGCGCTCGGGAAATTCGAAAGCGGGGTTCGTGACTGCTGCAGGGTTGTATGTGCTGGTGACGCCCTCACTTTCGCTCCGCCCCCAGATGCTGGGCTATCTCTTCATTATCCTGACGCTCATCGTGCTTGAGTATTTTCGTCAGGGCAAGCCGCGGGGTCTGTGGTTTCTTCCGCCGTTGTTTCTCATGTGGATAAACACGCATGGTTCGTGGGTGATCGGGCTGGCAGTGCTTTTTGTTTTCTTGGCAGGCGGCCTGATAGATTTTCGTATCGGGAGCATCGAGGCCCGGCGCTGGAGCGCAAAAGAACGCGTCCATCTCGAAGTCGCCTTTCTTCTTTGCCTCGCCGCGATTCCGCTAACCCCATATGGCACGCGGCTTGCCGCCTACCCGTTCACCGTGGCGTCTTCCTTGCCTGTCAATTTGGCGAACGTACTTGAGTGGCAGCCAATGCCGTTTAACTTGCTCGGTGGAAAATTATTCCTCGCGTTGTTGCTCGGATTTTTCCTCGCACAGATGGCCTTGCGTTTCCCGTGCAGGCTGGATGAGCTCGCGCTGTTCGTGGGTGGCACGGCGATGGCGTGCCTTCATCTGCGTTTCGTGCTGCTCTTCGTGCCATTTTTCTCGGCGCCTCTCGTCACGCTCTTAGCGCGTTGGGTCCCGCCGTACGATCGACGTAAAGATCAGTACGCTGCCAACGCTGTTCTGATGGCCACAGTAATCGCAGCGATGGTGTGGTACTTCCCAACTCGCACGAGCATGCAGGAGATGGTCTCCCGGAAATTCCCGGTGCGTGCGGTCGAATACCTGCGGCAGCACGCCGTCCCTGGCCCCATGTACAACACGTATGGTTACGGCGGATATTTGATTTGGTCACTTCCCGAGCAAAAAGTGTTCATCGATGGTCGCGGCGATCTCTATGAGGCCGGCGGCGCTTTCTCCGACTATTTGGAAGCCGCTAATCTGAAGCCCGCGGCGTTCGCTGTCCTCCGCGCCTACCGAATCCAATCGTGTCTTCTCGACCGCAGCGAACCGCTCGCGACGGTCCTCAGCAATCACGCGGATTGGCGTCAAGAGTACTCCGACGATGTGAGCGTCTTGTTCGTAAAGCGAAATGCAGCTATGTCTGCGAGTGCGATGGGCGGATCGGCAGCACTCGGACGGAAGGAGTGAATGTGAGCCAGCCATTCTTGGAGCGCCCGCGAGGGTCGGCACAAATCGGTTCGACCCTTCCGGGTGAGCGGCGGATGCTCCTCTCCGTGGTGATTCCCTGCATGAACGAAGAGGAGGTATTGCGGGAGACAAACCGCAGGCTGGTGGCGGTGCTTGAGGGGATTTCTTTGAATTTCGAGATTGTATACGTCGATGATGGCAGCACGGATGCGACTTCTGAGCTGCTGCGTGAATTGCGGGCGCATGATTCACGCATTCGGGTAATCCGGTTTTCCCGGAATTTTGGGCATCAAGTCGCCATTACCGCCGGCTTGGAGCACGCCTCCGGCGACGCCGTGGCGATCATTGATGCCGATTTGCAAGATCCGCCGGAAGTCATTCTCGATTTTGTAGCGAAGTGGCTGGATGGGTATGACGTGGTCTACGGGGTCCGCACCGAGCGCGAAGGAGAAACAGTATTTAAGCTTTGGACCGCCAAGCTTTTTTACCGCTTCATTAGTCACCTTTCGGATACGCGCATTCCCCTGGACACCGGCGATTTTCGTCTGATGGACCGGCGGGTTGTGGACGCGCTGCTTTCGATGCCGGAGCGTGACCGGTTTGTGCGCGGGATGGTGAGCTGGCTAGGATTTTCGCAGACCGCGGTGGAGTACCGGCGCGCGCCGCGGCTGGCGGGTGTCACCAAATTTTCATTGTTCAAGATGGTTAGGTTCGCGCTCGACGGAATTTTCTCTTTCTCGACTCTCCCTCTTCGCCTAGCCACATGGACGGGATTTGCGGCTTCCGGTCTGGCTATATTTGGAATCGTCGTCGTTTTACTAGAGAGGTTTTTTGGGGTCGTGGGTCTGGTCAGAGGCTGGTCGAGTGCGATGATCGCAGAATTGTTTATCGGAGGAGTCCAGCTGATCTGCATGGGACTCATCGGCGAGTACGTGGGGCGCATTTATGGAGAGTCGAAGCGCCGTCCTCTGTACATCGTGCAGGAAAGAATGGGCTTCGAGACGCGAAATCCAGCGACTGTGCCGAGACAGCAGGCAGTTGCAGCGGGAGGCAAACGCTGACACTGATTCCCCGTGAGCCGATGCTCCCGATGACAACCGAGACCCTAATTCAACAACGAGAGGCGGCATTCCACGATGCCTGGGCCAGCAGCACGCGCGTAGAGGATGTCCTGGTTCGCGAGTGTTTCGAGGCTCCCACCGCTCTCGAAAACCAGTTCATCTTGCGCCTCATGGGCCCTTTGTCAGGAAAAAGTCTTCTGGACATCGGCGCGGGCCTGGGAGAGTCGTCCGTATACTTTGCGCTGCAAGGCGCGCGCGTGACCGTCGTCGACATTTCTCCGCACATGGTAGAAACAGCGCTGAGTCTCGGCAAACGCCATGGGGTGGAGCTGCGAGGCATCGTTTCAGGCGCCGAAAATCTCAATTTACCCAGAGACGCGTACGACATCATTTACGTGGCGAACACCATTCATCATGTGCAGGATCGCGCCTTGCTGTTCGAGCAGATGAGCCGTGCGCTGAAACCCGGCGGGATGTTCTTTTCGTACGACCCGCTTGCTTACAATCCTGTGATTAACCTTTACCGAAGAATGGCCACGGGGGTGCGCACGCCGGACGAATCGCCGCTGACCACCAACGACATCAAGCTGGCGCGGAAGTATTTCCATCGCGTCCAGCATCGGGAATTCTGGATTGCCACGCTCCTCCTGTTCGTGAAGTACTACCTGAAGGACGGCGTGCACCCCAATAAAGACCGCTACTGGAAGAGAATCCTGCGTGAAACGCCGGAACGCCTGCGTTGGTGGATGCCGCTCAGATACTTTGACAGTGTCCTTACCCGCATTCCGCTGGTTCGCTGGCTAGCGTGGAATGTGGTGATATGGGGCTGGAAAAGTAACTGAAGATTCGACGGAAGTGGCTGCATTTTGCAGACTGTTTGGTTGACTGCGCTTTGCAAGTAGGGCGAGCAGAACGACCAATGGCAGCACCATTAAATAGAATCGGTGCCCTGCATAAAGAAAGATTGTAGGGCCTGCGAGGACGGCGCAAGCGACGCCGACTGTGCCAGCAGATTCCATAGCTGAAAGAGCGGACAACGGAATGAATAATAGAATGGCGTCATAGGTGAAGCAGTGATAGCTGACCAGGACCCCAACGGCGACAGCGAGCGGAAAGGACGGACGCTTGGTAAGAGCCCAAACGAGCGCGGCGATGGAGAGGACAGCGACGATAAACTGCACTGTGTCCTGCGATAGCCGATCATGCGCGGCCGCATACATGAACCCGCGAAGATTCATCATTAAATCTGGGTGGATTCCGTACCGTAACTGCCCGCCCGCGGAGAGACGCGTGCTCATTGAGACTAGTTCGCGCGCGTAAGCGCTGACACCGGCCGCCCCGACTATAGCGATTGACAACGCCAGAATGGCGCCAGCGGAAATCACAAATCCCCTCACAAAGCGCCAGCGTCTCCAACACACGTACAAAATAAGAATCGGTATCGAAAACTGGAATTTAAACAGCGTCAATGCAAGGACTGCGCCCGCCTGCGCCTCGCGGTTGCGCTCAAGCAAGGAAAAAGCGATCGCCACAAGCGTGAGCATGATGATCGAGTCTTGTCCCTCGCTTATGGCGAAAACCGATGGAAGAAAGCCTAGCGGCAACGCAAGCGGAAGCCATCGGGGTAACTGTGAGAGGTCTCCGAAATGCGGCTTGAGCAAATGAAAGCAGAACGCGAGGAGGCCCAAGTTAACAGAAACAAACGTTAAGTACGCAACTCGATACTTCAACAGCGACAGCGGCGAAAACAAAAGGGCCTCGTACGCAAGATGATTAAAAGGAAGCGCAAGGCCTCCGCCAGCTTTGCTCACAAGCTGATTCTGGAACGCCCCGCTGGCCTCATAATCATAGAGCTGAGCGCCGTGACCGGAACGGGCCATGTAACCGGCGGTATAGAGATGGCGAAAATCGACGTATCCGCCCAATGCATCTGGGACAATCACGAAGAAATGCGTGATGTGAAGGATGCTCAATGGGATAGCCGCGAGGAAAAGAACAGCTATAGGGCGAGTTTTCCCCATGTTTCAGATGGCAGCACGACTGGTACCACATTCATTCCGGACATTAGTTTACTCCCGTTAGCGAACCGTAACTGAGGCACTTCCTTGAAGTCCATGCCACGCCTCAGCGTGAAATGACCTGCGTTCTGCTATTCACGCCAAGAAAAGCTTGCCTTTATCGGCTTAACAGGCCTGGAGCTTCACAGATCAGGCGGTACCTCCTCGTCTACCCCCGACGCGACTGCGAATGCCTGGTCATTCCAATGGGGGCGTCACCAAATCAGACCGGGCGAACGATACGAGTGTCAACAAACGGTAACGCTTTCTGGATGGAGCGCTCCCACGGGCGAGTCGAGACTTTTGGGGGCCTCGCAAATCCAATGGCTAGAAGCATTTAACAAATGAGAGGCGGATGAATCGAATGGCGGCGCGGGTGCTTATTGTATCGAGAAGACCGGGTGGCAGTCTCGAAACCGCCTGTCTCATTTACCTTGAGAGGGAATTCATGAAAAACCTTCTGATGCGGCTTTGGAAAGAAGAGGAAGGCCAGGACCTGACAGAATACGCATTACTGTTGGTCTTGCTCTCCTTGGCAGCAATCGGCTCGATCGGTGGTCTTGCGACAGCGATCAATAAGACTTTCTCGAACGCAGCCGTTAATTTGGGCACCTAAGGGGCTGATTTCGAGTCGGGCTCGACCTAATAACTTTGACGGTCAAAGGCCGCTGTGAAGACGGTCCAGCCTTTGAGCGGCCTAAGCTTGTCGTGGTGCAGAACGTAAGGTCGTAAGTTTGCACAAAGTCCATGGAGGGACGAACATGAAACTGCTTCTTGCAAGATTGTGGAAGGAAGAAGAAGGCCAGGACCTGACAGAGTATGCATTGCTGCTGGTTCTGCTTTCTCTCGCGGCGGTCGGTTCGATCGGTGGTCTCGCGACTGCGATCAATAAGACCTTCTCGAACGCAGCCGTTAATCTGGGCACCTAAAGGCCTGCTTCGAGTCCAGGGCTAAGAACTTCGACGGTCCAAGGCCGCTGTGAAGACGGTCAAGACTTCGAGCGGCCAAGGCCTGTCGTGATGTAGAGCATAAGGTCGTAAATTGGACAAAGTCCATGGAGAAATGAACATGAAACTACTTCTTGCAAGATTGTGGAAGGAAGAAGAAGGCCAGGACCTGACAGAGTATGCATTGCTGCTGGTTCTGCTTTCTCTGGCGGCGATCGGTTCGATCGGTGGTCTCGCGACGGCCATCAACAACACGTTCAGCAACGCAGCTGCTAACTTAGCAACGTAAGCCCGCGTTTGGAGAGCGGAGGTTTCGCTCTTTGAGGATAGGTGTGTCTTCAAACAGGGAATCTATGACTGCTATCAAGAATGAGACGCACAGGACCCGAAGCGCTGCATGATCACACAGCAGACAATCTGGATGTTCGCGCTCGGCGTCACGCTACTCGCCGGCTGGGTGGATTTTCGCACACGCAAGATTCCCAACTGGCTGACCGTCCCAGCCCTCCTGCTCGGCGTCGGCATGCACATCGTTGTGGCGGGCTGGCCCGGAGCCAAAACCTCGCTTGAAGGAGCAGGTCTGGCGCTGGTCCTCCTGCTGCCGCTTGTCTTATTGCGGGGACTGGGCGCCGGGGATTGGAAACTGATGGGTGCGGTAGGCGCTTTTCTAGGTCCCGCGATGTTCTTATTTGTATTGGTTGGCAGCCTTTTGGTTTCAGGTTTGATGGCGATTGTGGCCATGCTGCGAGCCCAACGGGTGGGAGAAACACTCCGTAATATGTGGATCCTTGTCCGGGGTTTTTTTTCGTTTGGACTGCGTGTAAACCCCAAGATTTCATTAGATAACTCGACCCTTTTGAAGGTGCCTTTTGGCGTGGCCGTAGCGGTATCCACACTGGTTTGTTTCTGCGCGGCACGATGGGCACTGTGAGCTCCGTGAGATAGACGGTTTCCGAGGTCAGCGACGCGAGGGAGATCGAAGTCATGAACCAGAATCGAATGATCATCGGATTGGCAGTGGCCATCTTAGTTGGCCTGCTGTTCAGCAGCTACATTTACCGCCAATTCCAACGGGCGACAAATGTTAAAGCGATCACGATGCAACACATCGTGGTGGCGGCCGCGCCTCTTCAGCTTGGAACGCGCATCGATACCAATAACCTCCGGCTAATTTCGTGGCCTGCGGATGAGCCGGTTACAGGGATGTTTACGCGCGTCGAGGATTGCGCGAACCGGGCGCTGATTACTCCGGTTGCCGCCAACGAGCTCATCCTTGAGAACAAGCTGGCTCCCAGGGAAGCGGGCGCGGGTTTGCCGGCGACCATTCCGGAAGGAATGCGCGCTCTTTCCGTGGCCGTGAATGAAGTTGTAGGCGTGGCGGGCTTCGTCATCCCCGGAACGATGGTCGATGTTCTCGTGACCGGAAGGCTTCCCGGCACGACTCACGGCGGTGACGACAACATCACGCGCACGATCCTGGAAAATGTTCGCGTCTTGGCTGCCGGTCAAAAGGTGGAGCAGGATCGGGAAGGTAAACCGCAGACGGTTCCGGTGATTACCTTGCTGGTTTCGCCTGGCGATGCCGGAAAGTTAGCGATGGCCAGTACCGAAGGAAAAATCCAACTGGCCTTGCGAAATACGATCGACTCGAAAAGGGTCGATCCGCCCGCGGTGCTTGAGGCCGTACTCTTTGCTGGCCCGGCACCGGCCCCAAAGCGCATGGGTCCCGCGAAATCGCCGGTACTACCGCCGCCTCTGTACATCATTGAAGTTATCTCGGGAAATAAGCGCGAGAACAAGAGTTTCCCAACTCCATGAACAGATTACAGAAAAAACCAATGTTCGAACGTAACGTGAGGCAAAATCAGTTGCTGGTGTTTGCGGCTTTCGTTGGTCTGTTCATCGGAGTGCCGGCAATCGCTGGGCAACAACCCGCACCTTCGCAGGCGCCAGCTCCCCCGGCGCAGAGAGTGCCGCCTGTCGCGCCCTCAACCCAAGCTGGCCGGCCGGAAGAAGCCGAGGCGCCGCAGACTTTGCACCTGTTGGTGGGGCGCTCGATTGTGATTTCGTCGCCGACGCGAATCAAGAGAGTGTCCCTGGCGGACCCAAATATCGCGGAAGCCATCGTCGTCAGCCCTACTCAAGTTCTTGTTAACGGAAAGACGCCGGGAGGTGTATCCCTTCTGCTCTGGGACGAAGCCGATCAGAGTCAGGCCTTTGAAGTCTCCGTCGATATCGATGTCCTGGGGTTAAGCCAGAAGATTCATGAAGTATTCCCATCTGAAGATATACACATAGAAACGTCGAAGGACGTCATCATGCTTTCCGGCCGGATCTCGTCCGCTGCTGTGGCAGACAAGATTCTTGAAGTGGTGAAAAACAGTTCTCCCAAGGTCACGAGTCTGATGGAAGTCCCCGTTGCGCCCACCAGCGGCGAAATCATGCTGGAAGTCAAGTTTGCGGAACTGGACCGGAGTGTGTTGAGCCAATTAGGCGTCAATCTGCTTTCCACGGGGTTGGGAAAGACCATCGGCGCCACGACGACAGGGCAATTCGGCGGCTTCGGACAACAACAACTTAGGGATATCTTTCCCGTCAACGGTGCGCAGCCCCCAAAGAGCGAGCAGTTTCTCACCACTCAAACAATAAGCGACGTTTTGAACGTATTTCTATTCAATCCCAATATACACCTCGGGGCAATTATCAAGGCGTTGCAGCAGCAGAATTTGTTGCAGATCTTGGCGGAGCCAAACCTGCTGACCGAAACAGACAAGGAGGCGAGCTTCCTGGCGGGGGGAGAATTTCCGTTCCCGATAGTTCAGCCCGGGGCAGGGTTCACTGCTGTCACCATTACGTTCAAGGAATTCGGCGTCCGCCTGAATTTCAAGCCCACTCTCACCGTGGACGGGAAGATTCATCTCCACGTACGGCCGGAGGTGAGCTCCCTGGACTTCTCAAACGCATTGACCATCAGCGGCTTCGTGATTCCCGCGCTGTCCACGCGCCGCGTTGAAACCGACGTGATACTGGAAGACGGACAAAGCTTTGCAATCGCCGGTCTGGTGGATGACCGGGTCACTCGGACACTGCAGAAAGTTCCGGGGATCGGTGATATCCCGATCCTGGGGAAGCTCTTTCAGAGCCGTGCGTTGAACAAGAGCAAAAACGAGCTGCTCGTCCTTGTCACTCCGCGAATCGTGCATCCTGTGTCGGCGGACAAGGCACCTAAGGGGCCAACGTTTCCGCAGCCCTTCCTTGAACCACCGACTGCCCCGGCAGGACAAAAACCATCTGCCCCGAAATGAGGCGCGCAGGCCAGAAACAATAGACAGAGTTGAAATAAGAGAGCAGAGAGGCGAGGAAACACGAGGGATGCTAACAGTAGGTATAGCGAGCGGCGACACAGCCAGTTCAGCGCAACTCGTGGCGAGTTTGCAGCAAACGGGTTGCGTCAAGTCCATCAAGCAATGGACTATTCCCTGCGAAAAACTTACGGACGCCGAGGACTCGTTGCCGGACGTGGTGTTTCTGGACCTGTCGCGTGATCCGGAAGGCTATTTTAGCTTCGGCTTACAGCTTCGCCGAATTCGCCCATCGGTGAAACTGGTGGCCTGTTCGTCGTCACCAGCGCCGAACCACCAACTCCTGCTGGAGGCGATGCGCAGCGGCGTGCAGGATTTTCTGCCGAAACCGGTGAGCCTGGAAGCCCTGAACGAAATATTGTCGCGGTTTACCCAAGAGTTGGAGACGAAGGACCGCTCGTCGCTGGAAAAAGTGATTGTGGTGATGGGCTCGAAGGGCGGAGTAGGGACGACAACGGTAGCTGTCAATCTTGGTGTACAACTCGCTACCTGCACGCAAAAGCGTATCGCCCTGCTGGACTTCGCGCGCCCGCTAGGAAATGTTCACCTCCTGCTGGATCTCCATGCGAAATTCGGCATTCGCGATGCCGTGGAAAATATGGACCGGCTCGATGGTCATTTCTTTTCAGGGCTGCTGACACGTCACAAGACGAAGTTGGAAATTCTCTGCGGGGCCATGCAGCCCGAAGAATGGCAAACCATTGCGGTTCCACCGCTCGAACGGATAGTCAACGTTGCGCAAAGTACCTTTGACATCGTGCTCGTGGACCTCGGATCGCAATTCTCATCAGAGTGGAGCCAGGTGTTGCGTATGGCGAGGATGATTTTGCTGATTGCAGAGGCAAACGTGCCTGCACTGTGGACGCTGGAGCGTCGGCTGCTGGCCCTAAAAGGGTTTGGGATTGAGCCGGATCGCGCCCGCATCATCATTAACCGGTGGCATAAGGGCGATGACGAAGCCTTGAAGAGCGTTCAGAAGGACATCAACCGTCCGGTTTTCGCGTGTTTGCCAAACGATTTCCGGAAGGCCAGCGAAGCAGAAAACATGGGCACGCCGATTCAACTGAATCACAACAACGTGCTCAGCAACCGCTACCGTCAAATCGCTTGTCAGTTGGCCGGAATCGACGGAAACGCCGTGGCCAAAAAAGGCTCGCTAGGCGGACTTTTCTCATTTCCAACGAAAGGGTGAATTAGAAGATGCTACCCATGAGCACCCCTATCGCGCGCACAGATTTCGGCGGAGTGAAAGCCGCGATTCACCGCAAGCTAATCCAAAAACTGAATCTCGACCGCCTGAACGAAATCAACAGAGAGGATGTGCGCCGTGAAGTGAGCCAGATTCTGGAAGCCCTAGTGGTCGGGGAATCCGCTCCGATGAACTTGCAAGAGAGAGAGAGACTTGCGCAGGAAGTGCTGAACGAAGTGTTTGGTCTGGGGCCCCTCGAACCACTTCTGGCCGACCCCACCATTTCGGACATTCTCGTCAACACCTACAAGCACGTGTACATCGAACGCAGGGGCCTGCTGGAAGCGACGTCTGTTCAGTTTCGCGACGACGTCCATTTGATGGGCATCATTGACCGCATTGTCTCCGCCATCGGCCGAAGAGTGGACGAATCCTCGCCAATGGTCGATGCACGCCTCGCGGACGGTTCGCGTGTAAATGCCATCATTCCTCCGCTAGCCGTCGATGGTCCTTGCCTTTCGATACGCAGGTTTGGCCGCGATCCTCTGACCGCGGACGATCTACTCAGCAACAACAGTCTAACGGGTCCGATGCTGGACTTGATGAGGGGATGCGTGAAGGCGCGCTTGAATGTCCTCATTTCTGGGGGCACGGGCGCGGGCAAGACGACCTTTCTCAACGTCCTTTCATCGTTCATTTCCAACCGCGAACGCATTGTAACGATCGAAGACGCAGCCGAGCTGCAACTGCATCAAGAACACGTTGTTCGCCTCGAAACGCGCCCCCCTAACATCGAAGGCAAAGGCGCAATTCACCAGCGGCAGTTGGTCATCAACTCTCTTCGCATGCGCCCAGACCGCATTATCGTCGGTGAAGTTCGCAGCGAGGAAGCGCTGGACATGCTACAGGCGATGAACACAGGCCACGACGGCTCTCTTACCACCATCCATGCGAACACTCCCCGTGACGCTCTGGGCCGGTTGGAGACCATGGTGGCTATGGCCAGTTTGAATATTCCGGAGAGTGCCATCCGCAGGCAGATTTCCTCGGCCATCGACGTGGTTGTCCAAGTAAGCCGTCTCAGCGACGGTACACGCAAAGTGGTCAGTCTAGCTGAGATTACCGGAATGGAAGGGGAGATCGTGACCATGCAGGACATCTTCGTCTTCCGCAAGCGCGGAATCCGCGAGAATGGCGAAGTGATCGGCGAATTTGCAGCCACTGGGGTCCGCCCGAAATTTGCAGAGAAGCTGCTCGTGACCGGCATTCAACTTCCTGCTTCCATGTTTGAAGGTCCGCACTTCAACTAGGAGTATGTGGGTGTCGAGTTCATTGGGCGTGTACAGAAGGGATCAGTTATGGGGATTTTGATTTTCGTCCTGACATTTTTCACGGTCACGCTACTTCTCTTGGCCGTGTGGATGATCATGAGTACGGACAACAGCCAGGAAGTAGTCCGCAAGCGAATGGAGGCCGTGCGCAAGGCGGAGCGCCGCGGGGATGTCACTCTGGGCTTGCAATTGGTTCGGGATGAGATGTTGAGCAGCGTTCCGCTCGTTCACCGGCTAATGATGCAATGGTCGTGGTCAGTGCGGCTTAAAGAGTACATCTCGCAGGCAGGGCTGAAGACGAAGGCTGGCAAGCTGGTCCTACTAAGCGCGGTTCTGGGGCTGGGTGCATACCTTCTTTCGGGTCGTTTTTTTCCTCAATTCTGGATTCAATCCGTTTCGGGCCTGAGCCTGGCAGGCGCGCCATTCGCCTTTATCGCTTGGAAACGTCGGCGTCGCCTGCGGCAATTTGAGGAGCATTTTCCCGAGGCACTGGACTTGTTGGGGCGCGCGGTGCGTGCGGGTCACGCGTTCACGACCGGCCTCGAGATGATAGCCAAAGAGTCCGCCGAGCCAATCGCTGGCGAATTTCGGGCTACGTTTGAAGAGCAGAATTTCGGCCTGCCGGTTCGCGATGCATTACTCAACCTGACCGAGCGTATTCCCATCGTTGACGTGCGTTTTTTCGTCACTGCTCTGCTGGTCCAAAAGGAAACGGGCGGCAACCTTGCGGAAATCCTGGATGGGCTCGCCCGTGTGGTTCGTGATCGCTTTCGCATATACCGCGAAGTTCGGGTTCGTACGGCGCAGGGCCGGTTGACTGCCGGAATCCTTATCGCCCTGCCTATTTTCATGCTTGGTGTCTTGAGCATATTAAACCCTACTTACATACGCGTGTTGTTTGTGGACCCCAAGGGGCCAATGGTTCTGGCGATTGCGGCGACCATGCAGGTGGTCGGGTCAGGGCTTCTTTGGAAGATTATTCACATCGAGGTATAGCAAGGAGGAGGCGGCAAAATGGTCTGGGGCATCACCGCGGCGACTTTTCTGGGAACCGTTGCCATTTTGGCGGCGCTGTTCTACGCCTTCGCACCGAACGTATTGGGAGTGGGCCAGCGTCTCTCGCGCTTGGCGAATGCTTCGGCGCCCGCGTATGAAGCTCGCTTCGCAGACCGGCAGAAGGGGCGCGTGCGGGACACACTCGCGGGCCTTGGCAAGCTTATGCCCGGTGATCCGGCGATGACGCCTCGCGGGCAGCTATTGATGGTTCGCGCGGGTTACCGCAGCCCGCAAGCGGTGCTGGCGATGCGGGGGTTAAAGCTAGCTGTACCCGTAGTTCTCGTTATCTTGGTTTTTACCACCGGATTCTATCGCCTGAACCCCTACATGTTTCCGGTGCTAGCCGCGGTTGTGGGTTACCTCGTTCCCGAAGCATGGCTTGTTTGGAGAGTTCACGCTCGCCAGCATCGGCTGCGCCGCGCTCTTCCTGACTGTCTGGACCTTCTGGTGATCTGCGTAGAAGCGGGCCTTGGCTTGGACCAAGCGCTGCTGAAGGTGGCCCAAGAGATGCGAGTGACTCATCGCGAGCTCAGCGAGGAGCTTCAACTGGTCAATCTGGAGATGCGTATCGGGAAAGGCCGCATCGACGCGTTGCGCGAACTCGCCAGGCGCACGGGTCTCGATGATATTAAGTCCCTGGTTGCGATGCTGATCCAGACGGAGCGTTTTGGCACCAGTGTTGCTCAGTCGCTCCGCGTCTACTCGGATGACTTGCGTGTAAAACGGCGGCAGCGCGCCGAAGAAGCGAGCGCAAAGACAACGGTAAAGATGGTTCCTCCGCTTGTCTTTTTCATTTTTCCGGCTTTGATGGTGGTTATCTTGGGCCCCGCTGTAATTACCCTGCTCCGGCAGTTGATGCCGGCTCTGCAGAAGTAATCGCAGCTACCGCGATCTCACCGATGACGTGAGGCGGAGCAATAGAAAAGGAGAATGATATGGATAGCGTAACGTTGATTCGAGTCGTCGCAGGTGCACTGGCAGTCGCGGTTGCTTTCATTATCTTTTACCGGCGTCGGCGCAAGAGTGTCGAGTAAGAGGCCGCGCGATAGAGCGGAGCGTCAGCTTTTAATACAATCTGGAGCAGGGTGCGTTGCACAATGTCCCTTAATGGTCAAAATCGTCCGCTATACGTGTATAACAAGACGCGCCAAACGTTTTTGGCCACTGAGGCAGCTCTTGCCGACAGCTATCTGCTTCGGCTCGTCGGCCTGCTCGGAAAGACCAAGCGGTGGGCGCAGTTGGGTCGAGGTCTGTGGATCGTTCCGTCCAGCGGTGTGCATACGATCGGGATGCTTTTCCCGATTGACTTGATTTTCCTTGGCAAGGAAAAGGAGGTTGTGCACGTCGAAGAACACGTTCGGCCCTTCCGAATCTCCAAGGTCTCCTGGAGGGCCTCGAGCGTGCTGGAGCTGCCAGTGCATACCATTTATCGCTCGGGGACTCAGGTTGGTGACCGGCTCGAGATTGCGCCCGTTCGTTGAGCCTCGAGACACGGCTTCGAAGGGAGATCCTATGAAGGCGCTTATCGTCTCTCTTATCATCTGGATCTTTATTGTTCCTTGCGCAGTCGCAATCTACTTGGTCTTAGCGTTTATCACCGCGCGTGCGCCGAACTTCTATTTCGTCTGCGCGTGCTTCGCGATTACTCTTGCACCCTTGGCGATCATATGGGGGTCCTTCTGGGTGCTCAACCCATCCGGGGAAAGTTCCGCGTGGTCTCCAATAAATCATCAACGATCAACTTCATTTCCGGAAAAGAACCATGAGAAGTATCTCGACGCCAGCCGACCTTCCTAGACTCAGTCTCAATTGAGGGAGGGCGTGCCCCTTTCGCTTCAAACGGCGCGATTCTGTGGGTGGTCTTGCGCGAAACGCTGGTCCTGACATTGGCGGGCCTGGCGGTTGGAGTACCCAGCGCACTCGCGGCTGTCGCGGTTGCCCTCGCCGCCGTGGCGACTCTCGCTGGATACGTTCCCGCACGCCGCGCGTGGATCCCTGGTCGCCCTCCGATACGAATAAGATCGTGCGTCGGTTTGAAGGAATGAGATGAAAGCTGCGGCGGCTTTTCCATTATTCACATCCACTTCGCATGGCCTCGCGGAACGTGCTAGGGTTTGTTGAAGAACAGGAGGGAGTATGCGAGCGCCGATCGAGCTCGATGTGAACGGCAAGAGATACCCCGTTCAATACCCTCCGGGCACTTCCCTGTTGACGGTGCTCCGCGATGAACTTGGCCTGACCGGAAGCAAATATGGCTGCGGAGAAGGGCAGTGCGGCGCATGCACTGTCCTGATTGGTGGCGCGCCGCGCCGCTCGTGCCAAGTCCCAGTCAGCGCTGCAGTGGGAAAATCAATTACGACCATCGAAGGGCTGGAAAAAGAAGGCCTCCTGCATCCCGTGCAGCAGGCTTTTCTCGACGCGGGCGCTTTCCAATGCGCTTTCTGCACACCAGGAATGATCATGAGCAGTGTTGCGCTCCTGCACGCGAAACCCAATCCAACATCCTCTGAAATTATCCAATTCCTGCAAGGGAATATCTGCCGTTGCGGAGCGCATCCGCGTATCATCGACGCGGTTCGTCAAGCCGCAAAAACGATGCAAGAGGGTCGGCCATGAGCGACTCCACGAACAAACTCTTCCTGGAACCGGAGCGCTACGAATTCCACGCGGCACCCATCCATCACTTCGAATTGGCTCGCCGTGATTTTTTCAAGCTCCTCGGCGCGGGCATCGCCGTTTTCGCCGTTGCGAAAAATTCCTCCGCGATGCAGGAAACGGCTCCCGGAGCACGGTCTTTCCACAGCGAAGAGCTTCCCAAGGAGATCACCTCCTGGTTGCACGTCGGCGAGGACGGCACGGTGACTGGATTCACCGGGAAAGTCGAGATCGGCCAGAACATCCGCACGTCCCTGGCGCAAACCATCGCCGATGAGCTGCGCGTTCCTTTCGAAAGCGTACGCATGGTGACGGCGGACACCGCACTCACCCCGTTTGACGCCGGCACCTTCGGCAGCCGGACGACGCCCACGATGACCCCGCAGTTTCGCCGCGTGGCTGCCGCCGCGCGCGATTTGTTGATCGGCGTTGCGGCGAAGGAATGGAACGTTGCACCTGAGGGGCTAATCGCCGCTGATGCAAAAGTCAGCGATCGCGCTTCCGGTCGTTCGCTGCGATATGCGGAGCTCGCGCGTGGCAAGACGTTGGCGCAAAATCTGCCTGCGGAAGATCCCGTCACACCGGCGGCGCAATGGAAAATCGCCGGCAAAGCGGTTCCCAAGGTCGATGGCCGCGCCTTCGTTACCGGCCGCCACCAATACACGCCGGACCTGCACCCGGCCGGGATGCTCTATGGCAAAATCCTGCGCCCGTCTTCGTTCGGCGCAACGCTCCTTTCTTGTGATGACAGCGCCGCAAAAGCAATGGCAGGCGTGGTGATCGTCCGGGATGGCGATTTCATTGGGGCAGCCGCGCCCACTGAGCGCGAAGCACAAAACGCCGTTGTTGCCATTAGCGCACAATGGAAAGAAGTCCCGCAGATTTCGAACAAGGAACTCTTCACTTATCTCAAGGAAAAGGCCTCCGGCAGTTCTGACGATCGTTATCGCCATCAGAAAGGCTCCGTGGAGGAAAGCCTCGCGACCGCCGCGCACCGTTTGGACGCGACGTACACCGTTGCCTATATCGCACACGCCCCGCTCGAACCGCGTGCCGCTGTTGCTGAGCAGCGGCCCTTTGCCGTCCGTGACGACCTGGCTGCCGTATTCCGTATTCCCGAAAGTAGCGTGCGCGTGATTGTGCCGGACACCGGTTCCGCGTATGGCGGAAAGCACACCAGCGACGCCGCGCTGGAGGCCGCTCGCATGTCCCGCGCGGCTGGACATCCCGTGAAAATTGTTTGGACGCGTGAAGAAGAATTCACCTGGGCCTACTTTCGCCCCGCCGGCGTCATCGAGGTTAAGAGCGGCATCGCCACCGACGGCTCGCTCACGGCGTGGGAATTTCACAACTACCATTCTGGCTCGTCGGGTATTGAAACGCCTTATGACGTTTCAAATCAGCGAACCGAATATTATCCAGTTCCCCTGGTATTGCGGAGCGGTTCCTACCGCGGGCTGGCCGCCACGGCCAATCATTTCGCTCGCGAAACGCACATGGATGGATTGGCGCGTCTAGCCCAAATGGATCCACTCGAATTCCGCCGCAAGAATCTTTCCGA
>WNFP01001098.1_pt1 | contig 35434 bp, 23 predicted proteins | sample 5400201 | NCBI WGS metagenome assembly WNFP01 (sample SAMN13153355, study PRJNA577476) | soil metagenome | isolation source: 115 cm saprolite under Madrone tree | place: USA:California | collected 2016-06-14 | reverse complement strand
GTCAGGTAACCAGACGCCCCTCCTTTGAGTGCCCGCCGGGCGTATTGCTCTTCGGGGTGCATACTCAGCAGCAGGATCGGCAGTTTTGGCCTCAGACGTTTCAGATCATCCAGAATATCGAGCCCGCTTTTGCCGGGCATGCTGATGTCGAGAATGACGATATCCCAATTCTGTAAACGCACACTCTCAACCGCCTCCACCGCGGACTTTGCTTCCCCGAAAGTGACTTTAGGAAAAGCTTCGCCAATCGTTTCCTTCAGCCCACGCCGGAAGACAGCGTGATCGTCAGCAATCAAGACTCTCATCTCAAGTCCTGTTTGGACAGGGCCGCTGGTGGTAGCGGGATCCGCAGAATCAAAGTTGTGCCGGCACCAGGAACACTTTCGACTTTAAGTTCGCCATTGAGCAGGAGCGCCCGTTCGTGCATTCCAAGCAGCCCCAGGGACTTGCGCGATTTAACCTCTTCCATATTGAACCCTGCGCCGTTGTCACGAATCTGGAAAATGATCTGATTTACTTCTCTTTCCAAGCGAGCCTCCACGCGCGTAGCGCGGGCGTGGCGCGCCACGTTGGTAAGTGACTCTTGAAAAATACGGAAAATGGCCGTGGACCGTTCAGGATCCAGAACCAGAGATTCTTGGGGCAAGGTCACGCGACAACGTATTCCAGTGCGCGTTTCAAACTCCTGGGCTTGCCCTTCCAAGGCGGCTACCAAACCCAAATCGTCCAGGGTTCTCGGCCGAAGTTCCGAAGCGATTCTTCGCAGCGTGACAATCATCCCATCCACCAATTGAGTCGCCGAGTCCACCTTTGTCAGGAGACGAGTTTGTCTCTTGGTTGCTTTGCGGCTAATGAGGGCCAGGTCCATCTTGATCGCCGTGCAGGCCTGTCCGAGTTCGTCATGGATCTCGCGTGCAATTGATTTGCGCTCTTCTTCCCGCACGCTCTGAAGACGCCCAGCGAGGGCACGGAGTTGTTCGAGCGATGCCCGCAACTGCTCCTCGGCGCGTGCGCGCTCGGCAATCTCAGTTCGCAATTCGTGATTCACTCGTGCCAACACTGTCGTTCGCTGCTCGACGCGGAGTTCCAACAGCTCCTTGGCCTTTGCCAATGACTCCTCTTTACCGTGCCTTTCGGTCACGTCCCGTGTAACCTTGGCGAACCCCTGCAAACTTCCCTTGGCGTTCCGCAATGCCGTGATAACGACGTTTGCCCAGAAACGGGAACCGTCCTTGCGAACTCTCCATCCCTCATCCTCTTTCTGACCGCGCTGCGCGGCTTCTTCCAAGATTCTCTGTGGTTTTCCATCCGCCACGTCTTCAGGAGGATAAAACGTGGAAAAGTGCTTCCCGATGATTTCTTCGGCCCGGTAGCCTTTTAATCTTTCGGCTCCATTATTCCAGCTGACTATGTTGCCAAGCGGATCCAGGTTGAAGATGGCATACTCTTGAACCTCTTGGACCAGTAACCGGAATCGTTCCTCGCTTTGGCGGAGAGCCTGTTCTGCCTGTTTGCGTTCCGTGATGTTCTCGAAAGCAACCCCGATGAAATTCTCCAGCAAGGGGAAAACCTGAACAGAATAGATACCCTCGCGGATTCGTTCGTCACCGTAGGAAATCTCTCCCAAGTTTCTTGGCTCGCGGGACTGAACAGCATCAAGACACCTTCGTGGGAGCCCGGTCTTGAGGAGCTTTGGGAATTCCGCCAAGGTCCTGCCGCGCAAATCTTCCAGGGTTGCCCCCGTGAGGAGCGCCCCCGCCGGGTTGACATCAGTAATTCTAAAGGATTTGACGTCTCGCGGATTTTCGAGGTGCAACACCACGATCCCCACCGGAAGACCTCTTAGAATCTCCTGATACAGGGGGAGCGTTGTTTCTGCATGTCGCGTAAGAACCGACTTCGTGGCATGGGCCTCGGGCCCGGAAGTTCGGTGAGTGGTCATGGTCCCCTATACCCTGAGACGGATTTGCTCCCTTGGACAATCGGGAAAAGACCCGCAACAGATTGCTGTGATTCCCCTAATTCTCCTTCAGGTCTTCCTTTTAGCTCGCGCAAGTTCGCACGAGGAAGGACAGTCAAAGCAGTACTTCTGTAGGACGCTGGCAGACACAGCAAGACGTAAGGTCTGACGACAGAATCATTTCCCTGCCGACAGCTTCGAGAACGCGCGTCAATTACTGTCACTCCCGTGGGCGCAACGTTAAGAAGTGAATAGGAATCTCGCCGGGGCGCGCCGATCCGCAAATGCTCATCAGGCACCCTTAAACGAAGACCCTGTCCTTCCGATTTGTCGCCGCTACACCCAGCTCGCGCGACCCGGCTATTCACGATAGCCCCCACAAATAACATTCTTGAGAGGTGTAGTGGTGCGATCCTTAAAGAACCTATTTTTGTTCTTGTGCCCTGCGCGGCTGCAATTTCGTCTCGTCAGCGCAAACACGCCCGTTTCTAGGCCTAGGTATTTCAGATACATCAAAGGATCTCTGGCGATACTGACTTTTTTTTTGGCCTGCACTGGGAAGCTGGCAGCACAAACACCCGCGACGATCTGGCCGAGCACAGCAACGCCTACTACGCCTGACGTCGGTTCCGACTCGCCTGTTGAGCTAGGCGTCCGGTTTTATTCCGACACGCCCGGCTATATTACCGGCATTCGCTTCTACAAGAGTGCCGCTAATACCGGCACGCATATCGGCAATCTCTGGAGCAGCAGCGGCGCCCTGCTGGCGAGCGCAACCTTCACGACAGAGACGGCTTCGGGCTGGCAGCAGGTCAGCTTCTCGAATCCTGTGGCCATTACCGCTAACACCGCATATGTAGCCTCCTACCACACGACCATCGGGCACTATTCAGGCGACGCGAGCTACTTTGCGACGGCTGGGGTCAATAATTCACCTTTGCACACCTACGCGAACACGAGTGCAACCCCTGAAGGACCATATACTTACGGGGGCACCAGTCAATTCCCCGCAAGCACATACAACTCCGCCAACTACTGGGTGGATGTCGCATTCGCGGCTTCCGCTAGCAGTGGGGGCGGCGGAACTTCTTTAAAGGTGGGCACTACATCCCTGCCAAACGCCACTCGGTCAGTGACCTATGGTCAAACGTTGGCCGCTAGTGGTGGAACCTCACCTTATTCATGGTTGGTTTCGAGCGGTACACTTCCTACGGGCTTGAGCCTGTCGTCAACTGGCACTCTTTCTGGGACGCCGACGGTCGCGGGGGCGTTCCCCTTTACTGTGGCGGTCAAGGATGCCGCCAGTGCTTCCGCCTCAGCAAGTCTCAGCATTAACGTGGTGACGGCGGCGGCGCCAACGGTGTCGATCAGCAGCCCCGCTAATGGCGCTACCGTTTCCGGCACCACCACCGTCTCCGGCCTGGCTTCCGACGGTCTGGCCATCACCTCCGTGCAAGTCTCCGTCGATGGCGGCGCTTTCAGCAACGCCTCCGGCACCTCCAGCTGGTCCTTCTCCCTCAATACCAATTCCCTCTCCAATGGCTCCCACGCTCTTTCCGCTAAAGTCAACGACTCCGCCGGTAACTCCGCCACCAGTCCCCTCGTCAACTTCTCCGTCAACAATGCCTCCACCGCTTCCGATTGCACCCTCTTCGCTTCCCCCTCCGGCTCCAGCTCCAACTCCGGTACCTCCCCTTCTTCCCCTAAATCCTTCTCCAGCGCCGCTGCCGCTTCCGCCCCCGGTTCCGTCGTTTGCCTCCTCGGCGGTACTTATACCCTTTCCTCCTCCTTCTCCCCGCCCACTAGCGGCTCTCCCTCTTCCTGGATCACCTATAAAAACTACGACTCCACCCCCGTCAACTTCCTCTGGACCGGTGGCTCCAACGCTTCCGCTATGTTCTATATCGGCGGCGGTTCCTTCCCTTCCGGCCCCGCTTATCTCGAATTCCGCGGCTTCAACCTCAATGGCAATGCCAACGCCGCCGACGGCTTCTTTTGCCGCGGCTCCCATCACCTTCGTTTCATCTCCAACTCCATCTCCAACACCGGCGGTTCCGGCATCGCTTCCATCGACTGCGATTACCTCACCTCCGACCACAACCTCATCAACCACAACGGCTATATCCCCGCCGGTACCGCCAACCCCCAGTGGTATAGCTGGACCAGCGCCATCTCCTACAACTCCAACCAGTGGTTCGATAACTACGCCGGCTTCCACAACCTCATCTCCAACAACATCATCTCCGGTGAAGTCGACCAGAGCTCCCATCACACCGACGGCAACGGCATCATCCTCGACCTCTCCAGCGGCTCTTACGACCCCGCCACCGCCAATACTCCTCCCGCCCTCATCCTCAACAACGTCGTCTACGGCAATGGCGGCCGCTGCATCGTCGCTTACGTCGTCACCAACTTCTGGATCGTCAACAATACTTGCTTCAAAAACGACCTCGACACCTCCGAATCCGCTTTCGGCTCCTTCGAGCCCAACGACTCCCACGACGGCTACCTCATCAACAATATCGCTGTCGCTTACCAGTCCGGCCATCCCCCCTTCGAACAGGGCGGTACCGTCACCAACGTCCACTACTATGCCGACCTCTATTTCGGCGCCGCTAACAACTTCTCCTATTCCGATCCTTCCCAGTTCCTTCAGGCCGATCCCTTGTTCCTCAATCCCCCCAGCCTGAGTGCCGGCGGCTATGCCAATGCTCTCCTGCCTTCCCTCCTGAATACCGCATTGACGCTGCTGCCAACCAGCCCGGCTTACAACCGCGGCATCGATCCCAGCACCTTATCCGGACTCCCGGCCAACATCGTCAGCGACCTCAAAAAGTACATCTACTCCGACATCAACGGCAAAGCTCGCCCTCAAGGCGGCAGCGTCGACCTCGGAGCCTATCAACACTAGGCTCCGGCCAAACGCCTATGGGCGTTCGGTATATCCCTCAATCCAAGCGGGCGGGGCTGGTCAAAGTGAAGGCTGGCACCGCCCGTCCCCAAGGCACCAAGCAGGCCCGGCCTACAGACGAAAGCAGGGTCTATCGCGCTGGGTCATAGGACAACAAGCCTAGACCTCCCGCAACACAACGCCCAGGGCGCAACAGAGCCGAGGGCATTGCGCTCGTACAGTGGTTTATCCAAGGAGATCGCATGGCCATAGAGAGAATCGGGTGGAACGTTCACCCCCTTTGTTATGAACATTACGTTGCGATGAAGCCCGTTCGACTCGAAAAGAACACTTATGCTTTCACGACGCATTCCTTCACTTACGCATGCCCACTTTCTGACTGTGTCATCTTTTTTGCGGAAAATACCGGGTACTTTTCGGTTGAGGGCGACGAGCAGCAAAGCAGGCAAACAGGAGTGCTGCGGGTGACCTGTCCTCAAGATGGACTACCTATGTATCTGGCTGAGGTTCACCCTCAGAAAAAGAATCTTCGCTTGTGGAGGTGCGGAAAATCCAACTGCAAGGGGCACCGCGCAATCGAAGAATACATATTTGACCCGCAAGACGCTTTTGTAGAACAGTATTTCCGAACAAACTGACAGGGGTTGCAGGCACAAACACTTCTGGCCGCTGGCGAAGGCTCCGTCTCTGGCGTTTATCAACTTTGTTTTGCTCCCGTACGCCTGAGAGCGTTGGGAACCGCCTCAAGCCAAGCTGGCGGGGATAGTCATATGTGACTGGGCCGCAGCGCTTCCCTTTGAAGCTGCACGAACGCTCTCTTCGAATCCGCTTCCTGGAGCAGCTCGGCGTTTTGAGGATAGCTTTCCGGCGAAAGCGGCTTCATCAGAAAACCGCGGATCAATCCTTCCACCATGAGTAACCGGTGGAACGCTGCCACGAGAGCACGGCGCAGGCTGCGTTTTTTCAAGGCCGCTGACGCGATCGCGAAGGCCGTGAGACCAAACCATAAGCCCGACCAAATTAAGTTTCCCGTAAGAAGGGACGCCAAAAAGCTGGCGAGGCCGGCAGCCAGCCAGAATGCGGGGACGAGGCTCCACGAGCCGCGCTCCGAAATGTAGGGCCACAGCAGTTTGTCGCTGAGGTGGTAACGCATGCATTGGCCTACTCCGCGGAGAAAATTCCTCCTCCGCCGACTCAGTACGACGCTTACGCTCTCGGGGACGCTCGCGACACTGAAGTGACGAACCATCGGTTGATCGAGCAGCACGACCCTATAGCCCGCGCGCCGGATACGAAGATAAAGTTCGGGCTCTTCATCGGAATAGAGATAAGGATTGAACGAACCGACTTCTTCCAACACCGAGTGCCGGTACAAAGCCGCACCGCCGGCGACGAACGAGACATCCGACATTTCTCTTGGAGCCACGATGTGCACTGTTTCCGCCGCGGATGTGGGCTCGCATCCGGCTGGCGGAACCATATCAATCACACGGCTGGACATCATTACACCGGCTCGCGGCGAGTCTCGCATGATTCGCAGAGCGTCTCCAAGCCACCCTTGTAGGAGTTCCATATCACCATCGAGAAATAACACAAATTCGCCCCGGGTACGCTTGTACCCAATGTATCTTCCGGCGGCGGGAGAAAGTCGGTGACCCGGTCGGAGTCGAAGGATAGTGATCGGATAGCGGCTGGCCACCTCGACGGTTTCGTCGGTAGAAGCCGAATCAACCAACAAGATCTCAACCATCGCAATTGACGAGGTCGCTTGGAGGACTGATTCGATCAGACGTGCAATATTCCACGCCTGATTCTTGCTGATCAATACGATGGAGAGCTCGATCAAGTCATACCTCTGGCCATTCGCTCGCGCGAGATTACTGAGTAAGGAGCAAAAGATATTTCTCCTTGAATTGCCGAAGACCTCCGGAAGCCCAGATGGCCAAGAAAATCAAGGCCGCGCTGTATATCGCCGTCGCGGAAACACTTCTCAGAATCCCCGCTTGAGTCGAAGAGAGAAGAAGGTATGCCGTCATGCAGATGCCCGCGATAATAGGCTTCCAAATGATCTGGGCGAGCGGAATCCCACAGAAGAGCCGCGAGACTGGAATGTAGTGCTGGAAACAATCTACCAATCTCGTCACCAGCAACGCGACGGCGGCCCCACGCAAGCCGAAGAGGCGGATCAGGGGCCAGCCGACTAGCAGATTGACAAGCATATCTACCGCGACGATTCTCAAAGTAATTTTCTCACGATGGCTGGCCACAAGCGCTTGGCCTAGAACACTCGTGAATACCTGCGAGATCAGCACCCAAGCCACAATTCGCAACGCGGGGAACGCCTGCTGAAATACAGGATTCTTGTAGAGGATGGACAGAGCCCAATCCCCCAGGAAAAACAGCCCAGCAAGAGCGGGGAGCGCTAGGATCAACAGCACTTCAATGACTTGCGCTGAGATGCGCTTCAGACTTTGAAGACCTGGCTCTACTTTTCGGCACATGAGTGGGAACACGCTTTGCCCAATGCTCTGGTAAACAAGCAGCAGAGGCACCAGCAGTTGGGTCGCCGCGCTGTAAAGACCAACTTCCGTTTCTGTCGCCAATTTGGATAGAAGCAGGACATTTAGACTGCTCATGACCGCAATAGTGCCGTCAATACCAAGGAACGTGACTGCAGACCGAAAAGTCGCCAGGCAAAAGTGGAAGTCAAGCGGCTCCATCTGCGTGGGGAATTTTCGGAAGAGAATCCAGACTTCAATCAATGCTGTGAGGAAGAGAGACGCCAATAAAATCAGGATGACCGCATATAATCCACTTTTTCTCGTTAAGAGCAAAAATGTGCAACCGACCTTGGCTGCATTCACGGGCACATTCACGTAGGGAATGAGATGCATGCGCTCCCAGGCTTGAGAAATGCCATCGCAAATCGCTGATATTGCGTTCGGAAGCAGGCCGAGGCAGAGAAGCAAGATGACCAGAGCAGTGTCGGTCGGATAGTGCATTAAACGAACGAATCCAAACAACAAGACTAAGGAAGAAAGGGAGGAGAACGTCGCAATAGCACAGCCGGTAGTGAAATACCGACCCGTCTGGCTCCGATCGATTGTGACTTGCCGGATGGTGAGTGTCTTCAGACCGGCTACGGCAAGTACCTGGAAGATGTAGAAGAGAGTGAGCGCCAAAGAAAGCTGGCCGAACTCGTGCGCGCCAAGATCTCGCGCGACCATGGCGTACAAGACAAAGCTCGTCGCCCGGTTCATCGCATCGCTCGTAAGAATCGAAAGGGCGTTGCCGCCCGTTTTACGGAGGTTCAGAGACACGAAGGACTCTAGGTGAGGAGTTTTCTGCTCGTGAATTCGGGCATTCACCGGATGGCAAAGCCTTACCGATTATTCACAGCATAGGCTGTGATCTTCCCCTTACAACGCATCGCCGCTTGGTTCAATGGGCGTCTGATATACAGAACCCGTACCAAATGAAGCTACGAATTCAGAAAAGGTGCGAATCCGGCGATGGATAGAAATCCCGCAAGCGGTGATCGGCTGCTGCAAGACCGTCCAAGTCGAGGGATCCTACTATTGACTTCGCTTGGCATTGTCGCCTTCCTATTGTTGCTGATTTACGTTCTCCGGCAGGTCCCCGAGGTTATCGTTGCGAACCCTGAGCCTTCCCCCAGCTGCACGCTCTTTGTTTCGCCTTCCGGGAAGGACGCCGATTCCGGCACAAGCCCCACTTCGCCAAAATCACTCTCCGGCGCCGCTGCTGTCGCTCGGCCGGGGTCCGTCGCCTGTCTTCTCGGTGGCGACTATTCTTTGAACTCATCGTTTAAGCCTCGGTCCAGCGGCACTGCCTCTTCCTGGATCGTCTATAGAAATTATGGGGATGGGCCCGTCAACATCATCTGGAACGGCGCAGCTGATGCTTCCGCTATGTTTTATCTTGGTGGCGGCAGTTTCCCTTCTAGCCCGGCTTATCTCGAATTCCGCGGCCTCAATTTGGATGGAAAAGGGAATGCCGCCGACGGCTTCTTCTGCCGCGGCTCCCATCACCTTCGTTTCATCTCCAACTCCATCTCCAACACCGGCGGTTCCGGCATCGCCTCCATTAACTGCGACTATCTGACCGCCGATCACAACGTCATCCATCACAACGGATACATGCCTTCGACGACCGCGGTACCGGCCGATTACGGTTGGACCAGCGGGATATCCTTCAACAGCACTCGATGGTTCGACTCCTACTCCGGGTTCCATAACATCATCTCCAACAACTTCGTCGCCGGGGAGTACGACGGTTCCAGTCATCATACTGATGGGAACGGGATCATACTGGACCTCAGCAACGGCTCCTATGATTACGACTCTGCTAACACACCCCCCGCGCTAGTCGTTAACAACGTGGTTTACGGGAATGGGGGAAGATGTATCGTCGCGTATGTCGTTACTAATTTCTGGATCGTGAACAACACCTGTTACAAGAACAATCTCGACCCCGAAATCAAAAAGGCAAGCTCTTTTACCGCCAACAATTCCAAGAACGGGAGATTCATCAACAACATCGCTGTGGCCTGGAACAGCGATCAGCCTCCCTACGAGCAAAAAAATCCCAACAGCGACATCCTTTATTACTCAGACTTGTACTTCGGAGCTCCCAACAATTTCGTCTATCCCGAGCCTTCGCAACTCATTGAAGCAGACCCGCTCTTTCTCAATCCTCCGGCTCTTGATATTAAGATTTCCGGCCAGTATGCGACCGTCTGGCACCCCTCTCGGATAGGAAATGGGTTGGCTCTGTTGCCATCTAGCCCCGCGAGTGGCAAGGGCATTGACCCCACCGCTCTGCCCAAATTGCCGAAAAGCATCGCCACGGACTTAAAGAAGTACGTCTATGCCGACATCGATGGGAATAAGCGTCCGCCTGGGGGACCTTTCGATCTGGGGGCTTACCAGTCCCGCCGTCTGCCCTGAGTCTGCTGTCTCACCAGCTGATAAGTTGTGTCGCCGACCTAAGTGAATAGCCGATAGAGATCTTCACCAGCCTTCTCGGTCACGAGATCGGGAACAAGATGGTCCGTGAACCGGTTCGTCAGCGTGCCGAGCAGTTGTCTCAATTCCTTCTCGGCCGGAGCCGGCGGACCGTTGGGCTCGTGCCGAAGAAAAGAAATGGTCTTTTCTTCCGTTCCAAATTTACGCTTGTAACGCACCAGTCCTTCCTGGTCGATGTCGCTCAAGCCAAAATCCAGATACGAAAAGCCGCGCTCCTTTCCGCGTTGAATCCCTTCCCAGATCAAGAAATCATTCGGCCGGTAAGAAAGGTCATCGGGGAGCGACGCATTGAACTTATAATAGAGCGTATCTTTCCAATCCAGGAAGAAATCACCGGCCACAATCCTATCCTCGTGAATGGCCAAAAGCAGAAATCCATGATGCGCAACCACGAATTGTTGCCAGATATTCCGGAAGAAACTGTAGGGTTGCGCGAGAAGACCGTACTTATACTTCCTTACTTTCAAGTGCATCTCAAAAAAGGACCGCAGTTCCTGCTCGGACTCGGCGACCCGAACGGTGAGCCCCGCACGCTCCGATTTACGAATGGCGCGGTGCGTTGAATCGTGCATGGCATTCCACAATGTTTCCAGTTCCGGACGCAGATCCAAGCGATGCCATTTTGCTTGCTTGGCAAGAGTGAATCGTTCGTCGGCAAGCGGCAGGCTGTTGTGCAAGCAACGCAGGTTGATGGGGCAGCAATCGGGCAGCAAACGATCGATGAGGAGGCGCCAGGATTGCTCATCACTTACCAGCGGGTCGCAATAATCCGAGAATGGAAGCGCAACGATTCGCTCGCCCAACATGTCGGAAATCCTACAAAAAGGGAAGCCAGCCTGCGGTTCTCCTCGGTCGCTGAGCGCCAAATAAGCGCTTGGTTCCCATCCATAGGTGTCCGAAAGCACGCGCATCCAGCTCGGCGAGTGAAAAACGCTGCTTGGGGCGTGCATGACCAGCCTGCACCACAATGGATCAGTCCGAGGATCCACGCAGACAACGTTCAAGTCATTTACCTCCAGAAATTTCAGATTTCACATCGCAAAGAGAATTTCAGCAAGGCACAGAAGCGGGCTTCGGAAACTTTCCGCCTCAGTCCGCCCAGTTCCCCGATTTATAGCTCGGCGCTTGTGCGGGTCGCGAAGGTTGCGACTGAACTGTGCCAATGGGCTCTTGGGAAACCTGTCCCTCTAACTGGACTGCTCGCGGAAGAACCTGCCGGTAAGCGCGGAGAAGATTGGGAATCGAATAGTCCCATGCCAATTGTGTTCTTATTCGGCGAGGGCCAAACGCTCCGAGAGCTGCACGGCGTCGCGGATCGTCCATGAGTTGCGCGAGGGCTCGAGCAAAAGCGCGCTCGTCGTTTGGGGATACGTAGACTGCCGCTTCTTGTGCCGTGAACCGATGCTCCGTCAAATCAAAGGCGACAATCGGTTTTCCCAGCGACATGTACTCCATGACCTTGAACATCGTGGAATGATCGGTGTACGGGTTTGACGGTGAAGCATCCACGCAGATGTCCGCCGCGGAAAGATAGCGGCGAAGTCCCTCACCGAAGATGAACCCCATGAACTGCACGTGTTCGTCGAGCCCGAGCTGATGGGCCTGCGCCTTCAGGCTGGCCCAAGCATCTCCGCCGCCAATGAGTACGCAATGAAAATCAGTCCGCCGCAGGTCATTGACAAGGTGTTGAAGCGCCCGCAACAGATAATCTACACCGTCCTGAAAGCCCATGACACCCACGAAGCCGATAATCGTCTTTCCCATCCCTCGCAAACCACGGTCAGGCTCGACGCTGCCATTAAGACTACTCAGGTCGATTCCGTTGCGAACGATTGTGATGCGGGTTGCCGGCACCCGTCCGCGTTCCATGGCGAACCTTTTGTACGATTCATTGGTGACGATAACGTGATCAGCGAAACGGCAGGTCAGCCTCTCCAGCCATATGAGCACGCGATAGACAATAGGATTCCCGCGTCCCGCTAACCTGGCTTGATACATTTCCGCAGATAGATCGTGATGGTCAAAAACAAAACGTTTACCGAACAGCTTGTACAGCATCGCGATAAAGACAAACGTATCCGGCGGATTATGCGCATGGATAACATCAAAGCCGTCGGTAAGAAAAATCAGTGCCGATAGAAAAAAACTGGCTACCATGGACCACCAGTACTCCCAGATGTATCCGAGGAACCCGATGGCGGCCCGCGGCGCCGGATAGCGATAGGCCCGAACTCCGTTCACGGTCTCGCGGTACGGCTGCCCTTTGCCGGCCGGGCAGATAACCGTCACGCGATAGCCTGCTGCATGCAACGCATTCGCTTCCCGGCGGACTCGCAGGTCCTGAGGGAAGGTCATATTTTCCAGCAACATAAGGATTCGGTTATTTGCCGGCCTGTTCATGGGGATTTCCATTTCAATCTTCGCTGACTCGGCCATGCTCATATCGCCTGAGCGGTCAACACTGCGGCCTTTCGCTGCGGTCGCACACGGGAATCCATGAAAACGCGTTGCCACAGTTCGACGTTCATAAGCCCCCACAGAAGCGAACTGTGATCGGCGAAACCGTTCTCGTGTTGCTGAATCAGATTCTCAACGAAGGCCGGATTGAAAAGTCCACGGCTCTTCAGCGTGGAAGGGGAGAGCAGGTCCCTTACAAAGGACCGCGCTTCATTGCGAAGCCATAAAGAGGAAGGCATTGGAAAGCCCTGCTTCTTGCGATGAATGATTTCCGGAGGAAGCCAGCGCTGGCTCACTTTTTTTAATAGGTACTTACGAACTAAGCCCCTCAACTTCAGGTTCTGTGGCAGAGAGGCGGCGAACTCCACGAGCTTGTGATCCAGCAGCGGCACGCGAGCTTCCACGGACACGGCCATGCTCATCTTGTCTCCCCTTGCTAACAAGAGATCGGGCAGCCAGAGTTTTGTGTCCACATAGAGCATGCGATTGACGGACGCGATAGCGTTCGTGGATGCGAGGTGCTGCGCGAACACGTAATCCGCATCGTAGCCACTCAAAGATGCTTTCAGGTCCTTTGACAGCAACGCTTGCTTCATCTCCGGATTGAAGAGCGGGAACCAATTTACGAATCGAGTGACCTCCTCAGACTGGCTGAACGCGTACAGGGCCAGCTTTTGGCGGCGCAATCCAGGAAGTCGTGAACCTACCGCCAGTGCAAGAGACTTTGCAGCTTGGGGAATCCGTTGGAAAAAGGGTGACAAGCGTTCACCGCTGTATCGGGCGTAGCCCGCGAACAGTTCGTCACCGCCCTCTCCCGTAAGGACCATCTTTACATCGCGAGCGGCCAACTCTGCGACCATGTAGTTAGCCAGTGTCGCGTGCTCCGCGAGTGGCTGGTCCAAGTACCAGACAACTTTTTCAGCAAGGTCTACGAGGTGGGAGGGACGGATGAAAACCTCGTGATGGTCAGTGTGAAATTTGTTTGCCACCAAGCGCGCATAAGGAAGTTCGCTGAACGCTTGGCCCTGACCTTCAAATCCGACTGAATAGGTTTTTACAGGCTCGTTTAGAAACTGGCTCATTAAGGCGACGATGGTGCTGGAATCCACCCCCCCGCTCAAGAACGCTCCAAAAGGCACGTCGCTGATGAGGTGCAGCCCCACGCACTCGCGCAGCAGGGCTTCCAACTGTTCGGCATATTCTTCTTCCCGAATATTGCCACTCGGATGATTGGCAAACGTCAGGTCCCAATAACGGCGTACTTCCACACCATTCGTGTCGCACTTGAGGATGCATCCCGGCGGGAGCGCGTAGATGTCTTCAAACATCGTTTGTGGCGCTGGAACATATTTCAGAGACAAAAAATTGTTCAGCCCTTCCGTGTTTAGGAATGCTTTAACCGCAGGATGCTGGAGGATCGCCTTGATTTCAGAGCCAAAAATCAACCTTCCGCGGGCTTGCGTATAATACAAAGGTTTGATTCCAAGGCGGTCACGCGCCAGCAGGAGCTGCCGCTTGCGTTTATCCCACACGGCGAATCCAAACATCCCGCGCAGGTGCTGAACGCACTGTTCACCGAACTCCTCATAAAGATGGACAATTACTTCCGTATCGCTTGCGGTCGCAAGAATATGTCCCCGGCCTTCCAACTGTTCTCGGAGTGACCGGTAGTTATAGATTTCGCCGTTGAAGACAGTCACGACCGTCCCGTCTTCGTTGCTTATTGGCTGCTTCCCTCCATGTAGATCGATAATGCTGAGCCGCCGCATTCCGATCGCGAGGTCCCGGTCTAGAAACGCGCCGGCATCATCCGGCCCCCGATGGTGCAACACCTGGAGCATATCGTCCAGAATCTGTTGGTCCACAGGCCTCTGGGTCTTGTACTGATTTTGCAATACCTTCTCGTAAACCTGAATGATTCGTTGTGCCACCGCTGGTCCGGACAGATGCTGAACCTGCTCCCGCCCGCGCGTCCTTTGACGGTGGCGCAAGACATCAGCGAGACGCTCGGCGAACTCCTGCGCGTCCGGCTCACAGATGTAACACCCGTCTGTGTGCCCGATGATTTCGAGGACATCTCCTACATCCGTGGACACGATCGGTAAATTGCAGGCCATGGCCTGCTTCACAACGTTGGGCGAGCCTTCCTGATAGGAAGTAAATAGGAGGGCATCGCATGCATTCATGAAGAAAGGCAAGCGGTCTTGCGGTTCCTTATGCACGACCAGCAATTCGATCTCAGGATTTTGTCGGCGCAGGCGGTCCACGACCTCCTTTGCCAAAGGAAATCGCTTGACCGGTATGTCTGGGCTGGCCGCGAACAGCAGATATTTTTTGCGGAGATCCAAGCCTAGTGCAATTCGAGCTTGTTCGCGGTCCATGGGCCGAAAGAGTTCGAAATCGACTTCGTGCGGAATGACGTAAACGTCTTTTTTTCTTTTGAGCCTGTCTGCCATCCCTCGGCTTTTGACAATGACGCCATCCACTTGGTGGCTCAGGAGGCGTCCCGCGAAGACTGCCAGACAGCTGAATAGCGTCGGCTTCCCCCGCGCGTTCATTGTCCCCAGAAGGTCGTCGCCGCAATAACTGACGACTACGGGCACTTTCCTTTGCGTGCGAGCAACTATGCCTACGTAGCTGTAATGCGCGTGAACCAGATCAATCGCACTGGCCGACAGTCGCCGGCGTAATTCCAGCACGGCCTTGGGATACATTAGCTTTCGCGAAGGCCCCTTCAGATGGAGAAGTTCAACTTCCACCCCAGCGCGCTTCAAATACTCAACTTGCGTCCGAACAAACGTTCCTCTGGAGGGATTTTCGCTCGTGGGATAAATCGACGTGGCAACCAGGACTTTCATAAAGAGTTTTGCAGATCGTGGACTTCAGCCTTGGACGCAGATCTGACGCATGTTGTTGTGACGGTGGAATTTCAATTAAATGACGCAGCAACTCTTGTCTCACCAGAAGGTTGTCGCCAGGCAGGCGGCCTCTTGGAGTGCTTGTAGAGTTTGCTCCACGTGGCGTAATTCAACAGCAGCCAGAGAACCGAGGAGTGATCCCGTTCACCCTTGCGATGCTCGGCGATTAATCGGCCGATAGTCACGTGGTTGAAAACTCCAGGCGCCAAGTGACCGTTTGCCGCACTCAGGGAATCGCAAATCATTTCATACAAGCCCCCGCGCATCCATTCACGCAAGGGCACGCTGAACCCCTGTTTGCGTTTTTGCAGCGTGGCCGCGGGCAGATAGCGGCGGACCGCATCGCGAAATATGGCTTTCGTTTGCCAGCCGCGCAACTTCAGCGAGGGTGGCAGGCTCGCGGCAAACTCCACGAGCCGATGATCGAGCAGGGGTGAGCGAACCTCCAAAGAATGGGCCATGCTCATTCTGTCCACTTTGACGAGCATATCTTCCAGCAGCCGGTGCCTCAGATCGATGTAACTCGCCTTGTTAAGCGCGGGAAGATCCGCATGCATCGCCGCAGCAACATCGTCTGAATACAGTGGAGCCGAGAACCGTGAAGTTTGAGCCAAAAACTCCTTCGTGAATACTTGTTTCAGCACATCCTCACTGCAGAGAGCGCCCTTGCTGACGTACATCTCTTCGAACGGCAGTAAACTGTCCTCCAGCACCTTTACCGTTCGCAAGGCGCCGTACTTTCTACCGGCGGGCAAGCAGGCAACTCCCGCTCGCACAAATGCGGGCAGAATCCCTCGGTTTAGCCAGGATGGCAGGCGCTGATAATAGCTGGCAAAGCGGACGCCCTGATGGCTCGTATAGCCCAGAAAGAGTTCGTCACCGCCGTCTCCGCTAAGAATCACAGTCACATGCTGCCGCGCCAGCCTGGACACGTAATACGTGGGTAGCGACGAAGAGTCGCCGAAAGGCTCATCAAAATGGCGCACCAGGCTTACCACAGTTTCCGGTAGATGCGCCTTCAAGTCGGCTTCGCTCAAACGTAAGACATGATGGTCCGTCTTAAAATGGTCCGCAACGACTTGCGCGTCAGGGGATTCGTCCCACTCTGGCCGATCAAACCCGATTGTGAAAGTCTTGAGCGGTCGCAACCCCGCTTTGTGGGCGTACGCAACGACAGCGCTAGAGTCCAGACCTCCACTTAGAAACACGCCCAGTGGTACTTCGCTCATTAAGCGGATGCGAACACTCTCCGCGAGGAGCGCGTCCAACTCTTCAACAACTTCGCCTACCGGCCGAGAGGCTCGGTCGCTTTCCTGAAAATTCAAGTGCCAGTACTTGCCACTAGCGACCGCGCCGTGTTGATAGGTGAGCCAGTGCGCTGCAGGAAGTTTTCGGATGCCCCTGAACATGGATCTTGGTTCAGAAATGAAGCCATTCCGAAAGTAAGGAACGACGGCTTCCGGGTCAGGGTCGGCCAACTCCGGGACTGCCGCGAGAATGGCCTTTATCTCCGAACCAAATACCAGTCGACTGCCCTGCTGAGCATAAAAGAGCGGTTTCTTGCCAAGCCGGTCGCGGCCCAGAAGCAGACGCTGGGATCGCTGAGCCCACACCGCTACGCCAAACATACCTCGCAGCGCGGTCAGGCAGTCAGTGCCCCTTTCCTCATACAAATGGGCGATTACTTCGGTATCCGAGGAAGTGCGAAAGATGTGCCCGCGTCCAGTCAGCTCCGACCGCAGGTCGAGATAGTTGTAAATCTCGCCGTTCAAAACAACCTGGACCTGGCCATCTTCGTTCTCCACAGGTTGATGGCCGCCCGCCACGTCAATAATGCTGAGGCGTCTGATTGCCAGTCCGACGCCGTCGCGCACGAAGTATCCGCCTTCGTCGGGACCGCGATGCCAAATCGCATCGGCCATACGCTGGAGAGTGCGCCGTATTTCCGCGCTCGGCATTGCTGGGTCGATGATGCCTGTTATTCCGCACATGTGGATTTCTGAGCAACCAACTCTCTAAGCTGCTCCTGGTCAGCCTGCCGTACGATTTCAGGAGCGCAACGGCACGTTCGTCGGTGCAACGCCTTCCGCGCACTGGGTGAGAGAACAAACTTCAGACGCTAGCGGAGTGTGGAATCCGCCGCCGATCAGCCGCGCAAATCCTGTACATCGCAGCCAGGAGGCCGGCAGCCAGCAAGAGCAATTGTTGAAGCGGACGATCCCGGAATAAGTCGACACCCTGGTGGACCATATGACCGGCAATGGCCGCGACAAGGCCGAGCGCAAGAGGTGCGAGGACAGAATCCCCGAGCTTCCAGCATTGCCAGCCTTTCCGCAGAGTACTCAGAAGAAATGCCAGGTAAGCCAGCAGACCGCCGGCCCCTGTCTCCGCCAAGATCAATAGGTATTTGTTGTGAACCGCCCAGAGCCATTCATGACGAAACTCGGAAGTCGCGTATTGGTCCATGGCTGAAGTGAAATTGTTTGCGCCAACTCCCAACACGGGATTGTCCGCAATCATCCGAAACGCCAGCTTGTTCAAAGGAATACGCGACTCCGCCGATCCTTGGTCGTTGCCGAAAAGACGTTCCGAAATAACGCCGTGAAGGGGCAGATACAGCACTGCAATGACTACGAAGATCGCGACGGGCCGTTTCAAAGAGATGCCGCGCTGGTGCCGCTGTACAAAGCACAGCACGACGATCGCAAAGACTAGTGCAATCCACGCTCCACGCGAGAAGGTAAAAATTAGCGCGACGCCACCTAATCCAAGCACGGCCGATGCAAGCCATTTATATGTCTTGCCCACATCCGCAAATAGTGTGCCGGCTGCGAATGCAAGCATGACGCTGAGGTAAGCACCAGCTACGTTGGGCACTCCGATCGTGCCACCGATCCGCATGCGTCCGCTGTCGCCAAGACCCTCGGCGATGATGTGAATTGGAAAATCCCATGTCGTCGACGCGGTCACCGTGAATTTCATTACGGTGATGACCAGGCTCTCAAACAAGCATCCGCCCAGAAGCAACGACACAACGAACATGACCTCCTGTCGGGTTCGTACATTGTTGGCGACATAGAAACAAATTAGGCAGGCTTCTAGTAAAAGATACACTTCGAAGAGCGACAGGGTCTGATCTCCGGCGACGAGCACCGAGAGTGCTGTGATGGCGAGATACACCACAAGGGGCAGATTAATCTGAAGCGAGGAACGCTCCCTGGGCGTTCTTCTTGCAAGTGCCCGGACGACCCAAGAAATGTATAGCGCCGCTAGGGCGAGCGTTGTTGCCGAAATGCTCAGTCCTTTTAATGCTCCTCGCGCGGCGTCTAGTGGCCGGTAGAAGAGATACGTGCCGAATTCAATGGGGATGTCCAGGATGACGATCGCCAAAAGGAACCTTTGAAAACTGCTGGAGGTCAAAGCAAGAAAAGGACTCAAAATGGCAACTACCAGAGAGTCCGCGCCGAATGAGCGAAGACGCGGGTAGGTTGTCGCTCCCCCCGTCTGGCTCGGGCTCGAGATTGCATTGACTGCTCGTGCCTGCAACTCCTTCCCCAGGTCTAACCTCCTTCCGCTGATTGCTCAGGTGCTGGCATTTCCCAGCGGACTCACGCGCTCACGCCCGGGCCCTGGTCAATAGACTTTGACACCGATGGGGCATCCTGCCTGGCGGACATGAAATCACCTACCGCCCTAGCGACGTATTCGATTTGATCTCGCGTGACTTCTGCATACATCGGCAATGACAGAACTTGGTGTGCACACGATTCGGTGACCGGGAAGTCTCCTCGCTTATGCCCCAAGTCACGATATGCCGGCTGTAGATGGATCGGAATCGGATAGTGAATACCCGCGTTGATGCCCCGGCTGATGAGGTGTTCCCTCAGAGCGTCGCGTTGCTCGGCGCGAATCACATAGAGATGCCAGACCGATTCGGCTCCGGCCACCTCATTTGGGAGCACAACGCCACAACCATCCAAAAATTTGTGATACAGGGCCGCGTTCCGGCGGCGTGCGGCGTTCCACTCTTCCAGGTATTTCAGCTTGACGCGCAGCACGGCGGCCTGCAAAGTGTCGAGCCGTCGATTGTAGCCGCGGAACAGGTGCTGATATTTCTCCTTCTGCCCGTAATTGCGCAGCATCTCCAAACGTCTTGCGACCTCAGGGTCATTTGTGACCACCATGCCACCGTCGCCGTAAGCCCCCAGGTTCTTCCCGGGGTAGAAGCTAAAAGCCGCTGCATGCCCTAAAGAGCCCGCGCGCTTCCCCTTGTACCGCGTGCCGTGGGCCTGGCAAGCATCTTCAATAACGACCAGCCCATGCTTGTGCGCGAGTTGCCGAATTGGATCCATGTTCGCAGGGTGGCCGTAGAGGTGCACGGGAAGAACCGCTTTGGTTCGAGGAGTAATGGCCCTCTCGATAGCAGAGAGGTCCACGGTGTAGGTGTTTGGGTCTACATCCACGAGGATCGGCGTCGCGCCAACGTGGGAAATTGCCAGTGCGGAAGCGATGAAGCTGTTCGCTGCGGTGATTACTTCGTCGCCGGGTCCGATGTCAAACGCCCGGAGGGTCAGCTCCAGCGCCGATGTTCCCGAATCCACGCCGACCGCGTATTTCGCTTCACAAAACGCCGCGAACTCTTCCTCGAAGAGGCCTACTTCCCGGCCCAGGATAAAATCAGTTTGCTGTATTACTCTGGACGTCGCCTCATTGATTTCTCCTTCGATGGTGCGGTACTGAGCGGCAAGATCAACGAACGGCACTTGTGGCTGTTTCGCGTGCATTAACATTTGGGTGGACATAATCACCTTTGTTTTCTACCTCCACTTGTAGTCCCTTGCATTCGATGGAACGATTCACCGCTTCAAGCACTCGCACAACGTCTCGGCCTTCAACCCCACTGCTGATTGGCCGCTTCCCGGTTCGCACGCAATCCAGAAAATGCCGGCACTGGTGCTTCAGTGGTTCAACCGGTTCGATGCGGGGACTGATGATGTCGCCATCCCGGATCTCGAATCGAAACTCGCCGTAATTCAGGGGTTCGTGTTCAACTGGACTCACGCCCTTCTCAAACACACGCACCTGTTCAATCCCATTCAGGTCATTGAAGACGATTCGCTTATCACTCTTGACGACTACAACCTCCCGCGCTTTGTCGGGATCGGCCCAGCTAACGTGGACGTGAGCGAGAACATTGTCCGGATAGCCGAGGGAGATGAACCCAACGTCGTCACGGCAGTTTCCCAGGACCTTGCCTCCGACTGCGCTGACCCATTGGGGTGTGCTGCCGAGGAGGTAGTTGAAGATTGCAATGTCGTGGGGGGCGAGGTCCCAAAGCGCATTCACGTCGCGTCGGATGGGTCCCAGGTTTGTCCTGCGGGCGTACAAATAATAGACTCGGCCGCCCTCCGCTTGGACGTACTCCTTCACCTTGCGGACGCCCGCGTTGAAGATAAACGTGTGTCCCACCATCAGGATTGCGGAGTTGGATTCTGCCAGGTCAATCAGCTTCTCAGAGTCCGCGGCGATCGTGGTCAGTGGTTTTTCCACGAGGACGTGTTTCCCACCCATTAGCAGGCGGCGCGTCACGTTAAAATGCGTCGAAGCTTCCGTGCAAACGGCGACTGCGTCGACGTCTGGCTGCGACGCCGCATCGTCGATCTGCGTCGTCAAGTACACTCCCGGAAACCTGCGCGCGGCCTCATTCAGGCGCTCTGCGCTCTGGTCGCAGACTGCCAATACGCGCGAGTCCCTTAGTTCGTTGAAAATTCGAACATAATTCATACCCCAGTAGCCGCAACCAATAATCGCGACGCCCAACGGTTTCGTGCTTCCCGGATGTTTCTTACCTCCGAGTGGAAGCAATGTGCTGTTCATTCGGCACCTCTCCTGGATAGAACCGCTGGGACGGTAAGACAAAGGATTTTGAGATCTTGCCAAAGAGACGCGTTCTGGAGGTACTCGATGTCCATGCGGATCATCTCTTCGAACGAAACCTTGCCGCGTCCCTCCACTTGCCAAAGGCCGGTAATTCCGGGCAGTGCAGCCAGTCTCTTGTGATGCCCATCTCCATAACAGGCGACTTCATAAGGAGGCACGGGACGAGGACCCACAAGGCTCATGTCTCCTTTTAATACGTTTAGGAGCTGCGGCAGCTCGTCCAAACTGAACTTCCGCAGAAATCGGCCGAGTCGCGTCACTCGGGGATCGTTAGTGAGCTTGAATGTCCCTCCATTTTCGGGCGAAGGCTGGGCGCGACCTTCGACAAAGTCACGAATATAGGCCTCGTGAACGGAAGAATCAGCGTTCTCGACCATGGAGCGGAACTTGTACATCGTGAAATTCTGAACGAGCCAGAATGCACGGCCCCCTGCCGATTGGCGTTTTGCCCCAACGCGTTCCTGGGTGAAGAAGACCGGCCCCGGTGAATCCAGCCTGATGAGGACAGAAATCAGCAAGAATAGCGGAAGAAGAAGAACGAACAGCACACTTGCGAGGAGCAAGTCCAGGCAGCGCTTGCAGGTGAAATAGAAATTTCTTTCTGATCGTTCGGCTAGCAGAGCTATCCGGCTTGGCCATTGCCAAGTTTGTTGTTCAGCCATTTTGTCTAACCATTCTTTCTGAAATTAGGGCGGTGGGTCGATTGGGCAGGATTTTCTTAGGGACTGGGGTCTATGAAGAGGCGCCTGCTTCTGAGGGGACGAAGCTCACTACATTCGAAACAGCCCGAGTTGGTAATCGCGTTTAACTTCACTAGAAGTAAGATCTATCCTTAGAGCCTCCGGTAGATCGCGTCGGGAATGGGGAATGCGCGATTGTTTAACACCACTCCAAGCACGCTGACATTAGCAGCCGCGAGATTATCCTTCACCCGTCGCGTCGCTTCCTTCCGCGTGTTACTTGCCTCCACCACTAGCACGACGCCGTCGGTCCAACGACTGAGCTGCATCGCGCTGGTTTGCAGTCGGAGCGGTCCCGAATGGATGACGACATACCGGAAGGTGTCGCGCAGTTCTTTCATTCTTTCTCGCAATCCTTCTGCCATCACAGGAAGACGCGACTGAGTGGCCGACCTTCCGCTTGGCATCAACCAAAGGTCATACTCTGGTATTTGCTGGGCGAAATTCCGTATCGGCCCGGATTCCACGGTAGCTTCGGCAAATCCCTTAACGTTTTCGACGCCAAAGTATTCGTGCAGCGAGGGCCCCTGGAAGTTAGCATCCACAACACATACTGGCCCTTCGGCTCGAGACGCAAGTATCTTCCCCACGCGGGCGCAGATTGAACCGCAGGCGGACTCGCCTTCAAGACTGGCGAATAGCGCCACGCGTGGCGATCCCTGGTTTGTTCCGGGGAAAACGCGTTGAACTAACTTGAATTCTTCTTCTCGGGCGATCGCGTCAATGTCGACGTGGTTATCCCGCTGAATCTTGCGGGCCGGTAGCTTCAAATCCCATTTACTCGCCGCCCGCTTAATTCCGTCGATCCACTGGAATGACGGAGAGAACTTTGGACGAAAATTCCGCCGGATCTGTTCCCTCACTGGGGCAGTTGATTCCGTGCCGGTCGAGCTCGTTGGCAACGGGAGATTCTGTTCCCTAGCCGCTGTTTTCGGCCAAGAAGGACTCTCCGCCGCATTTTGAGCGGAGCTCTTTTCAACAAAGTCCTTAAAATCATCAATCCAGCTGGTTGGATTTTCCGAAGGTCGAAATATGGCCGCATCATCATTGTCTTGCGACACGCTCGCTTTATTCTGTTCCAGCTCATCGGGACTTGGCCACGTGCCGAGAGTCCCGGAGAGAGGCTCAGTAACCGTCTCGAAGACGTCGGGCAAAGATGCATTCAGCATGATTCTCTCGAAGGTCTCTTTATCCAGCGCAAGACTTGCTTCATCCTTCGCCGCTGCTACAGCATCCTCGCCTTGGATCGCTGTTTCGAACAAAGCCTCGACGTTACCTATTCGCTGGAGAAGCTCAAAGTTCTTGCTCATAAGTGCTCGGTTGCTCCGCGCTGCGATTTCAACATCTATTCCTGCTCCGCAGCGTCTTTCTCACTTGGTTAGCGACATCGGAAGACGAATTTCTTGCCCCACGTCAAGATGGTCAAGGTTTCTCACCTTGGGATTAAGCCGGCGAATTTCGGCCAAGACTTTGCTGTCATATCGCCCCACCATCGACACGCAAAGATCTTGTAGGGTATCTCTTGGTTGAATCACATATGTGAATGCTTGAATCGAACTCTGCCCGGCCCTTGTTTGAGGCGCTGCCGGGGGAGGCAGGCCAGGCGAAACACTGGCCGCTCGCTGTTCAGACCTGGGCTCCGGACCCCGAGCCGCAACAGGACTTGCAGTCTCGACATCGTGGACAGCGGAAGGTTGAGCAGTTGCTGGCCGTATCCGGGTGCCCAGGAAAATCCCCACACTACCGATCGCAATCAAAGAAATCGTCGTCTGGAAAAGGTGACGTCGTCCCAGAAGCTTTTCGCGAACCTGGGAATAAAGGGACTTCGACGACCGACGGTTTCGAGCAGTGGGTCGCGCTGCCTCTTGTTGCGAAACCGCAGGTCCCGTGACATGCAAACCGGTCGAAAGATCCTCGGCGGCTTCCTTCGCCACTCCGGCGTCAATTTGCTTCATTCGCATCGCACAACCCAACGACAACGCATTGAAGCAAAGATTGTTAATAAGCCGTGGTATCCCCCGGCTGCGTTCGGCGATCAACTCCAGAGCGCCAGGCGTGAACAACTCAGGACCTTGATACCCGGCGACTCTCAAACGATGCTGAATGTAGCGAAACGTCTCGCCGGCTGGAAGCGCGTCCAGTCGCGCCTGAACTGCAACGCGCTGGCGCAGTTGCACCAAGCCTGGCCGCGACAACCGCTGGGCCAGCGCCGGTTGCCCCGCCAGAATGATCTGAAGTAGTTTCTTGTCCGGCGCTTCAAAATCGGAAAGCAGGCGCACCGTCTCTAGCACCGTGTCGGAAAGATTTTGCGCCTCGTCGATGAAAACTACCACGCGCCTTCCTGCTTTCGTCTCGCGAAACAGGAATTCGTTCAGTTCCGAGTGCATCCGCACAATGTCTTCGCCCTTGTTCTCGATGCCCAGGTCATCCAGCAAGTAGCGGATCAACTCTCGGGAATCGCACTGGGTCTGAAACAGGAACGCGCTGTGGACGTAGCCCTTCCATCGCTGCAGGAGCTGGAAGAGCAGTGTCGTCTTGCCCATCCCCGGCTCCGCAACTAGGGAGAGAAAACCACGCCCCGTTTCAATCCCATAGAACATGGACGCCAGCGCTTCCCTATGTCCGGGGCTGAAATAGAGGTAGCACGGATCGGGTGTCACCCCAAATGGTTGGTCACGGAGTTTATAGAAATCGAGGAACATGGGTTCTAATCGCCATTCTTTGGAAACGCGGCAACCACGGGGCTGCCCAGGAAGGACTCGACCTCTTCAGGCGTCCGAAACGACGGATCCCAACGGTCAACTACAACGGCAACGATTACACTCGCCAGGCTCGCCAAGATCACGCCAAGTGCCATGACCAGCAGCCACCGCGATTGGGACGTAAACGGTACCGTGGCGGGTTCCGCCACCACGACGTTAGAAAAGCGCTGGCGGTCCAGTGCGTCTGAAATGCGCGCCTCCTCTGCTTTGCGGAGGTAGAGCATATAATTCTCTTCGTTTGACTTAGCGGTACGGAGCATGTCCTGCTGCAGCAGTTCCTTGCGGTCCAGTTGTTCATTCTCGGTCCGATACGTGCGAATCAGCGAAGACATGGCTCCGGCACGTGCCTCCGTTGCCGCGAGCTCTGTTTTAGCCTTCGCCAGTTCAGCTCGCATTGCTTCGTAAGTGGGGTCGCGATCCGTCGTTTCGTCTCTTAAGGGCGCCTTTTCTGCCGCAGCGATGGCCGCACGCGTCGCTGCAATTTCCTGCTCAACCTCTTGGACCGGCCGGTACGTGGGCTCGAATTTTGTCAAAAGCTCGGTGCGTTTCAACTCCAATTCCAGGAGCTTGGACTTCATGTTCTGCATGAGCTGAGGGTTGTCTGACGTACGCACCTGCGTCGTCTGACGGTTGGGCAGCGCCGCTAATTGTGCTTGGAGTGCGGCAATGCGTTGCCGGCTCTCCGCTATGGTCGCGCGTGCAGTTTTCTTCTCGGCTTCAAATTCCGCGAGCTTGCGCACGCTCATTTCCTTCTCGAGCGTCGGATTAACCACTCCCTGGTCGCGGCTGAAACTGGTCAGTTTTTCTTCGGCGCCTTTTAAGGCTTTGCGATATTCCTCGGCCTGCTGATAGAAGAATTCATACTGCCCCGGAGCACGATGCATGGCCAAGTGCTTTTCCAGATACAGACTGGCCAGCGAGTTCAGCACCTTGGCCGCCATCTGCGGATCCCTTGCTTTGTAGGAGACGCTAATTAGATTCGTCAGTTTAATAGGCTGAACAGTCAGCGCTTTTTCCAGCTTGACCACAGCCCGCCCAATTTTCTGCTCGTCGTTCTCCTCCGCTTTGCTCCAAAGAGAAATGCCATTGAGGGACTGAAGATTGCAGGCCACCACCACCTTGCCGAGCAAATCCTTGGACCGAATCAATTCTGCTTCCGACTGCAGTTCTTCTTCGCTCACTTCCGTCCGCCATTGCACGGGAGTTTCGCGTTCCGGCGACACGACCTGCTCAGCCCGCTCGTGCCTCACCAGAATTTTCATCTGGGCTTCGAATTTCTTTGGGAGCAGGAATGCAACGACGGTGGAGATCGCTACGATCCCCAGGAAGGTATTGGTGATCAACCGGCGTTGGCGAAAACCGATCGCCAGAAAATCCCGCACTGAGAAACCCTGCTTTCCCTCGTCCGCGTGAGTGTTCAGTGTTCCTTCGAGCATAGCTTTGACCTCACTCTCGTGAGAAGCGATTAGAGAACGCCCGGATTCGCATACAGACCGAGCGATGAGGTCGGGATGAATCTCCCGATCTTTGACATTGTGTTTTTCGGTACGTAGAGAAAGTCGCCGGGTTGCAAGTAGGCGTCCTCGTCCAGGTTCGCGTCTTTGAGCATCTTCTTCATGTTCAGTTTCTTGACTTGAACCCAGCCATCCGGTACTCGGTGAAATAGCACCACCTGCGAATGTTTCGCGGAATCTCTAAGGCCCCCGGCGATGGCGACCGCTTCGGTTGCCGTCGTCTCTCCGCGCAAATCAAATTTTCCGGGATGCCCCACTTCCCCTCCCACAATAAAGAACGGCTTCTCAAAATCCTTTAACTCCACATTGATTACTGGATCGTGCAAAATCTTCCCGTAAACGGCCCGCAGCGAATCATTCAACTCGGGCAGTGTTTGGCCTTCCACTCGGATGCTGTCCACGCCACGAAGCGTAATGTAACCGTCGGGTTGCACAGTGACGGTCTGATTGAATTCCGGCGTGAAAGGGAAATTCAATTCCAGTACATCCGCGGAGTGCAACTGATAGCGCCGATTGCGATGCTGCAGCTGAGGCGCTTGCCCGCGATCTCCGGCTCCATCCGCGTTTGCGCGAGTCGCTTGTTGCGAAGGGGAAGGGGCCGGCGCTTTGACGTCTTGCGCATCCGCTGCCCAGGCCGCGAGCGCCATTGCGCTAACTACGAAGCCGATACGAAGTGCATATTTTAGGAGCATCGATACCTCGCTTGCCTGCCATGTGCCGTATTCGGACGACTTCATCGCTCCGAGGCTGATTCGGTGGCCAGGCCGCGCGTGCTATCAAGGTGCATTTGAGGAATGGAGATAGATTTTGCCGGATCGGGCCGGACATCAATTGCGGAAAGTCTAGTCCCATCGTGTACGCTGCTGATCCACCTGCGATCGATTTCCACCGCCACTGAGCGCTGTAACAGGCTGACGGATAGAACCAGTTTCAGCCCGGACTTGATCTTGAGGACGATTCCAGACAAACCCTGTAACGGCCCCTCTTCAATCTTAACAACGTGACCCACCTCCAAGTAGGGCCAGGGCATCGTGGGGAGCCCGCTCTTGCCCACGCGCTGGATCGCCGCAATTTCCTGTTCTTCCACCGGCACGGGTGTCTTGCCGACGCCGACGATCTGGATCACGCCTGGAGTCATCAAGACCGGAAGCCGGTTGTGGGGGTTCATCCGGCAGAAGAGATACCCGGGGAAGAGGGGCAGATCGACTTCTTTTACCCGGTCGGACCATCGGCGAATGAACTTGCTGACGGGCAAATAGCACTCGTAACCCGCGTTCTCCAGCAACAGGGTCGCATTCCTTTCTCTGCCGGTCCTGGCCAGGATCGCGAACCACGGCCACTGCTGATTACGCATTCCCATGACAACTCCTCTATAGAGGCTACCGCCCTTGGAGTCCCAGAAATTCCAGGACCCGGTTTCGCCAAATACCAAGCTCCCCTCGGACACACCGTCTCAACTCACACAACATTCACTTTCGAGGGGGTAGCTTGGCTCTCGCAGAAAAGTAGCCCATTCCAAACCCCTTCACAATCCGGTCTTAACCTCAAATTGCGCAAGGGACAATTCCCCACACACAGAAGAAATCGTATTTCAGCGGTCTTGCAGTACTTCGGGGCGGTTGGACGGGATCAATCCACACAGGATCCCCTGTGCTCCTGGACTCAGGTATTACCCTGCATCTAAATCATTGATTCAACGGATTGTCCCCCGCACACGCCTCTTAATATCCTTAATTCCTCATCATCCCTCGTCCCGCCCAGTGGAGAGAATGTGGGAATACTCATCTGACCCGAAAACATGCTATTCGACTCCCCTGCTTATTTTCTCTTCCTGATACCCGTCGTGCTCTTGTACTGGCGTCTCAACCAGCGCGCCCAAAATATTTTTCTCCTCCTGGCAAGCTACTTTTTCTACGCATGGTGGGATTGGCGCTTTCTCGCTCTGATGATCGGCAGCACAACCGTGGATTACCTGATCGCTCAGAAGATTGCTCCGTCGCGTGCGGATTCCCACCGAAGGCAATGGTTCATCTTCTCTATCGTTCTCAATTTCACGATTCTGGGGATTTTCAAATATTTTGATTTCTTCGCGGGTTCCTTCCTGGGAGCCCTCGACAGACTTGGCATTCACAATCTTCCTCTGCCCTTGATTCGCATTATCCTGCCGCCCGGCATTTCGTTTTACACCTTCCAGGAAGTGGCCTATATCGTGGACGTTTATAAAGGAAGAATTGAAGCCTCCAGGTCCTTTTTCGACTACGGTCTTTTTATCAGTCTGTTCCCGCACTTGATCGCCGGTCCGATCCAAAGACCGGGGCACCTGCTGCCGCAAGTCCAGAACGCCCGCACTTTCGATGCGGACCGGTTTTTCGACGGTCTGATGCTGATTTTTTCCGGCCTAATTCGTAAGTGCGTGGTCGCAGACAACTGTGCCGTTCTGGCAAATGCGGTCTTTGGCGGGCAATTCGGCCCGTCAAATTTTTGGCTCGCGTTGCTTGGAACTTACGCGTTTACCTGGCAGGTCTATGGAGACTTCAGTGGTTACAGCGACATCGCGCGCGGCAGCGCTCAATTGCTGGGCTTCCATTTTATGGTCAATTTCCGCCAGCCTTTTCTCTCGAATCGTCTCCAGGAATTCTGGCGCCGCTGGCACATTAGCCTGAGCACCTGGCTCCGCGATTACTTGTATATTCCTCTCGGCGGAAGCGCTCATGGGCAATGGAAAACTGCTCGGAATCTCGTCATTACGATGGTTCTCGCCGGCCTTTGGCACGGCGCAAATTGGACATTCGTCATCTTTGGCGCCATTCACGGAGTCGTGCTGGCAGCGGAGCGCTATTTCTTTCCTGCCCGGTCCAAGTCAGCGCACGCGGATGTTCCTCCGCGCTCCCCTGGTTTCTTATCACTTTGGGGCCAGAGAATTCTGACATTTAATATACTTGGCTTGAGCCTGGCCTTCTTCCGCGCGACTTCCCTCCGCGCTGCTGTGCAACTATTGGCAGGACTCTCAGATTTCGCCTGGCGGAGTGAATACGCCTCCGCGTTCTTCATGCTTTGCCTCTTCTCCATTCCACTCTTCGTGGTGGACCTGCTATTGGAGGCCAGCAACCACGAATATCCCTTCGCAACCTCACCGTATGCCGTTCGAACTGCCCTCGCAGCCGCTGCGCTTCTCGTGCTGGCACTTTTCTCAGGGAGCAATCTCAATGCCTTCGTCTACTTCCAATTCTGAACCCCGCGCCCTCTTCTATTCCAAACTTCTGGTTGGGATCTCTGCCCTGCTCGTCGTTTTATTTGAATTCTTAAGCGGCTATCTGCTCAAACACCACTCCGAAACTTACGACCGCGTTTCCCACCAATATGCCGAAGCCGTCAAGATGGAGCCAGCAACGCCCGGCCAGCCGACCTCGGTTCTTATGGTAGGAAACTCTCTGCTGCTGGAAGGTGTCGACGTAAAACGTTTGAAGGAATTGACCTCCGGCCAGATGCACATCTGCCCCATCTTCCTCGAGGCCACGGGCTACTATGACTGGTTTTACGCGTTGCAGCGCCTTTTTCGGGAAGGAGCCAGACCCCAGGTGGTGGTTCTGGGTGTTGGAGTAGATAGTTTTCTCGCAAACAGCGTGCGCGAGGACTATGTTCCATTGATGTTATTTGATATGCGGGATTCTCTTGGCGCGGCCTCCGCACTCAAGATGGACCGGACGGCCACGAGTAACCTGCTCCTGGCTCATTCGAGCGTCTTCTGGGACACTCGCACGGTTCTTCGAACGCAGATTCTCAGGCACGCAGTTCCGCATTACAGGGAGCTCGTCCTGCTCCTGAAGCCGCAGCCTTCCAATCCATCACCACAACAATTTCAGACAATCGCGGATAATCGTCTTGAGCGTCTTCGTGAGTTATGTGAGTCCCATGGGGCCAAGCTGATCATTCTTGTTCCACCGACTCCCTCTTCCGTGGAGGCCGTCCGTCAGATGACGGTGGCCGCACAAAGAGCTCGTGTGGACACCTTGGTACCCATCGATCCAGCCATTCTCTCGGCCAGGTATTATCAGTCCGATGAACTTCATCTCAATCCTGACGGCGCCAAACTTTTCACCGCAGCTTTAGCAACTTTTCTTCCTCGCACTGTGGACCATGAAGCAGTAGCGTCCCCGAATTAGCAGGGAGGAGCTCGGGCCTATTTTTGCATCCCAGCTTCTGTTCGCCGTACGCGTGCGGTGGACTCGAAGTGTGATGCGCAAGTGGAAAGCGTTCAGGCTCCCGCCGGTAGAAGAGATTTCAAAGTGAGCAGTCCTTCAGGCCCATCGTGCGGAGGACTTGCTTGCGGGTCTCGGGTGAGAGTTGGTTGAAAAGATTGACGATTTTCTCGACGATTTTTTGTTCGAACCTTGCGGGATCAGCGGCTCTGGCGATTTCGGGATGCGTACGACGCATATGAGTGGAAACGTACCTGGAATTGTAGACCCTGCCGCAAATTCGGCATTTTACGGTTTCTGGCATTTGGCAGCGACCAATCAAAAAATCCCGGTTCTCATTCTTAGACGCCGCCCGCATCTTCCACGTTTCGCAATATAAGGACCGCTGTGCTTATCAATTACGCTGGCGAACGCCATTCACCTTGGAGCAGTGCGTGGCTCGGATTGGCCACTGCCTCCGGCGTATCCAATCCGGCCTCAAAAACACGATTTCCACTTCATTCCGTTGCAGAGCTCTGCCGATCTGAATCGCTAAGAAAGTGTTGTAAAACGCGGAAATCGCAGTATTCAAGAAGGGTTGAAAAGACAGTGGTCCCGGAGGAGGGGGTCGAACCCACACGGTACTAAGTACCACTGGATTTTGAGTCCAGCGCGTCTGCCAGTTCCGCCACTCCGGGGCATCCATTGAAAATAGCATGCCCGTGACTCGCACTCAAGGCATCGCCGCGCAGTGGCCCGGACTTCCGCAGTTTTAGAACGAAACTCTAGCGCCCAACTGGATTTCGCGTCCCAGGGTCATCGCCATCGTGATCGTCCCGAACTGCGGCGTATTCACGAAGCGGTTCGGCGTGCCTAAATTTACCTTGTTCAGCGCGTTGAAGGCTTCCGCCCGGAACTGGAAATTGCTTCTCTCGCTGATGCGAAAGGCTCTCGCCAGCGCGAAGTCTAACGTCTGCATCCGCGGGCCATACGCGGAATTTCGGCCTGCATTCCCGTAAGTAAACGCCGGCGGCGCTGCAAACGCGGCGGGGTTAAACCACTCCGCGGCCGTGTGCGTTCCCGGCCCAAACACGGGTTGACCTGTAACATCGACTCGTATGGGATTCTCTCCTAGCACTGTCCCCGAATTCGCTGTGTCTCCAAACACGGAGATAGTGAACGGCATTCCCGACTGCACCTGGTAAATCGTGGACAAATGCCAGTCCTGCGTGACAAGGCGAACCCATTCCTTCTTCCGCAACGCGGGAATATCGTAAACGCTGCTCAGCGCGAAGCGATGCCGCACGTCACAGCCCGGGCCCTTCTCCAGGTTTAGGTTCCTGTTGTCTTGCGGGATTGTCGACTCGTCCATCGGGGAACGGAAGTCTGGCGCGTTGGTCAGATTTTTCGCCAGTGTGTAGTTGGCCAGGAAGCTGAGACCATGAGAATAGCGGCGGCGTACGTTCACGTAACCCGCGTCATACCAGCTCTGCGCCGTGTTCTCCAGCAGATTGATAGTGCTGACTGGGAAAGTTTGGCTTTGCACCACGGCATCGGTACTGCTCGGCGTCAACACCGTACCCGGCACAAACGTAAGGGTTTTGAACGGGCGGCGCGGGCCGAGGGGGCCCGGTCCGGGTACAGTGTTGTTGATCAGGTGCGCCCTTTGCAGGTGGAAACCGCGCGAACCGATATAGCCAAATTCCAACGAAGTATTTTGCCCGAAGCTTTTCTGCACCGACGCGTTCCATTGCTGGACATATTGCGCGGGCGCATGCGAATCAAACGCCGTAAAGCTCACGGTAGTTGGCGTCAGGGTGCCCGTGCCCAACACGGGGGTGGCGAAGTTCATGCCGGTGTTGAAAAGCGCGGCAGGCGGCGTGAAGTTGTCGGCTTGCTGCGTCTCAGGGAAAACATACGGTACATTGTGCCGCTGGTTGCACCACGTGTTCAGGTCCACAGGTGTGAAGAAGATTCCATAAGCGCCATGGAAAACCAGGCCTTTACCTGGAAGATTCTTTGCAATTCCAAAACGCGGCGCGAAATTGTGCTTGTTCGAGTACATCAAGCCTTTGGGGTACCCCAACTGGCCGCCGATGAAAACGGAAGGAACGCCATGGTTGAAAATCAAGTTCGTGTTGGTGCTCTGCTTGTCATAGAGAGGGCTGGCGTACTCGTAGCGAAGGCCGAGGTTGAGAGTCGTCGTTGGCGTCACTTGCCAGCTATCTTCAGCAAAGCCCGCCGTTCCCCATGCGCGTAAATCCATTTGTGGTACGCCGGCCTGGCGCTGCTTCACCGCTGGCAGGCTAAGCAGCAGGCTGGCCAGTCCTGAGCCACTTCCATCGTTGAAACCAAATTCTGTGGTGTACCCCGTCGTGTATTGGTAGAAGCCCCGGTTTTGAAAGAACCCCCACATCGGCCAGATGTAACGGTGAAATTCGCCGCCAAACTTCATCCCGTGCCGGCCACGCTGCCACGCATAGCTGTCTCGCACTTCAATCGTCGTGTCCCAGGCGTGCATGGGAGTAGCCGCAAAAGTATCGCCGATTCCCGTATATCCCTGAACGGCGAACCACGGCGCGCCCCACGCGTTCTTGCCTCCAAACCCGATTCCCTGAATGCCCAGCGCGGTGACTATATCGTTGACTCCGTCATTCTGTGAGGTGCGGTCCATGGAAAGACGCGAAAGTGCCAGCGAAACCGTGTTGATTCTGTTGCTGGCAAAAACGTGGTTCCAGGAACCCACCGCCTGCTGCGACAGATTGTTGAAGTGCACTCCAAACCCTGGCAGGTTTTCCGTTGTAGTCGTCATCCCACTGCTCGGCGAGAAGCCATTCTCACCGCCAGCAGAGTACCGAGCCAGTAGCGTGTCGCCATTCGAGAAGTTATGGTCCACACGAAACGTGCCCTGGTCCTGGAAGTGCGTTTCGTTGCGTACATCGAGATAATTATTTGAATCCGCTGCCCCCGCCGCCATCATCATGTTCGGCATAGGCAAATATTGGAGCAAAAAGCCTTCGAGAAGAGGATTGATCCTGCCCGACGGGATATGGTTGTTGGAAAATTGCGTCCGCGTATAGGGGAAATTCGAAGGCCCGGTCGGCAGACTCGGATTGTAATTCGGGTTCTGCACCGCGGTGGTTGGGTCATAGATTTTGACACTGCTCATGCTGAAATCCCCCGTGATTTCAGCCGGTGTCGGAACAGTCAGAATCTGCGCGTCTGCCTGTGCCAGGCGCAGACCCTCGTAATTGACAAAGAAAAATGTTTTCTTTCCGATGAGTGGCCCTCCGAACGAGGCGCCAAAGTTGTTTTGTACCAAGTGATTGTTGCCCATGGATGCGAACGTGCTTGCATCCATGGCGCCATTGCGAAGGAATTCGTAAGCGGTCCCGTGGTATTGGCTGGAGCCGGAATGCGTCACGATATTGATCTGCCCGCCTCCTGCGCCCCCCATGTCGGCTGTGTAGCTGCTGGTTTCCACTTGAAATTCCTTAACCGCATCGGGGGAAGGGCTCAGGTTTTGCGTATTGAATGTCGGATCGGTGTTCGTGGCACCGTCAAGCAGGAAAAAATTTCCATTGGGGCGCGCGCCACCTATCACCACGGCGGACCTTTGCCCTGGCCGCCAATAAAGAGGATTTGTGGATCCCGTCTGGGCCCCAAAACCGACGTGCGCTCCGGGCACCGTGAGCACGAGGTCAATCAACATGCGCCCATTCAGTGGCAGTTCGCGAATGGACGTGGGCTCGACGACTTCTCCGACGCTGGCGTCCGTCGTTTGCAAAACCTCGCTTCCTGCGGTGACCTTCACTCCCTCCGCGACCGAACCAACTGTCAGTGTGATCTCCAAAGCCAGTTTCTGGCCCACCTCCAGGCGCAATGACTGCCTCGCCGTGGCCAGACCCGATGCCTCGACTTTCAGTTGGTAGTCATCAGGCAAGAGTGCCGGGGCTTCGAAGAGTCCTTGCTGGTTCGTGACGACTCGGCGGATTGCTCCGGTGCTTGCGGCCGTGAGCTCAATTGCAGCTCCGGCCACGGGGAGATGCTGCGAATCGGTAATGGCCCCCGTGAGAAGAGCGTAGTTGCTTTGGCCAAATCCGGGCACCGCAAGTCCTAGAAGAAATAGAAGTATGCAAGATGGCCTCATGCGGTTTGCCCCTCCAAACAGATACACGCTCAAATGAGCACATGGTTCCGGGCACAAGAAACGAATGGTTCAGCCTTCGCGAGATAAATGCCCAGCCCCGGTTGCGCGAAACTCTAACGACAGAGAAGAGGGGCAGCAATAGTAGGAAAGCATTAGAAGTCGCCTGGCTCGGGAATTCCCTGCAAATCGCGCCCTTTCAATGGCAATCCAAGCGGTTCCCGGGTTCCACATTTTTTCCACAGCCCTCGGCTGGACTCGGTTTCACCCAGGCGCTAGCCTATAGAGCCCGTTCGGTAGGGGCCTTCGCAACGAAGACATCCGAGCGGATTTCCGAGGCTGTGCATGGCTACTGTTACGCCTCTTCCCTCCGGTTCGCATCCGGAGCACCGAGGCCTTTCCTTTTGGATGGACCGCGTCATCAAGGAGCTGGAAAACGTCCGCTCATCTCCTGACACGGACGCCGTTCATGATCTTCGTGTAGCGATCCGCCGCTGCCGCTCGGTGGCGGCCGTGATGGAAGAGGTGGACCCGGATCCCGCCTGGCCGGCTATGCGCAAAGTCCCGCGCAAACTCTTCCGTGGGTTGGGCGCACTTCGCGATGCGCAGGTTATGGACGAGTGGGTAAGAAAGCTCGCTCCCGAAACGGACTCCGTCCGCACGCATCTGCAAACCGCTTTCGAAACGAACGAAACGAAGCTGCGAGAGAACGCCATGCGCCTGGCCGGCAAATTCGACCAGAAAACCTGGAAGCGCCTCGAGCGCACTTTGCGCCAGCGCTCCCGCCTCGTGCCCGTTGGGAGCCTCGCCGCCGAGTGTCTCGCGCTGGAACGATTCGAAATTGCCAGGCAACTTCACGCCA